>Ga0187844_10000107_pt1 | contig 60955 bp, 60 predicted proteins | sample SpaLakP09_SKY_50_FD_134517 | JGI IMG/M metagenome (GOLD analysis project Ga0187844, IMG submission 134517) | Oligotrophic lake water microbial communities from Sparkling Lake, Wisconsin, USA - SP09_SKY_50 | ecosystem: Environmental > Aquatic > Freshwater > Lake | place: USA: Sparkling Lake...
GCTCTCCGCGCTGCGCTTCGGTCAACTCAACTTTCATCGCTACCCGCATGATTTTCCCTCCTTATGACAAGGATACACGCGAATATATTATAAGTCTTGTTATTTGTGACGCACTACACTAGCAGCGGGGAAAGGTGTTGAAGTGAAGACGCATCTGGCCAAAGGCGCCACCCTGATCTACTCATGGAAAACAAAGAACGCGGCAAAGGTCAACCATGACTTCCACGGTGAACCCGTCAATGCGAAGGAAAACGAATTCGAAAGCTTTATCCTCGAAGATGGGGTGATCGAATCGCGCGGTACTCTCGTCGCGCCGTTCACCGGCGTTCACGGTTGGTACTGGAAAAACAAGACGTCTGAACCGGTCACTGTGGTACTGCGCGCCAGCGGCTTTTATACAGACATATTCCGGAAATAAGTTTCAGATCGGGCACTGACGCCAGGCCCGCTGACTGGCGTCGTACACTTAATAGGAGTCCGCAATATGAACAAGATTAGAAGAATTGCTGTATTGGTAGCGATCACAGCGGCGGCATCCCTGCATGGCGTGGCGGTTGCTCATCCCGAGCACGACGCTCCCGATCTAAGGGTCCAGCCCGCTGAGGTGAAGGCCGACCTGATGCGCAGTGCAACTGGTGCGAAAGTTGTGTTCACAATAGGTGCAGAAGCGGTCTCAACAGTTGGCACAACCGGCACCTTAACGTTGCTCGATACAAAAAACAAGGCCTCGTACCCGCTCAAACCTGCACCTGGAAACGCCATGACATCTGAAGGTATAAAGAAATTGGCCAAGGGCGCGCGTGCCCAAGTGAACATTACGTTCGCCGACAAAACGATGTTCGCTACAGAGGTCGTTGCTAAGAAACGCTCGCTGCACTTTTCGTGCGTCACGCAACACGCGGTCGCTGCTCGAACGTTTGTGTATGGGCCAGCCCGTAGGGCTGGCCCAGCACCGCCATGCAGCGTAACAATTTTAGAAGGTGTCGATGGACAATACCGCGATCAAGGAACCCGCTATCCACAAAGGCGTCATGTACGCATTGCTGGCCGCCGCGCTGTTCGGCGCCAGCACTCCTTTTTCCAAGATGCTGGTCGGCCATGTAGCCCCCGTTGCGCTGGCCGGCTTGCTGTACCTGGGGAGCGGCATTGGCCTGCTGGCCTGCTACCTGGTCCGTGCCCTGGTGCAGCGCGGCGACCAGGACAAGCCTGTGGCGCTGACCGCGCCGGATCTGCCCTGGCTGGGCGGCGCCATCGCCGCCGGCGGCGTCGCGGGCCCGGTGCTGCTGATGATCGGGTTGACGCTCACGCCCGCGTCGGCGGCCTCGTTGCTACTCAACATGGAAGGTGTGCTGACCGCTATGTTAGCGTGGTTCGTCTTCAAGGAAAACTTCGACCGCCGCATTTTCATCGGCATGCTGCTCATCGTCGTTGCCGGCGCCTTGCTGTCGTGGGACCAAATCCCCGTGCTCGGTGTACCATGGGGCGCGCTGGCGATCATCGGCGCCTGCCTTTGCTGGGCAATTGACAATAACCTGACGCGCAAGGTGTCGGCCAGCGATCCGCTCCAGATTGCCGGCATCAAGGGCCTGGTGGCGGGAGCGGTCAATCTGTCCATCGCGCTGGCCATGGGATTCCTTCTGCCGGATACCCGCACGTTGCTGAACGCCGGCCTGGTCGGCTTTTGTGGCTATGGCCTGAGCCTGGTCATGTTCGTCCTGGCGCTGCGCCATCTCGGCACCGCGCGCACAGGCGCCTATTTCTCTGCGGCGCCGTTCGTCGGCGCGGCGATTTCGCTGGTGATGCTCGGCGACGCGCCCGGTCCGCTGTTCTGGGCCGCAGCAACGCTGATGGGCGGCGGCATCTGGCTGCACCTGACGGAGACGCATGAACACGAACATGACCACTTGCCGATGGAACATGTGCATGAACACAGCCACGACAGTCATCACCAGCATGAGCACGATTTCGACTGGGACGGCAAGGAACCGCACGCGCATCCGCATTGTCACGCGCCTCTACGGCACGCTCATCCGCACTATCCTGATATCCATCACCGCCACGATCACCAGACATGACGGAACCCGAAATGGAATCAACCGCTGAACAGCTATAGGCCCTTAGGCAGGAGCTCAAGAACTCACCGCGGCCTATCTGGCGCAGGTCGACCGGATGCCGGGAAAATATCCATTCGCCCACGGCCGTGTCCGCGCGCTTTCCCACGCCTTGGCCAGGCAGCACAAAGCTGTCGATAGATTGGCGGCAGCGCTGTCTCAGGTCCTTACTTTCGCGCGCGAAGGCCATTTTTTCAACGGAACGAGGTCAAGCCGAGGCCACGTTGCCGGGAGAGGTAGATTCCCACGCGCGGATCTGGTCGAGCGCCTCCTGTTCCGTATAGTCCATCGTTGTCCGCAGGTTGCTGTGCCCCAGTGCCGCAGCAACCTGGCGGATATCGTGCCCGCCAAGCAGGGCCGCGGTAGCAAAAGTATGCCGCAGCCAGTGGGGCGACGCCTTGCGCAGCCGCTCGGCCGCCTCGTGCTCGCGCCGCGCATCGAGGGCATGCGCCGCCTCACGCAACCGGCCCTTGACGATCCGGTAGAGACCGTGGCGGGTGTCGACACTGCCCCATTGCCGGAAATAGCGCAAATCGCGTGCGGCCGTGATGGTGCGCTCGCCACGCACCATCGGTGCGGTGCGCGGCGACAGCAACAACCGATGGGTGACGGTTGCACCCGGCAACGGTAACAGGATTTCTCGGCCGCCCTGTCATCGATCAGGCAAGAGTGGCGGGCTGGCGAGATGTGTATAAACCTATGACGTTAAATGCGTTCGCTGAACTGAAATCATCGATTGTTCAGCGCTTCCTTAGGTGCCAATCCGAGGCCAATGCCATGCATACCAAACAATCAATGCGGTAAGTAGCATGTCTAGACTTCCAAGGAAGAGATAGAACGTCCAGGCACCCGGCATCGTAATGAGTACAAAAACCGTATAAATCGCACCTACGATGATATTGAGCCAGCGATTCACTCCAGGCTTCAATACCAGGGACAGGAAAATCATGACACTCGGTATCGCCATTGATATCGTGACGCCCAATAACACCCCTTGAGTCGCTGGGCCAAGAGGCTCAATTTTTCCTGCCAGCATTCCCGCCAGCTTTCCGGTTTGAAAGAGACTGAAAAAATCTCCGTAGATGTAGCAAAACATGACCGCGGTCCATAGCGCAGCGAGTTTCAGCTTCACGGGTACCTTCACATCCTCAAGTTCCGGCACGGCATTTCCGATTGAATTCATTTCCTGCTCCCCTCTCTTTGGGTTCTCGTATCAAGTGGTTCGGGCACGCGTCCGCGGCACCTGGCACCGTGTAAATTCGTCGTCGTACGCGGCGCAGCGAACGAGCGGCGTCGTGGTTTCGGCGGGCGCTTGAACATTCACGTTGCCAATGCTGTGCGTTGGCGCGCGCCCATGACCAGTAGCCACAGACAAATTCCGATCTCGCCGAAGCTCGACGACATTGCGAAGTAGGTCGAAATGGCTGTCTCCGCGTAGCCCGGAAAGAGCAAGCGCCCGAACACATCTATCAGGATTCCGAAGCAACCAATCATCAACAGGATCCCAAGGATCCTGGGTAGGAAGCCCGACCTGAAAACCAGGTAGCCGAAGGGCAACAACCATAACCCCCAGAAAATCGTGGTGACGAGAATCCCGTTGCTATAAGCCTTGATAGACATCATCACTTGGGCATGGAGTTGTTCCGTCGTGAATATATCCAGATAGCCGGCGCCGCTCAACAAGGACAGGACGTCGAGCCTGTTCACTATGCTAACCATCGAGATGGGGACGCTTACGACAGCGAGCGCCACCATCAGCACCGCTACATTCCTATTCACGTGCTGAAGTAGCTGGTACAGCACGAACGGCAGCAGCAAGAAAGCGATTTGGTTGATCATCAAACTCGCAATGCCAAGTCGGAACAGCAGCTCGGATGCAACGATATTGTTGACCGTGGCTAGTGCATCTCCTCGTACGATGATCTGCGATGGAACATAGACGAGGCTGAAGATGCCGGTTACTACCACGATCAGATACAGCGCCCCTGCCGTTCTTGCGATCTTGTTCATCAGATCCTTAGTCATGTGCTCTCCGATTCTTTGCCAACTTGCCAAGCTTCTCGCGCAATCATCCAGTCCTTCAATCTTTTGATACCCCTTATGTGCGTACAGTGCTGAATTATCGTGAAACACGTCACACTTAAGAACGCTACGCCACAATCGCCAAGACTGCCCGATCAGTTGAGGCGTTGGTTAGCGTTGCATTCATGACTATTTTTATAGTCTACGCACTGAACGTGCTTACGTCTACTGGGCAAAGTGGAGTGGAAAACGAGAGCTAACTTTCAGAGACAATCGCTGCACTAGCAGTGGAGAAAAGTCGCGAAGGCGCTATTCCGAACATTGTCCTAAAAACACGGGAGAAATGTGCCGAATCCGAGAAGCCGGCCGTATGTGCTGCCGCCATCAATGTGTCCCCAGCCGCAGCCCTCGTCAGCACACGCCGTAATCGCAGCCAGAGTGAGTAGCGCCGTATCGGAACCCCGACTTGCTGACGAAAAAGGTGTTGAAGCCGCGAACTGGACAGGCAAGCAATCGATTCGAGTTCTTTGCCCGCGCACTGTGCGTCTGGCGTTTGATCCAGCTTCGCAAGTACTCTGGCAATTCTTGGATCAATTGCCGCCTTAACAGTCAGTTGAATGCCGAAAGAAGACAGCATGCGATCGCTAAGTTGGTGTGCGTCGGGCAAGGTGCAGCCTTGCTCTGCGTTTACAAGTGACTCCAACAAAGACGCGTCCAGATCGGCCTTCAGAACGCACATCTCTGCAGATGAAATGTATTGGAGCGACGCTTGATAGTCGTCGAATTCGCATTCAAGATAAAGGAACGCCATGGCGGTCTCCTGGCTGCTGATTTGGTGCGTCACCTCGGATCCCACAAACGCACCACGGGCTTCTTGCCACAGTTCGTCCCTGCCCAATGAAATGCGGAACGCGCCATCAACACCAACGCACATCTGGACGGCGTGGTGGCGATGCGCATCGGGGTCAAAACTGGGGCCCAAATAGAGCGCGCGATCAGGCCACATGAAGAATTGGGGTACGCTGTTCATAACTGTGCTGGGCCCTGTTCAAAAGTATTGTTGTCGATTGGCAGATCACCGCGCTCGGTGTTCTTGCACGGTAAATGTCCGCTCGTAGTAATTTTCCGAATAATCATGTAGTTGAGTTGTATTCGGGCTGGACAAACCCATAGCGTTATACACATCTCCAGCGCCGGCTAACGCAGCCAATTAAAACCGTTTACATTCTCTCACTCCATATTCGTCTTAGCGAGTTCTACCTTGCATGGTGTCCCATTGAACACAGGCATGCCGCAGAAAGCGTCGCGGACGCGATCGTCATGCAGTAAGTTGACGTTGACCCCCGGATGTCTGTTGGCCAATCTCTGCCCGCTGTTGTAGTGATGGCCCCAAAACTGCTGAATCACTATGACACCCTGTCGAACGTCGCTGCTCAGCGCGACGGGGATATCAAGCGTGCCCGTCGCAGAAGTCACCCTGATCGTTCGTCCATTCGCAATACCCAGTCGCTTGCCATCCTCCTCATTGATTGAGGCATAGTTTCCTCTCAATCGCTCCATCATGCTCGGCATGTTGTGTGTCCAGGTGTTGAAACTTGCCAGTCGCCGACCGCCCGATATCAGAAGAAATGGGAAATCTTTATTGGCGCAAGCTTGACTACTCAGCACCCTCGCAAGTTCGTCGGCAAACTCCGTGGGGCAAAGCTGTATCTTTCGATCGGGTGTCATGAGTCCCGATTGGAGGAATTTACCCCACTCAACATCGCCGAACTTGATGCCGCCTTCAGCGCGCATCAACTTCTTCACGGACGTTTTCTTTCTGGACATGCCACTCAGTAACAAGTACTGCGCCAAGTGCTTTTCTTCGAACTTCGAACCAAAGAGCCCCATCAGTTTGTCCAGCGCGTCGATGATCGGGTGGTTCAGAAAACGGATTCGGGCTGCGCGGCAAATGTCACGCGTAATGTCCCATTCAGCACGGGCTTGGCCTTTGGGCTCCACCACTTTGGGTCGCCATTCGGCAAAGGGATAGGGCTCAAACGGTTGCGTCAAAATGTGTAAGCCACCCTTTTCGTAAATTGTGGTCGCTGGAAGGTTGTAGTGCGCGAATGTACCGGTGTCATTCTTGTAAATATCAATACAAACCAGGAGGTCCAATTTCTCCAGCGCCTGTTCGATCTTTTTTGTACTTGGAAATGAAATCACGGGGTTCCCCGCGATGACAATCAGCGCCCTGATCCGGTCTGGGTCATCGGAAAGCACATCATCGGAGAATACCGTACATGGCGGTCCGCCGAAAACTTGCGGGTACTTCCCGACGCGAGACGAAGCGGGGTTCTTCCGGCGGGTGAACTTGTGAATGAGTTCTGTATTGTTAATAGCGCCGCCGTGGTAGTAGACCCCGCCGGGCCGGTCTATATTTCCGGTGATGGCATTGAGCGTCAACACGGCCCATTCGGTAAGCGTGGTGTTCGGCCCCGTTTGCACCCCGACCCGCGTGGTAACAAAGCCTGATTCAGCTTGTGAAAATTCGTCCGCCAACTGGTTGATGGTTTGCTCATCAATGCCGGTCATACTGGCCGCCCAGGCGATGTCGTAGTCTTTAACGATCTGCATCCACTGTTCTTGTCCCTTGGCGTTCTTCTCAAGAAACAGCTGATCCTCGGTGTGGGTCAGCAAAATTCGCCGAATCATGCCCAGCAACAGAAAGAGATCAGTTCCTGGAATGATTGGCAGATGCTGATCCGCAATGCGAGTGGTTTCAGTCACGCGGGGATCAACCACCACCACCTTGCCTCCGCGCCTGCTGATGGCCATCAGGTCACCTCCAACGCGGGGCCGCCGCTGCAACAGGGTCATGCCTTGTGTGACCAGCGGATTGGTTCCGAGCAGCAGCGCAAAGTGTGCGTTGTCCGCGTCTGGCTGAAGAATAAGGGTTTGATCGCCCAGTACGCGTTGGGCCACGGCGCCGCGATCGGTGTATTCAAGTGACAGAACATTGAAGGAATTGGGCGACCCCAGTGCCGAACAAATGCTGTTGGCGCAAATCATTCCAGTCGTGTCTGCGGCATTGCCCCAGTAGGTCGCAATGGCATTGGGGCCGTACTGATTGGCGATCTGGCGCAGCTTCTCGCCTATCTCAGTGGTCGCCTGATCCCAAGTAATGGATGTCCAATTTCCCCCAACCCTTTTGATGGGATCGAGAAGCCGATCCGGGTCGTTTTGGTACTCAGGAAGGGCAAGCCCCTTGATGCAGGCGTAGCCCTTGCTGATCGGGTGACTTTTGTCAGGCCGTGCAGCGGTAATGACACCCTCTTCAATGTCAAGCTCCAAACCACATTGCGGCTCGCAGGCCCCGACTTTGCAGGTTGCCTTAACGGTCTTTGGCGGCATATTAGAACCCTCGGTTGGAAGCTACGTCCCTTTGCGGAAACTCATCTGAATACTGCGCCTGAAAGGGTCGAAGCATTTGCGGCAGGTACTGAACAGGATAGTTGGGGTCACTGTCAATGCCCACATCGGCGTCTGCCAGGGGGATCGTTCTACGTTCGAAGTAGGAGGTGCCCAGGAACTTGTCCCAAATGCTCAGAAATAATCCGAAGTTGACATCGCCAGCCTTACCCTTCAGATGGTGAAACCGGTGGACCTCGGCGGTAGCGAACAGGTCGCGTAAAACACCTGTCTTCATGTCGACGTTGGAGTGCTGAATCAACAGTTGAATGAAGATGCTGTACACCAGCATGAGTGCCACGTCGTGTGGAATACCCAGTAGAAGCAAGGGGCCTACTGCCACCACCGAATCGAAAAGTTGAAACACCGGGTGTTTCATGATCCCGTTGAACCCATACAAGCGCTTTTGGGCATGATGAACCGCGTGAAAGCGCCAGAAGAAGGCGTTCTTGTGGCTGAGGTAGTGAAACAGCGTTGAGCAGATATCGAAAATGACCAGCGCCATCAACACTTGCAAGCCAAACGGCCAGTGCGTTGGCCACAGCGTCGCGGAAAGCGTCATGGCCGGCAAGAATGCAAGCAGGAAGATGCCTGCATAGTTCATGGTTTCGTTCACGGCACCATGGATCACATCGCGCAACCGGTCGCTCTTGGATATGTTCCAGTCCGGGTTATAGGGGACGAGTCGTTCAGTGCCGAAAGAGACAGCTATCGCTGCCGCCATCAGCAACACGATGGCGTAAAAGTCCGACTGAGTCTGTGTGAAATAAATACCAATGCCGATGAAGCCTCCAAAAAAAAGCGGGAAGTAGGCGATTTGCAAAAGAGTTTTCATGTAGCGAACGTTCTCCAAAGGGATTTTCAATCGTCAAACACGTAATCTAAGCCACCCCAGCAAATTCACCTTGAACGAATCTGCTATATTTGGGGGCGTCTGATGGGTAAAACGGGTGGTCAAGAGCCCTCAAGAACCAATCCACCCAAGTTAGCATTTAATGCGCAGTTTAATGATTTATTTTCAATGTAGACATAAAAACACTTGACATCAATTTAGAATCGCGGCCGCCAGTGTGAATTTTTGATTCCACTGCCCGCCATGTCCGTTCTGACCACCTTGTTTCAAGATTTCGCCGCCCGACTATGCTCGACAGAATTCCTCCACGACGCCCGACATTCCGATCATCCGACCGCATTTTCACGCTGTCGCAAGTTACCGCTGCCGACGCTGGTCGCCATCATGCTGACGGGCATGCGCATGAGCATTCAGGCCGAGCTGGACACCTTCTTCGCCCATCTGCGCCAGCAGGCTCAGTTGGTCCACGAAGTGTCCGAGCAGGCGTTTTCTCAAGCACGCGCCAAGCTGTCGCTGACGGCCATCCCCCGGCTGAACGACTGGCTGATTGCACGCGCCGAGCGGGACCGGTTCGTGCCGCGCTGGCGCGGTTTGCGCCTGGTCGCAGCCGATGCATCGACGCTACGTTTTGGCCTGCGCGCTAGCCATGTCAAACGCGCAGCCCTTGCTGATCAAATCCTGTTCGGCCTGTTTCTGCCGGGCCCCGACCTGATGCTCGCCGCCTCCTTGCACAGCGTCCACGAGCGCGGCGAACGGCAGTTTCTGTTCGAACATCTCGACCGGCTTTCCCCGGACGATTTGCTGCTGCTCGATCGCGGCTATCCCTGCCGCTGGCTGGTGGCAGTGCTGAACCAGCGCGCCATCAAGTTCTGCATGCGTGTCGACAACGACAGCGGCTTTTCCTGCGTGCGCGAATTTATACGCTCGAACGCGAACGAGCGGATTGTTACGCTGCGCGCTCCAGACAAACAGGACGCGATCGATTACGAGTGCCCGCGCAAGCCGCAGCGCGTGCGCCTGGTTCGCAACGTCTCACCGAACGGCCAGCAGCGCGTGCTAATGACCAACTTGTTCGACCAGAAGCTCTATCCCGCTGACTGCTTCGGCGAGCTTTACCACCAGCGCTGGGGCATCGAGGAAGCATTCAAGCGCCTCAAGCACCGACTCAATTTGGAGCACGTCACCGGACTGACCCAACAGGCCGTCGCCCAGGACGTCGCCGCCAAAATCGTCTGCGACAACTTGCAGGCCCTGGTCGCGCTGACCGCCCACACCGGCGCCGATTTGCCGGCGAACAAACGCATCAATCATGCCTACGCCCACACCGCGCTCAAGCCCCTGATGCCCATTCTGCTGCTTGGAGGCGTGATCGGACGGACGGTCAGCAAACTGCTATCGAGCGTGCTTGGCTTGATCGCTGGACGGACCTATCGACATCGTGAAAATCTCTCGAAGCAGCGCAAGCCGGGCCAAAAACCGCACAAGGCAATGAGTCAGAAAAATTGCTGAGATGGCTTAACTTGGGTGGATTGCCTCAAGAACCCCCACGGTGAATTTGTTCTAAGCTATGGGGTCTGCAGCACGATGGGCGCTGCACGGGATACGCTGCCGCGACCTGGATTTTCGGAGGAGGTGCAAAGCGCTCTGCTGTGAATGAAACCTGAATTTTTCCGCGCCGACCTGCATGTCCGGGACCAGGGAAATCGATGGCAACTCATCCCGCCAGAGAGGGGGGGCGCATTCGCGCTGGTGCCGATAATCCGCAGGTCCTGGCCTTCGCGCTCGAAAGTCCATTTTTCAACTGAATAAAGTCAAGCGGAGGCCACGTTGCCAGGAGAGGTCGATTCCCACGCCCGGATCTGATCGAGCGCCTCCTGTTCCGTATAGTCCATCGTTGTCCGCAAGTTGCTGTGCCCCAGGGCAGCGGCAACCTGGCGGATATCGTGCCCGCCAAGCAGGGCGGCGGTGGCGAAAGTGTGCCGCAGCCAGTGGGGCGACGCCTTGCGCAGCCGCTCGGCAGCATCGTGCTCCCGCCGCGCGTCGAGGACATGGGCCGCCTCACGCAGCCGGCCCTTGACGATCCGGTAGAGACCATGGCGGGTGCCGACACTGCCCCATTGCCGGAAATAGCGCAAGTCGCGCGCGGCTGTGATGGTGCGTTCACCACGAACCATCGGAGCGGTGCGCGGCGACAGCAGCAACCGGTGGGTGTCGGTTGCACACGGCAGCGGCAGCAGGCCGAACTCGATCCGGTAGGCGACCAGTGCGTCCATGGCGGTTTTCGTCATCGGGACGGTGCGCCCGGTACCGCCTTTTGCCGATTCGTCGCTGACCTTGATGACCCAGTACGATTTTCCTGTCGCCGGATCGGACAGGCGGTAGACCGACGCCATCGAGGCGCCAACCAACTCGGATGCCCGCAGGCCGAGTTCGCGCAGCGCGATCAGGATGAACCGGTCGCGCCGGTATAGTCTGCTGGCCGATGTCGGCGCTTCGCTATGATGCGGATCCATACCGCCCAGTAGCTCGGCAAACACGTCGAGGTCGACGGTGCGCGTCTTGTCGAGCCGCTTCGGCTTGCGGGACTTGAGCAGGGCAGTGGGGTCGCGCGCGATATAGCCTGTCTGATGCAAGGCCGTGAACATGGCGCTGACAAAGCGCATGATGTCGCCCTGGCTGCTAGCCGATGGCCGCTTGCGGAACGGCCCCGGACGCGTCCCGCAGGCGGCGCCGGAGACGTCCACGACGTCCCTTGCCGTGATCGCAAACCCGGGCACGTCGCCCAGGAATGCCTTGAATTCCTGCACCTCCTGCATGCTCCAGCGCGGCGGGGGCAATATGCAGACCGTGTCGCAATACCAGCGCAGCTTGGCCAGGTGGTAGCGGTAGGTGGCGATCGTCTGCCCGGAACCATGCGGGCTGTTGGCCGCGACCGCGCCCAGCCAGACCTCGATCGCGGCCCAGTCGTCGGCGACCGCGCCCAGCGTATGGCTGCGGTTGTCCGGCGTCAGACCCGGCTCGAATGCGGCAGTATCCGTTTCGGAAGGGACCATGGGCTGCAGCGTCATCGCGTGCTCCCCGGAGAATTCGGCGTGGCCGAGACAGCCTGGCGGTAGCCGAGGCGGCGCAAGGCGTCGAGTTCGTTGTCGCGCATCGCCAGATCGGCGCGCAGCTGCCTGCACACTTCTTTAAGGTCGCGCGTTTCGCCGCGCGCGCCCTCGATCGACATCAGGGTGAACTTGCGCATCTCGGCCATTTCATCCGCCATCCTGGCGGCGGCGCCCGCGTGTTCCGCCAGCGCCGCCTGGGCGATGGCCAGCTGGTCCTGCAAAATGCTCGCGGCGCCCAGTGCCGCCTGCAGCTCCGCCGCCTCGCGCGCTGCCACGGCCTTGGCGCCGGCGTTGGCATTTTCGGATTCGGCCAGGCGGCCGACTAGGTAGGCAAAATGGGCGTCCTGCTGTTCGGGCGCCCGCGCCGCCGCGTGCTCGGCGAACAGTGGCAGGTATTCGGCCATCACCTGCCGCACTGCAACTGCGGTGTCTTCGACACAAGCGGGCAGGGCGGTGCTTGGGGGCAGTGGGGCCGCAGCCAGGGCTTCCTTTGCCAGCTCCTGTTCCAGCAGCTTCTTTTCCAGCGCGAGCGTGGTGGTTGAGGGAGAGCGGCCCGCGGCGTAGGCCGACAGCAGGCGCCGGTAGATGGACGGACTGAAGGTGCGGCCGGTGACGTCGAACACGGCGCGCACGAAGCCGGCGACGAACGGCCGGTGGCCATGACGGTCGACCGGGAACTGCTCGCACAGAAGGACAGTGGCCGGCCCGAGGCGCCTGGCTTGGTCGTCGGACAGGATAAACGGCGGGCGGCTCATCGAATTTCCAAGCGAAACGGCAAAATTGAATAGGTACATTAACAGGTACTGCTAATCCTGTAAACAACGGTAATCAACTTAATCTATATTAAGTTAACTAAGTCAAATTTTGTGCCTCTGGCAAAATGGACTTTGCAAAATCGCCGTTTCCCCGGGCGTGGCGGATTTTCGGCTTTTTCGAGGGCTGTTTCTGGACCAGGCTAAGTGAAGGTTTTGGCTGACTTTGTTTGGGGCCGCCGGGGAAGCGATGAATTTCTGTACCGGCGGTGTTTGGATTTGAAAAATCCGGGAACCCGTAACTTGGATAGGAGCAACGCCGTCCGTGGCGTTACAATTGATACGAAATACATAATGATTGGAATGCCGCGGAAACCGTGAAGGATGCGATATGCGAGCCGGCGTATTGCGTTTTTAATAACCCGGCGGTGTCGACGGGCCAGGGTTCAAAGGTCACAACAGGAGAGAGTTCCATGCGTTCGCTGGCCGAGAAAATCCCGGACATTGATGTTCTTATCGCTCTTGCCCCGGAGGAACTGGGGTACGAAGTCCTACAGCTGGCGCGGGAAAACGACCAGCACGGTCATTTCCATCCCTCGTCATTCGAGGCTCAGGGGGCTGGCCACCGGTATCCGGATCTTCGCCGGGCTGAGGCCGAGATCGCTCTTGGCGAAGCGCTGGCGTGGTTGACGGTCAACATTCTAATCATGCCGATGCCGGGAATTAATGGTCAAAATGGACACCAGATTATTACAAGAAGAGGGCGTTCAGCCCTGGAAAGGGAGGCCTTTGACCGATATCGCGCCGCCGCTGCCTTTCCCAAATCGCTGCTTCACCCTTCGATAGCAGACCGCGTCTGGTTGAGCCTGGCCAGAGGGGAATATGACACGGCTGTTTTTCAGGCGTTTCGGGCGGTTGAAGAGTCAGTGAGGGCCGCTGGCGGCTTCAGGCCTGACGACCTTGGCACAGACTTGATGCGTCGCGCGTTTAATCCGCAGACTGGCCCCTTGGCGGATCGCAATCCGGAAGCCCCCGCAGGCGAAAAAGAGGCGTTGTCCAGCCTGTTTGCCGGCGCCATCGGATCGTACAAGAATCCGCATTCGCACCGGACTGTCGCCATCGTGGATGCTACGGAGGCACAGGAAATGGTGCTTCTGGCCTCGCATCTTCTTCGCATTGTTGACGCACGCCGGCCGGCTGTGCCGCTCGCCTGATAGAAGCGGAGTCAAGGCAACATGTGGGAAGGGACCTGAAGATTCTTTCATACTTCCAGCAGAGCGTTCGAAACGGTCCAAATGCCTTCGCCCCCTGGCGCTATTATCAAAATTAGTTCGCGACCAACGGGGATTATCAGATTTAGTTCGTCTATCTGATCAAATTTAGTTCGCCGGAGGGTCGTGCACAGAAATGAACAAATCTGACTTAGGTCGTCATTTGACATAATATAAATTATGCGAAATACCGGGCTACCAGACCGAAGTCTGGCCTTTGCTTATTCAGGCTACTTTGGATCCAGTCGCTGCCATGGCACGCGCCGCGTGCAATTTCTTGTAGCTGTCGATCAGGCGCGCATGCCGGTCGAGCCCCTCCAGTTTCATGCTGGTCGGCGTCAAGCCGTAGAAACGTACGCTGCCGTCCATGGAACCGAGCACCGCGTCCATCCGCGGGTCGCCAAACATGCGGCGGAAATTGTGCACGTAATCGTCCAGTTCCAGATCATCATCGAGCAGCACTTCCAGCACCACATTCACGGCCTGGTAAAACAAGCGGCGTTCGACCGTGTTGTCGTTGTACTGCAGGAAGGCTTCCACCAGCTCTTGCGCGCCTTCAAACAGCTCCAGCGCGAGATGAATCAACAGCCTCAACTCCAGGACGGTCAGCTGGCCCCAGACCGTATTTTCGTCAAATTCGATGCCAATCAAGGTGGCGATATCGCCGTAATCGTCCAGTTCACTGTTCTCCAGGCGATCAAGCAATGCCTCCAGGCCGGCATCGTCCAGCAGATGCAGGTTCAGGATATCGGCGCGGAACAACAGCGCCTTGTTCGTGTTATCCCAGATCAGGTCTTCAACCGGATAGACTTCCGAATACCCCGGCACCAGAATCCGGCAGGCGGCGGCGCCCAACTGTTCATAGGACGCCATGTACACCTCTTTGCCCATGTCCGCGAGAATGCCGAACAGGGTCGCGGCTTCCTCGGCGTTGGTGTCTTCACCCTGGCCCGAAAAGTCCCACTCGACGAAATCGTAATCCGCCTTGGCGCTGAAAAAGCGCCACGACACCACGCCGCTGGAATCGATGAAGTGCTCGACAAAGTTGTTCGGCTCGGTGACGGCGTTGCTTGCGAAAGTTGGCCGTGGCAGGTCGTTCAGGCCTTCAAAACTACGCCCCTGCAGCAATTCAGTCAGGCTGCGCTCAAGGGCCACTTCAAAGCTCGGATGTGCTCCGAACGAGGCAAACACGCCTCCCGTACGCGGGTTCATCAAGGTAACGCACATGACCGGATAGGTCCCGCCCAGCGAAGCATCCTTCACCAGCACAGGAAACCCCTGTTCTTCCAAACCCTGGATACCGGCCAGGATGCCGGGATATTTGGCAAGCACCTCGGCCGGCACGTCAGGCAATGCCATTTCGCCTTCCAGGATTTCGCGTTTGACCGCCCTTTCGAAAATCTCCGACAGGCATTGCACCTGCGCTTCGACCAGCGTGTTCCCGGCACTCATGCCATTGCTGACGTACAGGTTCTCGACCAGGTTGGATGGGAAATACACCACCTCGCCGTCCGACTGGCGCACATACGGCAGCGAACAGATGCCGCGCTCCACGTTGCCGGAATTGGTGTCGACCAGGTGCGATCCACGCAGCTCGCCGTCTGGATTGTAAATATCCAGGCAGTAGGCATCCAGGATTTCGGCCGGCAGCGCATCCTTGCGGCCAGGCTTGAACCAGCGCTCGTTCGGGTAATGCACAAACGCAGCGTTGGCGATGTCTTCGCCCCAGAATTGACCGCCATAGAAGTGATTCCAGCTCAGGCGTTCGATAAACTCGCCCAGCGCGGAAGCCAATGCGCTTTCTTTGGTCGAACCCTTGCCATTGGTGAAGCACATAGGCGAATGTGCATCGCGGATATGCAGCGACCACACATTGGGCACAATATTGCGCCACGAAGCGATTTCAATCTTCATGCCCAGGCCGGCCAGCACACCCGACATATTGGCGATGGTTTGCTCGAGCGGCAAATCCTTGCCGGCAATGTAGGTATGCGCGTCTGAAGCAGGATTCAAGGTCAGCAGTGCTTGCGCGTCGGCATCCAGGTTCGCGACTTCTTCGATCACAAAATCGGGCCCGGCCTGCACCACTTTTTTCACTGTGCAACGGTCGATGGAGCGCAAGATTCCCTGGCGATCCTTGGCCGAGATATCCGCCGGCAGCTCGACCTGGATCTTGAAAATCTGCTGGTAGCGGTTTTCCGGATCAACAATATTGTTCTGCGACAGGCGGATATTTTCGGTAGGGATATTGCGTGTATCGCAGTACAACTTCACGAAATACGCCGCGCACAGGGCCGATGAGGCCAGAAAATAGTCAAACGGGCCAGGCGCCGAGCCATCGCCCTTGTAGCGTATGGGCTGGTCGGCAATGACCGTGAAATCATCGAATTTCGCTTCGAGACGAAGCTTGTCGAGAAAGTTGACCTTAATTTCCATGTGCGTATTCCAAGTGGTGCTCAAAATGATAGACCGCTATTATCCGCTTTTTTCCAGGTGTATAGAAAAGCGGCCATCCCATACTTTCGGCACTGCCCGATAGGCTTCCAGATTCGTAGACTTCGCCTTGCCTGAACCTTGCGGCTCGCAATGTACACGCACTAACGAACCAGGAAGCAAAATGAAAATGAAGATGATGATAGGCGCAGCGTGCCTCGGCGCCCTGCTCACAGCATGCGGCGGAGCAAGCAAGCCGGAGGCGCCGCCTCCTCCGCCCGTCAACCCGGTGCTGACAGGTCCAGCGTTGCAAACCGAGGTGGAACGGATTCGTGCGGCCAATGGCTTGCCCGGCCTGACCGTTGTGATCGTCCAGAATGGCCAGATTGAAGCCGTCACCGCAGGAAAACGCAGGGCAGACGGCGCTGCGGCGATCGCGTCCACCGACCAGTTTCAGCTCGGCTCGCTGACCAAGGCCGCTTCCGCCATGCTGATCGCACGCCTGGTGGAACAGAAGAAATTGCGCTGGGATAGCACGCTGTCGGAACTGTTTCCGGACTGGCATGCCGGCATGCACCCGTCCTTGCGTACCGTGACCGTCGAACAGATACTGCACCACCGCGCCGGTTTCAAGCGCGATATCGACGAAGCCGATGCCGTCATCCTGCGCCCGCTCGCTACCGGCAACGTCAAACTCGACCGTGCAACGGCCGCTCGCAACTTGTTGCAGCAGGCGCCTGCATTCGCGCCCGATACCCGGTTTCACTATTCAAACGTCGGCTACATGCTGGCGGGCCTCATTGCCGAGCATGCAGGCGGCGACAGCTACGAAACCCTGATGGAGAAGGATGTCTTTGGTCCTCTGCAAATGAAGGCAGCATTCGGCATCCCGGAAGATGCGGGTCTCGCCGCCCTTTCCGGACATGAACTCTCCGGCAAGAACTGGATACCCGCCGCCTATTACGCCGAGCAGCGCCAGGCGCTGGCCCTGTACATCCCGGCAGGCGGCCTGATGGTGTCGATGGCGGACTATGGGAAGTACCTGAAGGAACACCTGCAAGGTCTGCAGGGGAAGTCGACTTTCCTGAGCGAGGCAACCTTTCGCCGGATTCACACACCGATCGACAACTATGGACTCGGCTGGATGATCCACACCGAGCCCGGATTGGGCACCGTCAGCATTCACGACGGCAGTTTTCAAACCTATTTCGCGATCACCGCCTTAATTCCCAGCAAGAACCGCGCGGTGGCCGTCGTCTGCAATTGCTGGAGCCCGGCGGCCGTCACGGCAGTTGAAGATTTTGCCGAGCGACTGGCCAAGGAAGGCAACAACTAGCCGCCACCGCCCTCGCCTACGCCTTTTTCCCAAACAAGCGGCGTACGGCGTGGCCCTTCCACATCCACAAGCCCACCAGCACGATCGCCGGCATGAAGACGAAGCGCGTTGCCGGCGCGTAGCTCGGCAAGACCTCGAACGGGCTGTACACGTAGCCAATGATGGGAATGGCCAGGATGAGGTGCACCCAGCGGACGATGGCGCGCTTCGTCGTTTCCTTCATCACGCCACCTCCTTGACCAGCAACTGTTCGAGCGTGTTGTAGAAGTTCTGCCAGCCGTACTGCGCGCCCCGGTATGCCTGTTCCTGGTCCGGACGGAATCCGGATTGTTCCATGCGCAACAGCGTGCCCGCTGCCGTCGCTTCGAGCGTCCACACGACTTCGCTTTCCAGGCCATGGGCATTCCAGGTATAGGACAGCGTCTTGTGCGTTTCCACTTCCGTCACCTGGCAGTCGACCGAGCCCCAGTCCGCGCGGAAATTGAAACGATGGCCTGTGACGGGCATGAAGTCGCTCTTCATCAGCCAGGCCTCGATCAGGTGTGGCTGGGTCAGCGCGCGCCATAGTTTTTCCACGGGATAAGGAAACTCCCGTTCGACCACCACGCTACGCAGTTGTTGTGCGGTTTCGTTCATTGGTCCATCCTTTTCAACAGGTTTTCAAGTTCATCGAACCGGCCTTCCCAGAACCGGGACATCTGGCTGGTCCAGTCAACCAGCGGCGACAGCGCCTGCAGCTGCGCGCTGTAATGGGTCTGGCGTCCTTCGTGCCGGTCCAGCACAAGGCCCGCCTGCTTGAGCACCGCCAGGTGCTTGGACACGGCCGGTTGCGACACCTGCGCATGCAAGGTCAGCCGGCCCACCGTTTGCTCGCCGGCGGTACACAGCGTTTCGAAGATGGCCCGCCGCGTGGGATCGGCAAGCGCCCGAAACAGCGCATCGTGTGTCGTAGTCATTTTAATCCATAGCTGGCAAGTTATGAGTCGTAATATAACCAATTGGCTATGGGTAGGTCAAGCGGAAAATGCCAGCCTCGCTGCGTAGTCAATTTGACCGCAAAAATTTCACGGAATCGGCACATCTTCTTCTAGTTGCTATACATAAACAGTAAAATGGGATCAACTGTGAATGCTCTCGTTCTGACAGTTTGACTTGATCGCGATGGAGAAAAGATGACCGCAGTAAGTAAATACAGTATCAAAGCTCTCCTTGCAGGCATATTCCTGACCCTGGCCGCTGGCCAGGCCGCCGCTGCCACCGACGTGGCCGGCACCAGATACGAGGATGCGATGTCGGTCGGCGGCAAGACGCTGATGCTCAACGGCGCTGGCGTCCGCAATAAGTTCACGGTCAAGATTTATGCCGCCGGCCTGTATCTTGAAGCGCCGCAAAGCACTGTCGACGGTGTCATGAAGGCCGAGGGGGCGCGCCGCGTGCGCCTGGTCATGCTGCGCGATATCTCTTCCGACGACCTGGGCAGTGCATTCATGCTTGCCCTTAGCAACAACATCAACGATGCCGACAAGGCGAAAATCGCGACCCAGATCAGCAAGTACGGCGAGATGTTCGGCGTCACCGATTTCCTGAAGAAAGGCGACATCATCGACACCGACTGGATTCCCGGCGTCGGTAACCGCTGCTTCCTGAACGGCAAGAAGGTCGGCCCCGACATTCCGGACATCCTGTTCTTCAATTCGGTGCTGCGCATCTGGCTGGGCGACAAGCCTGTCGATGCGGAGCTGAAAACCCGGCTGCTGACGCCGGCAAAGAAAAAATAGCCATGGGCCCTGCCCTCCTCATCGCTTGCCTTGCCTTCGGCGCCCTGGGCATTCTGTTGTCGCGGCGGCAGCAGAAACTGCGACGCGAAGCGCTGATCCGTAGTTTCGTGCTGCCCAAGGGCTTGTTCGAAAAGCTGCGCGAACGGCATCCGGGCTTGTCGCTGAAGGATTGCCAGCTGGTCTCGCAAGGCTTGCGCCAGTTTTTCCTGGGCCATTTGAAAAGCGGCCGCCAGTATGTGGCCATGCCGTCCCAGGTGGTCGACGACTTGTGGCATGAGTTCATCCTCTATACCAAGAACTACGAGCATTTTTGCAAGGCCGCTTTCGGCCGCTTCCTGCACCACACCCCGGCCGTCGTCATGAGCCAGGGCCAGCAGGGCGATGCCGGCATCAAACGCTCCTGGTATTACGCCTGCCACGAAGAAAACATCAACCCGAAAAGCCCCACCCGCCTGCCCCTGCTGTTCGCACTCGACAGCAAGCTCAATATCCCCAACGGTTTTGTGTACGTGGCCGACTGCAGCGGCGTGCAGCGCCAGCGCGGCGACGGATCCACGGCCTACTGCGCCGCCGACATCAGCAGCTCCGGTTCCGGCTGCGGCGGTGGCGATAGCAGCTCGGACAGCGGCAGCGATGGCGGCGGCTGCGGCGGTGGCGGCTGCGGTGGCGGCGATTAATTGCAAGATGCTATGATGCACTTTTCGCCAGCGGGAGGTCGGATTGGACATTCGGGAAGCCACTGCAGCCGACGCTGCAGCCATTGTTGAGATTTACAATCACTTCATCCTCACGACCACCATCAGCTTCGAGGAAGAGCCCGTGTCGGACGCGGCCATGCGCCAGCGCATCGCGGAAGTGCGCGATGCCGGCCTGCCCTGGCTGGTCGCCACCCTCAATGGCAAGGTCGCCGCGTTTGCCTACGCCACCAAGTGGCGTGCGCGCCCCGCTTACCGTTTCGCGGTCGAAACCTCGGTCTATGTCCACAAGGACCGCGCCGGCTCCAAACTCGGCTCCACTACCTACAAGAACCTGATCGAACGCTTGCGCGCCGCTGGCTTGCACGCGGCCATCGGCGGCATCGCCCTGCCCAATGAAGCGAGCGTGGCGCTCCATGAAAAAATGGGCTTCCGCAAGGTCGCCCATTTCGAAGAGGTCGGCAAAAAATTCGATCGCTGGATCGATGTCGGCTACTGGCAACTCACACTCTAACCCTCGGCGCCCGCCGGTTCCGCCGTGCACGTCGATGCATCGGCAGCGCCGGGCAACTTCAGGCACAAGCCCACGAAGATTTCACTGCCGAATCCAACAAAGCCGCTGTTGACGATGGTGCGGTCGCTGGCGCCGAGCCGGACCACATAGCCGCACTTCGGCATGCCGCTCGTATCGAGCCGCCAGATGCCCGCTTCGCCCGTCGTGGGCACGGTCGGATACGTCCGTGGCAGCGGCACCGGCGCCGTGAATACGCCACCGAGCGGCGGCTGCACCGAAAAACCCAGGCTGCCGAAATGCTCGTCGCTGACCTGGTAAGTGCCTTCGATGATGTCGCCAATCACGAAGTCGGCGCAACTGCCGCCGCCCGACGTGATCTTGAAGGTCCCCGGCGGGAACACTGGCGCCTGGTTGTCGATCCGCACCGTGACCGTATTGCCCGGGTAAATCACGTCGGCCGCATCCTTGGCGTCGATGCGGATCGTCCAGGTGCCCGTCTTGCCCGCCGTCTGCCAGCGCGCCAGCACATTGCCCAGCACGAAAATCTGGGGATTGCCCGGCGCACCGCTCAGGTCTTCGCGGTAGGTGTAGAAATTGAGGGCATCGGGCGCCTGGGTGACATTCGGCAGGAAGCTCCACACGCCATCGAGCAGCTGGCTGCGGCCCAGCGAGAACGGGTTCGTCACCGCCTGGTCGCCGCTGCCATCGTTCACGATGACGCGGTATTTCAGCGGCGGCGCACCGGCGCTGATGTCGGCGGGATTGGCCAGGTGTCCGGTGACGATGACCTCGCCGCCGAACGGGCTTTGCTTGGCGGTAAAGCCGGCCAGCACGGCCGCCCCGTTCGCATACCCTGCCCCGTTGATGCTCGTCACCGCCATGCTGCCCACCGTCTCGATCAGCGGCGCGTGCCCGGTTTGCCGCACGCCAGGCTTGATGTGGATGAGCGTGTGCTCGCGGTTACCCCAGACCGGAATGAAATTCGGGTTGGCCCCGGGCGGCGCCACCTGCCACGACAGGATGGCGCGGATCGGCACCACCACCGGGCCGCGCTGGCAGGGCCGGCGATAGCGTTCCAGGTTCACCGGCAGGAACACCGAATACTCCAGGCCCCCGCGCGGAAAAGGCTGGATGTCGTGCACATTGACCGAGGTGGTGCCGAGAAAGGTTTCAAAGCTGCCGTTATTGTTGATGTCGGCCCAGAAACTGACATATTCGCGGCTGCCCGCCGTGCAAGGCCCGCCCGAATACCCCTGCGGCCGCTTGATGCGCAGCACGCCCACCAGCGCATCCTGGTTCGGATTGAGCCCGATGCATTCCAGCTCTTCATAGCTGGTGTTGCCGTCCACCGGGAACAGCTGGTCGATGATGTCTTCCAGCTTGATCCCCAGCTCGCCCAGGATGCCACCGAAGCCGGCCGCCATCAGGCCGTCGACCAGCGCGGGCTCGGCGACCAGTTGCTGCAGTTCGGCCAGGGCGAAACGGTGCGGCTCCACCTTGCCTTCATACAGGCGCCGCAGTTCGAGCGCGCTGACGGGCTTCGGTTCGGCCGCGGCCAGCGGCTGGGCCGGGTCGAGCACCTGGGCCAGTTGCGGCGGCAGCTTGATCTGGGCCTGTTCCAGCAATTCGTCGATCAGGATCAGGCGCAGCGGGTCGATCTGGATATGGGTATCGTGGATATCGCCCCAGACCGGGACGAAGCCAGGTTCGTTCGGCGGCGGCGGCACGTTCCAGGACAGGATGGCGCGCACCAGGTACTGGTTGTTAATGAAGCAGAAGCGCTTGCGCGGACTGATCTGCAGCGCGACCGCATATTCGAGCCGGCGCGCGCCCAGTGTGCCGGACGGGATGTCCCAGGCCGTGAAACTGGTCAGCCCCACGTCCTGCCAGGTCGCGCCATTGTCGGCCGACGTATAGAAGCGCACATACTCGGGGGTGCCGCGCGTGCACACGCCGCCGCCGTAGCCGCCGGGCTGGTTGATGTACACCACCGCGTCGAGCCGGTTGAATTGCGGCTGGAAGCCAACGCAGCCGATTTCCTCGTAGCTGCGGTTGAGCTGGATATTGAGCACCGGCTCGAACGGGCTCTCCTTTACATTGCCGAAATAGTTGGGATTGGCGAGAATCAGCGCCCTGAACTTGCCGCGCTCGGGCGGCACGTCGCTGTTCTCGTTCCCGTTCGCGGCGGGCCGGATTTGCCCTTCCGCAGCTTGATCTTCCGTGTTCATGTCAGCGCTCCTGTCATAGGTAGAGTCACTGAGTGTGGCTCACCTATTGAAGAGCTCGCTTATGGCGGATCAACGCTGCGCGAGCGACCCTCCGGGCTCAGTGCAAGGCTGTCACGGCGTAGCCTTTTTCGGCGATCTGCTCGGAAAGGTGTTCGATGTCGTATTCGGGAACCTGGTCTGCTTCGTCCTCCACTTCGAGCGCCCTCACCTCGACTTCCCAGTCGGTACTGGTCGCTTCGTTGGGGATGTTTTTTTCTTCCGGGACGGCAAGGTAAGAGTAGTTGCCATCGCTCTCGGCGCGGCGGTAGATATCGATGCGCATGGGGTGTCCTCTGAGATTGCGTGCGATCGACCATAGCGCAGGCGCGGACCGCAGTCTGTTAAATGGAGCACATTGGGGCACGCTATTCTTGCCCTTCGCGTTGTTTTGGTGCTGCCCGAAAATAAATTTGTTACAAAGTGTGTATTTCATGAATTTCAGGTCTATATTAAGAGCGTGTCGAACAGTCAACGAAAGCCCACCATGTTCACGACCTCCGCATTCGGGAAGCTGCGCCTCTGGCAGACTTTCACCATCCTGAGCGTCATCGGGATCATCTTAGCCAGCATACCGACCTGGCTCTACACCGTCGAAGCAGGCAAGGCCCTTGGCGCCTATCAGTCCGAGCAGGCCGGCATGCCGGTCGTGGCCGATGCATTGAAAACCATCCAGCTTACCCAGCAACACCGTGGCCTGTCGGCGCTGGCGCTCGGCGGTGTGGCGAGCGCGGGCGACAAACGGGCGGAGAAACAGCGCGAGGCGGAAGCCCTGTACACCAGGATCGATGGCCATGTCAAAGCCGTCGGCAGCCGCAGCCTCAGTGAAAGCTGGGCCATCGCGCGACGCGACTGGGAAAGCCTGCACGGCAACGTCAGCGGCAAGCGCATCACCATTCCGGAAAGCTACCAGGCCCACGTGCAATTGCTCGCCAAGCTACTCAAGATCAATGAATTGCTCGGCGATTTCTATGGCCTCAGTCTCGATCCCGACAAGGATTCCTATCAGTTGATCCAGGCAACTTATTATCAGTTGCCGGCTTTGACGGAAGAACTGGGGCAGCTGCGCGCGAAGGGCGGCGGCTTGCTGGTCAAGCAAGCGGCCACGACCGAGGACCGGCAAGCCGTGTCGATGATCATTGCCCGTGTCAGCGACCGCCTCGACCAGACCTCGAACGCGTTTGGCAAGGCCGCGTCCTACAATCCTGAAATCGCCAGCAAGCTCGGGCCTGCGATGGACGAGGCCACGGCCCTGGCAAAGAAATTGATCGCCCTGGCCACCGCCGAGATCGTCGCGAAGGAAGAACTGAGCTATGACGCGCCGGAGTATGTCGCCGTCGCCACCAGGACCATCGATGCCCAGTTCGCCGTCAATGCCGCCGCGCGCATCGAGCTCGACGCCATGTTCGTCGCCAAGATCCGCGCCTTCCACGTTGCGCGCTGGAGCATGCTCGGCGCGATGTTCGCCCTGCTCGCCGTGGCCGGCGCCTTCGCCGTGATGGTCACCCGCGCGGTGACGGTGCCGCTCAACAATGCCATCGTCGTGGCCCAGAGCGTGGCCCGCGGCAACCTGGTCAACGATTTCGATGTGGGTTCCCCGAACGAGGTGGGACAGATGCTGCGCGCGCTGAAAGACATGAACGACAGCCTGCGCGCCATCGTCGGCGACGTGCGCGGCAGCATCGACAACATCAATGCGGCCACCCGCGATATCGCCGTCGGCAATGCCGACATTTCAGCGCGGCTTGAATCGCAGGCGTCCAATCTCGAGGAGACCGCGTCCTCCATGGAAGAGCTGACCTCGACCGTGCGCCAGAATGCCGAGAATGCGCGCCAGGCCAACGAACTGGTGCAGGGCACGGCGCTGGCGGCCAGCAAGGGCGGCGAAGTCGTGTCGCAAGTGGTGCATACCATGGGCGAGATCAACGACGGTTCGCGCAAGATCGTCGACATCATCGCCGTCATCGACGGCATCGCCTTCCAGACCAATATCCTGGCGCTCAATGCCGCCGTGGAAGCGGCGCGCGCCGGCGAACAGGGCCGCGGCTTTGCGGTGGTCGCCAGCGAAGTGCGCAACCTGGCGCAGCGCTCGGCATCGGCGGCCAAGGAAATCAAGGAACTGATAGGCCGCAGCGTGGAACGGGTCGAGGCCGGCAATCACCTGGTGGACCAGGCCGGTATTGCGATGGGCAATATCCTCTCCAGCGTGACCCGGATCACCCAGATCATGCAGGAAATTGCCACGGCATCGGCGGAACAGGGTGCCGGCATCGAGCAGGTGAACGACGCGGTGACCCAGATGGACGACATGACCCAGCAGAATGCCGCGCTGGTCGAGCAGACAGCGGCCGCTTCGGCCAGCCTGAAGGACCAGGCCTCGAGCCTGGTCGCGTCGATGAGTATTTTCGTGCTGGGGAACGAAGAGCCGCAAACCAGGCGCCCTGCCCTGTCGAGCGCGCCTGTACAGCGCGCGCGCCTTCAGGGCAAGCCAGCCTTGCGCAGGGTGGCCGGTTAGTGGCCGATTAGCGTCCGCTATTGCCGCGCAGGATGCGCGCCGGGAGCATGACAATGGCATGCAAGAGGTCGAACACCGCTTCGACCCCGATTCCCAGCAAGCGGAAAGGCAGCATCAGCAGCCACACCAGGGGATACAGCAGCAGGGCCAGCAAGGCCAGCGGCCAGCACAGGAACAGGACCACAAGCCAGATCAGGAAAGTGAGCATCGTTTACTCCGGTAAGGTCATTGAACTGGAGTGCACTGTAAAACGCCGCCCAGGCTGGCGCAAACCTGATGCGACGGGATGCGGATTTCCGAGGATGAGCGGTACTTACTGAGGGGTGGCCGGGATTCGCGTAAAATTCCGCAAATTCGATCCTAACCTTCTGATTTTTAACATGTTTCTTCATGAGTTGGGTCATTTAATCTCCACCGCCTTGCCGGACAAAGCGTCGTTTGATTGTTGATGACGATACTGGACAAAGGGATCGGCACCCTCTACATAACGCAGTGCTGACTGCACGTTTTTCCAACCGACGTATTCCATCAGCGTCTTGATGTCCCAGCCGCTTGCCGTTGCCCATTGGGCGAATCCGCGCCGCAACGAGTGGCCGCTGTACTGTACTGCGAACGCGATGCTGGCGTCGTTGAACAGGGAGCGCAGCAGCGGGACGAAACTATTGATATGCAATCCATTGGCGGCAACATGGCCCCAACGATCGATTCCACGAAATAGCGGACCATCGGTCAGGCCGGAGAGCGCGATCCATGCCGAGCACGCGTCGACCGGACATAGGCGCGCGAGCGCCGGCGCCTTGAAGGTCGTGCCCGCGTGCCCGCGATCGCCTTTCGTCCGAGGCAGAAAGCAGGTCATCCCCTCCCCCGGGGTGATTTCTATATACTCGACCTGCACCCGGGTCAATTCATCGCCGCGAAAGCCGCGCCAGAAGCCCAGCAGCAGAAGAGCCTTGTCGCGCGTGCATCGCAGCTGAGTTGGCCTGTCGCCGGCCGCTGTCGCCGCCGCAATCTGCCCATCGAGCCAACTGACCGCGATTTCAAGCTGCTCGACCTGCAGTGGGCGAGCACGCTTTTCCCTGGACGGGTGCAGCGCCTGGATGCCACGAAAAACCTTGCGCACCAACGGCGCCTTGGTCGGATCCGGAAAGCCCTGATCGATGTGCCACTGCGCTAGTGCGGCCAGACGCTGGCGCAACGTGTTGATCGCCAACGATTCGGCATGGTCGACCAGGTAACGGGCGATCGAGTCGGCCGTCGCGGGCAGGAAGCCACCCCATTCGATTTCAAAATGCCTGGCCGCCGCTTGATAGCTGCGCCGCGTGTTCTCGCGGGTCGCCGCGTGAACATAGGAGTCGATTTTGCTCATTGCATTCCAATCCGATGAAAGGCCGTCCAGAGTCGGCCAAACTTCATTCGGGAATCAGTCTCTTGATTTCCCCCTCGGCGCTGTATGGCATATCTTCCCTTTCCATGCGCCGTACCTCGGCAACGATCGCTTTGGCCCGCGCCAACTTGACCTTGCGCCATTGCGCCTGGTCATAGTTCAGGGTTAGGTTATCAAAGATCGTAAATAGGTAGTCACGCAGATTCAGCGCCGTGGGATAAGAAAGAGTAATCACCCACCGCTCCAAACTGAATGAATCATAAACGTAGCCGTTCTGCGCATTCCAATACTTCAGCAGTCGAATGGCGGGCTTGATCTTGGAAAACTCTGCATTGTTTTTCGCGACCAGGCTGGCATTGAAATCGTTGGGGTTTGTCGACTGCCAGGCAGTTGCGCCACTTGGGATTTGGTATCCGGACGCATACTGTTCTTTCAGCGCGGGCACCAGGTCGAATCGGATGTGGTTCAGCAAGAGGACAATCGTCGGCGACGACTGTTTAATGTCGGAGCGCGAGTAATGAGTTTCCGCGAACCGCTTGAGGCGATCCAGGTAGGTCTGGGGAGAATAGCCGCCCTCGGCAAACACGACCATGTAGTCGATGTCCGAGTGCTCATCCATTGCGCGGGGCAAGATGGTGCCGCGGGTGGACGAGCCGAATCGAAATTGATCACTCAGGCCGCTTCCAAAGTATGTGGTGAGCCTCGATTTGAGGGTGCTGATCGACGTATTGATCGAACTCTGCTCCCCGCTTGTAAGCACCGCGTCACTGGCGCGCTTGTCCAGATAGGTGATGACCGACATTTATGCGCCTCCCGCCAGGTCGACCCGGTGTGCTCCCTCGCCCTCGTCGATACCTTTGCGCGCCAGTTCGAAGTCCGCGCGTGAAAACTGCGCGCTTGCCTGGTTGAGCTCATTCCGGCGCTTTGTGAACTCGTCCAATCCGGCGATTGCGGCCTGCTCGTCACATGCGTAATGCAGGCGGATCTCGCGGAATACCCGCGCATCGTTACGCAGCGTTAAATACTGGTCGCCACTCCCGTTATGGGCGGCGGCCCGCTCCGACGGTTTCAGAAAGGTCATCAGCGATGTGAGTACGGCGACCACGGATGACATCACGCCAGCGGCGCTGCCGTAATCCTTGAAAAATGCAGCTCCGGCCAGGGCGCTCAGAACGACGGACGGGACCCCGAGGCAATAGTGGTAGCGCGCCCACCGGTCGCCAGCGTTAAAGTGCGCTTTTCCCGAGTGGATACAGTCTTCCTCGATGCGTGTAAGTTCAGCCCCGATGGCAGATTTGGATGCATTTGCGCTTTCCACGTATTTCCTCTCTATTGGTTTCGCATTTGGCTGGGAGACGCCCGATAACGGGACTAATGGGCCAAAAACGGACCCGTACGCCATTGTTGTGACAAATATACATCCATTTTCGGCTGACATGGGATAAGAATACATTATCCATTGCCATATATGACTACCAATTTGGATGTCGCCGAGATAGTATCGTAACGTTATTACGTGGTATGTAATCCATTATGCTATTTCGTGGACGCCCAATGGCCCGGACTGGACTGTATCAATCAGAAGTGAAGAAGGCGCGCGACGCCCTGATCGCGCAGGGCAAGCATCCGTCCGTCGACGCGGTGCGGGTCGCGCTGGGTAACACCGGTTCGAAAACGACGATTCACAAGTACCTGAAGGAACTCGAAGAGCAGGATGGCGGCGCCGCTGGCCGCAAGGCGTCCATCACCGAGGCATTGCACGATCTCGTCGCCCGGCTGGCGGCTCAATTACACGACGAAGGCAATGCTCGCGTCCTTGAGGTCGAGGCGCTGTCCCTTGAGAAGGACCGCGTGCACGCCGCAGCCCTAGATGCGCTGCGCAGCGACATCGAAGCGCTGAGCGGCCGGCTCGAACGCGCCCAAGCCGCGGCGGAACGGGAAAGTGCAGCGCACGCCGAGACCCGCGCCAACCTTCAACATGAGACGATCGCGCGGCATACGTCGGAACAACAGGTGGCCGACCTCAAGGAGCGCCTGATTGAGAACGATGTGCATCGGCTCTCGCTTGAGGAAAAGCACAAGCACGCCCGCGAGGCGTTGGAGCACTATCGCCAGTCGGTCAAGGAGCAGCGCGAGCAGGACCAGCGCCGGCACGAGCAGCAAATACAGCAGCTGCAGGCCGAGTTGCGCCAGTTGCAGCAAAGCCTGGTTGTGAAGCAGGACGACATCACCCGGCTGAACCAGGAAGGCGCGCGGCTGGTCGCGGATCTTTCCCACTCTCAGAAAGCGCTATACGAGGAGCAGGCTCAGGGACGGCGGTTCGCCCAGCAACTCGCGACGCTGCGCGACGCCGCGCAACAGGCCGAGATACTGGCGGTCCGGCTTGCGGGCAAGGAAGAGCAGATGCTGACACTGCAAAAGCAGGTCTGTACCGCAACCGCGCGCGCGGACGGATTCTCGGACACCGTGCGCGAGCTCGAACTGGCCCTCACTGCGGCAAAGGCATCGCTTGCCGCGCAGCAGGAGGTCGTCACCGAGGTACGTGCTTTCCTCGATGCGCGCGAAGGGCCGGCGCAAACACCGGCGGGCGAGCCGCACACCGGAATTCAAGTTGCATCGGCCGGCACTTGACTGTACTGAACGACCCTCACAATCGCGAGCCTTCGAGCCCAGCACCACCGCCCAGCCCGCGCTTTCGTACCTGGTGGGAAGGGAAAATGGAAAAAATCGGGCGCTAAGGGTAGCGTCTCGGGCGCCAAAATTAATGTATGGGCAAGCTTTGTTACGCTCTGCCGCTGTCCACTACTGCTGCCAGGCTGGATCCGTCTTGTAGTGAGCCAATCAAGGGGCACGAGACGTCCTCTTTCCTTGCATGGCACGCGCAAACCAACTCAGAAAGTACGGCCTCCATACGCGCTAGGTCGGCCATTTTTCCACGCACGTCTTCGAGCTTGCGCTCCGCCAGGCTACTGGCTTCATCGCAATGGGCTCCGTTTTCAAGCTGCAGCAGCTCGGCAACCTCGTCCAAGCTGAACCCCAACCGTTGGGCTGATTTCACGAATCGCACACGCGCTACATCACTCCCACCGTAGCGGCGGATTCCGCCGTAGGGCTTGTCGGGCTCCGGCAACAATCCCTTACGTTGATAGAACCGTATGGTCTCTACATTGACCTGGGCTGCCTTGGCAAATGCGCCGATAGTCAGATTTTCCATTTTGCTTCCTTTATCGCTTGACTCCGTACTTAACTACGGAAGTAAGGTTACGCTATTCAGTTTAGATTCCAAAGGAAAAGAGCATGTCTGAATCACGCAATGGGCGCGGTGCGCTCTTCGCCGGAGGAGTGGCCGCGATCTTAGCTTCGGCGTGCTGCTTGGGGCCGTTGATCTTAATTACGTTGGGATTTAGTGGTGCATGGATCGGCAACCTTACATTGCTAGATCCCTATCGGCCGATTTTCATCGGCACAGCGTTGGTAGCGTTGTTCTTCGCCTGGCGGCGGATCTATCGTCCGGCACAAGCCTGCAAACCAGGGGATGTTTGCGGTGTACCTCAAGTGCAAGCCGCTTACAAACTCATTTTCTGGGTGGTGGCCGTGCTCGTTCTGGTCGCGCTCGGATTTCCCTATGTCATGCCATTTTTCTACTAATCTCAGGAGTTCACCATGAAAAAACTGCTTGCCGCTCTCGTCTTTACGACCGTAATCGCCCCTGCCTGGGCCGCTATGCAAACCGTAACACTGGCCGTACCGGGCATGAACTGCGTTACCTGCCCCATCACTATCAAGAAGGCACTCTCCAAAGTCGACGGCGTCATTAAAGTTGACGTGACTTTCGAACCGCGCGAGGCGGTGGTCACCTTCGATGACGCCAAGACCAGCGTGCAGAAGCTGTCCAAGGCTACTGGCGATGCGGGCTATCCGTCCCAAGTCAAGCAGTAACTCTGCGTGGACAGAAAAGGTGCTGGTTCACCCGACTTAACAGGAGTGGTTGCATGACATATTTTAAAATAGCCGGCATGACCTGCGGAGCGTGCGCGACGCATGTTAAAAACGCGCTTGAGAAATTGCCGGGAGTGCGGACGGCGCGCGTTTCCTATCCGGAGGGAACCGCTGAAGTAGAGATTGAGTCCGGCACCTTACCCGAAGCGCTAATCGCCGCCGTAGACAGACTCGGCTACACAGCGGCCCTTGCCGACGCACCGGTAGGACACCATCAGACTGAATTGCCTGACAGCGCACGCAAATCGATGGGAAACGTCGATAAGCACGCCGGCAGCGATCGGCCCTTGAAGATCGCCATCATCGGCAGCGGTGCGGCCGCGATGGCGGCTGCGCTCAAAGCCGTCGAGCAAGGCGCGCGGGTCACACTCATCGAACGTGGCACTATTGGCGGCACCTGCGTCAATATCGGCTGCGTCCCGTCCAAGATCATGATCCGTGCTGCGCATATCGCCCATCTTCGGAGGGAAAGCCCGTTCGACGGCGGTATCGCAGCCACCATGCCAACGATTGACCGTAGCAAGCTGCTCGCCCAACAGCAGGCGCGCGTCGATGAACTGCGACGCGCGAAATATGAGGGCATCCTCGAAGATCACCCAGCGATTGCCCTCGTGTACGGCGAGGCGCGTTTCAAGGGTGAGCATGCCCTGGCGGTGCGCTCGGCGGATGGAGAGGAGCACGAGGTAACGTTCGACAGATGCCTGGTCGCTACCGGTGCCAGCGCTGCGATTCCTTCAATCGCTGGGTTAAAGAACACGCCTTACTGGACTTCCACGGAGGCGCTGGTCAGTGACGCGATACCTCGGCGACTGGCGGTAATCGGGTCGTCGGTGGTGGCACTGGAGCTGGCGCAAGCTTTTGCCCGGTTGGGCAGCAAAGTGACAATCCTGGCGCGCGGCACCTTGTTCTCCAGGGAAGACCCGGCTGTCGGCGAGGCGTTGACAGCAGCGCTGCGTGCCGAGGGTATCGAGGTGCTGGAGCACACTCAGGCTGGGCAAGTCCATCATGTGTCTGGGGAGTTCGTGCTGACAAGCACGCTCGGCGAACTACGCGCCGACAAGCTGCTGATTGCCACTGGTCGGACACCGAACACGCGTGGCCTGGCCTTGGATGTGGCTGGAGTAGCTGTTACAGCGCACGGGTCCATTCGCATCGACGAAGGTATGCGGACCAGTACACCGCACATCTATGCCGCCGGCGACTGCACTGACCAGCCGCAGTTCGTGTACGTGGCGGCGGCGGCGGGTACACGTGCCGCCATCAACATGACGGGCGGAGACGTGGCCCTCGATCTGGGAGCCATGCCGGCCGTGGTGTTCACCGATCCCCAAGTGGCGACTGTGGGCTACAGTGAATCGCAGGCGCATCATCACGGCTTCAAGACCGATAGCAGGTTGCTCACACTCGACAACGTGCCGCGTGCGCTTGCGAACTTCGATACTCGCGGATTCATCAAGCTCGTGGCTGACGCCGACAGTGGACGCTTGCTAGGCGTTCAGGCCGTCGCGCCGGAAGCGGGCGAACTAATCCAGACAGCAGCGCTGGCGATTCGTAACCGGATGACCGTGAAGGAGTTGGCGGACCAGTTGTTCCCCTATCTGACGATGGTTGAGGGATTGAAGCTAGCGGCGCAGACCTTTAACAAGGATGTAACCCAGCTTTCTTGCTGCGCCGGGTGACACCCAGAACGTCTCGTACCGGCGAGCCGGTCGAGGCAGTCGACTGCAGGATGAGCGAGGCAATCCAACGGGTTCCGTACTGCTGCGATTCGTTGCGCGGAAAGGTGGAAAGCCCCTCGCCAAAGGCTAATGTCCACCCTTAGCAGCGATAAGCCTGTGTTCCTGGGCTATCATGCGCGCAGTTTTTGCGGATGAAACGAATTGGTCGCGCAGCGATCGGCAATGGGAGATCATTGATCCAACATCTCCTTTCGGACGACTAATATAAGAACGGGCCATCAGATCGTGGCGGGCAGCCTCTGCATCGTACTCGACCGCTTTTTGAGTGAAGTACTCGGCAATTTTCTGATGGTCGCCGGAGCTCGACGCGGTAGCAATGTTTGCTGGGATATCGTTGGCCGATGGACCGGCCATGGTATTACATCCGACCAATCCCAAGCAAAAGATTCCAACAAGTAAAAGCTTGGCGTTCATATTTCCCCCTAAGGTAATTTGACTTTCGTCACTTCGAATATACTATTTATCACGCTCGCTCGTGGCCAACCAGCATCGGCCCAGTGTGCCACGTAGCGCCGTTGGGCGCTACATTTTATGCGATATCGCGAGACATTATTTCCGGGCAATGGAATGTAAAGCGCTCTAGGGATTGTCTATACAGGCCGTCATATCCAATACACCGCGATTGCGGCCTAATTCCCCTTTTTTTAAGAACTCGTCATTCACGCTCACCGGTCAGCATGTTAGTTATCTGCATCGGGAGTAAGGCGCAAACGGCTCATGAGGTCGACGGTTAGGGCATCACGATTCATAATCACCTCCAAAGCCCGAAGCAAGTGCTCCGCCACCTCGAAGTCCTCGTCAATATAGGCGAGCTCGAAGAGCTTAGCGAGCTCTTCCTCAAAAGTGCGATCCCGGCTCATGTTTCCCTCGATACCACAACTACATCTATTCAGTGGCGCGGCGCTAACTGTCACATTTTATTTAACCGAAGTGATGACATAGTTGGCGCCTTCTTTGCGGAAGTCGACTTCCACTTTTTTACCGGCGGTGAGTTTGTCCTGGAGCGCCTTGTCTTTCACAGAAAAACCCATGGTCATGGCGGGCCATCCGAGGCTTTTGATAGCTTCATGCTCGAGTGTGACTTTGCCATTAGCAACTTCGCGCACAGTGGCCACAGCATGATGAATCCCGGCTGCAGCTTTAGCACCGGGCTTGGCATGAGAGCCGTTGCTATCCATCATGGCTTTGCACTCCGCCATGCTCATCTTCTTCATGTCCATGTCCTTCATGTCCATATCCTTCATGTCCATGTCCTTCATATGCTCGTGCATCTTTTCACATTTCTTCATATCCTTCTGATGCGCGCCATGGCCTTTCATATCCTTGGCGCTGGACATTTCTTGTTTGTCCGCCGAGGGTGAACCTTGCGCAAGCGCACTTGGGGCTGTGGCGGAGAAAAGCAGGCCGGCAAATACTGTGATTACGGTCTTCATGTTTATTTCCTATAGATGGAAGGGGAGAAAAATACAAACGTTGGGAATAGAACAAAATTATTGGAGGCTGGTTGTTCGGCCTTCCCTCCGGCTCGCGAGCTCCGGTGTCGCGATAAAATATCGGCTGAATACCCTCCGGGCATTCGGCCGGCCAAACAGCTTACCCGCGTGGCGACTGACCATGACGGCTGTCGCCAAAATGAACAATGTACTCGCGAAGTGATCCATGATTAACCTTTTTGCGTAAGACTATTGACTGTTTCCCGTTTCATCGAGAGGAACTTTGAGATGCGTATTTCCGCTTGCCCCCGACATAACTCAAGGATGCCACCGCGGCCCCGAAAGTGGCATCCTCGACTCACTTAAACTTGGCGCCCGGACGCGTGCTTATCGCATTCCATCGCACATTGCTCACACGCCCTTGCGCACCTTGCGCATGCCTCGCTCGTGGCCGCATGCACCGCGCAGGCAGCTGCGCACTGCCGGCAAAGGTGAGCACAAAGTGCGCAGATATCTGCATAATGCGCAGAGCCCCTCGCCATCGATCCGGCAGCGACCGAACATACCTCAGCGCAATCGAAACAAATCAGGGCACAGTTTGCCGTCCCGCCTTGAGCGATATCAAGACCAGCGCATTCATGGCAGGCTACCGTGGCCTGTTGACAGGCCTTAATACAGGCTTCAAACGATTGAATATTAGTCATAATGCTGTTCCTTTTTGAATGGTTAGAAATTAATCGTCTCTTTTAAGGCTCCCTAGTGAGTCGCTGCCACTTTCGCTCCTTGCCGTATAAGGCGGTAAGGCAACATGGCTATGTGAGACGCTACTTTGATAAACCTTCTAAATTCCGTAGCTCTGGTCGCTCGGCGTTACGTACACGCGTACAGAAGATGGCCCAAAATGTGGCGGCGAAATTTTTGACAGTTCAAAGGTGGGCGTATTAAAGGTATCGAACCACCAGGTGAACTGGCGCTCACCCATTTTGAATCGAACTGTTTCGCCTTGTTTCACACTTACCGCCCGTGTGCGTGGTTCGATCACGATCGTACGCGCCGACGCGGTCTCCGGTGCGGAAAATCCCAGTGGGTTCGCCACTGGCAAAGCGAACGCGGCACTGTGTGGCAGTATCATCGCTGCGCACAGCGCGAGACCCGGAAGAAATTTTTGAGTCATCATGGCGTTACTCCGTTGAGAAAAATGTGCATGAATCATAGGACACACCTGACGGGCGGGCGATGACGTCACAATTACAAAGTTGTAACCTATAGAGGCAGTGTTGTACCACCTCGCAACGGCCATGAGCTCTTACTTGAAATTCTTGCGCAACAAGATGGATCGAAAGAGCTTTGTGGGGGAGACCGTTAATACGGAAGGTTTTTCAGCAGATCCATCATGTGTTTTTCGCTGACCTTCTCGACGGCAAACTCATACATTATTGCGTTTTCGGCAAATTTCGCGCGCTGTACATCCAGATCGACCGTATTCCCGTCAAGACTTCCCTGCGCAGGGACGTCATACAGCAACTGAACCTCCTTAGGCCCCAGTCCCTTCTTCAAGGCGTCATAAATATCGAAGTCGACAGACTTGTAGCCGGGCGTATCCGCATTGGCGATATTCGAGGCGAGCAGTACCTGGCGGTAACCACGTAGGGCAAGGACTCGTTCGTGCAGAGCCATGTCATCGCGAACTTGAGCCTTAGCCGCCATAGCCGAAGGGGCTGGGTTCAAACGAAAGGCGGGCAAGGCACTAGCCGGAGCAATCCCGGTGGCAAGGCGCCCCTGAGCTGCGCGAAAGGCATCGCTAAACTTGTGTTCAAGCGACAGTTTTGACGGTGATTTATTTTCGGTGATGCTCGGCATGTTCAGGTTGGCCAAGCCCGGGCCTTTGATGTCATTCATCGCTTATCCTCTCATTTATCCGAAAGCTTGCCCAACTTTTTAAAGCCGCTTCGGGGATGCCGGCCCCTCTCGGCTCCCGTTCCGGAAGAGCGCGCGCCACAATCTTTGCCGCGGCCGGAAAAGCGCCAACTACTAACGCGCCCCATCCATAGGAGCAGGGCAAGCACGAACACGCTCACAACCCAACTCATCAGTAATGCATCCATCAATGCTAGCGGTATATATCTCCCAAGTAACGCCATCGAATGCTCCTGACTTGCTGCTGCAGTAATGCCTCTGGTACCTTGTAAGAATCACCGTACCTCGGTAACTACAAAGGTAGACTCCAGCTTCTTAAAGTGCACATCGACGGTTTTTCCTACCTCGAATTTTGAGTACAAAGACTCATCGACGATCAGAAATTTCATCGTCATAGCGGGCCATTTAAGGCTCTTGACAGGCGCGTGGGATAACGTCACTGTGCCACCGCGTTTATCAACGGCAATGACAACTGCCCGAGTAGCATGCTTAACATGTTTTCCGCCTTTCGCTGCTTGGGCCGCGGTCGACCCGCTGCCCGTTTCGAGCGGCCCTATACCAGGCTGGGCAATCGTTATGGATGTACTGTGCGGTGCAATAACAATTGCGGAGCGCGGCTCATCCTGGGCTACTACGCGGCCTTTGTCTTCGCCGCTCGCCGGATGGGCTAAAACAGAATTTGCTGCAAAGATCGAGCAAACAACTGTGGAATATACAAATCGATTTCGTATCATGATTAATCCGCGATAAGGTGAGGCCACGGCTTGGCGGCAAGGGCCGCCAAGCACATTTTTCTATGCCATTGATGGCGACAAGTCCGCAGTCTTTCCCTTACGGATTTCACGCCGACGTAACAGAAGATAGACAACAGGTACCACGAACATTGACAACAACGGGGCGGTAACCATCCCGCCCACCATTGGCGCGGCTATACGCTGCATAACTTCAGACCCTGTACCCGTGCCGTACATGATTGGAACAAGGCCGGCAATGATGACAGCTACTGTCATTGCCTTCGGCCTTACGCGGAGAACTGCACCTTCGCGAATCGCATCAATAAGATCAGCTTCGCTGCCGTTCCCGCCTTTCAATCGGTCCTCCCAAGCATGTTTGAGATAAAGCAGCATAATTACGCCAAACTCGGCGGACACGCCGGCAAGGGCGATAAATCCAACGCCGCTGGCCACGGATAAATTATGTCCCAGCGCCCAGAGAAGCCAGACTCCACCGGCAAGTGCGAACGGAAGGGTAGCCATGATGAGCGCCGCCTCATCGAACCGCTTGAACGTCAGGTAAAGCAGCACGAAGATGATCACAAGAGTGGCAGGAACGACGATCTTGAGCTTAGCCGCGGCACGCTCTAAAAACTCAAACTGACCTGACCACGTGATCGAATACCCAGGCGGCAGTTTCACCTCCTTCGCTACCGCAGCTTGCATATCCTTGACCGCAGAGTTGAGATCGCGGCCACGGATATCGACGTACACCCATCCAGACAAGCGGGCATTCTCGCTTTTGAGCATCGGAGGACCATCACTGATCTTTATCGCGGCGACGTCACCTAGGCGAATCTGGGCACCGCGCTCGGTTAGGATTGGGAGCTGTCTAAGTTTTTCAACGGAATCTCGAATTTCGCGTGGATATCGCACGTTTATGGGGAAGCGCTGTAGGCCCTCCACAGTCTCGCCGATATTGTCACCACCAATCGCGGCTGCTACGACACTTTGAACATCGTTGATATTCAAGCCGTAGCGTGCGGATTTGTCCCGATCAATATCGACATCGACGTATCGCCCACCGTTCAATCGTTCCGCCAGAGCCGAGCTCACGCCAGGGACCTTTTTGAGGACACGTTCAATGTCTGCAGTAACTTTGTCGATTTCCAGCAGGCTCACGCCGGCAACCTTAACTCCCACCGGACTTTTGATGCCTGTTGCGAGCATATCAATGCGGTTGCGAATCGGCGGCACCCAGATATTTGACAAACCGGGGACCTTGACGATCCTATCGAGTTCTTCAATCAATTTTTCAGTCGTCATTCCCGCGCGCCATTGCGACCTGGGTTTGAACTGAATTGTTGTTTCGAACATTTCAAGAGGCGCCGGATCCGTCGCTGATTCCGCACGGCCCGCCTTGCCGAACACGGTTTGGACCTCGGGAACCGTCTTAATAAGACGATCAGTCTGCTGCAGAAGTTGCGAGACTTTTCCTGCTGACAGACCAGGCAGGGCTGACGGCATATAGAGGATATCGCCTTCGTCAATCGGGGGCATAAACTCACCGCCGAGCCGCGCCATTGGCCATACCGTGAAAGCGGCGATGATGGCTGCTGCCACAAGAGTAAGTTTTGGGAAGCGAAGCACGCCTTCGAGTAAAGGCCGATACACCGCGATAAGCAAGCGGTTCAGCGGATTCTTATGCTCGTCCGGGATCTTCCCGCGGATCAAGTAACCCATGAGAACAGGGATGAGCGTTACCGAAAGCCCGGCCGCGGCTGCCATGGCATAAGTCTTTGTGAACGCAAGCGGTGAAAAAAGCCGTCCTTCTTGAGCCTCTAGCGTGAACACCGGGATGAACGAGAGCACAATAATGAGCAACGAAAAGAAGAGAGCCGGCCCGACTTCTGCCGAAGCTTCCCCAATAACACGCCAGTGCTCTTCTCCCTGCAGCTTTTTATCTGGATGGGCATGGTTCCAGGCCTCTATGTGCTTGTGAGCATTTTCGATCATCACGACGGCAGCATCCACCATTGCCCCCACCGCGATCGCAATGCCTCCCAGCGACAAGATGTTGGCATTGACGCCCTGGTAATACATGACGATGAAAGCGATCAGAATTCCGATGGGAAGCGTGACGATTGCAACAAGCGCCGAGCGCAGGTGAAAAAGGAAGATCGCGCACACCAATGCCACTACGATAAACTCTTCAATTAGCTTTTCCTCAAGGTTCTTTACTGCTCGTTTGATCAAGTTAGAGCGGTCATAAGTCGTAATGATTTCTACACCAGCGGGCAGACTGGATTTAAGCTTTTCCAGCTTTGCCTTCACTGCTTCGATCGTTTCGAGCGCGTTTTTCCCTGAGCGCATGATGATCACGCCGCCGGCGACCTCGCCCTCGCCGTTAAGCTCAGCAATCCCCCTACGCATTTCGGGTCCCACTTGAATATGAGCGACATCGCCGAGCCGGACCGGAACTCCTGCATCGCTGGTCATAAGCGGAATCTTACGGAAATCATCGAGCGACTTCAGATAGCCAGATGAACGGACCATATATTCCGCCTCACCCAGTTCAAGTACCGACCCGCCGGTTTCTTGGTTGGCCTTTTGAACTGCTTCAATTATTTTCCCGTGCGGGATGTTGTAGGCCCGCATGCGGTCCGGATCTAAAACGATCTGATACTGCCGAACCATGCCGCCTATGCTGGCTACTTCCGAAACATTGGCAACAGCCTTCAGTTCGTACTTGAGAAACCAATCTTGTAGTGCGCGAAGCTGCGATAGGTCCATCTTTCCACTTCGGTCAACGAGAGCATATTCATATACCCAACCTACTCCGGTAGCATCGGGCCCTAACGCCGTCTTGGCCTGAGGGGGTAGCCGGGACTGCACTTGGTTGAGATATTCAAGGACGCGCGACCTCGCCCAGTAAGGATCTGTACCATCCTCGAACAAGATGTAGACGAACGAATCCCCAAAAAACGAATAGCCTCGGACTGTCTTAGCACCAGGCACCGACAACATCGTTGTCGTCAGAGGATAGGTGACCTGGTTCTCCACAATTTGTGGAGCCTGACCAGGGTAAGCTGTTCGAATGATGACCTGCACATCAGACAAATCGGGGATCGCATCCAGGGGCGTGCGCATGAGCGCATAGACACCCCAAGCTATGATCATCAACGTCGATAAAAGCACGAGGAATCGGTTTCCTATGGACCAACGAATGAGTTTGGCAATCATTTACGTGCTCCGGAGTCGGCGGCGGGCTTTTTGGTGGATCCCATGTCCATGCCACTCATATCCATCTCGTTCATTCGCGCTGCTGGGGGAGCCGACCCGCTTGCCGACTTACGCAGCGAGGTTATCTGATAGGTGCCATCTTTTAATGCCATCAGTTCGAAGTCGACGACATCGCCCACCTGTAGACCACTTGCCAGAGTCAGCGCCTTAAGCTTGAATGGCATCGTCATAGCACCCCATTTCAATTGAGGAATGGGATCGTGCGATATGGTCAACATGTCGCCATCTATTTCTTCGACTTTCCCTCTCGCTGCGACAGGAGCCTGCGACACGGCCGCTGGAGGAACGTCATTCATGCGTGTGGTCGTTCCCTTCAGGCTGGCCTCGGAATCGATCAGGAATTGGCCGGAGACGACGACTTTTTGCCCAGCCTCAAGGCCGCTTCGTATTTCGGTTTCCCCTGACGACTCCGACCCCACCACTACATCGACGCTTTGGAAACGCCCGTCGCCCACCGCGAGCATGACGACGCTGCGGGTACCAGTCCGAATCACCGCTTCTGACGGAACTGTCAAGACCTCGGCGGAAGCTTGTGGCGTAAAGCTGAGTGTGGCAAACATTCCTGGCACAATGCGGTGGCCCGGGTTGGCTATCTCGACCCGCGCCTTAAGTGTCCGTGTCGAAGCGTTAACTTCAGGTAGCAATGCGCTAACCTTCCCTTTGAGCGACACGCCGGGCAGTGCTGGTATTTGTGCCGTTACCAACGTTCCAGGCGACAAACTTGCGGCGCGTGTCTCTGGCACCTCGGCGTTGATCCAAACAGTGTCAAGACCATTGATTCGAAAAAGTGGGGCCCCTGGCGCCACCGTCATGCCTTCTCGCACATTGAGTTCTGAGACAATGCCTGAGACCGGAGAGGTAAGAGTCATTCGCGCGTTGACCTTATTTGAAGATTCGACCTGTCTAACCTGCCCGTCAGACATACCGACGAGCCGCATTCGTTGCTTTGCGCCGCTCAGCATTGCGTCAGTGCCGGGCCCCTGCATTCGCTTGACCGATATGTATTCTTCTTGCGCCGCGATCCACTCAGGGATGTAAAGTTCTACTAGTGGCTGGCCTTTTTTGACGGGGTCCTGAACTGCGCGTACGTGCAACCGCTCGACGAACCCAGCGCTGCGTGCTTCTACCATGACAACAGCACGCTCGTTATAGGCGACGCTGCCGACCGCCTGCAGCGACGGCGAGAACCGCGAGCGCGACACCAATGCAGTGCGGATGCCCAAGTTCTGTTGTACCCGGGGACTAATGACAACCTTGCCTTCGTCGCCGTCAGCACCGGCGTAGACGGGTACCAGTTGCATGTCCATAAACGGCGATTTTCCAGGCTTGTCGAATTTTTGACTTGGTACCATCGGATCATGCCAGTACAAGATTTTCTTGCCCGACTCTCCAGTACCGGCGGCCGCACTGGCGGCACCGGATGATTTATCTCCGAGTGGTGCGCCGGACATTTTCATGCCGGACTTCATTCCCTGCGCGTACAGGGCGTATCCACCAACAGACAGCACCACGACCGTCCCGAGCGCAATCATTGCATATTTAATATTCATTTTTATGGATTCCGTGGAATGGGATTTTGAGGGTTCAGTCCAACCGTGTGGTCAGGTAGCAGGAAGTTAAGCTGTGCCCATAATTTTGCGGCATCAAGTTCAAGAGCGATTGCCTGCAGGCGGACGTCGATCTCGTTGCGGCGAGCCAGCAGTACGTCGTTGAGTACGGATTTTCCGCCGCCGTAGGCGACAAGGGATGCACGTGTACGTGCGCTCGCAAGCGGGATAATTTGATCGCGATATCGAACTGCACGCTCGCGATAATTCTGCCATTCGTTCAGTAGTACCTGGGTCTGACCTACGTGCTCGCGCAGAGTATCGTCCCGTTCGGCGCGTGCTTGTGCAACTCCCGCCAGCCGCGCACTAACTTCACGATCCTGCCTGTTCTTACGGTCAAGTTGAAACGGCAATGAAAACCCGACCGAAACCATGTTCGAATAGGCGGGCCCACGTTGCTGGTACATCATCTCAACGGTCCAATCAGGCTTCCGGTTTGCAGTGGCAAGCCGAGCCTCGGCCGCCGCTAGTGCCTCGGCTTGATTTAGTACCGCGATCCGCGGATGATGAGCGAGAGTTTTTTCCAAGTCATGGGGGTTGATACGTATGTGGTCGAACGACGCTGGCGGCCCAAGTGCGAGGCCTGCCTGGTCACCGACCCAACGCGTTAGCATTACTTTCGCATTGCTCACGCGACGTGCTGCCTCACTGGCGCGATCCTCATACAGTGCCAACGCACTTTGGGCAGCATACACATCGGCCTGAGTGCCTCGTCCGGCTCGGTACGCCCCTTCGGCAGCTTGTATTTCGTTTTTGGATTGAGCGGCCTGATCGGAAAGCACCGCCAAACTAGCTTCCGCAAAATAGCGGTCAACCCATGCCACAGCTGTCTCCCGCTGGACCAATGCCAGAGTTTCTGAGCGCTCAGCGGCTGCCTTGTCGGCCTCGCGGTCAAAACGCTGGCCGCGCAATGCGCGCTTCTCCCGACGAACCAGTTCCTGTGAGATCCCCACGCGGCGCATGGTCATGAAATCGCTTGTCAAACTGAACTGATCTGCGCCATTAATAGGCAGATTGTCGATGCCTGCACGCACGACAGGATCGGGCAGCTGTCGAGCTGCCACCGCCATTTCGCGCGCGGCATCGGTTGCAAAATCCTTCGCCGACAGCTGAGTCGAACGCGCAACTGCAACCTGCTGGGCCCTCGTTAGCGAAAGAACCTCAGCCGCTTGTATCGGTGCATGTACGGTTGAAACGGTTGCCAGAATGGCAGCCAAACGTGACAAAAAAACAGCGCGCGCGCGACTACGGGCGCAATTCGGAAACCGCATAAAACCTCCAGAAGACAATGATCTATACCGAGTGTATCGATTACAACCCGGTGACAAGCAAAGTAATCAAGAGATCAAATGAGAAAACGACAGTTTCGGATAGATAGTGGGAGCGCCCCCATTGAAGTTGCCGCCATGGCGCCATGCTCGCGACACTGCCAAAGCCCGAGCTTCGTTGAGGCTGGCTCGACGATCAGGTGAAGTGATGATGGCTGAAATGGCTGGACTGCTGGGGAAGATGGCTTGTCGAGGGACTGGCTCTCGGAGACATCAAATGCATAGCACAGCGTTGGCGCCACCAAATCTTGCCCCGCGCAGCCCGACATGTCTGTCATGCTGGTGTCGGCCGAAGCCGGCAACTGCGGGCTTTGTATTTGTTCACCAAACGCGTTCGGGCACACGTACGCTGCAACCGCCTGCTGCATAAACAGCATGCTCATCAATAGCAACACTGCAGTAAACGTTCTGACAGGGCGTGAAATGCAATTCATAATAGATATTACCTTACAGCAATACTGAAAACAGTGTCAAGCATGATGTAAGTGCGTTGACCAGATGCGACAATCGTATCAATCGGCAGTCGGGTGGGGACTATCAAACTCCAGATGTATGCATGTCAGACCAGGCAGCGAAATCAGGACGACTAGGCTTGTCTGGGACATCGAATTCGAACGGCAACATGGCCAAGCATTGATCAAGTCGATCCAGGATTTGCGCACGTGAATCGGCGCCAATATTGATGACCGCATAGCGAAAACTTACACCATCCTGCATTTCGTTGGACAAGTATGTATTCGGAAGCGCGAGCACCTCCACGCGGGTACCAGGGAAGTAACGTTCAACTCGGAGAACCTCTTCAGCGCTGGGAACCCGCTTTACAAATCTGTCGGCGAAACAGCGTAACACGCAGCTTGCCGCGATCGTATATGGCCCCGTACCCGCCATGGCTTGGACCGGCGTACCAACACACAGGTCAATTAAAATTCGGTAACTATTTCGGCCATCGACTTTCTCGTACAAATCGGCAAATTGCGAAGCCATGCGAGGGTTGACCTCTACAATTTTCACGTTACAGGATTCTGCGTCGTAGATGAATTCGATATTGAAAAAACCATTGTCGTAATGGGATTCCTTCATCAAATCAATTGCGATGGCGGCCATACGCTGCTGCAAGTGTGCAGGGGCAGACGACGGGTATTCAAAGCGCTGGAACGACTGTGTTTGGACGTACATAATCGAATCGACAATACCTAGAACCGTGCAGACTCCGTGCTCGACGTAACCCTCCAAGGTCACCTGCTCTCCGCCCACAAATTGTTCTGCCAAAACGACTGAGCTTCCAAACGGAAGATGGGTAATTCTCTCGAAAACTTCGCGCATGGGCATGAAGAACGCGGCTGGTAGCTTCGCAACTGCAAAAGAGCGCTTGTACTCGCTTGGGTCGTTGACCTTGACGGCCCCAATGGAAAAGAACGATTTCACCGGCTTGACGACGATGGGGAAATCAAGAGCTGGCGGGCATTCAGGATCTCCGCACAACTCATACGCGGGTACCGCATGCGGCACGACCCAGGCCTGCATGCACCGCGAAAAATACTTGTGCTGAAACAGCAGCGTTGCGTAAGGTGCTGTGCCCGGGAGTTTCCACGCACAAGCAATAACACTTGCCAAAATAGAGCCCGGATAATCATCCGTGCTGAACACGCCGGAGATTTCATCTTTGGAGTAGTTTTTTGAGATCCATTGAAGCTCAGCTTCGATTGGGGCGACATTGAGTGGAGCCTGGCCCGCGGCCCCAGCCATTTGTTCGAGCTCGATCGTGGCGTAGTCGTGGAATAGAAATTGGAACTGACTGTCTAACCCAAGCTTCTCTATTTCTCTGCGATCTCTCATGGTCGGGCACAAGACGAGAATAACTGGGAGCGAATTGTCAAACATCTCATTTCCTCTTAGCGGTATGCATATTTGCGCACGCGACCTAGCCACGCCACGACTACTTTATTGCTTGCCAACCGGGGTGAGCCGTCCGCTTGGTGTAGCCATGAGCGCAAGTCTACAGAGCGTGACAACGCGACCAATGACAACCACATTACAAGTTTGTCACCTTAGTTTGAAGACTTCATCGGCCGAGCCATTGGTGTTAGCATGAGCAATATCGCCTTGACGCATACGCTACGTCTCGCTGGCACGAGCAAAGAGTGGCCGCGTTAGGTCACAGACAGTCACTACAGGAGATTGTGTGAAAATTTTGGTGGTAGAGGATGAGCCCAGGGCGGCTGCCTATCTCAAACAAGGCTTGAGCGAGAATGGCTATACAGTTGAAACGGCCCTTACCGGCGCCGATGGGCTCCACGCAGCAATGACGGGGGACCATGATTTGATCTTGCTCGATATCATGTTGCCGGGAGTGGATGGCTTCGCTGTGTTGTCTGCAATTCGAACATCACGCCGCACACCAGTACTCATGCTCACTGCTCGAAGTAACACCGACGACAAAGTAAAAGGACTCGACCTGGGGGCAGATGACTATCTTGTAAAGCCTTTTCAATTCCCAGAATTGCTCGCCCGGATTCGTACGCTGTTAAAGCGGGGCACGAATGTTGATCCTAATGCGCTGTTACAGATTGCGGATCTGTATATCGATCCTGTAAAACACCGCGCAGTCCGTGCAGGAAACCGGATCGACCTTTCTGCAAAAGAATATGCTCTGTTAGCCTTGCTAATGAGGCGCAATGGACACGTCCTTTCCCGTGTCGAAATCGCTTCACTGGTGTGGGACATTAACTTCGAGTCCGAGACAAATGTGGTCGACGTCGCAATACGTCGGTTACGCTCGAAGATCGATGACCCCTTCGAACTGAAGCTCATTCATACCGTCCGAGGTGTTGGGTACGTCTTCAAGGGGAACTGACAGTGCGCAGTCTAGGGCTAAGACTTGCCTTGTTAGCTGGAGCGTTTGGGCTGTTGCAAGCGTTGGCGGTACTTATTTTTTCGTACCTCACTATCGAGAGATCCCTCGAAACGCAGAGCCGTCGAATGCTGACGGAAAAATTGGTCGAAATCCGCGAGCTTATCGATGATGAACAGGACATTTCCGGTATTCGTAATTCGGCGCATAAACTCGTAGACTTATTGGCAGGCCATGAGGACCTGTACGTTGCTGTCGCCAAACCTACAGACGTCTCAAAAAATGCCTTGGTCCTTTTTACCCCCGTCGCAGCCGAGTCGCTGCGCCAAATGGAAACGGGGACGTGGGACCAGGACGCGTTCCTTGAGTGGCGTATGGCGGCCTCTGGTAAAGCAATGCTGTCAGCGACTACGGCAAGCGAAGTCAAGGATGGGACAAGCTATATTGTTCTTCTGACTGCCGATCGCACCCGCGACAAGGAATTACTTAGTCAGTTTTTGCTCACTGCGCTTACCGGCGCTCCTATCGCACTTGCCGTGGTGGGACTTGGCGCCTGGTTCGTCGTTACAGTTGCGCTCAGGTCCCTCAATCGTATTCGTGACGCTGCCATCAATATAACCACGAAGAGCATGGATAGCCGCATTGATCCGATGAGTTTGCCGAACGAACTCGTACCTCTTGCGAATTCCTTAAATGATATGTTCGATCGGCTCGCTGACGGCATTGCCAGGCTATCTCAATATTCAGGTGATCTTGCGCACGAGATGCGCACACCATTATCGATTCTACTGGGCCGCACACAGGTTACACTTTCCCAAAACCGTACCAAGGAAGAGCTCAGTGACGTTTTGGAAAGTAACGTATACGAGCTCGAGCAATTGACAAGACTGGTTTCCGACATGCTTTTTTTGGCGCAGGCTGACGACGCGTCAGAAGCCATTCAACGCAACAAAGTTAGTCTCGAGAAGGTAGCGGTGAATGCTGCGGCGTTCATTGAAATGGTGGCCGATGAGCGCCAGATGAAGTTTCGCCTTGAGGGGGATGGCATCATTGAAGGCGATGAGCGCCTCATTACAAGAGCGGTGGCAAACTTGCTTTCTAATGCCGTACGGTACGGCTCGTACGGATCGGAGATCGCGATCACGGTCTCGGTCGACGATAACGTAACGGCACTTGACGTAATTAATTTTGGGCCCCAAATTCCGCTCATTGCTCAAGAACGCCTTTTCGACCGCTTTTACCGGGCCGAGGCATCTCGTTCGCGCGGGGTCGGCGGAAGTGGTCTTGGCCTAGCTATCGTGAGGGCGATAATGACGCAACATGACGGATACGTCGAGGTAAGCAATGTTGGTAACAAGGGCACACGGTTTCGGCTTGCTTTCCCGCGCTCTGACTAAGATCGGCACTTTCGGTGCAGTGACGGGATTTCCAAGACATTGTTCCTGTCACTACAATAAATTTTCTCCAATTAGCGCGTTATTAATTCCGATCGCCGCTTGTGCACCTTCAGCGGCGGCGATGACCGCTTGGAGCACATCGCGAGACGCATCCCCGGCAATATACAGTCCCGGCACATGAGACATCTGCTGATGATTGTCGATTTTACAGCCTTTCGGATCGTAAAGATCACAGCCTAGGCGCTGCGCGAGATCTGTGGACTGATGCCTGCCTGTGTTAAAGAACATGGCAGTACGGTGCAATGGATCACCCGTTTCAAAGACCACCGCAAAGTGCGCGTCGTACGGCTCGTAGCGAGTAATGTCGAGACGCATGATCGGCTCTTCACGTACAAGTATGCGGTTTGAGGTCAGACGGCTTCTCATCTGCGACGACAGCTCAGACGGGCCATCGGTACAGAGCACGGTGTCTCGGCTCCAGTGGGTCATCTCCAACGCTAATCCGCCTCCCTTATCATCGCCACGCCCGTATACGGCCAAGGGTTTATCCCGCACTTCCCAACCATCACAGTACGGGCAGTGGAACAATCCCCTTCCGTAGAGCTCGCGAAATCCTGGTTGCTCGGGGAGGTGGTCAACGACGCCTGCTGCCAGCAGTAGCTTACGACAATAGATCACCCGACCATCGTCAGTCGTTACCACAAATCCAGCTTCAGTTCGCTCCGCCTCGATCACACGAGCTGAATCGCGTCTAACTGAGGGATAATTTAGCAGTTCACATTGTGCAATTGCCCTCAATTCGGACGGTGCAATCCCATCTCGACTAAGAAAACCATGTAAAGCGTGCGACGCAGCGTTACGCGGTTTGCCATCATCAAAAAGCATGACCTCACGCCGGCAGCGTCCGAGAACAAGTGCAGCATTAAGGCCGGCAGGCCCCCCACCTACAATGATGACGTCAATATATTTAAGCAGCATATTTTCCTTTGGGTTGCCCTGTGAAGCCGGCGGTGGCGCACAGATGGGGGCAATAGCCTCACCATTAGCGGCTAGAAAGTGGCATAAATTCGTGAACCCGACCCATCAAAAACAAAGACGTGAATGGGGCCGGTGGCTTGGCCGGGCATACCCGGTGCACCAACGGGCATTCCGGGAACTGAAAGGCCGATGCTCTTATTTTCCTCGGCAATAAATTGTTTAATGAACTTTGCAGGAATTAGTCCCTCATAGACGCGACCATCGAGTACGGCGGTATGGCATCCAACCAACTTTTCAGGCACGCCGAACTTCCTTTTAATGGACGCCATATCTGTGCGCGCGATCAATTGAACTTCGAAGCCATGCGATCGTAAGTGCTCACCATATATGTCGCAGCAACCGCAGTTGGGGTTCTTGTACAGCTTCACAACCTTAGCCGCGGCGCGCGCCGGAAGTGCTAGGCACACCAGGCCTACACTGAACAACAGCCTTCTCTTAGGGTTCATTTTTCTCCTCCTTGCCTGTTTTTTTGCTGCTGCCGCAGCTTAGCCGTGGGACCGCTTTGAATAGCCTCAGATGCTTCGCTCGGGAAAGGTACTGCTCGGCTTTCTGCCCGTTGGGCTTCGCGCTGCGCCGGCGTCCACATTGTTTTCAAAAAATCGATAACGTCTCTGATTTCGTCGGGCTTGAGTACATCTTTGTAGGCAGGCATCGTGAGCCGGTGCGACTTATTGAACGGATCTCGCCACCCGTCCAACACAATCCGATACAACATGCCATCAGCATGTTTCCATGTGTGCCCTGTTGCGTCGTGCGGCGGTGCAGGGAGCTCCCCAAAGCCGTTCCGTCGTTGCCAATCCTTCTCGCCCTCACCCTTTCCGCCATGACAGGCGGCGCAGAACTTCTCATAAGTCGCGCGGCCCGTCGATAGTGAGGCGCCCACGCCAGCCGCGTGGGAATCACTCATCACCATCGTCTGCCCAGCAATTACGACAATCAGTCCCGCTAAGCGCTTGCTAATCATTGATGTCGCTCCAGGTCAGGCCAGAATCAGAACTAACTAACACGCTGTCGCGTCTGGCCACGTACAGGCGGCCGGCAGGCGCGGCGACCATCGATACCGACTCGACTGGGCCATTAGCCAGAGAAATGAACGTCTCCCCTCCATCGTCGCTTCGGGCTATGCCTTCGGCTAAACCAACAAAGATTTGCTCCGGCCGATCACGATTGAACGCTACAACGTCCACATCCACTAGTCCCGTTCCCGTCTGATGCCACCCGCAGAAACAGTCCATTGCGCGGTATAGGCCGCGGGATGTCGCCGCGAACAGCCAGCCCGACTCCATGCTGCCGGGCATATTCGTGTGGACAAAATGATCGAACCCTGGCCCGGGACCCTTGTCCATCATGCGCCATGTGACGCCATGATCACCGCTACGAAATACTCCCTTGTTCTTCACGTACGCGTATGCATAGCCATTACGATCAGCATGTGGTGAGATCGCAGTGATACCTCCACGTGGCAATCCTGACGCAATATCTTTCCAAGTGACCCCGCCATCGAAGCTGCGCAATAAGGCTCGCGCAGTGTTCGATAGGTAAATAGTGTGTGGAGGCTGCGCGGAAACCGCGACGCTGTTGAGGCTACCGCGCAGGCTCCTCGGCAAGTCGATCATCTGCCATGAATTGCTTGACTCAACCCGTCGATATAAATTATGCCGCGTTGCCAACAATAATGACTTCGATCCGTAGTCAAATGTGAGCGCGACAATGGGCCCGGGAACTGATCCGCGTTCGGATGCGCTAGCCTCACCGGCGAGGACTAACGCCGACAAGGAGAGCAGCGCCTTCAATGCAACTACGGCACCGCGACGATTTAGGCGATGGAACGCTGGCGTCATGGGATGCGCTTCCCGCGGTAGGCGCGAACTCGTGTGGCGGACTTTGGCTTATCCTTTTCGGCGACATCCGCTCCGCCCAACCCAACGATGGCTCCTATTCCAATCATGCACATAAAAACACACGGCAGAAGAGCTACAAGCACTGGCGCCGCGCCGACTGCCACAAGCCACCCCCAGTTTGTGGCTAGACCAGTAGAGACGAGTAGTAACGCGCCGAGCAGGACTGCAACGGTAAAAATTTTTAGCCGCTTTACCCGCCGCCCAATTAGGCTCGAGCAGCACCTGGGTACATTGCTCTGGGCGCGTTCAACAGATGTAGTTTCTTTTAAACTATTCATGTTTGTTTTCTCCTTTGGATGACGACAGGGCGCCATTGAGCACCCGGCTAAAATATTCCGACTGCATATAGCCGACAACACGATAGGCCCTTTTTTCAGCACCATCGTTATTGAAAAAAAGAACAGCGGGGGGGCCAAACAGATTGTGACGACGCATTAATTCCTTCTGCGCGACCGTTTGCTCTGTCACGTCAAGGCGCAGCAACACGGCGTGGCTCAATTGTGTCTGCACTGCTGGATCGGAAAAGGTCAGCAGCTCCATCGCCTTGCAGCTGATACACCAGTCAGCATAGACATCGACCACTACCGTTCGTCCGCCGGACGCGGCGATCTTTGCGTCCAGCTCGGCGCTCGTGGAAATGCGTTCGAAAACCGGGATCCCTGGTCGCTTGACTTCGGTCGGCTTGCCGATTTGTGCTAGTGGCGCGAGGAGGCTCTTGGCGCCACTCACCGCGCCGATCATATAAATTACCCCGACAACCAAGGCAACAATTGCCATTGATTGTCTCGCCACAGTGGCAAGGCGCAGTTCGCTTCTTATTTCGTTGAGTGTTCCGACGTGTCCGAGCGCGAAGCCGATCAACAGCACGCCGATGAGCGCCATGGTGATCGTAGGGGGCACATATGGGGCCACCGTGAGGATCGCAACAAGAAGCATTATCGATCCGAGAAGTACCTTGATGCCGGCCATCCAAGGACCAGCGCGTGGCATAAAGCTTCCTATGGAAGTCCCCAGCAAGATAAGGGGTGTTCCCTTCCCCAAGGCGAGGGCAAAGAGGGCCGCACCACCTAAGAGCACATCACCGGTCTGACCGATATAAAGCAATGCGGCAGCTAACGGCGCGACAATACAGGGGCCGACAATAGCAGCGGAAACGACGCCCATTCCGAATGCGCCCGCAAGGCCTTTCCCTTTTGCTTCGACTTGACCGGCAACTGGGGCCTGGAGGAAATTGGGAAGGTTCAGTGTTACTAGCCCGAACATCGCCATCGCGAGGAAGACGAAGAGCATTGCAGTTGCACCAGCAACCCAAATATTCTGCAGTATTGTTGATACTAGCGCACCGCTTAGCCCGGCAATGACGCCGAATGCTGTATAAGCTATCGCCATGCCAAGGACATAGCATGCCGACAGTAACAACGAGCGTTGACGACTTATCGTTTCACCTTGACCAGCAATAATGCCCGAGAGGATGGGTACAAGGGGCCATACGCAAGGCGTTAACGACAGAAGAAGGCCGACTCCGTAGAAGCCAGCCAAGAGCAAAATCCCACTTTCTACCCGAAATTGAGCGCTCGCTTTTTGGCCGGATGACAGCCTTTTGGACGGTTCCCCTTGGGAGAGGTGAATGCTATTTGCCCCAGCCACCGGCTGGCCGTGATCGATCAAAGTCTGGGCACCACGATCTGGCAACTTGACAGAATATGGCAACTGCACCGGGGGATAACATATGCCTAAGTCTGAGCAGCCCTGATAGTTCAGCCTCAACTCTAAGACCGTGCCCTTGGCTGGGCGGCTAAGATTAATTTTCGCTTCGAAGGGGGACCTATACACCACAACTGTGCCAAAAGTAGGGTCGTCCTTCGATTCACCGGGTGGTAAATCAATTCGCTGAACCTTAACGGTATCGGGCGACACGATGTCGACGCTAAAGCGGTCGCGATAGAGGTAGTACCCTTCTACGGGAGATAATCTCACTACAACCGTGTCGGAGCCCTCGAGCCGTGCCTGCACGGCAAAAGCTTTCTCAGGCGGCAACGGCTCAGCCGTTTTGTATTGAAGTCCTAGCTTATCAACCAATGACGAGAAAGCTCCTTGGGAATGCAGCTGGCCCGTGCCTTCCTGAGCGGCGTAAGAAGGGGTGAGGAATATCGCCAATGCGATGAGGCAAGCCAGCAGACCGATAAATGCTGAGCTCTTCCTGACGTTGAGGTAGGACGGCATTGTTAGCCTCGTTCCAGCAATAGCGTTTGGACATCCTTCGCTATCATTTCTGGCGTATGCCGGTCACTTGCAAATAACCGCAAAGCACCGGTCGTATCGAAGATATACGCCGGTCCCATGTGATCAACGGTATAGAAACCGTTCGCGTCTACCGTTTGCTTCTTATAGAAGAGCTTGAATTCTAGGGCCACGGCAGCGATATCGCTCTCGCTGCCGTGCAGACCGAGAAAACTCGGATGAAAAGCCGGGACATACTGTTTCAGAATTTCCGGTGTGTCACGCACAGGATCCAGGGTGGCCATCAGGACTTGCACTCGCGAAGCCTGCGGCCCCAGCCGCTGCATAACCAAAGACAGTTTGTGCATTGTCATCGGACACATGTCCGGACAATTCGTATATCCGAAAAAAAGGATGACAATTTTATTTTGAAAGGTCGATAGCGTCGTTTGCTTGCCATTGTGATCGTCGAGCTTAACTGTCCGGCCCCACGGGGCTCCGGTGACATCAGTCAGTGCAAACACTGGCGCCGGCGCTTCTCGTTTCGCACAGCCCAAAACGACCATGCCCAGCACAATGATGCCTATCAGTTTGTATATGGATACTGCCTTCATAGCCGATCCTGGCCGCTTTGGGCAAGAGGTCGGACCATGACTTCGGTAGCTACCGTGACAAGCCGGCCATCCTTGCTGCGAAAGCTAATTTGCAATGGCAGGGCGGTATTTTTGGTTAGGCGGGTGCTTAGACCATGCAACATGAAGTGCAAGCCTCCTGGTTGCAGAACCGTGGGCGCACCAGGTCGCACAACGAGAGAATCGACTTTGCGCATACGCATGACTCCGTCCTCGGTGGTCATGTTATGCAGTTCTACAGATGTCGCGACGGGCGAAGTAGCGTTTACAAACGTCCACTGAGACGCACTGGCGAAGGTCAAATAAGCACTTCCTACTCGCTGACCAGGAACAGTTTCCCTTGCCCAGCCACTAAGAACGTAAATTTCAGGAGAGGATAGAGCTCGGCGATCAGTCTCTTGTGCACTAGCATGCGCATTTTTGCCACTAAATGCCCCAATTAACACTGCACAAATGATGATAGAAAAGACTAGCGAAGGCCCGGACGGCATGACTATCGGCATAACAGTTAAACGCAAGCGGTTCATTTTGGTTCGCAATTAGGATCGGGGAACGAGCGTCTCAACACCGCGATATGCGGCTGACAGAGCGATGATAGTCGGCAAGGGGAGACGCCGAATTGCAGAGCCATTACATTTTTGAAATGACTGGATTAGTGATGGTAACGCAGTCTTGAAGCGAAAAATCTCCTCGCAAAATAGCGAGCAGCACGAAGGAGGCCGCACTCGGCGCATCGCATTGTCAACTGATTTTCGCTTTCGAACTGGCGGGCGCCCGCCAAGCGGCAAAGGGGCGCCCACGAAAAGTTTTCACATCTTATCGTGGCCGCTGTCACCGTTCTCAGGTGGACCTTTGTCTTTCTTTTTACCCATGAAGAACATAGGGATAACACAGCATGCGGCACACAGACCGAGAATGAGTAAAAGTGTAATTTCCATATTGCGACCTCCAGAACGTTAATAAGAAAAATTAATATTGGCCTGCGCAAGGGCCGGATAAGCGCCAACTACCCTTTACAGTTGAGAATTGCTTCTTGAGCGATGAGCTGCGCCATTAACTCGGTCCGCTTGACCTTCCAGGTGGCCGTCGTCGGAAGCTCGGCCCAGCGCAACTGAACCGGTTCTTCGACTGAAGGCAGACCCTCCACCGCTTCCCGCCAACGCTGGCGATTCAATGGACGATCGTCCACAGTGCAAACTACGGACGTGGGCAGCCGACCGGGCAACGCGTCAATAATGACGACCTCGACCAGCTCAGGAAGTCGCGCCATTAATTTGTCCTCCAAAGCCAAGACATCCGGCACTCCAGCGACCGCATCGACCTGGCGTCCAGCCAGCCGCAAAGCCCCCCACCATGTCAAGTAACCGATATCTTGCATCTGCCACCAAGAACCGTTCCAACGCGAGGCTGTGCGCTCCTTTTCTTTTAAAAACCCGGCGATCTGTCCGACCGAACCAACCTCGATTTGCCCCGTCGTGCCGCGACGAACAGGTTTTCCTGAAACTTCATCGGTAACGCGTACGCGAGTAAGACCTGGAATCGGCCACCCGACATTGGTAAGCGGTCCATGAACCCCAACCTTTTCAGGTGATTCAAACAGCGGCATCCTTGCCATATCGTTCTCATCAGGAGTGGATATGGCAGGCGGCATGGATTTTTGGCGTGAGCATGTGATGGCAATCGAGCGCGATGGCTGGGTGAGCAGCGAGTACGCCCGGGCCCACGATTTGTCGGTGACGTCGCTGTATTACTGGCGGGCCAAGTTTAGGTCGATGACAGTAGCGGCCGACACACACGGCAAGTTCGTCACCCTTAATGTCACGCCGGTGCAGGGCACGGCACCATCGTGCGTGCTGACGATCGGCGCTGTGCGTATGGAGCTTGGCCTGCTGCCCACTCCGGAATGGTTGGCGGCGCTGGCGACAGCAACCCAGCGAGCGCGCTGATGCATCCTGGCTACTCCATCGCACAGGTGCACCTGTGCCGGGCTCCGGTGGACTTTCGCAAGTCAATCAACGGTTTGTCGGTGCTGGTCGAGCAGGAACTGGGTCTTGATCCATTTGCCCAGGCGCTCTACGTGTTCGTCAACCGGCAGCGCACCAAGCTCAAAGTGCTGTATTGGCATCGCAACGGCTTCTGTCTGTGGCTCAAGCGGCTCGAGGCCGAACGCTTCGCCTGGCCGGACGAGCGGTCGGGCGTGGAGCCGATCAGCGCGCAACAACTGCAGTGGCTGCTCGAAGGCTTCGACCTGTGGCGCCACGCCCCGCATAAAACTCTCGCGTACTCTTCTGTTTCCTGATGGGGGCTGTTAACATGCTGAATGCCTGCAGTTTCCGACATTCCCGCCCTCACGCTGCCGCCGATCGCGCTCCCCAAGCCCGACGTGGCCGCGTTCGGGTTGCCGGCCTCACTACCCAAGGACGCCGCCAGCTTGGCCGTCCTGCTGCACGCGCAACAGAAGGCGTTCGTCGCCACGGTCGAGACCCTTCATGCACAGGCCACGCAAGCGGCTCAACATGCCTTAGAGCAGGCAGTACAGCGTGCCGCTGCCCAGGCGGTCAACGAGTATGTGGTGCGCATGGTCGAGCAGGCCAAGCTGGCGCGCCATCGCCTTTATGGTGCCAGTTCGGAGCAGATGGCAGCGCTGCAGCACGGCCTGTTCGACGAGGCCGAAGCGCTGGCGCAAGGCAGTGGCGCGACGCAGGACGAGGCGCCCCAGCCACCGGCAAATGCCGGCGGCAAGCCGCCTTCACGCAAGGCGCGCGGCAAGCGCACTGCCTTGCCGACCGGCTTGCCGCGAGTGGACGTGGTGCACGATGTGCCCGAAACGGAGCGTACATGTCCTTGCGGCAGCGCGATGGTGGTGATCGGCGAAGACGTGAGCGAGCAGCTCGACATCGTGCCGATGCAAGTGCGTGTGCTGCGTCATGTGCGCAAGCGCTACGGTTGCCCCGGCAGCGCCCACGCGCCGTTGACCGCGCCGCTGGCGCCACAGCCTCTGCCAAAGAGCAATGCCAGCGTCAATTTCCTGGCCCTGCTGCTGGTGGCCAAGTTTCTCGACGGGCTGCCGCTGGCCCGCTTCGAGCACGTGCTGGCGCGTCATGGTGCGTTGGTGCCGCGTCAGACCCTGGCGCGCTGGGTGATCGGCGCTGCCGGTCTCCTGCAGCCTCTGCACAATCTGCTACGCGACGTATTGCTCGACGGTGCCCTGATCCACATGGACGAGACCGTGGTACAGGTGCTCAAGGAGCCGGGCAAGACGCCCACCAGCAACAGTTACATGTGGGTGCAGACGGGCGGTCCTCCTGCTCGGCCGGTGGTCCTGTACGACTACGATCCGGGTCGCAGCGCCCAGGTGCCGTCACGCCTGCTGGAAGGCTTTCGCGGCTACCTGATGACCGACGGCTACGAGGCGTACAACGCCGTGGCGCGCACCGAACACGTCGAGCATCTCGTCTGCTGGGCGCATGTGCGCCGGCGTTTCGTGGAGGCGGCACGGGTGCAGCCCAAGGGCAAGCGCGGCAAGGCGGACGAGGCGATCGATCTGATCGGCAAGCTGTATGGTATCGAACGCACCTGGCGCGACGGCGACGATGCGCAACGCTGGCAGGCGCGACAGCAACACAGCCTGCCGCTGCTGGCCAAGCTGCGGGCTTGGCTCGACGCAACCCTGCCCGGCGTTCCCGGCAAGAACAAGCTGGGCGAAGCGTTAAGCTACATGCACAAGTACTGGCCGAAGCTGGTACGGTACGTCGAGCGCGGCGATCTGCCGATCGACAACAACCGCTGCGAAAATGCGATCCGACCGTTCGTGGTCGGGCGCAAAGGCTGGTTGTTCGCCGACACGCCGGCTGGCGCCCATGCCAGTGCCGTGATTTACTCGCTGATGCAGACCGCCAAGGCGAATGGCGTCGAGCCCTACGAGTGGCTGTGCCACGTACTGCGCGAACTGCCCGCAGCCAAAACTGTCGAGCAAGTCGAGGCACTGCTGCCGTGGCACTACCGCGCTGGCCGTCAACCGAATACAGCTGTAACCTGAAAGCCTCCGATGCCACGCATTACAGCACAACACCTAGCCCGGGCCATCGAAGCGCTACGCACCATGACCATGGAGCGCAAAACGGCATTGGCAGACGAAGTGTTTCAACAGCAGCCCACGCTGTTTGGATCCTTCCTCGTCTTGACGAAATTCGGCGTCTCCTTCGAGAAAATGGAGTTCTTGCTGGAACGCCTGTTCGTCTGCTTCCTGGCGATGCGAGAGTCCGGTATCCAATGGCCGCGCATCACAGAGGACGAACTGGATAAGCAAGCCGCGCGCTTCAGCGGGACAGTCAACTTCGCCAACGGTCTGGGACCGGCACTCGCCAGTCAGTCGCAGGCCAAATACATTGCCGGCCACCCAGAGCCACATCTGCTCGCTTATGTGACAGCCGAGCTGACGCAGTGGCTAGCCAAGGTGCGGCCCGAGGAGAGCGACAAGTACGTGATGCTAGCTGCCATGAATATCGTCAACTGCATCGCGCATGTGCCCCTGCACGGGGCATCACCCTAGCCGACTGCCCAACTGGGGTTAGTGGATCGCTTACCGACATTGCGCGCGTCACTCATACTCTTGCGCCGCCAGCGCACGCTGAGCGTTGCGAGGCCCACCTCGCTTTGTGCATAACCCTGAACCCACAGTGGGAGAAATTTTGACGAGCATGCAAGTAATCGTTGGATTGGCCTTGGGTGCACTGCATCGAATGTCGACAAGAAAAAACGCACGTTTGATAGTGGCCTTCTTGCGTCGTCGGCAAAGTCCTCCCATCGAACGTACAAGTTGGGAAACGTATCAACGACAGTTGGCTTATGACGACTAAACAAAGCAGCCGTCACGAAAGGATCTGGGTCGAAAATTGGCCAGATGAGCACATCCGACTGCAAGCATCGCGTGCCATCCCGATAGAACGCGCGCATGGATAGCCGTTGGGCATGTCGCAAACACGTCCCGCTTTGTTAGAAACACCTTGTGCGCAAGGATTTGCACGCACGCCTGACCGGCGAGGCTTCGGCCGGTATGCATGCACAGTTTGGGGACGCCTGTTGTACCGGATGTATGGGTAATCGCGGCCAGCGAATCAGGGGCACGGCTAATGGGCTTACAACTGTTCGCGGGCACACAGTCGTTTATGTAGGTGGCGCCTTCTACTTCCCTATCCACTACCAAAACTTCGCATCGTTGCTCTTCTACAAGCCGATAAAATTCCACCGCGGCCGAATCCGCCATAACAAGAGGCCAACCAAGGCGTGAGAGCAGCTCTTCCATGACCCATCTCTCAAGGGTGGGCGAGAGCAACGCTGGAATCGCTCCAAGGCGGCTTACCGCCGCGATGAATACGAACACATCCATATCCTGCTGTTTAATAATGGCGACATAAGTCTTCTGGCTCACGCCTTGTCCGGCTAACTGCGCCGTTACCTTATTGATCAAGCGCGAGAGGAGGAGATAATTCAGTTCTGTGCCAAGTTCCGGAGCAATGCTGAGCGGCCTGCCGAGCAACAGCGGGATAGCGCCATAACGCTTCACCGCCTTTTCAACAACCACACCTAACTCCACTGATACCCCCGCACCGGGGAAGGCCAACCAGGGAAGGCGTCGAGGTGAAGCCGGGTATTCATGCTTGACCGATGGCCCCTTAGAGAGCGACCAGGGAACGTCAATCCAATGATAAAGCGGGCAATATCCAACGATCCCACTGATGAACAGGTCAAGGCTGGTTGCCAGGACAATGAACCATCCAAGCGCTGCAGAAATACCATGCAAGTCCATAAGCCACCCAAGGGTGAGTGCGAGCAGTGCAAGGGCAACAGCAATGCGAATGAACCGCTCCACTAGGGTTAGGTTGGGTTGAGGCATAGTGAGCTTGCGAGTTGTCATAATGTTCTTGAACGGGCGGACGATATCGATGGGGAGGAGAATAACGTCGACTGGTCGTGCGTTCGATACACCTACGACTTTATTGCAAAATTGTAACGACATGGTCATGAACGCCTGTTTTCCGTTGGCGCCGCAGGCGCGGATGTCCGCGAGAGCGCCAGGCGTGTCATATTGCGTCAAGGTAGGCATGCCGCCGAGGAAGACGTCGACAATCCTCTTAATGGAGTAAGCGATTTTGGCCATATAATCGGCGCAGGAGGCTGTCCACATAATGCAATCCCAAATTGCTGCCTGTTCAAAAGAGCATTGTGTTGCGGTATGTCCCCGTAACGCCTCCCATTGTGGGCGAGGCGTGATGAGTTGACCTGTGAGCATGTCGCAGTGGATGACTACTGCTCAGACATCATAGTTAGCTAATTGGCGTACATAGGATTTTCAGCCACATGGACAGTGACCTCCGAAGCGCCAGGCAGGATTTTTGATAATGGAAACGTCGGCAGACCAAACGTATCGAAGGTCCAAACCGCAACAGAGGAACCACGGACAATACGATAAGTTTCAAGTCGGACTACTTTGATGTGACGTGTCTTGCCCGCCACAATAGTGATTTCCTCGGCAGCAGTACCAGGGGCGGCCACATACCCCAACGGGCTATCCTCACGAACTTCCTTATTGGTCCTGACTTTACTGGACGGCGATTCAGCGGCCGATGCGGTCGAAGAAATGACGAGTGCGGTGGCTATCACGCATGGGAGAAGTGTATATAAAAGCTTCATTTTTTAAGTCCTTTTATCTAGTTAAAAGGCGGCAAATGCCGTCTGGGAGATCGATATCTCGTCTTTTCAGAATGGTCATGCGAACGCCAACGAGTCGGCTAATTCCCACCATCTGATCAGCAAAAGATAGGCGACGAATTTAAGGATGGGGTCGCCGGCCAGGAACTGGCGAGCGGATCTCAACGTTTAATGAGGGATGCCTGGAAGGATTCAAACGCCTTGGGACTGGCTGCACAGGGAACCAGATGCCTAGACGTGATTTGCTTTCGTTGCAGGCTTAGCGACGAAAAACCCACTTGGGCCGGTGGGGGCCGTCGGAAATGTGCGACTCGAAATCGAATTCGGGAGGCAGCCGGTTACGCTCAGCATTTGCGAGTGAACTCAGATTTAGCGAGCTCGGTATAACGGCGGCCCACAAGTTGCACCCTGCGGGACAGACCGTCCCACAACCTGACTCCGCGATTGTTTCGAATGACTCCGCTTCGGCTGCACGATCGACCAGTATCACGTTAGTACCGGCCGCCTCTACACTCCCCACGATACTGCACAGCCCTGCCGCCCAGGCCGTTTGAAGCGGCAACAGGATGATCAGAAAGATGAGGAGAAAGCGTTTCATGGCCGCATTATACAATCACATTCCGATGATAAGTCGGCAATGTCCTCGGGAACTGACGAGACTCAACTATGCCAGTTGCGAATCGCCGCGCGGTGGGATAGGCCTTGACCTTCAACCTGCTACAAGGTGTGTAATACCCGCAATAACGTCGCTGTGAACGGTCAAGAATGAAGCACCCCATCTGGAAACTATTTCTCCATCTCGCATTTTGCTGCGGTTTCGCGCTACACAATGTCCACGCAGCTCCCCAGTCAAACGAGCCGGAGGTCCGACAACTTTGGCAACCGCTCGACTATGTCGCCGTGGACTACGCCGGCGCCGTCCAAAACGGGACGGTTATCAGCGAGATGGAATACAAGGAAATGCAGGAGTTTTCTGAGCGCGCCCGCTCTCAGGTTATCGCGCTGCCACCCCATGCTTCGCACGCTGCGTTGACTTCGATCGTAACTCGCCTGCAACAGGCGGTTGCACGTAAAGACCCGCCGCTGCGCGTCAGCGAGCTCGCCCGTCACGCGAACAAGTTGCTCCTGGCAGCTTATCCTTTTCCGGTGGCGCCTAGAAGCGTGCCCGAGCTATCCCGTGGCGCCACGCTGTACAAGGCGCAGTGCGCGTCTTGCCACGGCGCTAGCGGAGCCGGTGACGGCTCTCTCGCAACCAAGCTTGAACCGAAGCCAATCGCGTTCACCGACAGGGAGCGGGCTCAGTCGCGCTCACTCATGGCATTACACCAGGTGATCAGCCAAGGTGTTGCAGGTACGTCCATGCCGGCTTTTGCCAGCTTGTCAGACGCGGATCGCTGGTCCCTGGCGTTCTATGTAGGAACTCTCGGCTTCAACGATAGGGACATCAAAGCGGGCAAAGAAGCGTTCGCGCGCGAGACCGTGCCAGGTAAAACGCTACCGGACATGAGTGCACTTGTAACCATGACGGAGGAGGAACTTGCAAAGGTAATGCCGCCAACTACCGCCCGGGCGGTAGTTGCGTATACACGGACCCATCCCGATGTGGTTGGTCAGCAACACGGGCAGTCCGGAATCGCTCTGTCTCGTAAACTGCTTCAGGGCAGCTTGCAAGCATTGA
>Ga0187844_10000111_pt1 | contig 59491 bp, 50 predicted proteins | sample SpaLakP09_SKY_50_FD_134517 | JGI IMG/M metagenome (GOLD analysis project Ga0187844, IMG submission 134517) | Oligotrophic lake water microbial communities from Sparkling Lake, Wisconsin, USA - SP09_SKY_50 | ecosystem: Environmental > Aquatic > Freshwater > Lake | place: USA: Sparkling Lake...
AAGAAGCAGACGCATCAGGAACACTGAAAGTGTTTGATTGTAATAATTATAGAGACATCAGTGGAGAAAATTCAGCAGGCATTGTTGGATATTTGTTAAACTATGATTCTTCGGGAGTTGTCGATATTTCAAATTGTAAGAATTATGGCAATATAAACAACTCAAAATCAGTAGGAATTGTTGGATATCGAGCAGGATACCAACAAAACTCAACAGGAATTATAACAATTCGTGGTTGTGATAACAGTGGAATTATTTTCGGAGAAGATTCAGCAGGAATTGTTGGATACCAAGCAAACCAAGAAGCAGACGCATCAGGAACACTGAATGTGTTTGATTGTAATAATTATAGAGACATAAGTGGACAAAATTCAGCAGGAATTGTTGGAAATAATTTAAACTATGATTCCTCGGGAGTCGTAGATATTTCAAATTGTAAGAATTATGGCAACATAAACAATATAAATTCAGCAGGAATTGTTGGATATCGAGCAGGAGTCCTACAAAACTCAACAGGAATTATAACAATTCGTGGTTGTGATAACAGTGGAATTATTTTCGGAGAATTTTCAGCAGGAATTGTTGGAGATAGATCAAATGAAGAAGCAGACGCATCAGGAACACTGAATGTGTTTGATTGTAATAATTATAGAGACATCAGTGGTTCAGAATCAGCAGGAATTGTTGGATATCAGTTAAACTATGATTCCTCGGGAGTTGTATATATTTCAAATTGTAAGAATTATGGCGACATCACAATAGATGCCTCGTTCTGTGGAGGAATAGTAGGGGAACAAGCAGGACTAGGCCAAACATCAACAGCTCACATTACAATACTTGATTGCACAAATTATGGAAAAATTTATGCGTCTGGTGCTGGTGGCATAGTTGGAGGATCAGTTGGAGATTCTCAAGAAAACGGTGCGATTATTGACATTTCTGGCTGTCAAAACAAACCAAGCGCGACGATTGATGGTTCATTATCCGGTGGCATAGCGGGTATTTTTTTAAATAATAACTCATATGGAAAAATCAATGTAACAAATTGTAAAAACGAAGCAGAAGTAAAGGGAATATGGTCTGGAGGCATAGTAGGTTCTGAATGTGGTGATTCGCAACATAGCACGGGCATAATTGAAATACGTCTGTGTGATAATAGTGGTGTAATAACTGGTGAATCAGCCGGAGGAATAGTCGGCGACTCTCTGAACATTAACTCAGAAGGCATAGTAAATATTTATAATTGCCGAAATATAAAAGACATATCGGCAAATTTAGCAGGTGGAATAGTAGGTTATTTCGCAGGATACGGTGCGGCAAATACAGCAATTATAGATATATCAAATTGCTTTAATTCTGGTAACCTGCGAGGTAATTATTCTGGTGGAATAGTATCATCTAATGCTGGATACAAACAAAACGAAGGAGTGCGTATACGTATTACTGATTGTAGTAATATTGGCGACTTATCAGGGACAGTATCCTCAGGAATTCTCGGTTCATTCTCGAATCTAGACGCTTCAGGAACAATAGAGATATCAAATTGTGTAAATTATGGCAACATAAATAATAATGACTCGGCTGGAATCGTTGGAGCTGGTATTGGATATAACCAAGGAGCAAGTGGAGAAATAACTATTCATAATTGTGACAACAGCGGAATTATTTATGGCTATTATTGTGGTGGAATTGTTGGACGCGACGCAATGGCTTTAGCAAGTGGTAAATTAACAATAACTGACTGCGAAAATTACACAGATATCTCTGGATACGGGTCAGCTGGAATTTTTGGAACTGGTCTAAGTAACACATCATCAGGTATTGTAGACATTTCAAATTGTAACAATTATGGTAACATAAACGACTTATCTTCAGCAGGAATTGTTGGATTTCTAGCAGGATACCAACAAAACTCAACAGGAATTATAACAATTCGTGGTTGTGATAACAGTGGAATTATTTTCGGAAATAATTCAGCAGGAATTGTTGGAGGTGGAGCAAACTATCAAGCAGACGCATCAGGAACACTGAATGTGTTTGATTGTAATAATTATAGAGACATCAGTGGAGTAGGTTCAGCAGGAATTGTTGGATATGTGTTAAACTATGATTCATCGGGAGTTGTAGATATTTCAAATTGTAAGAATTATGGCAACATAAACAACTCAGATTCAGCAGGAATTATTGGATATCAAGCAGGATGGAAACAAAACTCAACCGGAATTATAACAATTCGTGGTTGTGATAACAGTGGAATAATAATAGGAGGACAATCAGCAGGAATTGTTGGATACCAAGCAAACCAAGAAGCAGACGCATCAGGAACACTGAATGTGTTTGATTGTAATAATTATAGAGACATCAGTGGACAATTTTCAGCAGGAATTGTTGGAGCTGGGTTAAACCAAGATTCCTCGGGAGTCGTAGATATTTCAAATTGTAACAATTATGGCAATATAAACAACTTATTTTCATCAGGAATTGTTGGATATCAAGCAGGATACCAACAAAACTCAACCGGAATTATAACAATTCGTAGTTGTGATAACAGTGGAATTATTTTTAGATATTATTCAGCAGGAATTGTTGGAGGTGGAGCAAACCAAGAAGCAGCCGTATCAGGAACACTGAATGTGTTTGATTGTAATAATTATAGAGACATAAGTGGAGAAAATTCAGCAGGCATTGTTGGATATTTGTTAAACTATGATTCCTCGGGAGTAGTAGACATTTCAAATTGTAATAATTATGGCAATATAAACAACATAAATTCAGCAGGAATTGTTGGATATCAAGCAGGATACCAACAAAACTCAACAGGAATTATAACAATTCGTAGTTGTGATAACAGTGGAATTATTTTCGGAGAAGGTTCAGCAGGAATTGTTGGATACCAAGCAAACGAAGAAGCAGACGCATCAGGAACACTGAAAGTGTTTGATTGTAATAATTATAGAGACATCAGTGGAGAAAATTCAGCAGGCATTGTTGGATATTTGTTAAACTATGATTCCTCGGGAGTCGTAGACATTTCAAATTGTGTAAATTATGGCAATATAAACAACTTAGATTCAGCAGGAATTGTTGGAAATCAAGCAGGATTCCGACAAAAATCAACAGGAATTATAACAATCAACAAATGTACCAATAATGGAAACATAAATAAAAGTGACATTTCTGGAAATTACATTTACAATGGTACATCATTTAATGACCCCTTCAATTTTCAAACGTCATCAGGTGTAATTGGTAGGTCAACGGGAATAGAAAATAAAGGAAAAATAAATGTATTAAATTGCGAAAATAATGGAATAATCGATGCGTCATTTGCGTCAGGAATAATTTCAGACTTTGCCGGTGCGGGTTCATCCTCTGGAAGTTCAATTGATGTCTCAAATTGTATAAATTATGGAGAAATACGCAATACAACAGCATCTGGTATTAGTATTGGAGTGTTTAATGTAGGTGGATTAGGTAACATAACATTCGACGGGTGTAAAAACTACGGAGATATAAGCGGAACATATGTGGATGCCAGCGGAACTTTGCCAATAGGATGTTTAATAGGCTCAGTAGGGTATGACGCAAGTGGTGTGACATTAACATCGGGTGGAATAGTAAACATATTGAACTGCGATGTATCTAACAACTTAACGATAAAATCCACAGCAAAAGCAGCAGTAGGCGGAATTCTTGGAACACTATTTTTAACGCCAAATAGTAACTTACAGTTAAATATCGACGGAAATGCAACAAGTTTTGACACAATTGACATTTCGTCAACAAATTGTAATTTTGCAAACATTATAAATTCAATCATTGATGTTTCCAGCACATTGTATTCAACAAACGAAATTGTTTTAAATGTAAATGACAATGTGATATATCCACCATTATCAATAATAAAAGATGTTAAATACAACAGCATCGTTGGATATATTGGGGTCCATCCGTCATCATCATTTGCGTTTGGTGGAACATCTGCCGAGTTAAACATAAATGACAACTTTGTGACAATTGATAACGATACTAATAAGACATTATCCTATGTTATTGGCTCAGTCGAAAAAATTAAAAATAAGTCAATTAATATAACCGGAAACACAATAAATGACACAGGAATGACATCCAAAGTAGACAGTAGCAAACATGTATTAAACAATATTACAAATTGTCAAGACTGTAGTTTTAATGTATCAAGCAATTACATAACTATTAACGGAGTGTCTGACAGTTCAAACTCATATGTTTCGGGTGTTTTTGGGAAAGACATTAGTGGCATATCAAATGTTTATATACTTGTAAATGGCAATTTTATTGAAATAAACAATGTTGACAACAACAATGTCAATACACAAGTATCTGGAATAATGAACATTGACACGAGCAAAAACACATTTGCGACATCAACCAATGTCGATCTAATTATATCAAATAATAATATTTCATCAACTACGCCAGAAGAGATGACATCGAACTTCAATGGACCGATATTTAGCACGAATAATACCATAAATCCAAATGCCACACCATATATTGGTCCAACTGGAACTTTAACTATTACTGGCAATATTCTATCTGATGATTTTGCTAATATGGTTCCAACACTGGCAGAGGTTACTGATTATTATTTCCCTACTCAATTTAGACCATATATATTACAATTAGATGGTTTTACTGGTAGCAATTATTGGTTTAAACCAACTCCACCAATAATAATCTTGATTGATTATAGAGGAGGTGGCGGAATAATACCAACACCCGGGTTATTGACAAATGACGCGTTGTTTCGAGTAATATATAAACGAGCCATTAACGCAATTAATGAACAGCGTCAGTTTGAAATATATCCATTTTATCACATTAAGGCAAAGGCCAAAAGAACCTAAATCATAAAATGTTTCTATAAAGGATAGAATATAATGCGTTTTTATGAATTTGCCTTATTATTAAATAATGGATTATTTTGCGGGTTAACATTGAAAAATAAGCTTACACTGTCAGCAATATTATATTATTAACATATATATATATGAACTGTAGTGCAAATAATATATATATGTGGATAGGGCTGACAATAGCCGTTGTTTTAACCGGCATCATAGCAATCAAGTTGATCAACAAAACCCGCGAAGGTCTCTCCAATAAAGACGACGAAACACGAACCACAATTCAAGAAATAGTGTCAAAACTTAAGAAAGAGTCCGAACTACTTGAAGATACCCTCCTCATTGACAAGCATCGCGCTGATTATGAGGACTTGTTTTTAGCTCTTGAAGATTACTCTAATCTAGCACTTATTCAAATGCTTTCTGTATTTTCAAATAATCCTTCTCTTGAAAAGGCGTCATCAAAAACGATGATTGAAGGCATTAATCACGTTAACTCACTGAAAACAACACTCAATGATGTTATGGAGTTTATGGATCGCAAACGCTCAAAAACAACAAATTCTTCGTCAAAATCGTTCTTTGGCAATAATTAGGCAACCCGTATTTTAACGTTTTCATCTTCGTATTTACCGCTTTTAACGACTGTCCTGCTATAGCTTACACCTCCCCAATTTGCGTCCATCGGATTGTCGCTTACTGGACCAGATGATGTGAAAATCTTGTCGAGTGGAGTTTCTACGCCGACATCCTGATTGGTTGGGTCATAACCAGGGTATAAGCCACGATTGAAAATGTTGCCTAATCGCGAGGCATCCGTTAATTTGCGCCTCAATTCGCCCTCCATTGTCGGGAATTGCTCTACTGATAGTCCGACGTCGGGCTGTCTTGGGTCAGGAAGCATACGATAACTGGTTGTTCCTTGCGCGTCCGCTGTTTGCTGTAAATAAAGAACAGGACAAGTTATACCACGCGACCTTTGCCATTCAACGAATTTAACGTAATCGTCCAAAGCATTGAATTTTATAGGCGTTTCTCCTGGATTGGCAGTGTTTTTAAGATAATATGCGCCGTCCTTCTTAATAAGCAAATTAGGGCATTTTCCACTTACATTAACGAATGCTTCTCTTGGTTTGGAGGCAACAACCAAACCCAATACAAATAGAGCAATAATAACAACAATTTTAATGATTTGCACGTTCATACAATAGCAATAGCAAATATATTTTTAATGGAATATATTTTAATGGTGCGTTTAATTTCTCTCAACCTTATATAATAACTATGGAGTCAAACACCGAAGAAGAGTATAAATTTGAGACACTTAAAGAATTAAAGACTAAGGCTGATATTGCGGAGTTTAATAAGAAAGCAAAGAGTGGGAATGGCAACACATTTGTCATATATTTTGCTCATTGGTGCCCCCATTGTATGGCACTTACTCCTGAACTGATTAAACTAGACAAATTTCTCTCAAACAATAAGGAGAAGCTAACTGGCCCTGTTGCTCGCATTTCAGACGAACACATTTCTGAATTGGAGGTATTCAATAAGCCAAACGGGTTTCCCACTATTGTTGTTCTTGACGGCAATGGAGAGAAAAAGAAGGATTTCAATGGCTCGCGAACAATGGACGGTTTCTTGTCGTTCTTAACGAAGAATGGAATTTATGGCGTAATGAAGGGTGGTAAGAAATCGAAAAAGACAAGGAAGCCCCTCAAAAAGACAAAGAAGCCCCTCAAAACGACAAAGAAGCCCCTCAAAAAGACAAGAAAGACACGCAAACATTAAAAATTGAAGGAAGAAATTGAATTAAACAGAAACAGTATAATTCAATTACACAAACGATGGCAACAGAAACAATCTCGTTCCGTATGCTTGATTATAAGGAATGGAACACCGACATGTTTGGTGATGATGACAAGTCTTCTGCGTCAGGGTCTGGTGCTTCGGATATTGATGAATCATCTGCGCCACCAAACAAGTTCAAGGACAACAAGGAGTTCTCAGTTCAAGTATTTGGTAAAGATGACAAGGGTGACTCGTATTGCCTCTTTGTTCGCGAGGTTTATCCATTCTTCTTCGTCAAGGTCGGCGATGATTGGAAGAAGTCGACAAAAGAACTCTTCCTCGATTTCCTCGTAGACAAGGTGGGTTCCTATTATAAGGACAGCATTCTTGAGTGCAAACTGATTAAAAAGAAGAATCTCTATGGTTTCGACGCAGGCAAGCTCCACAAGTTTGTTTACCTTCGGTTCAAGAATATCCAGACGTTCAAAAAGGTGAAGAGTCTCTATTTCACTTATACTGACGGCGCGAGGGCGATGAATAACGTTGAATTTCACGGTTGTGAAACACGCATTTATGAATCAAACATTCCACCTCTGCTCAAGTTCTTCCACAAACAGGACTTGTCTCCGTCTGGATGGGTCTCCGTTCAACGTAAGTATTTGCGTCGTCTCCCTAAGAAGATGACCACTTGCGATCACGAATACCAGGTCTCAAAACGACACATTACACCGCTTCCAGACAAGACGACGCTGGTGCCGATTAATATTTGTAGTTTTGATATTGAGGCCAGTAGCAGTCACGGAGACTTCCCCTTGCCTGTAAAGAATTATAAGAAACTCGCCGACAATGTGATTGAATACTGGGACAACAAGGATATCAACACGACAGTCGAAGACCGCGACGAACAAGAGACGATTCTCGGTGAACTCATCAAGGACGCGTTTCTTGGTCCGAAGTATGACTATATTCAGAAAGTGTTCCCTAAGAAAGAGCTAACCGAATCACAACTGGATCAACTGATTAAGTGCTGTATTGCCAAGCCGATGAGCGAAATCAAGGTGAAAACCGGTGCGAACGACGGACAAAAGAAGATTTATGATTTTGGATTTGAGGAGATGGAGAATAGTGCTGGTGGCGAAGAAGGTGAGGCTGGTGGAGACGAAGGCATACGGCAATCAGCAGATTACAGGAAATTCAAGACATATCTGAAGAAACAGACGAAGATGGTGGACCTCCTCAATGACAGCACATTCCCGCGTGAAGACAAGTTGAATGAGATGGTAAAGACGTTTGATTCACTGTTTCCAGAACTCAAGGGTGACAAGGTGACCTTTATTGGCTCGACATTTTGGCGAGTGGGTGACAAGAAGCCGTATCTGGAACATTGTGCGGTTCTAGGTGACAGTAACGCGATTCCTGGTGTTGAAGTGCAGACCACGAGAACCGAGCGAGACCTACTGCTCGCCTGGAAAGACGTCATTCACCGCGAAAATCCCGACATTATCATCGGATACAACACATTTAGTTTCGATTACACGTTTATGTTTGAGCGAGCCAAGGAGCTTGGGATTCTAAAGGAGTTCCTCAAGCTTTCGCGAAATCGTGGCGAGATTTGCGGTGAGCACGACTATAAGACAGGTGAATACACTCTTAACACACAGACGCTCATGGTTGCCAGTGGAACGCACGAATTGCGATTTATTGAGATGCCTGGGCGCATCAATATTGACTTGTATAATTACTTCAGGCGCGAATACAATCTCGAGTCATACAAACTGGATTATGTGTCTGGCTACTTTATTGGTGACAAGTTCAAGAAGTTTGTGTGCGACCCGACCACAAACACGACGACAATTTACACAAAGAACTTGACAGGAATCAACGCGGGAAACTTTGTGACATTTGAGGAGAAGAAGAATTCAGCCGAGATGTACAATGATGGAGAGAAATTCCAAGTGATTGCCGTAGATTACGCCGCTAAGACGATTACAATTCAAGGCCAACCTGCACTCAATCAGGAGAAGAAGTTGAAGTGGTGTATTTCAAAAGACGACGTTTCTCCTCAGGACATCTTTCGTCTCACAAAGACGGGCGATCCAGCTGACAAGGCGATTGTTGCGAAGTACTGCGTTCAGGACTGTAACCTGGTTCATCACCTTCTCAACAAGATGGATGTTGTCACTGGATATATTGAGATGGCTACTATTTGCTCAGTGCCAATCAACTTCCTCATTATGCGAGGTCAAGGCATCAAGCTCATCAGTTTCCTGTCGAAGATTGCTGGTAAGGAGGACACGCTGATTCCAGACTTGGATAAGCGAAAGGGAGACGAGGGTTATGAGGGAGCCATTGTGTTGCCACCAAAATGCGGTATTTACTTGGATGAGCCAATTGCTTGTGTGGATTACTCTTCACTTTACCCTAGTTCAATGATTAGTGAGAATCTTTCGCACGACAGCAAGGTTTGGACGAAAGAGTACAATCTGGAAGGAGAACTCGTTAAGGAAGATGGCGATCACGCATATGACAATTACCCTGGATATAAGTATGTTGATGTGACATTTGATACTTACAGATATATTCCTAATGAGCGAGGAAAGCCGAAGAAGACGAAGGTTGGCTACAAGATCTGCCGATTCGCACAGTTTCCAGAGGGAAAGAAGGCGTTACTGCCAGCAATTCTGGAGAAACTGCTGGCAGCTCGAAAGTGGACGCGCAAACTGGAGTTCTTCAAGACTGTTAAATTCGCAGATGGCAAGAGCATAAGTGGTCTTCTCAGCGACGATAAGACAAGCATAGTGGATAAGGACAAGGTGAAGCACCGCATCGACCCCGCAACAATTGTAAGTGAGGAGGATACATATGATGATTTTATGAAGAACATTTTTGACAAGCGTCAGCTCGGTTATAAGGTGACTGCCAACTCAATGTACGGTCAAACTGGAGCAAAGACATCGGATTTCTACGAACCTGATGTTGCTGCCGCTACGACTGCGACCGGACGAATGTTGCTGACTTATGGAAAGCGCGTTATTGAGGAGATTTACAGCGACAATGTGTGCCAGACGTCACAAGGTCCAGTTCGCACGAATGCCGAATATGTTTATGGAGACACTGACTCGGTATTCCTCAAATTCAACTTGAAAGAGATGGATGGCACGACTCCGATCAAAGGCAAACGAGCGCTGGAACTGACAATTGAGCTAGGCAAGCAGGTCGGTGGGCTGGCGAGTAAGTTTTTGAAGCCACCCCACGATTGGGAGTATGAGAAGACGTTTGAACCGTTCTGTTTGCTGTCTAAGAAGCGTTATGTAGGAATGCTATATGAGGATGATCCAAATGAGTGTGATTTGAAGAGTATGGGTATTGTGCTAAAGCGACGTGACAATGCGCCGATTGTGAAAGACATTTACGGAGGAATTATTGACATTTTGATGAATGACCGCGATGTAGAGAAGTCGATTGAATTCACTAAGACGATGTTGATGAACTTGATTGGTGGTAAGATTCCGATGTCGAAGCTCGTGATTACAAAGTCATTGCGTGGTTATTATGCTAATCCAAAGTCGATCGCTCACAAGGTGTTGGCGGACAGAATGGGGTTGCGTGATCCTGGCAATAAGCCTGGTGCTGGTGATCGAATTCCGTTTGTGTACATTGAGACCAAGACGAAGAGTAAAATGCAGGGAGACAAGATTGAGCACCCAAAATTCATAGAGCAGAACAAGTTGAAGCCAGACCTTGGCTTTTATGTGACAAATCAGATTATGAAGCCGGTTCAGCAGGTATTCGCACTGGTTTTGGAGAAAATTCCGTCGTTTCAAAAGAGACTCAAGACATTTAAGATGAAATTGGCTGCGATTTATGCGGAAGTAGATGACCCTGAGAAACTTGAAGAGAAGGAGATGAAACTTAGAAACAAGGAGGTGGAAGACTTGATTTTCGGTGATGTGTTGAGAGAAATTACGAACCGCAGAAATAAAAATGGTAATATTATGAAATTGTTTGGACTGAAGTGATTACGATATTATATTTAAAAATAAAATATTTCTTATTTTTAAATGGACAATCAATTTCTTTCTCAAAAACAGCTTAGACAGCTCAAATCATATACATTGAATATGTTTCCTGTAAAAGACGTTTCTGAGATTAAAAAATAACACTTATTCGTCATGTTCTCTAATATCAAACCGACATAGCGGACACCTACAATCTCTTGAGAACAATAATCTCAGGTTGCTCTCTCTAAAAACGTGTTGGCAATGTTTAATCATCATAACACTCTCGTCATTGCTTATTGGTGATAAATCAATAGGACAAACGTATTGGTCGCCGAGATTTGCTGTGCTCGCTGGCATAACAAGACAAGCCCTGCCGATTTCGTCTTCTGTTGGCGCGACGATAACATCATCTTGAGAAGCTGGTGTAATTTCACTGAGACTCTGTGTAAGTTGAGTTATAAAGTCGTCAAAACCGCGGCCATTGAGAGGAATGTCAAATGTAAACATTTGAGACTGAGATGTTGTTGGTGGCGGTGGTCTCAACAATTCATTGATTGTAGATTGTAATGAAGTTGATTGCGGCATAGTAAACTGATTGTTTCGTGCGCATCTAGAACACATGTACCAATTACACGCTCTACAATCCATTACTTGTTCTCCAACAAATACAATTCTGTTACAGATATCACAATTTCCTCCAATCGCTGTATAGAGTGTGAGATTGTGATTGTTTGGACAAGTCCTAATATTACCGAGATGTGGCATTAACCGCCGAGTGTTTTCTGCGAGATCTGACGCGATTTTCTTATTAATATCAACAATTTCTCTATAAGTGTCAAGACATCTATTACTATACTCTAGAAGTTCTCTGGCCGTTGGAGTTTCTCTATTACTATTACTACCACCAGCAGTTTGCCCACGTTCATTAAACAATCTAAAAAATGAAGGGAACATTGTGTAATTTACTATAATTAGTTTAATATATATTATTTAATATGGTTTATTAAATAATGATATAATGTTTTATTTAATAAGATTTAAACTTATACTGATATTTTAAATAATAAACTACCAACCATAATGTCAGAGCCTGTTTCAATGTCAGCGTCTGTTATTGGACTATCAAATTTAGGAAACACGTGTTTTCTCAATTCAGCACTTCAATGTCTCCTAACTACGGCTGAATTGAACTCATTCCTTGACAAAGAGACTTATAAAGAGCGTCTCACTGACACTCCGGATTCCACTATTCTCTCAGAATATGATGAATTGCGTAAGATTATACTCTCACACACAACTGGCACTATGCGTCCTGGTAAATTCGTATCAGCTGTTCGCCGAGTAGCAAAACACAAAGACAAGGACATTTTCACTGGATTCGCGCAAAACGACTTGCCCGAGTTTTTGTTGTTTGTAATTGATTGTTTTAACACAGCAATTAAACGCTCGGTAACTATTACCGTCGATGGAACACCTAAAAACGACAAGGATAAACTGGCGATTTCGTGTTATTCTGCTATTAAACGTATGTATGAAAAGGAATACTCAGAAATGTTGGACATTTTCTTTGGAATCCACACATCAATTGTAAATGCGTCAACAAGTGAACGCAAACTTCTCTCAACATCGCCTGAGCCTTTTTTCATTCTATCTCTCCCTATTCCCATAAACAAAACATCTCCGACTATATATGACTGTTTTGACTTGTATACGTCAGAAGAACATCTTAATGGAGAGAACCAGTATATTGTTGATGAAACCACCAAAGAAAAGGTGGATGCTACTAAACGTATATTGTTTTGGAGTTTACCAAAGGTCCTTATAATAGACCTTAAACGATTCGTCGTTTCTGGAAATAGAATGACAAAGTATACAGGAAAGGTTGTTTTCTCTCAAATTGACTTAAGCAAATATGTCGTAGGCTACAACCCATCTCTTTACAAATATGAGTTATACGGAGTATGTAATCATACTGGTGGCTTGATGGGCGGACATTACACTGCCTATATAAAGAAACATGACGGACAATGGTGGCACTTCAATGACGCAGATGTTAGTCAAATGAGAGAGGAGGACGTGTGTTCGTCGGCAGCGTATTGTTTGTTTTATAAGCAAGTTTAAAAAAGAAAAATGTGTAATAAGTATATAACAAGCATGGATATAAAACTTTCTCCTGAAATTCAAAATGTTAGTGATTACTATGACAATGTGAATTCTTATCTAATTAACAACATTAATCCGTTGCCGTTGGTGTCGCTTATTTCTATCATTGTGCTGTTCTTCGTATTCTTCGGATCTTTGGGTGGAAGTCGAGGAGTTGTTGAAGAAACAAGTGGTGGACTTGGTTTTATTGAAGTTATTATGTGGGCTGTTCTCGTTTTCCTGTTCCTTGTCAATGGTCTCCAGTACTTTTTTAAGATTAATATAACAACATCTATTAAGAATATTTTCGGCCCCGTTCCTGAAATCGATATAAACGTCGATGATGGAGCTCTTCTCCCAGAAGCTCCAGCCCCAAAGGAAGAGGTATATCACATTCCTGGCAATACATATGGTTATGAGGATGCTAAAGCAGTATGTAAGGCTCTGGGGTCTCGTTTAGCAACTTATGGCGAGGTGGAGTCTGCTTACCAAAATGGAGCCGAATGGTGTTCTTATGGATGGTCTGACGGTCAAATGGCGTTATTTCCAACACAGAAAGAGACATATGACACTCTTCAAAAGATTGACGAGCATCACCACGATTGTGGAAGACCAGGTGTAAATGGCGGTTATATTAAGAATGGAGATGTTCAATTTGGTGTGAATTGCTATGGATTGAAGCCCCAAATAAGCGAAAAAGAGACGCAACTTATGACGAATATGTCGCCTTATCCTCTTAGTAAAAAGGAAAAGCGTCTCAATAAGAAGGTTGAGGAGTATAAGAAAACGCTTTCATCGCTACTCATATCTCCATTTAACCCTAAAAAGTGGAGTGCCCTTTAATTCCTGCGAAGTGCCCTTTAATTCCTGCGAAGTGCCCTTTAATGCCTGCGAAGTGCTCTTTAATTCCTTCGAGTTTTCTTTGCCATAGAACTTGACTCTCTCTTTTTGCGTGTCATCTTAGCCCTTTTCTTATCATTTCTTGATTCTTCACCATTTACCATGGCAAGCAACTTGTCATAGAGAGAATCTTCTATCAACTTAACTTCAGATGATTCATTGTCATCATACAACTCGAATACGCTGGTATTGAAAGAATCCGATGATTTCTTTGCTAAATCTTGGAGATAAAAGAGACCTAATGGAACAGCGAGGTCTCCGAGTTTAAGAGACTCCAACAACGATTTTGTGCCACCACCTCCAATAACTGCTGCTGGCTGTCCATTTTGTAACATTGCACTGCCAATAACATATTCTGCCCCAGTAATATGATTACCGTCATTTGTTAAAACTAGTTCTAAAGGATTCATTTTGTTGTGAGATATATATTAATCAGTTTTTATTTTGGCTGATTAAAATATATTACAAGTAACACCAACTTAATTCGCGATTTCATACTCAATTAAGAGCGGCGTTGCGAGGTCTGGGCGTTCATAGAACATTTCAAAACGATAGTCCTTCTTAATGTTGTCAGCCAAAATTGTCAATAAAAGTCCAATTCCTTCACCACCTTTGTCGTGTGCCAACATACCCGACGCTACATCACATTCGTGTTTCCTCAATTCCTCGTAAAACGATGTCACTTCGGCTTCAATACGCTTCAGCATGCGTTCATAAAAGTCATGTTCTAGCAACATACTCGTTTCAGGGTTACTTAAAAAGTCATCTGGAGTAAACGTCGCTTTTACTTGAAGACCAAGATTAGAGTAAATTTGGTCATCTTCATCTTCACTTTCACAAATCTTGTGTTTTTTAGGCATTTACAGTGTTAATGGGAGTAATTATAAATAAACCTAGCCAAGTCTTTTTTAAGTTTGTTTGTATCGATTATATTATATCCGTTTCTCTCCAAAATCCCGACAATTCGTTTGTGAAATCCGTCTATATAATCGCATTTTGTGAAAGGTTCGTCTGTTTCTCCGTGCATCAACACACCATTTGCGTCAACGACGGGTTGATTAAGCCATTTTTTCATAAGTATTTAAAATAAATATATGTGATCTTTTTAAATACTTTTCCATCAATTAGAACTGTTGTCGACATCATCATCCTTGTCTTTTTTATCATAGTAACGCTTAATCTCTGTTGTCTCCTTTACTTCACGGTTCTCCTTAATGTAGGACATAATTTCCTTTACCTTGCTGTCGTCATTGATGCAGTCGGACAAACACGATTCCAGATATTTGAGAGAAATCGGCGACTGAGTCTTGGTCGTAACATACCGCAATTTCCCGTCTGAAATCTTAATTGTCGCCTTTTCCAGGTGGTTCTCCTCAATGTGTTGGCTTATACTGTCATTAATAGTAGATTTCTCTTCACGCAGTGCCTTTGCCTCGTCATTTAACGCCTTAATCCGATTGTCGAGAGAAACCCATCGCTTAATGTTGTTTTCAAAGTGAGAAGAAGACATTGTTGGTGATAATAATATAAATCACTTAATCTTTAAGTTAAGTCATTTATTAATTAACGACGACGACGAAGAGTTTTCTTCATATCGCGCTTGCGTCTAGTAATAACGCGATTCTGCTGGAACTTTTGACCAATAAATAAAAGCGCAGGAAGTAACAATGATTTAGCGGCATCAACGAGACCGCTGCCGCCTTTCATTGTCTTTCGCCGATTAGAACGAGTTCGCTTTCTGCCACCATTCATTTTACAGGAACCAGTCATTTTATTATAACATAGGAACAGAAAATATAGCAGACGCAGATGGCAATTTATAAAAACTCCGAATTAAAAAAACAAATATTCCTAAAATCAAAATGAAATTTACAAGCAAAAAAACGAGAGAAATATATAAATACGGATATATTTCCTGAAGAATCATGTCAATCATAGGACGCATCAAGTTTTTCAACTCTTCTTTTACGTCTTCTCTCTTCATAAATGTCAAACATTGTTTTATAATTTTTTCTTTAAAGTGATCCATTTGAATATAAATATACAACAAAAATGCGTGAATTTATTGCCGAATTTTTCTAATGATTAAGCAATTACATGTCAATCATTATTCCTAATTCAGATTTTGATTTCAGTAAATTGAAATTGGGCAATCCTAGTGGAATTCAGGGAGGTGCGTATTTCTCTAAAATTACGATGAATGACGACCAACTGCTGATACAAACACCTAAATCCACCACGAAGAATGGAATAACAACAACTGACAAGAAGAATTGTGTTGATTTTATGTTTAATGTGGAACAAACGACATTTAGTGATTGGATTGAACAGTTTGAGAGAAAGATTAAGGAACTTATTTATCAACGGAGAGATGCGTGGTTTACAAATGAAATGACGATGGAAGACATAGATTACTTTTTCACGCCGATGTCGCGTGTATATAAGACAAAATTTTACTTGGTGAGAGCATTTGAACAAAAAAACAAGATGTTTAGGAGCGAAAGGAGATACAATTTCGGTTTATTTGGAGAGAATGGGGAGGAAACAAGTGGAGATGAGCTGGCAAATGAAAACACGCAATGTATAAGTATTTTAGAGGTTCAGGGACTTAAGTTTACTAGCAATAGTTTTAGAATTGAAGTTTCTATAAGCCAAATTATGATAGTTAAGGAGAAGAAGATGAACGAGCAGTGTATGATTAAGCAGGTGGTTGTTCAGGAGAAACCGCTGGTTGTTCAGGAGAAACCGCTGGTTGTTCAGGATAAACCGCTGGTTGTTCAGGAGAAACCGCTGGTTGTTCAGGAGAAACCGCTGGTTGTTCAGGATAAACCGCTGGTTGTTCAGGAGAAACCGCTGGTTGTTCAGGATAAACCGCTGGTTGTTCAGGAGAAACCACTGGTTGTTCAGGAGAAAAAACAACATTCGAAAATCCTTGTTGAAATTCAGGAAGTTGACATTGAGAATCCTCCGGAAATTCAAGAGGTCAATATAATTCCATCTGCATTATCCGACAACGACGACCCAATTTCTCTCAAACAACCAAATGAAGTATATTATGAAATATACAGAGAGGCTCGCAAAAAGGCTACGATAGCCAAGAATCTTGCCATTAAGGCATATTTAGAAGCAAAGCGAATTAAAAATACTTATCTTTTAGAGGATTTTGATTCCGACATTTCTTCTGGAGAAGAAGACAATATATTTGAAGAGATTTAAGAGAAAACGGAAAAATATTTTATCATTAGTTTTATATATAAATGGCTGTCGCTTTACCCAAGATTCTTAAGAACCTGACTACTAACCACGTTCTCGGACTTTTAGCAGTGGTTGTTCTCGGATATGTGTTATACACTTACTCTCTCCGAAAGGGCTCGTCCAAGGATTCTATGAAGGATGGCGATGATGTTGCCACATCCACCCTTCCGCCCGTTCCCACGTTATCCCAGCAAGTTCCAACTAGTGGCACGAGCGTTGAGCCATCTGTTGCGTTTAACCAGATGGATAGCTATGCGTCTGTGAGTGGTGTTGAGACCACAAACAACTATGTCGGCAAGGGTGCTGTTAAGGATGTTATGGACCCATCTGAGTTACTCCCAAATGACGAAAATAGCGAGTGGGCAAAGCTCAACCCCGTTGGCAAGAGCGAGCTGATGAACGTCAGCCTCTTAAAGGCTGGCTGGAACCACGGCATTAACACCGTCGGTCAGAGTATGAAGAACGCTAACCTTCAGCTTCGCGCTGACCCTTCTATTCCTCAGGCAGCAATTGGTCCCTGGAATAACTCGACCATTGAGCCTGATATTAACCGTCGCCCCCTTCTTTAAGTTTAAGAGAAGAGATATTACCACTTAATTATGTTTGATTAAATATAATTATGTGCTGCCTGCCGGCGGGCTTCTTGATATTTATTTTTCATTAAGCATATTTACATCTACATAATAAGGCCGAACTTATTTATTTGATTAATTATAATTATGTGCTGCCTGCCGGCGGGCTTCTTGATATTTATTTTTTCATTAAGCATATTTACATCTACATAATAAGGACGAACTTATTTATTTGATTAATTATAATTGTGTGCTGCCTGCCGGCGGGCTTCTTGATATTTATTTTTTCATTAAGCATATTTACATCTACATAATAAGGCCAAACTTATTTATTTGATTAATTATAATTGTGTGCTACATATAAGAACATCATGGAGAGAATGGACTTTTTAGGATACATCATAGTTGTGCTTGTGGTTGTCGTAATGATAAAAATATATCTCAATTCAGATGTATTTAACTTGAAATGTGTTATATCTGATGTTGATGGAAATAAATATTGTGTGAGAGAGCGCAATAAGATTCAACTTGTCGCCGATTTGCTGGCGCGTGTTACGACGAAGATGAAGAAGGTAGTAAAACACATGTATTCTTTATACCCTGACAGAGAGAACATACAGCGTCTTAAAGAGAACTTCAATCCAAAGAAAGTATATGAAACGCTGCCAACGAGTGAATATACAGCATATTCAGAGAACAAGGGAGAGAAGATGGCATTTTGTGTAACGCGTAAGAAAAACGGGAAAAGGCTCATTGACGAAAATACGCTGACGTTTGTTGCTCTTCACGAATTGAGTCATTTAATGACAAAATCAATCGGACATCAGCCTGATTTTTGGGCGAACTTTAAATTTCTCTTGAAACACGCGGTTGACTTGGGTGTTTATCAGCCAGTTGATTATGGAAAAGATTCGACTACATATTGTGGTATGGAAATTACAGACAATCCATATTTTTCATCTTAAACTTAAAATAACAATTATATATAAATGGCCATAACCATAAAAAAACAAGCGAACAGCAGAAAACAATCAAAAAGCAGAAAACAAGGAAAAAGCAGACGGCAAGCTAAAAGCAGAAAACAAGCGAACAGTAGAAAACGATTGAGAGGCGGGAAAGTATTTGGACGCGGAACTTATGGAATAGTTTTAGGAGAACCACGAATTCCTTGCGACAACGAGGAATTTGTTCGAGATCGCATTGAATCTAAGCAAGAAGTGTCTAAACTCTTTTTTAATGAAAGAGATGTAAAAAACATAGTTACCACACTTGAATTATTAAACAAGGCATTCACTAAAGATGAATTAAAAGAACTTAACAAATACTTCATACTTCCGGAAAACCTTTGTAAGCTCAACAAGAAAGAGATGAGAACACACGCGTCTGTTTATAATGATGCATGGAGAGAAGGAACTGATTTTAGCAAGCATACTATGCAAACCACGTCTGACCAAGGCAAGCGTGATTTAGGAGCAGAATTAATTGGCGTATCAACAAAGGACGGCATCATCAAATTCTTAAAAAAAACGCAGCGAATTATTGAGGGAATTGAGAAGATTCACGATAAAAATATTATACACGGTGACTTGAAATTACAGAACACAATGGTTGATTTACAAGGCAATTTCAAAATAATCGATGTTGATGAATTGAGAGATATCGAAAAACTGGGTTTAGACGGCTCATTTTTTTATGATAATCATTCTTACGTAATTTGGCCTACATTAGCAAACATGTTTTTGATAAACTACTATAAAACGTTATATACGTCTAATGATGATTTTATAAGGAAAACAGCAAGAATAATGTTTAATATACAATCAGAGAAAGAGTTTCACACTCAATACGACAATACATTGTCACTTGTGGTGAGACCTGATTTTAGCGAAACAATGTTAAAAGAAAAGAACCCCACCAATTACACCACAGCTAATGACAAAATATTAAAAATTCTTGTGAAGAACCACGGAAAAGAACCGAGCGAACATTTAAAAGCAATTTACAAATTCATTGACCGATACAGTTTCGGAATTATTCTGTTGGGTGTTCTTAAACGTTACTTTGAGATAGTTGGCGCAAAAGCTGATGACAGTTTAGTTGCCGATTTACTGGAAATTATCGAGGAATGTTGTTTTTTAAAGAATGGTCTCAAAACAACGACACATCACATCAAAACGGAATATATAAAATTCGTGGATTCACTTTAATTTGTGAAATATTTATTGCGATAGACTTTAAATTTCAGTTTCTCTCCAACAGATTCGCACGAAATCTCCTCGTATTGCACTGGATTCAACTCGCCGAAGAATACATCACAGTTGTAATCACCGGCAACTTCGGTTACATAAACCTCTTTTACTAGTTTATTTAACTCTGATTCATTGAGAAACGCTTCATACAATTTCTCTCCACCTATAATCCAGACGTCCTCGAAAAACATCTCTTTTATGTAGTCCAACACATATTCAGTATCTTTAAATAGGCTTATTTTGTCTTTATCATAATGAATCGTATTTGACGACGAAAAAGAAAACGTCGACCTACTTAAAATTAAGTTGTGTCGTCCTACAAGTGGGTGTGATGGCAAACTATCCCACGTTTTTCTCCCCATAAAAATGGCATTCCTTCCATTCCCGCGCGTAAGGGTTGAAAATCGCTTCAAATCCTCTTTATAGTTCCAGGGCAACTGGTTGTTCAACCCAATACCGCCCTTTTCATCTTTAGCTACGATGATTTTAAACGACATTTCTCTGTAATTAACATAAATACAGATTCTTAATTAAGTGATTTCAATATAATATATACAATTATTATAAGACCATATGAAAATAGTCCAATTACACGAAGACAATAAAATAAAAAAAACATTTGTATTTGATGAAATATATGAGGATGATACGATTGATGTAGTGAAGAAGAAGATTATTGCAGGATTGCGAGAGAAAATTGCCTATGAAGAACTATATTTGTTCGCCAAAAAACGGAAATTTATGTCAAAAAGACAGGCATACAACGAACTCTCTCAAAATACTGGTGTTATTCCTCGCACTCGTCTTAGAAACTTTCTCTCCAACATTGATTCACATAATGTATCTGAACCGCCCGAAAACACAGAGATTGACATGGATGTAGTGATGAATTTGAACATAAAAGAAGAGGAGACAGTGCTAATTCCAGTGGGAATGGACATGAATGCTACTCATAAATTCCCTTTTTGTGTGAATCCACTGCTTGTTAAGGATTTTGATGACATAGTTCTCTCAAACAGTGCGCACGAGATGACATCTACATACAATCGCAATCTTCTTTTGAATTATGGTAATATAGACGACAACACACTTTATATTGTTACTGCTGAAGACGCAATGACATTTTTAAAGAACGAGCACGTATTTCAAATATATTACCCCTTTTTGTTTAAGAAAGATATAAGGACTAGGGAACAACTTCTCTCCAATAGAGAGAAACTGATTGACGATAATCAAACAGAACTCACGGCGAAATACATAAAAACACAGGAGAATGTGGCACTTTTACGTGAAATTCACAAGGACAAAACAACCACTAAGTATATTCAACAGGGGATATCCGAAATAACATTTATTATGCGTCCAGCAACTGAGATTTCAATCCCAATTGACGTCATATTCAAACTAGTGAAGACATCGGGTTCTATCCCATTTATTAAATACAATCCGGGTAAGAAGAGAGAAAAGATGTACCGTCTTTTTGCCAACAAATCAACTATTAATGGCAAAAAAATCCCGTATTTAACGAAATCAAAACTGACAAAGTTGGCAAATAACATAGCAAGAGAAAAGTCTGTAGGAATTTATTTAGATGTTGATGGAGTTGTGATGATTGCCGAATTTGACACGGACGCTAACATAAAAGTGACGATGACGACAGAAACTGCTCAGACCCTGGATAGTGCAACTAAAATTGCCGGAGAGAAACTGAATCCAGTTATCGAGCAAATAAACACGTTCATCGACCAAAGTGGCTATAGTTATAAGTATTTTGAAAAATTCACAGACGGATTAGTGGAAATAGTTAATATGAAATACATCGAGTATTTTGAACTCGATAAGCCATTATTGATTGAAAAATACATGAAATGCTTGAAGAGTATATTTTCAGTGAATGAAGGCAATTTAATGAAAGGCATAGAAATGGACTATAAACGCGTGGATTATTATGTAGAAGGCAGTAAAATAGAGAAATTTACGCGCCGTCTTATGACTGAAAACAGGAATGCCGATGAAATAACAAACATTGTCAGTGAAAATTTCGATGTGTCTAAAGAAGAAGCTCACGAGATTCTCTTAAAAATACTTAATCAAACGACCACTGAACAAAACGTGTTTGCTAATAAGCGGTTTAAGAAGCAAGGAAATGCTGGTTTCACGACAACAATCAAACGTGATCAATTCAGTGGCAATGTAATGATTGAAGTTGCCAATATTAATGCGGTTGGATATCTGGATGTCATTCCAATTTATTTGGACGCATTGGTAAAATTAACACAGGGACACGAATTAGAGAGAAAATGTATTGGCGACGAGGAAGAAGACGAACAAATAGTAGCTCACGACGACATCAAAAGCTCTCCGGAACAACCGTTGCCCGACAGAAAAGACATCGATATAAATCCTGATAATGGGTTAATTACACAAGATTCAGAGAAAGATGAGTTTATTGATGATTTTTTTGGAGAAAGTGACTTGGAAGATTTGTCTCCCGAAGAAGAAAGTGTTCCTTCTCCACCAAAAGCCAAAACACCACCAAAAAAGCAAAAGACGCCGCCACCGCCGAAACAGCAAACATCAGACATAGATGAAATGCCACTTAATAATCCAAACTTCTTTTTTTCGCGAATGCAACAGCGAGATTCACGCCTCTTTTTAACGAAAGACGACGGCAAATACAAGGCTTATTCGCGTATGTGCCCGCATAACATGTTGCGACAACCAGTTGTCTTAACAAACGAAGAGAAGGAGCGCATTGACAAAGAACATAGCGGGTCATACACAAACGCAATTAAATATGGTTCTACCCCAGACAAACAAAACTGGTATATATGTCCTCGCTATTGGTCAATCAAAGACAATGTGAGTCTCACTGAACAAGAAGTGAAATCAGGTAAATATGGTGGCATTATTCCATCGGGTTCAAAGAAAGTTCCAAAAGGAAAATACATTTTCGAGTTTAATGTTGGCACCAAAAACAATGAACACATTGATGAAAAAGGCAATTACATAACACATTATCCAGGATTCTTAAAAGATGATACGCATCCAGATGGAATGTGCGTTCCTTGTTGTTTCAAACAATGGGACTCTAAAATGCAGCAAACTCGGAGAGAACAATGTATGAAACCCGAAACAGAACAGCAAAAGACGAAACAGCCTGCGATGCGCGATGATTACATTAAAGAGCCAAATAAATACCCACTTAAACAAGGCGCTTACGGATATTTACCGACAACCATACAAAAGTTATTGAATTCAAACAATGAAAAATGCCAAGTCAGCAAAAAAGACAAGAGTTTGAAACCAAGTGCCGAATGTATTCTACGAAAAGGAGTAGAAAACAGCAATTCTCAGTCGTTTATATCGTGTTTGGCTGACGCCTATGCGTATTCAGAAGCATTACCCAAGATTCCGACAATTGAAGAAATGAAGCAAATAATTCTTTATAAAATCACTATTGACGTCTTTGTCATATTACAAAATGGCAATTTAGCGACAATATTCGAGAAGGATTCGCTCACAATTAATTACGACAAATATAAAAAATCGGATTTTTACAAGCGGTTAATGGGGAACAAAAAAAGCAATACCAATAAAGAGATGTATTTTCGCAAAGCGTGCTTGGCATATGAGAATTTCGTCGATTTTATAAAAGACCCGACAATTGTTATTGATTATACATATCTTTGGGATTTTGTGTGTCGGCACTTGTTTAACGACAAAATAAACCTGGTTGTTATGAACGTCGTTGAAAACGATTTAACCGACAATATTGAGATAATCTGTCCGACTGATGTGTATTCAAGAGCAGCCGCCATATACAACGCTAGATACAAGACGCTTCTTATTGTTAAACGCGAAACAATGTATGAACCAGTCTATTTAATAGAAACAGACGCAGCTGGCAATACATCAATCCGAGAGAAGTTCTTCAATGTTTATAGCACTGAATTGGGAACGTCATTTAAAAATGCCTTAGTAGACATCCGCGGCGACATGTTGAAATGCGCACCATACAACAGCAAACCAGCGGAAGTATATCAATATAAACGGAATGTGTCATTAAACGGTATATTAAACAAAATAAAGCACATGAAAGAGTATTCAATTAAATATCAAGTCATCAACTACAATAACAAAACGATTGGTGTTATTCTCTCTTATAAAGACGAAAAAACAGGATATATTCCGTGCGAACCATCGTATATTCACCCACAATATGAAATAAAAGCAATGGACGACGATATTTATGCCGATTACGAGGACACCCGAGATTTCTTAAAATTTATTCAAAAAGAGCTCAAACTGCCCTGTAAGCCTATTATGAAGTTGGTTGAGCAGGATTTAATTGTCGGCGTTTTAACTGAGACGAATCAAGTGGTGCCTCTCAGTGCTCCAACCGAAAACCACTCAAAAGACAAACTAATTGTTGTTATGGCAAATGGACCCGATGTTATAAAGGCGGAAACAGCGATTTCAACGAATTATTATGGCGAACAAGATGAAAAACGCCAGAAAGCAATAAAACGCATCAGGCTTGAGACCAATTTTTACAATACTTTTCGGAACACCGTGCGAATATTTCTCTCCAAGTATGAAAATCGCAATCTCAAGAAAAAAATCAACGCGATTGTGGACGAACCAAACACATATATGAACAAACTTATCATGACAACCGAATTATTACACGAATTAATCGATGACCACATTGAATTCGTAAATTACAAGAGAATAAATGTTGATAAGATAGACAAAGTGTTGGCTTGTGGCAGAGATTGTGATGGAGAGAAGAAGTCATATTGTATTTCAAAAGATGGCGGAAAATGTGTTCTTTTAATACCAAATAAGCATTTGATTAGCGGAAACAACAATGAAACAATATATTTTCACAGAATTGCAGATGAAATATTGCGATATAACCATATTCGCGAGTATTTGTTTACAGAAGGCACGTTTTTAATAATTGAACAATTGGATTATGATTTACATAAAGATGAAATTGTCCTCTTACACGACTTGTTATTTAAAGAATATATTGAAAGTGGCGATTTACCAATTACCAATCCATACATTAACCACAATACGCACAATGACGCTCAACCGTCTGAGAGAGTTGTAGAAATGGAAGAAAAACAGATGTCAGAGAGAACAACAATAACAACAACTAAAAAGGTTGAAGAACCATCCCGTAAGGAAGGAGATGTTCCGAACTTATGTAAAATAGAAAAAGCTGAGCTGGGATCCCACGACAAAATGTATAAATTATTTCACGCAAAATCTACTAAGAGGTTCCTGATGAAGCACGAAGGCCACATTAATTGTGGTTATGAACTTATTGCCAAAATAATTGAGGACTTTACGAAGAAAAGGATGGAAATCGGCGAAATAAAACGGCTTTTGGTTGATTTATACCGTAAAGAAACAGCAAATAACGAGGAATTTTACATACTTACACTGCGAAATCAGGGTAAAAAAGACATTGTAAAAAGTATGACAACGAAAAATGTCACATTAAATATTCTTATTGCTTCTGACAATTATTATATAACAAACCTCGATATCTTCTTGATTGCTGTTCATTTCAAGATACCTATTGTAGTTGTGTGTGGAACAAGACTAAAAGAAAACGGACAACTGTTGATGACTATAAATTACGACGAGAACAACGCATTTTACTATGTAATAAAACAGCACGGCATAGTAAACAACGAGGTTCAGCGATATTCTCTCTTAATGAACGAGATTGAGAGCATCAAGATTGAATTAAATGATTTCACTCAGATAACTAAGAACGCAATTAAAGACAATGCTATCGCAGACGGATATATTAGAAAAATATAGACGCTTCTTTGGCATATGCGTCAACCAATTTAAAAAACAGACTATTATATCTTGAAATTAAATGGCTGTTGTTTGAATACGACATAAAACAATATGCTTGAATGATTGGGTTATATATTTTAATTTGTTTCATCTTAATGATTTCTGAAAAGGATTCTCTAACGCGCAATTTTGGCAACAAATAGCCATAATCATTCTGAATTGCAATTAATTCATTGTAGAGAGAAACATCGTCTGATTCAGTGTAGTCGCTTATCGCAAATTCTCTCAGTTGAGAACCATAGTTGTGTAATAACAATGTCATTGAGAATGAGCAATTAAAATGCATCTCTACTGGTAGAGGAATCCTTATTCTATTAAATCGAGCTTTATAGTATATGTTATAGAGGTTTGATGCGCTAAATTCCAAGTTAGTATATGGATTTTTTAGTTTTGTTGGTGTTTCAATGACATACATTCGCTGTCTAAGTGCCATATTCCACATTTTAAGCAAATCAAGAATGTAAAAAGAGTATATTGTTTTGTTTTCAATTAAATCTATAACCAAATGATGTTTGTATTCACTCAATTCGTTGCCTTTTAAGTCTGTTGTGTTTGGGTAAAACAAAAACTTCTTTTTTATCCGCCACATTTTTACCAATTTTTTAAATGCGTTTAACGTTCTCTGAAATCGAGCGAAATTTACAAGAAACTCATCCTTTGCTTTATTATTTAAAAAGGTGTTTTCCATCAACATTTTTATTTTCTGTAATTTTTGCGTATAATCACACCAAAAAAAGGCAACATTTTTTATATTAAATTCACGCATTTTTATTAATGAGTATAATGGTGGTGGTTTTATAAACACATAATCTAGTTCGTCAAACTTCTTTTTAACTAAAGTCATATTGGTTAAAAAGAAATCAAGAGTTGTTTTGAAATTCTTTTATTAATTGTTTTTTGTGGAAGACTATATATCAATTTAATTCTTAAACATATCATAATCATCAGCCAGGTCGCCTGTATTCTTTGCCTTAATCATTTCAATGTTGTCATTTAAGTGAATCTTGTCTGAACTACAAGCGTTTGCTGAGTCATCAATATTAAATTCGGCAAGTAGTTTTTCTGTTGCCGCGTCTCTACTAGACAACTCCCGATTCGCCATTGATGACGCCTTCTCAACATCAAGAACAATCTGGAAGTTGTTTGTTCCAAAATAGCCCTCCTGACCGCACATAACGTTTGCTGAAATCCCGCGAAGTGTATCAAGTTCTCCGTGTTTCGCCGCACGCAAGAACATTTCGGGTGTCTCCTCAAACGAAGCTTTGGCAATCGGTCCGATATCGTCGTTGTTAATGCCGTGGCGGAAGATTGATACCATCTTCATAGTTGCACACATACGGTCAGCAAGGAGAGCCAAGTGATGATAATTGATATATGCACCATCAAACTCGAGGACCTCTGCCAATTCGTTACAAAGTGTTTGACGAGCAGCCTCAATTCCAAGCGTCTCATAAACCTCCATAATGTCGTTTGTAAATGTGCGGTCAACGTCAATAACATTCTTAAGAGCGAGCAAGTCCTTCATATTTGTCCCAATAGTATCAAGCACCCACTTCTCCTTTGTGCTGTAATTCATCTCACGCTTGCTAATTTGGTTGTTAATCTTTCGCAAATTCACCTTGTTGATGTTCTTCACACCCTTGAGGATGATGTTATCGAGAATATTGTCGCGAAGGCCATTGAGGTGATAAATCTCGTCAGTCTGATCCAGTGTCTTCTTGGCAACGAACTTCTTCTTATTCATAATTTGAACTGTTCGAACTCGGAAGATTAGTTTGTCCGCATTGTAGTCACTATAAACGCACTCGACTTCATTGGAATACGCGTTCTTAATGGCGAAATGGACATCATCCATAGTAATGTTGCGGTCAAGCATACTCTCTCGGTCAAACTCGATTCGGACAATCCACTTGGACTTCTTCACAGAGCGAGACTCGACTGCCAGTCCTCCACCACAATCATCCATCATCTGCTGAAACTCGTGGAACTGCTTAAGCAACTGGTCGTCCTCTTTAATCTTAGTTGACATGTCATTGGGGTCGAAACAAATGGAAACAGACTTGACAATGTCGCGCATATTTGTATACTCGAGTGAATACATCACCTCTTGTGCTTTTTGGCTGTCCTCAGCATCGGCTTCCTTTAGTGAGACTGTAACTGATGGATTCTTGGGCGACGGCGAAAGTGAGAGAATCTCCTCAATACGCGGAACACCACGGAGAACGTTGGACTTTGATGACACACCAGCAAAATGGAATGTGTTAAGCGTCATCTGTGTCGTCGGCTCACCAATACTCTGAGCGGCGATGAGTCCAACCATTTCACCGGGATTCACAATCGCCTGCTTGTAATAGAGCTCAATAGACGACAGAAGGAGATTCACCGCGATGCGATTGAACCGGTTCTTAACAAGGATTTCATTCGGAGACAAGTAGTACAAGAATGTCGTTTCAAAGAGTAGCGTCGGCTGAACATAATGGAAGCGCATATTATTGAGTGTATCCTCGAGCAGTTGGAAGTATTGAAGTGGAGTGATGTCTACGAGTGAATGCCGTCCAATATTCATCTGTCCTTTGACATTTCCAATAACACGCTTGAAGTTCACAGGCAAATACACGCGATCAGTGTTGTCGTAATTGAAGACATTCTTTGCTATTAAGTCGCGACGTTCAAGAACACTAGCAATCAACTTATTTGTAAACGCTTTCAACTGTTCCATTTCCTTCTTATTACGCTTGCTCGTAGTGGCATCGAAAATCAAGTTATTCTCTTGAACAATTAGGTTCTCATTTGGAACCTGAAAGTGTGCGTAAATCTCTTCAACCGTCATCTTACAAATTGGCAACGTCTGTGCCTCTACCTTTGTCGTCTCCGCACCGTCGTCACCATATTTAAACTGAATAATCTTATTTTGATTGTTGCGAACAGTCATATCATACTCAACCTTCAAATCCTCCATACCCTTTACAAGTCGTCGCTGAATATAGCCTGTCTGAGATGTCTTCACGGCCGTATCAATGAGACCCATACGCCCACCCATAGCATGGAAGAACAGTTCCTGCGGAGTGAGACCCTGGATGAATGAGTTCTGAACAAATCCGCGTGCCTCTGGACCATCGTCAAACTTGGTAAAGTGAGGCAATGTGCGCTCCTCATAACCATAAGGAACACGCTTGCCATCGACGTTCTGCTGACCGAGACACGAAATCATCTGGGCAATGTTGATATTGCTACCCTTAGAACCGGCTTCAACCATAATCTTGAATCGATTGTTGTTGCTGAGACTCTTGCGTCCGATTTTACCGGTCTCCTCTTGCGCCTTATTAAGAATGCTGTTGACTTGAGACTCGAACTCGATGAGATTACTGCGACCACTGTTATTCTCAAAAGCGCCGATGCAGACTCGGTCAATCAAGTCCTTAACTTGCTGTTTCTTGCTCGCAATTGACGCCGCAATCTGCTCATTCGTCTTATGGTCAGCGATAAGGTCACTCACACCAACGCTATACGCGCTCATCTTCATGTATTCAGTGACGATGTTCTGGAGGTCATCAATGAAATCAGCCGACGCGCGATAACCAAAGTCATTGTAAATACTCTGGATGAACCCCTTTGCCGCAGCGCCTAGAACATCCTTATCTAGCTGTCCTCTCAAATACTTTCCATTCTTCACTTCAACCATATTGTTCGACGTCTTTTTATCCTCATCATCACCGAACTTGCCGTTTGCAAAGAAGGCAGACATTGGTGGCATAATCTGCGAAAGAAGTTCAAAGTTGCTGATGCTAGCATCTGGAGACTCAAACAACTTCGCATCAACCTTACTATACATCATAAGCAGTCGCATTGCATCACGCGTGTTAAACTTGATATCGGGGCGCGTAAATCGGTAAGAACCAAGTAGCGAGTCCTGGAAAATGCCGATGATTGACTTGTTATTCTGTGGATTGATGATTTGACGAGGGACTGCCGCGAGATTGAGCAATTCAGCGGCAGACTCGTCGTCCTGAGGCATATGCATATTCATCTCGTCACCGTCAAAATCAGCATTATATGGCTTTGTGCAGCCGACATTCATTCGAAACGTGTCACCCACCTCCATAACACGAGCAATATGTCCCATCATACTCATTCTGTGAAGTGTCGGCTGACGGTTGAATAGCACAGGGTCACCATCCATCATATGTCGATGAACGATGTCTCCCTCTTCAAGAACAATTGACTTGCGATCAACATAACGGAGAGAGATGTTGTCTCCATTTTGTCTCTCTAGGATTTTAGCACCAGGATAAACATCAGGGCCGTTCATAACCAGCTTCGTCAAATAGTTCTTATTTCTCTCATTTACTTTCTCAGGATAAGTGATATTTGTCGCAATCTTCTTAGGAACACCGAGTTCTCGGATGCTCAAGTTGGGGTCAGGCGTAATGACAGAACGAGCCGAGAAATCGACGCGCTTTCCCATAAGATTTCCGCGGACACGGCCGTGCTTTCCGTTCAATCTCTCAACGATTGACTTGAGTGGGCGCCCACTTCGCTGTGAAACTGGGGCACTACCAGGAATGTTGTTGTTAATCATAGTCGCCACATAATACTGAAGAACTGTTGTCCAGTCCTCAATAAGATTTTCGGCCTTCTCATTTGTCTTATCACTCATAGTTTGCTCGATCTTCTCCTGGAGCGTGTTGTTGGCCTTGATGATGTTGACAATGATGTGAGTGATGTCATCCTCGCTACGTTGCTGACCGTCAATTTTCACTGATGGACGCACAGCAGGAGGCGGGACCGCGAGCACTTGACAAATCATCCAGTCGGGACGAGACCAAACATGCGAGAATCCCATAAAATCCACGTCTTCATCGGTAATTCGCTTGAAAATCTTGAGCACGTGATTGGCGGACAACTTCATAGACACTGGCACCTCCTCGCCATTTTCATCCTTGAGTTTGTCCCAATCAGCAACGATTGTGGCGAGACCCTCCTTTCTCACCTTATCTGGTTGCTTACAGCCACATCCGTCATCATTATCCTCACCACAGCGGGTCACCTTGCTTGCCAGAGAAAACACGTGGTCCCATCGTTTCTTTCGGTTATCCGTCAAAATATCATTATACTTCTCCTTGCTAATGAGTAGCTTACTACACTTGAAGCAAATACAACGAAGGATCTTGACAATGGTATTCAAGTATTGGTAATAGAACACAGGCTGAGCGAGTTCAATATGACCGAAATATCCAGGGGTTTGCATATAATTCAGGCCATCTGTGGGACAAATGAGACCCGGGTCAAGAACACCCATGCGAGGGTCGAACAGGCCATTAACCACCGGCTTATTATTCTCATAAGTATCGCGTGTAGTAATCTTGGCTACAGACATTTTCCGAATTTCTTCGGGAGACATGATGCCGAACTGAATACCAACAATTCGCGACGGTTGCTGTTTTGTGTTTATTCCACTCATGGTTGGTTCTTGTATATTGGATATATATTTTTTGTTTTTAGATTGTTATTCCTTTTCAATTTTTTTCTAAAACGTCAAAAAATTGAAATGAAAGTTCGGCGTCTTTCAAAACAACACAACTCGACTAAAAGACAACACAATTCAACAATGCCTCGCACAAGCAACATCAGCGATTCTTCCGACGTTGAGGATTTTGACAATGGAGAATTTAAGAAGATGCTTGGGAAGATCTTTCCTTCCAAGCACATGAAGAAGGAGATTGAGAAGATGGAAAAGATTGACAAGAAAATTGCGACTAAATCCAAGAATAAGCGGACAAAGTCCGAATCGTCAACCGACGAGGAGTATGTGCCGTCTAGTACACCAGTATCTGAGACCGATTACTCAACAGAAGAATCGATTGATAGTGAGGAAGTTGAGGATTTGGTTGAAGACCAGAAGATGAACGTGGTATTTACATTTATGCCGAATAACAGGATGATGCTGAAAAATCAGGATGAAACGTCTGATAGTGAAGACGAAGAGGAGAATGAGAGTTCTTCGTCAGAAGAGGAGGAGGAAGACAAGTCAATTCGTGAAATCAAGACTCCAAAATACAAGGAAATCATTGAAATGATGAAGGCATACCAGACAGACAAATTCAAGGGACGCGATGTCTTTATCAAGAAAGTAGAGCGCATTGTCGCCGAAGAAGAGAAAAAGCACGAGAAGGCGGTTCTTAAGAAGTTGGCCAAGCACGAGAAGACTGAGAAGAAGACGAATAACAAGAAATTCCGCAAACTTCTGCGAACTCGGAACGACATGGATGACGTCGGCTACTTTGACACGCTTGACGTGTCATCTCAGTCGAACATTGTCTCAAAATTGTCGGAATTGAATGAGCACAACAAGGTTGACAAGCCTTATCGCATTTCGCTTATTGAGGCAGACATTCCGGTTACATTCAAGACCATTGCTCTTAAGAAGATTAATTCTCTCGAATATATGGACGCCGGTGATGGCGAGTATTACAAGGTGAAGCACTGGGTTGACGGATTCATGGCAACGCCGTTTGGCAAGTATCAGCAACTCCCGATCACGATGGCTACACACGGCATTGACGAAATCCACGCGTTTATGGAGAACGCCAAGAGCACACTCGACAGCGTGGTTTATGGAATGGACGACGCGAAGCACCAGATTATGCAGATGATCGGCCAATGGATTTCCAATCCCAGTTCAGTCGGCACAGCGATTGCCATTCAAGGCCCGATGGGAACCGGAAAGACGACCCTTGTCAAGGAGGGAATCAGCAAGATTCTGAATCGTCCATTTGCGTTCATTCCGCTTGGTGGTGCTACTGACAGCAGTTTCCTGGAGGGACATTCCTACACGTATGAAGGAAGCTGTTGGGGACGCATTGTTGACATTCTCATGCAGAGCAAGTGTATGAACCCCGTCTTCTACTTTGATGAGTTGGACAAAGTGAGCGACACTCCAAAGGGCGAGGAAATCATTGGAATTCTCACACATTTGACTGATACAACACAAAACAGTCAATTCCACGACAAGTACTTTTCAAACATCGATTTTGACTTGAGTAAGGCGATGTTCATCTTCAGCTACAATGATGAAAGCAAGGTCAATCCAATTCTGCGCGATCGCATGTACCGCATCAGGACAGATGGATACAAGTCGCAAGACAAGTTGATTATTGCCAACAACTACTTGCTCCCGAAGATTCGAGACGCAGTAAATATCAATGAGGGTGAGATTATCATCCCAGAAGAGACAATTAATTATATTAACGCTCACTTGACTGAAACCGAGAAGGGAGTCCGAAACCTCAAGCGATGTCTGGAGATTATTCACACGAAGCTCAACTTGTTCCGCCTGATGAAGCCTGGTGCCAACGTGTTTGACAATTCTCTCAAAACGGTAGCATTCCCATTCGTTGTTACTCCAGATGTCGTTGACTCGCTTATTAAGAAGGCAGGCGACGGATTTCCAGTGAATATGTATTGTTAATAGATATCACTTGTTAATAGATATCACAATGAATTAATAAAATGACATAAATATATTTTTTATTACATATTATTTAATGTCAATGGAGCTTACTGTTGAAAACGAAATTAAAAAAATGAAAAAAATGTATAAATCTGATATTACCCGCATTGAGTTTCAAATAAGCGCGTTAATTTACAAAACGAGAGAAATCAATGCTTTAATCAATGAAGATAATGTAAATAAAATGAAGGCAATCAATGAAACAGATATTAATGACGCATTGGCTGTTGTTCAACGTGTTTTAAGGGAGAGTCCAAGTATTAAGTTATTGAACGAATATTTGGATGAAATTAGGAGAGAATTGAAGGTGGCACGCGAAGAATTAGCCGAAAAACAATCGTTTTATGAGAGAATTAAGAGGCACGTATATACAACTTGCGACCATTTATGGATTTCAGACCATTTTGAAAATCCTGAATTAATGTCTATGGTTGGTTATACTTATTGTAATGAATGTGAAATGGTTAGAGATGATATTTAATGGATTTGCGTTTAATAGATTTAGATTTAGTATTATGTTTGATGGTTTTGGATCTCTTGTGTTTTCTACCACCAACCTTATTTTTGCTTGGAATATTGTTATATTTTTGTATAATGTTAATGATTTCCTTAATTATTGAGTTAAATGTTTCCATTTTTGTTAATGTAAGATCAAAAAGCAGTCTTGATTTAGACTGTTCATTTTTGTCAACTACATTAGTGTAAGTAACTATCATGTTAAGCAATGCATTAAATTTTATAAATTCATCAGACATGTTATCTTCTAAATTTGACAACAATGTCTCCGTGTCAGACAATGAAATTTGTGTTCCACGTTTTAACAATCTAGACATGAATCCACCACCACTCATACCAAGCAATTTAAACGCATCAATCGCTACAATAAGTTGGTCCATCAATTTAGAAATGACATTGTTCTTCAATTCATTAAGTTCGGTTTTACGCGTTTGTTCAATGCGTTTGAAATCTGGCGAAACAGTAAAATTGTACAATTGTTCAAGTTGTTTTTTAATTGTGCTTAATAGTTTTTCAAAGTTGGTTACAATGGCGTCTTTTGCGGGGATTGAACGAATTGGGTCAATTTCTACAAAATCATCCATTATATTATTTGTTCACATAAAATATAATATAAGTTCCAGGCATTTCGGAGTCTAAACCATTTTTTATTAATTTATTTAAACATTCAATGCGCACAAACGATTGTGTTTCCTATGGAATTAGAAATAAGCTAACACGTAGTGTGAATATTATTTTCTTGATTTCTTGTTGATCTTCTTTGTCTTCTTGGATTTCTTGTTGATCTTCTTTGTCTTCTTCGTCTTTCTCTTTTTACCACCAGTCATAGATATAATTTCCTTTCCAAGTTCGTCTATGACGGCGCTCAAGTCTGCAGACGCCGACTCGGTAAGAATCTCTGCAAGAGGGAGGTCGGTGGCTGTTTTTGTTCCTTCCAGTTTCTCAATCTCTTTTAAGTATTCTTTGACACTTTCAACGAGTTTTTTAGTTAATTCATCCAGTTTAGTTCCACCGGACATTGGGTTCATTTTTTTCTTTAATCTCATTCTTTCCATAACAACTTCCTTAATATTTGATAAAATTTCATCTATTTTATTGATGATTTGTTGTTTATTGGCAATGTCGGAAGAAAGAACAGAACGCTTGGTTTTTAAGTTCCTTATCACTTGAACAGCAGTTTCTTGTGGATTCATTATATAATTAATTGATATTTTAAAAATTAATGTTTAAATTTAGTTAATAAACTTAAACACTAATAAACTTTAAAATTCGTTGCCTGCCGTGCGATTTCCACCTCGCGCATTAATGTAATCCATCTGCTTTTCAGTTAAACAAGCGCATCCACCATAACTGCTAAAGGTAGAACCGCAACATTCGGGTTTAAACTCATTTTCGGCTAAAAAGTGGAGAGAACCTTCGGGAAGGGGCACAGGGACTTCCTTGTAAGTGTCGTGTGGCTGTTTACGCCACTCGATAGCAGGTCCCTTTACATAAGGCTTCGTTTCCCATGAACCAGCAACACCTTGACCCATCTTGTGCTGAACACTCGCAGGAAGGAGAGATATCATACCTTCCTTAACCGGAACACGACAGCAACCACTAACCCAGTGAGTCCAGAGTAAAAATGAGACAACTGCGAACAATACAATGATTTCCAACGTAGTCTTGTAACCAAGAATGTTAATTTCCATTTATAGATATTTGAGAGAAATAAATGAACACACCCCCTTAATTAATAAAAGCGTCGATACAATAATTATAGTCACATATTCTGATTCCATCAAATTCAAATTCGTCAGTATCAGTGAGTAAATGATACAAATACTTTTCTTCTGGTAAATAATTCAAATAAATTCCGCGTCCAATGGTTGTCTTAATATGATTATCATCCATATACATTATGTTTGGTCCGCCTTTAAAAAAGGTGCCATTTACACAATATCCGTATATTTCGTGTCGTTTAACCTTAACTAGACCCATCACTTTCTCTCCATTCTTTAAAATGTCCCCACACTTGATTTCATCAATTCTCTTAACTTCGCCGGATTTCATTTGGATTCCAGTGTCTCTGACAAATCCGCCATCAATCCATCTATTTAAATTGGCAAACGATAGATGACTACCAAAAAATGTGGAACTCAATTTTTGTTTGATACAATTAAGTTCTACATCAGACACTTCATCCCAATCTAAAAACCACGTTCCTCCTACAGAAAATCCTTTGCGTGTTGTATTTAAACAATATACGAATTCCCCATTATAATCTGGAATAAGAACTGCATCATGGTGGTTAGAGACATAATCATAATGTCCAGATGCTTTTACGTATTGATGGTCTCCTGATACTTTGTATCCGTCTAAATAATACATTTCAAGGTCTTCGGAAGAACATTTGACTACACCGGTTACGACATTTCCGTCTCCGAGATCGTCATCCGGTAAAATATCTGCGATGCGTTTCTCTCCGCGTGTTGTCTGAATTAGTGTCTCTCCATCAAAGCAACGGCGTTTTGGTTTGCCTGGCATCTTTGCGTCAGTGTGAATCGTTGTTTTCAAGTATGCTATGGCGATGGCAAAGGGGATGCCTATTGCTGCGAAAAAAGCAGTGGCGGCACCTGCGACTGGCCAAGTGAATGGAATTATCCACATAGCAATAATGAACGCTGCGAGGGCAATGAGTCCTTTAATTACGATTTCAATGAATGCCCCAAAAAAGGCACGGAGACCCATATAAGAAGCGAGAGACGTGAATAGCGTGCCAGTGAGAACACCTTCTGTTTTGCCGAGGGTTGACTTTAATTTGATGATGTCGCGACGAATAGGCATAAGAGCGTATAAGAAGCGAGACAAGACAGAATCAACGACTTCTGACACACTGTCTCTCAAATAAGACATCATTTTGCGAATACTGTTTAAATCATCAACAAGACCGCTGAAAATGTTGCTGGATACCTGAGTAGAATAGTAAATTGGCTTCAAGAACTCGCCCGATAAATAAGTGAGAATGGTCTGTGTGCATTCCGTGAAATTTGCCTGGGTTGTTGTTTTCTCTCCATTGATTAATCCGGCAAATGGTATAACAGATGGATGACATTTGTATTCATTCCAATTTGCGCGGATTTTCCCAAAATTATGTGAAATCACAAAATACGAGTAGATAACGAAGACAATTAAGATGGTAATTGTTGTTATTATGAGAGAACCACCGTATTTGTCTAAATATGTTTCTTTATTGTATAAGTTACTGATAGATTCTTCCATAATATGTGTAGTTATATTGTTGCTAGACATTTTTCCTTTATTGAGAGAACTGATAAGTTAATTAAAAAATTGAAATGCTTTTTATGTTTTTTATAAAAGGCAATTCTCCAGCGCCAACACAAAAGATGACAACCGTACGATTTGCCGACGAGGAGTGGGCAGGACCAAACACGCCAAGGACGAAGACGATCAACGAGCTTGTCAGCATTTCCGGACGAAAGAGCCACAGGATGTCTTCGGGATGCTTGAAGCTTGGAAGTCGCCCCCACATGAAGGTGCTCTACCCGCTTTTGCCAGTCGTCTTGCAGAACCGCACGGTGTCCAACATCAACAAGATGCTCACAATGGAAACTGACGGAAGAAGGCCCATCACCTACTACGAGAACTACGAGATCCCCTTTCAACTTCCACGACAGCCGGCAACAGAGCCATCATCAAGCGACGAAGAGGAGCAGTAGATGCCAACATTCCCCATGGATGCCAACATTCCCTGTAGAAGACTAACAATAAAGAGAAATTTTCTCATTTAATTAGGAGTCTTCGTAGTCCCAAAATGTGTGTTCGCCAATCTTAATCAAGTGGTCATCCGTTATGAGGCAGTATAGTGTATTGCTGACGTCATTTGTCTTCGTTGCCTTCACTGAATCACGCACATAAACAAACTTGTTTTTCTCTTCATCCATAATGTAGTGTCCTCCTGTTACAAGTATATCGGGAGTAGATCTTATGCGATAAAACGGCTCTTGATAAATATTCTTCAAAACAACAACACCGTCTATTCGACTGCCACTCACTAAGACGTCTTGTATTGTCATATTTTTAATTGCTTTTTTCTCTCCATTCACTAATTCCAACTCGGTATCTGGATGAAAACAAACAGTTCTCAGTGTTCCACCTATTGGTCCTTTCCAGACACTATTGCCAGTGCGAATTGCTCCATCAGTCATAAACAAGAACGTCGTGCTAATTCCAACGACTTTTCCAATAATATCCTTCAGTTTAATGATTGTCTTCTGGAATTGGAGCATAGCATTTAAGAACACTCCGAAAATGCTCGACACTATGCTTGTCACTGAATCCCTAAAATCGCTTATGAACCCACGCGTGTGCTGTATACTATCGCCCAAGTCTCCTCCCAACTGTTGTGTAACACCCATTGCGTAGTTGACTGGCTCAAGCAAGTGTCCCATGTAGTCAGTCTGCATATTTTGAATACAATAGGTCATATTTTCGACTGGGTTGTGTCCAAAGTAACTAGTAAATGGCATAATTGCTGGATTACACCTATATTTAGGCCAATCCTTCTTGATGTTGCCGGCTCCAACGGCCAATATATTTGATGTATAAATTATGGTGAATATCAATAAAATTACGATTGTTAAAAAGATGTCGGATGCTCTCATAATATAACATTACAATAAAAGAAAAATACTTAAATACACCGTAGTATGCACAATAGAAAATGATTACACATCAAGTGAGCAAGATAAGAGATGAATACTTGATTAAAATACAAAATTGCGAGACACGCAACGAATTGTTGAAATACTTATACGATGCCTTATATTATGAAATGGTGAGCATAAATGAAAACGACAATTTAACATATCATATTCACAACGGAGAATTATATGTGGTGTCATACGACGGTTATTATCTTTATGCAGATATTCTTAAAGATTATGTTTATAATGAATCTGACGTTGATCAACAATTCCTCAGAGATTGCCCATTTGACTATCACTTCTTTTATGGATTTAATAAATACGCAAATGTTCCGAAGAATTGTCAATTGTTCAATATTAGAAAAGAAGAAAAAATAGATTATGAATTATTCAAGAAACTGGTGTTGTATTTAGAAGATTGGGTCACTGAAAATGCAGGCGCTGCCCTTACAATAAAACACATAAACGCTGAATGGCACATAATATGCCTTATTCAAAATCCCGAATTGATGGCTAAATACATTTATTAACGACGTCTATTTATAGTCTTTTTCTTCTTATGTGTCTTTTTCTTCTTATGTGTCTTTTTCTTCTTGTTGGTTCGTCGTTTCTTGCGACCTCCACCAACTGAATTTGTGATGGCCAACGTGTCAAACACGCTATTTGCCCTGTGTTTAGTGAGTGATGCATTTAGAGAAGCCATATGACTATTAATCGCTGCGTCACCGCTCGCACCTGTGTGAATCTGTGGAACTGTCATCTTGGAACCTCCAGAGTGTTTATTGTTCATATCTGCTTGTTCATTAATTTTTTCCATTCCTGCAAGCATTGCTTCTTCTCTTGCTGTACTCGCACCATATTTGTAGCCAAGTGCAATGTGAGGCATCGGTCCGTTAGCACCCATTTTCTGATAAATAATGGAGAGAAATAATAATTTAACACGATTTTATATTTAAAAGTATTTTAACCTCTTATGTTTAAATGGAATTCCCGCCGATTGATGAAAAAACCCGCCTCAATCTTCAGCGTTTGATGAAGGAGAACGACGTTAAAGAGACAACCGACCAAATTCGCGAGCTCAAGCACAGCAAGTTAATTCGACACGATGTAAACCATATGAAAGAACTTAAGAAGAAGTATAAGAGGATTTCTCACGAGCAGTTTAGGCAAATCGCGACGTCTCAGTGTTCTTTCTTGTTTAACAACTACACCAACATTTTCAACCGTCTCATTGCGAATGAGTTGAATTATAACATAATGCACCAATTTCTTGATGTGTTGGAGGAGATTGAGAATGGAACAGTGGATCAGCACCAAGGTTCCTATCAAATAGGTCTTATTTTAAAGAAGATGTATGTTGATAGTGCTCTCAAGCGTGAAGAGCGTTTTAATGACGATGGAAAAAAGGTCTCTTTTGTAAAACCAGCGAACAAAGTTAGTTGGGAACAATTTAAGTTATTAAATGAGATGAAAGAAAATTGAATTAAATAAGTTGTTCTACAATTACTTTAACAGCACAAATGAAGAGAGAAAAGCACGTCATCATTGAAGATATTAATGGCGAAGAAAGTTTTGAACACATTATTTTAGAATATGATCCGCTCATTGGCGTTGAGGAAGAAGACACCAAACCACGTTATTGCTGTGGCATTGAGATTATGACGCGCTTATTTCGTTTACTTAGATTAATTAGTGAATTGTAATTGTGATCGGAAGTAAAGACTCATATTTTTAATGTATTGAAATCCTGACATCTTATATTTAAGGTGTCCTTTTAAATCAATCCAAGTTAAGTCAACGATTTCTCTCTGACATTCCGGGCAATTGTGCCAGTTAAGTTGAGGATTTCTAGGGGCGAACCCATATTTGGTCTCAACAAACAATTCTTTGTAGCAGCATTCGCATATTTTACAACCACGACTAAGACAACAGGTGTAATCTACGTTTGGTGTCTTACAAAATACGCAACTCTTCGTCATTTTCGACTTTCTTACTAGTTAAATCTATTTTATTTTTAAGTGAGTTGTCATCTGATATACGATTTTTTAAGCCATCCAGATTCAACTGACCTTCTTTCAATGTATGTGAATAAATTGCATTGTATATGTGTAATCAATTTCAGCATAAATTTGTGTGTCGCACATTTGTGTTAATAAACAAAATTGAACGAATTGCTTTTAAATCATTTAAACACAATTCACTGTTTCTCTCCACATACAAAATGTCAAAACCTCTCATCATCGTTGAATCCCCCGCCAAATGTGCCAAGATTGAGGAGTATCTAGGTGGTGAATATCAGTGTCTCGCGTCATATGGTCACATTCGTGAGCTAGTTGATGTCGACATTTCTAATAATTTCAAGCCGAAATTCAAGATGATTGACGGAAAAGGTTTGACTAAACTGAAGAAAGCAATTGAAACGGCGCCTGAAGTCATCTTAGCAACAGACGATGACCGTGAAGGCGAAGCGATTGCTTGGCATTTGGCTCAAGTCTATAAGTTGCCGGTGAAAACCACAAAACGGATTACGTTTCACGAGATTACGCCCAAAGGGTTGGCTGATGCTATTGCCTCTCCAAAAACGATTGATATGAACAAGGTTAACTCGCAAATGGCACGAATGGTGTTGGACCGAGTGGTTGGTTATAATGTCTCTCCGATTCTGTGGAAATACATCTCAAAGACTGCTGAAAACTCTCTCTCTGCTGGTCGTTGTCAAACCCCGGCATTACGTCTCATTTACGATAATCAGCGCGATATCGATGAGAATGGCGCTGGAGAAGAGACTTATGATGTAGTAGGATATTTCGGTAAGTTGAATATTGCATTTAAATTGGATGCTGCTCATGGACTCACTCAGCAAACAATGGAAGAATTCCTTGAAAACACGGCATCTCACGAACACGTGCTTACTCGCAAGGAACCATCGCGTTCGGAGAGAAAGGCTCCACAACCTTTTATAACATCGACCCTCCAACAATCAGCCAGCAATGTCCTCCATTTCTCTCCAAAAGATACAATGAGACTCGCACAAACGCTCTATGAGAATGGATACATAACCTATATGCGCACTGATAGCAAGAAATATAGTGAGACGTTTGTCGATAGTGCCGTTAAGTATTTGAAACAACACTATTCGGGGGATGTCGTCGCCACACAAGAAGAATTGACGGCGATTATGCTGGGTAGCGAGCCGAAAAAGACGGCCAAACCTGCCAAACCGGACATCACACAAGACGCACACGAGGCCATACGCCCCACAAATGTCGCCACAAAAGACATAACTGACGAGAAAATCGGCCAAAAAGAGCGTCGTCTGTATACGCTAATCTGGGCTAATTCTCTCCAAAGTTGTATGGCTTCGGCGATATATAGTGTCATTTGTGCCGAAATTGCGTCTCCTATTCCAAAGGTGTCCTATTTCCACACCGCGGAAATCCCTGTTAGATTAGGCTGGCAAACCATCGGCAAATCTTCCCAGTCAGATCCAGATGACGAGCCCGAAACCACAAACACTTCAACGATTTACAACTATTACACGACGATTTCATCAATCCCCACAAATTACAACAAAATTACAGCGAAATTCGCCATAAAGCAATCCAAACAACATTATACCGAGGCGAAGCTCGTGAATCTGTTAGAAACCCGCAACATTGGGCGCCCTGCTACGTTTTCCAGCCTCTTAGATAAGATTAAAGAGAGAGAATATGTTGCTGTTCAAACGATAGAAGGCAAACAATACAAATGTGTTGATTATGAGTTGTCTGATGACGAGATTAAGGAAATAACGACTCTTCGTTCATTTGGCAAGGAAAACAAGAAACTCGTAATTCAGCCCATTGGTAAGATCGTTATTGAATTCCTGACAAAGCATTTTAATGAGCTCTTTGTCTATGAATATACGTCTGACATGGAAAATGAACTTGACCGTATCGGAAGTGGCGAGGTAGAATGGCAAACGCTATGTAAGAGGTGTTACGACCAGATAACGCATCTTACGGGAAAAATAGCCGAAGAACCTATTAATAAGAATAAATTGGATGCGCATCATTCTCTCTATGTTGGAAAATATGGTCCTTGTATAAAATTCAGTGCTCCTGATAAGCAAACCAAGTATTACAAGATAAAGAAGGATGTATCTATTAATGATTTGCTTGAGAAGAAGATTGCGGTGAAAGACGCGATAGTGGATGAAGAACGGCCAGATACAATTGATGGCTACTTGGGGGAACATAATGGAGAGAAAATAGTTGTTAAAGAAGGGAAATATGGACCATATGTCCAATTCAATGGCAAATCATACTCAATTAAGGCGCTTGCCGCACCATCACCTTCTCTCGAAGATGTTGTATCACTTATTAAACAAAAAGACGCGGCAGCAGCGACGGCATCACCATCATCAAACATACTTCGCCAGTTATCTACAAATCCGGAACTTTCTCTCCGTAAAGGACAATATGGACCATACTTCTATTACAAAACGGCAAAGATGAAACAACCCAAGTTCTATCCAACAAAAGGATGCCCGTTTGACTCAACGTCTGCACCGATTGAGAAGTTGTTGCAGTGGTTTAAGGAAGCCCACGGAATTGTTGTGGAATAAAGTGAGTTAGAAATAAACTGATTTAGAAATAAAGTTATATTAAATAGTAAAATTAAAAACTTAATAAAAATAGAATCCAAATGCTCTTTTTTATGTAGCACACCAAATGGAGCCGATGATAAAACTTGTCCATTATGTGATTGTAGAGTTAAAAACAATTACTATAAAGACGATGTATTTGAATTCTGTGAAGGTTGTGGAATTGTCTTTGACATAGGATGTAATTATGAAGTGCGTGGGTGTACTTCTGACATTTACAACGGTCATTTCATTGGAAAATGGAGATACAAAGAAGAGACATATACAGGAATGCCTCAATTCTCTTCTCTCGATGAATTTAAAAACATCAATGTATTGGAATGGATTTGCATAAACAATGGAATGAAAAATGAAAAAACCTGTTTTTATTCACGCAGCAAATACCCGAGTTATTATAAGCCGTGCCACCTTAAAAAATAAAATCACACAGAATAATATATGCCTGCTACAGTCGTCGATTCGAGCCTATATTATTCATCAAACCTGTTAAACATTTTAACGGCGGTTGCTGTAACTGGACTCGTTGCTTTTTTATTTCCAAGGGGCGAATTACCATCATACATAACACTCATTTTCAGTGTTGCACTGGCATTCATATTTGTTATGGCACAAGTGAGCCGTCGCACATCAACCGACCAAACCACATCAACTCTCTCCAAAATTTGGGGTATTTTCTCTCATTCATACCCAACTATTGTTCTCATAACTCTTCTCTTCTTTTTAGCACTCATATTTGCCACATACAAGCATAATATATATGACATTGAACCGCCAGCGGAATTCACTGCATTTAAGTGGACATCATACATTCTTTTAACTCTACAAATTGTGATACTTTTCAAATACTTAAAAGACGAGTTACTTGGAACGGAGCCTTCGACTAGCGGTAACAAGATGCTCAATATGTTAATGAGCAACCTTAAGAATGTGCTCAACGCGTTCTCTCTGATTAATGCTCTTGTTATTGGGTTTCTTTATGTCATCATTTCTAAATTTACTACAGATGGTTAACTGGTTTTGATGCCTTTTCAAACTTGTATGTAATTCCATAGTTAATGTCATTATACCAAATACCCGATATCTTTAATATGAAATCTTGTGTTTGAGAGAAATAAAGTGGTCTGGGCTTCATATGATATGTTTTTAATGTATGATGTGTGGTAGCGTTAGAATATGTTTTATGTGAGCGGCTTGTTCCATTGAATAGCTTTATAAAGCCGTGTTTTGTCTGATTTTCAATGTGAAACATCGGCGTTTTTCCTTCGAATAAAGTCGTATAGGCAAGAATTTCTCTCTCAATTCGCGTCAATTCATTTATAACCGCCTGATTATTGTCGTCTTCAAGTGAAAAACAATGTTTCAACTTGTCATAACTGGTTTCAGTTTTATTGATGGTGAGAGAAAAGTTAATGGCAACGCCATTCATAGTAAAAGCGTCGTGTTCATACATTAACCGATGAAACCAGCTGTTTTCAATTACATTGTTCTTCGTTTTTTCCGTTAATGTTGCGTAATCAATGTTAAATGTATGTGGTTCTATCGCAAAAAACATGGTATTGTCTTCCTTGAAATACTTTATTTATGGTCAACGTTTTTAAATGAAAACACAATAATCATTTAAAGAGAAGATGTGTTTGATTTATACTTACGACCGCAAAAATGTCTTTCACATATTTGGTAGATTACATTTGGCTCGGTGGAAACAACGAGATTCGCACGAAATCCCGCACGCTCAAGCTTAGCAGCATCTCTTTAAACTTGTCTCACATTCCGATGTGGAATTATGATGGCAGTTCAACTGGACAATCGCCTAGTAACGGAGATACCGAAGTAACATTAGTGCCGGTTTATATGAAAGAAGGGCCTTACATTCGCGACAAACCATATAGACGAACAATTATTGTGGTTTGCGCAACTTATTATTCAGACGGCACACCGTTGCCTAACAATCATTACGACTTTGCCAATGAAGTATTCTCTCAAAAGAAAGATGAAGAACCGTGGTTTGGACTTGAACAAGAGTATTTTATTATGGACAACCGCACGCGTCAGCCAATTGGCATGCATGACCACATCAACACCCCTCAAGGGCAATTTTATTGTGGTGTTGGCGGAATCAATTCGTATGGCAGAGGAATTGCGAATCAACACTACGTAGATTGTCTTAGTTATAACTTACAAATAAGTGGAATTAATCAAGAAGTTGCAATTGGTCAGTGGGAATTTCAGATTGGTCCGGTCACTGGTATTGAAGCCGCTCATCAAATGATGATTGCCCGATTTTTGCTTGAATTGGGCGCTGAACGCAACTGTTGCTATATTTCATATGAACCGAAGCCTTTTCTTGAATGGAATGGCAGTGGTTGTCATATAAACTTTTCAACAAAGACAATGAGAGAACCCGGTGGATTAGCAACTATTTTATCATCAATGACTAAATTAGAAGAAAACCATTCCAAGCACATTTCTGTATATGGAAATGGCAACGAAAAGAGACTTACAGGCAAACACGAGACAAGCAGTATGCATAAATTTACATGGGGTGTCGGAACAAGAAACACCAGTGTTCGTATTGGCAACGAAACGTATAAGAATGGCTGTGGATATTTTGAGGACAGACGACCTGCGGCGAACATTGACCCATATATTACGACGGCAATGATTTTCGAGACATCTGTTATCAATGAAGATCAATCCCAAGTGGTTCCGACAGAGTGAATGTTGCTATTTATTAAATAAAAGCATTAATTATTTAAAAACATATGTAATGCTTTTATATTCAATGAAAATAGAGCAACATTTTGAAGAATACATAAACGAGATTGATAAGCACAATTATCACACAGATCTAGTGAAAATATATGAAAAATTCCCCGATAAAATAGAAGAGTTTAAAAACCTTTTATTTTATGGCAAATCTGGAGTGGGAAAGTATAGTCAAATGCTTTATTCAATAAAACGCTACAGTCCGAGTTCTCTCAAATATGAGAAGAAAATGTGTATTACGCTACAAGACAAGAAAAAGAGCAACTATTTTATAAAGATAAGCGACATCCATTATGAAGTGGACATGTCATTGTTGGGGTGTAATGCGAAAACAGTGTGGAGCCAGATTTATTACCAAATATGTGATGCTGTAAAGGCGAAACAGACGAACAAATACGGCATAATCGTTTGTAAGAATTTCCAAGACATTCACCCTGAATTACTGGATGTCTATTATAGCTATATGAATTATGCGAATTTTATAAAATTCATAGTATTGACAGAGCATATTTCGTTTATTCCTGAGAACATTGTAAATGCGTGTAGAATAATTGGCTTAAAGACACCGGCGTTTTCTTCTCTCCAATCGTTCGTTAAAAAAACAATTAAGAGAGACACTCAAATCGTTAATTTAAAGGATGCGCGCGGACATTTTAAGGAGTTGATTGAGCCTCATTCAATCATATGCAACAAAATAATTAAAATGCTAACTATTGACGATGTGGATTTCTTGAGACTGAGAGAATACATTTATAGTTTGTTTATTTTACAATATGACATACCAGAATGTGTTTGGTATGTCGTTAATCAATTGATAACAAGTGGATATATAGCTGGAAAAGACGTGCTTGACAAGGAATACGAGTTTTATTATTTATACAACAACAATTACCGGCCAATTTACCACTTAGAGAAATTCTTTTTAATGTTGCGACAAAAAATTTTTAGTATTGCTATAATACAAGATGAAGAAGCACGGAACAAGAAAACACAAGAAAATGATGAAGAAGCGAACATCATTGAAGCAGCGAACATCATTGAAGTTCGATGAAGTAGATTATGCAACGGACATTGATGTCCTTACAATTATGGGTAAAGAAAAACAAATATCAGCTTTGAACAAGGTGAAACAATTTTTGAAAGTGAACAAAAACAAGGCACACAAAACAGAAATGACAAAACGCAAACGGCAAATAGAAGAGTTAATTAAAGAAGCTGCGTTGTAAAAAGTATTTGAAATGTTTTCTGCAGAATTTAAACAGAAAATATTTTTATTCAACTCACAATACATCTTTTTACTTCTTCACGACCTTCTTCACGACCTTCTTGATGGTTGCTGGTGGTGCTGCTGCTGCGACTGGCTCCTCGTCGTCATCGATCATTGTAGGGTGAGGCTCTGGCTCGGGCTCGGGCTCCGGCCCTGATGTTGTCTGCTGCTGCTCCTTCTGCTGCTGCTGCTCCTTCTGCTGCTGCTGCTCCTTCTGCTGCTGCTGCTCCTTCTGCTGCTGCTGCTCCTTCTGCTGCTGCTGCTCCTTCTGCTGCTGCTGCTCCTTCTGCTCACGCTCCTCAATCTTACGCAGTTGCTCCTCCTCATCCTCGTCGTCCATAAGGCAGAATCCAGTGATCTTGACTGGAGGGCGAATCTTCGTCTGGATGAGCTTCCAAGTGACACCAAAGCCAGTGCCAGTGAACCAGAGGCCACCACACTCAACGAGACCAGCCATATATGTTCCCTGAGGCATCAGGGCAATCGGGTCGTTGTCTTGTGTCTGAGGGCCGAAGAGTTGCTCCTTGTCCATATTGTAAATCTCAATTGTAAACTTGTCATCCCAAAACTGGATCTTCGTCTTCAGCGAAGGTGTCTTGCTGAAGTCAGGCGACGAATCCGTCTTGCTGACCTTGGGATACTTGACAATAGGGGTGAAGAGGGCCTCGGCAACGTCTCGCGACATCGTCTTGCCAAACCACTCCTTCGAGTGTGCTGAAGCATCATTGAGCACCTTGTCCTGGATGGCGGTCATTGCGAGGAACAGTGGGTAAGACGCCTCGGCAGCATCATTCTTCATAGGAATCGACACTGAATACGACTTCTTGCCACTCTCCTCATCGACCATCTCACTCGCTCCCCAAGTGAACATAAGAGGGAACTGAAGGAGAAGCTTCTTGCCTCCATAGTAAATACCACCACTCTTTCCCTTTCCATTCTTATTGACCTTGACGGCACCATACGTCATCTTGTTGACGTCGAAACTCTTGACGTTGGTGATGAGCTCTGCTGCGGAAGACATTGTTGGTTGTTTGTGCGTGACTGGTAAGATACCTTTCATTGTTGTCAAGTCTTTAAATCAATTTTTTGTCAATAGATTTTGTCTAGAGGCCTCCAGATTAGAAAACTCAAAAACTTTATTCATTCTCTTCTTATTGCTATTTACTCTCTACTACTTGACGAAGCAAACGGTATCCAAATAACAACGCGCGACATAACTGTTGCCAGCACGTGAAACCATATGTTCTCCATAATATTGCATGAAATCATTCCAATTTGGTTGAGAATACGACAGTATGGTGACCCCATAAACACAAGTGTCGTGAACCATGTGTCTGGTCTATAAATGTTAATTCCACAAGTGTCTCCATAGTAACGGATGATGAATCCGGAGAAGAAGAGACACCCGATAATAGTGATGAAATACGTAAACCAGATGCTGGCGAGAACTGTGCGAAACATGTTTGTTGATTGGAGTTTAAATGAACCCACTAAAAGCATTTCAATTTTTTAATCACACAGACTCATCAAATGAACTTAAAACTATTTATATAATATATAAAACTAGAAAACAATGGAGCGCCATACTATTCCTCAACTCAAAGTCATTTGTAAGCAGTACAAATTAAAAATATCTGGAAACAAAACTCAACTCGTAGAGAGAATAAACAAGCATTTAAAAGAAACTGCCGCCGCAAAAACCATTCAACGTGTATATCGTGCGAGACTAATTCGTAATTACAACAATTTTAAAGGAAATCATCTTAGAACAAAGTGTGTCAACGAAACCGACTTTTACTCTCTCGACGACTTGTCAGATGTTCCATATGAACAGTTCTTTGCGTTTAAAGATGTTGGCGGGCATGTATATGGATGGAACATTGCTTCACTTTGGAATTTGCTTATTAGAACAAAGCCTGGAGAGAAATTATTGAATCCATATAATTGCCAACCTTTTCCAACAGATGCGTGGGCATCTCTAAATAGCATTTTTCGCATATCAAAGGCGCTGAAGATTAACATAAAATCCAGTTTAGATGTAGACCAAACATATATTAATTCGTTTGAATCAAAACTTCTCTCCACATTTCAACACATAAATTCTCTCGGTAATTATACAGACCATAAATGGGTAATTAACCTGGATTTCAATAAATTACACCGATTTTTATATGAATTAAAAGATATTTGGTTTCATCGCGCAGAAATAGATGTAAACACGCGCAATCTCATCTGTTTTAATCTTCCTTTTGTTAATTACAACCTAAACACTGTGGATTTTGATACATTGAGAGAAATAGCACTAACAACAATCATAAATCTGGTGTATAAAGGACAAAACGAAGAATATCAACAATTGGGGGCTATGTATGTGCTAACTGCTCTTACTATTGTTAGCACAGATGCCGCGAATTCACTGCCGTGGCTCTATGCCAGTGCTGTTTGAGTAAATTCTCTTAAATTCTTGTGCAACTGTATAAAAATTTATAAAACAATAAAGGGAAATTGGTCTTAAAAATTGAAATCAACGCGATAATATATATTAGACCACAAAACGGCTTAAAGAATCTTCGCCATACTTAATCATAACCCGAACAAAGATGTCTTCTACCACAACTACCCCCAAGACTGCTTCCGCCCCCAAGGCTCCTCGTGCGTCCAAGGCATCCAAGAACGCTGCTGCGGCCGCTGTGGCTGAGGTTCCTGTGCCCGCACCTGCCCCCGTTGTTTCGGAGCCTGTCGTCGTGCCTGAGCCTGTTGCCGCTTCGACTGAGGCTGAGTCTGGTCTCTCCCTCTCTGAGGAGTTTAACCAGGTTGTCACTCAGCTCACCTCGGTTCGCACTCTTCTTGCCGGACTCACCTCTCAGGTTCGTCAGCTTCAGCGTCGTTCCGAGAAGGAGCTTCGCACTGCCCAGAAGAGCGGCAAGAAGGTTCGTAAGACGACTGGCAACCGCAACCCCAGTGGTTTTGTGAAGCCCACTCCCATCAGCGATGCTCTGGCCGCTTTCCTCAAGAAGCCCGCTGGAACTCAGATGGCTCGCACTGAGGTGACCCGCGAGATTAACCAGTACATTCGTGCTCACAACCTCCAGGACCCCCAGAACGGTCGCAAGATCAACCCCGACAAGGACCTCCGTAAGCTCCTCAACGTCGAGAAGAACGGCGAGCTCACTTACTTCAACCTCCAGCGCTATATGTCGCCCCACTTCATCAAGACTGCTGCCGCCACCACCGCGTCCGCATCTCAGTAAGGGGCTTATGTAAGAATTAAAAAAAATTAAAAAAATTAAAAAATTAAAAATATGATGTGAATATTAATATTTTTAATTACCAACCAAATATTCAAATGCTTATTCGCACTTTAAAACACAAATCCATTTTGTTCCAACACAAATCGGCACAATTCCACATTGCATTCCTTGTATTCAATTACAAATTTACCTGTATCGATCTCCGATTTCTCTCCGACATTTTTAATTTCAAACATATTCAATATTCTCTCGAACAAATCAACATCTTTAATTGTTAATTCGTTCTTTGACAGTCCTTCACACCAAACATCATAGACCGTAGTTGTTCCTTCTTTTTCATAATCACTACTACAAACCACACACATCGCCCTGAAATCATCGATTGTCATCTTCAATTGAGAGAGAATGCCACTCAACTCGTAGACTACGCAATTCTGTTGGAATACACTAAAATAACGGATAATTCGCTGGCATCCATGAGCAAACAAGTCCATATCCTCACTAATACACGCCCAAGCAACACACGAATTAACCAAATAAGCGCATAACTCGTCTGCTTCATTCACCGCATCTACATATGGAATGCCACACGATTTGAGTAAATATTTTGCTTCATAAATGAGTTTCATACTCAATCTCGTCTTTGTTCTCTCTAATCTTTCAATAACACCGCGCAAAGTGTCATTTATAGCGATGTTCTTGGTTTCAATGTCATCCATCAGCGTCGCATATTGTTCTGCCGCCACGATTCTCATTTTCCGTCGTTCAAGGAGTTTCTCCTTCTTCTCATCGGGTGGCACGCCATCAAAGACAAATAGGGGGATAATGTTGTAATACTTAAAGGTAATTATAGTTTGATAAAGCATTGGAATCAGTTCTCCGTCGACGTTAAGCCGATAAAGAAGGTTGCTCGCGTCAATTACTAATTTCTTGTTTTTCAGTTGGAAGAGAGAACGTTTTGTTATGCTCTCGGCACATTTCTCTTGAAGGAACTTGTTGAGTTTGCGTATCCCCATAATTACGACGTGTTCGTTTAATTATAACAAACCAACACGACGATTATCACAATCAATTTTCCCAAAGTGTCATTCTCATTGTTTTACCGACAACATAATGGGACGTCTTATTCGCTGCCGTTATAAACATCTGTTGCTTGTATTTCTCTCTAATGAATTCAACAAATTCACTGACATCCATCCTATATTTAAATGAACCACCGCAAAATTCAACGAAATCGCTCCAATAAAACAGAACCAACGCTTTCAATACATAATAACAAAAAACGTTTGTCTCTTCCTTATACTTAAGAGTTCCTTTGCCACTTATAATATCATTATAGTCCAGACCCATATAAGCAAGAACCTTATTCATTTGATGGAGAGAAAACGCAACTTCTGCCTGTAGCATTTTATTGACGACAGACAAATCCCCCGACAAAAAGAGGATATTCACAATTTCAGCCCAAGTCTCGGCATACGTCTCATAAAGGTTGAATTCACTTTTAATATCGAACATTTGTTTGACATCTATATCTTTCATATCGAGAGAAAAGTCAAGATTGAACGCGTGAAACGTCTCATGAACGAACACTTTAAACAACTCTTCTTCGCGGAATATACAAATTTCGTTTGATGAAAAACAAGGGCGTGTAACCGCACTGTTTGCGTTATCATAAGAGAGAATATTACCAGAATTCGCAGGCAATTCCTTTTTAAACGGCGTTAAATAACAATAAATCGTTGTCGTTTGACCACAATTTTGCGACAATGAACCCATATCCACAACCATCGTCAGCCATCTAAACATGTCTTCCACTATTGCTTTTTTTCTCTCCACGTTTTCATCATCATAAACCATAATTATTTTGAATTTGCGGTCTTTATACTTATATTCGTATGTCACATAGAACTGGCTTTCCTTCTTAATGTAATCGATTATATGGTCTGGAACAAATGAACTGTTTGTTAATAACGAACACTTTGGAATTTGTTCACGGAGAGAAATGTGAGTTACGTGTGCTGAGTAGTTTATTTTAATTGATTTTATACGCAACATAAGCGCCTTTAAAACTTGTTTTGACTCGTTTGACGAAACTGGCAACTTAATAGCGTCTAATATTGATTCAACGATGTCGAACAACATAAAATATGATGACATTATTATATTCTATTCTAACTATCACAATTATTTATAGTACCGTCGCTCAACTAACCGTTATTTTACGCTTCATTCTCTCCTCCTTCAACTTCACAAACTCTGGAATAATGCTATAGTATCCGGCCTTCTTAACTAAACAAGTGTCAACTATCTTATGCTTAATACTTCTAGGTAAATCATCGTATTTGAATATGGTTTTTCCCGAATAAGTTATTAATCGATAATGTGATCCAGTGTGGTCAAGAATAACATAGTATTCAGGCTCAAACTTCTGAACATTGTCTTCTAATTGTCCGCACAGGAGAACATTTTCTAAATCGTCCTTGTTATAGTTCTCACTTGAGAGAATGATTGTTTTAAGCTTGAGGACTCTCTCCAACGTGTGAATCGCCCAGACATCACCCCAAAATGAACACGTCTTGATTTTTCTTTTAAAAGTTGCCAAGTCACTAATTCCATTCATAAAATTGAATTCGGCAGCATTCGCCTTAGCAACCGACAATTTATCTACGACGTCCTTCAAATACTCTTTAATTTTAGAAATTTCACCGATAATTGCCTTCTTTTTAATGCGATCTTTCTCGGCCTTACCAGTTTCGGACATTGCCTTGGCGTCTTCCTTTATTTTCTCTTTAGTAGCAGTCAAATTGGCGACTTCCGTGTAAATAGCATCGTGAAGTGTCTTGTAATTCATAAACAATTCTTCACTTGCTTCGGCAGCCACCATTTCTCTCAATTTAGCAACTGAGAGAACCCGCCCAATACCAACATAAGCATCTCTTAAGCTAGCGAACAAACAGTTACCACCTCCTTCATTGTCAACTATTCCATATTTTGAACTACGCATAAGTTTTTGAACCCACGCTGTCTTTTCATCCACTGAAAACAACGGTTCTGGTTCTTCATCGTCTTCAAATACACCAAGGGGGACATCGAGTAGTTGCTCTTCAACCTCTTGTTGTAATGGTATAACATATTCATCTGATGTTGGCGCGTGCTTCTTAGTTGTCTTGGACTCTTTCACAATTGCATACTTGGAGAGAAATTCAGGTATAGCAAATGAATAAAGCAGGGGGTCGTTCAAAGAATTCAAATCAACATCACTTTCAGAGTCGAGCACATTAGGCAAATCAACCGACATCATCTCAAAAACACCTATCTGAGAGACAATTTTCTCTCCATCTTTCACCAAATATATTGGAAAATAAATGATGTTTTTATCTGCTACATAGTCATAACGATAATTACCAACGGCTAAATGAATAGTTAAACCTGTGTCAATGTCATACTCATAGAGCTGACCTTCTTTATCTAAATCGTCGCCACTAATTCCCTTTTCTTCAGCATAAGTAATTGAAGGATTTAATATAGATTTTACCATAAGTTATAATCTAAATTAATATTTAATTTTATTTTTAAATGATAAAAATCACTAAAATAAAATAAGTTGTACCACCACCTTAATTTGCCTCAATTATGTCAACCAAATCAAGCATCTTGAAAATCGCCTTGTTTGAAAGGCCTGGGTTTGTCTTCTTGTTAATATTGGCAATAGTATTCACCTTTTCAACAATATCAGCATATTTAGAATGTTTTTTGATGAACGACATTGACCCGCTTACCAACCCAAAAATAGTTGTAACAACCTCCTCAATCTTGTTCATACTTGTCTTAGTTGTCCTCTCTTTCTCAACAACATCATACAACCTGTAAAAAATGTCTACTATCTTGTCTGCCTGAACCATATCAATGATACACAATTGAACAAAAAATCCCACAAGGGCACGACGCTCACCATTTTCAGTGTTAATCTTGCAAAATTCATCGTAATTCTCTTCGGGATTACACCATCTAACGTTATCAAACCGTCCCATAACACCCGCCAAATGTCCCTCAAATACATCACGCATACTCTCATACTTGACAATCATATCCTTCATAAACCGAGCATATACATTGGCAAAAAACGCATTTCCACTGCTAATCGCAAAGATAACCTCGTTAATCTCTCGCATACACGAGTCATTAACATCGTGATTGTATAGAATCTCGAACATCTTATCACGAATAATATCATAATTATCATTTGTCAGCTTATTTAGCTGTTTCTTCATTTCGCTAATAACCAACTCATTTGCGCTCCGTTCTTCATCCACCACGACTGTCTTGTTAAAACTGCGAATTGACGCCCAGTCATTGCCGTCGTCAGGTTGTTGCTGTCCAAAATCCTTGCGTTTCTTGAAAATAGGCGTCTTAATGTAGTCTGGCGAACCCACCTTCTCGGCAAGACGATTGATAATGTTCTTAGCCATTTCAGGCAATACATAGTCGAACCCATTAAAAATAAAGCCATCAATGACATCCATCGGATACTTATAAACCGCCTTTGCTGATGGCGATGTCTGTTCAACAAGATATGTATGGTCGTAATTGTCCTTGTCCATGGCAGAAGCTATACTTTTATGACTCTCTCTATTTAAATCTATTTTATATATTTATAATAAGAGACTTAAACAGAATACATCATTTTATAGTAGTTTATCGCGCCTGCTATAATGGACATTCAGTGTGATGCCGCCGCAGAAATGTCGTTTGAGACGTGGGAGGATGAGAATGTAAATCTCAAGAATAAGCTCCTTCGTGGAGTGTATGGTTATGGTTTTGAGAACCCGAGCCCTATCCAAAAGAAGGCGATTATTCCCCTGTCTCTCGGAAAGGACGTTATTGCTCAGGCTCAGTCTGGAACAGGAAAGACTGGCGCATTTACTATTGGCGCACTACAGGTTCTCGATGATAAGTTGAATGAATCGCAGGTTCTTATTCTCTCCCCAACCCGCGAGTTGTCTCGCCAAACTCATATGGTTATCAGCGCTCTTGCCATTCAAATGAATGTGAATTGTAAGTTGCTAGTTGGTGGTACGTCGATTGACGATGACAAGAAAGACCTCGAGACAAAGCCACACGTTATTATTGGATGCCCTGGGCGTGTCCACGATATGATGAAGCGCGGATATTTGAAGACCAACCGAATTCGCATGTTCATCCTAGACGAGGCAGACGAGATGCTGTCCAGTGGGTTCAAGGATCAGATTTACAATGTATTCCAGTATCTCTCGTCACAGGTACAAGTTGCGCTGTTCAGTGCCACTATGCCAGAAGAACTTGAGACACTTACAAGCAAGTTTATGCGAAATCCTGTTCAAATTCGCGTGAAGCAGGAGATGTTGACTCTTCAAGGAATTAGGCAGTATTATGTTGCTGTTGAAAACGACGAGGACAAGTTTCTAGTTCTTAAGGACATTTTCTCGCTTATTAGTGTCTCACAATGTATCATTTATTGTAACAGCATCAAACGCACTGAGGATTTATATAGTGCTATGAAGCAAGATGACTTTCCAGTTACACAGATTCACAGCGAAATGACAGAGGACGAGAGAAAGGAGGCATACACCAGTTTCAAGACAGGGCAATCACGTGTTCTCATTTCGACCGACCTCTTTTCGCGCGGAATTGACATTCAGCAAGTGAGTATTGTCATTAATTTCGACATTCCAAAGAGTGTTCACACATATCTTCATCGCATTGGTCGTTCTGGACGTTGGGGGCGAAAGGGAGTCGGCATCAACTTCGTCACCAAGCGTGATATGCCCCGGTTGACCGAAGTCGAAAAGCACTATTCAACTAAGATTGACGAGCTTCCCAACGACTTTATGAAAGACGCATATTAAACATATTTTGTTGTTGTATATCTTGATCCAGAATTATTTCCCATAGAGAAAGTAGACCAAAGTGACATAACAATTGTTCCATTTCTGTGATAAAAATAAGATGACATTAATTTTTTCGAGTATTTAACTAAAATCGTTAAACTAAATATTATTTATTGTATGTTTAGTTTAACATGTTCCAATTACCAATTGAGTATATAAAAGATAAACACGAATTACCTGCCACTATAGTGGATGACCTTGAACTGACAACTGTTCGCGATTCTTCAGCAACCAAACCTCTTTATAATTATTTACTATCCCCTCAAACCACATATGGAGAGAAACTTGTTCCATTATGGAGCAAGTATTTCACAACTTGCCCCAAATACTTAAAAGAAACCAGACAAATCTTGTCCGAATACAAAAACATCTCTCTTGAAACCGACAAAATCGACGTATTTGATTCTAAATGGCAGGAGATTAAACGCGACTCAGCATTTGACAGCAAATACTTTTACATTGATGTAAAACTACTGGCATTTCTCAACAAGTATCCCCTTATTTTACAGGGGATTTCTCTCTACAACTTTGGTGCCCCATTTCTCAGCCTGTTAGCACCAGTATTCATGTTTATTTTGCCGTTCTTTTTACTAAAAGCAACCGGCGTCGCAATAACATTAACTACCTACAGAACCATACTTGTAGAACAATTAAAACGACAAGCATTTTGGCGCATTTTCTCTCAAGAAAGTGGGTCAATTCAGCATAAACTATATTTGCTCTTCTCAGTCGTAATGTATATATTTAATGTTTATCAGAATATAGTTATGTGTGTTAAATTTTACAAGAACTTCAACTACATATTTGACTTCTTTAACAAAGCATCCAATTATATGGACTATATTTCGAGAGAAATGAAGAAGTTCGGCGAATATTGTGGTCCATCAAACTTATACGAATCATTTAACGTCGCAACCAACACAGCATATCACGTCATTAGGAGTCATTGTGATAAATTGACTCGTCTTCAGCCGTTTACATTTTCTCTCACTAAATTCGGTTATATTGGTCAAGTAATGCACACATTCTATGAATTTAAACACAGTGAAGCACTACAGTCGGCAATCGACTATTCTCTCCAATATTTCGGCTATTTAGACACAATTAAAGGAATACAGCATAATTTAGAGGCAGGACACATTAATTTTGGAACTATTAAAGAGACGACGCGCAAGACGCCACATATGAAAGGAGTATATTATCCAAATCTGGCTGGTTCGCAGAATTGTGTTAAAAATAATCTGAAATTCGCAAAGAATTTTGTCATAAGCGGACCAAACGCATCTGGAAAAACGACGCTTCTTAAGACAATTCTCTCCAATATAATATTTACTCAACAAACAGCGTGTGGATTCTATACTTCTTGCCTCATTAGGCCGTATCATCGCTTACATTGTTACTTAAACATACCAGATACTAGTGGTAGAGACAGCTTGTTTCAAGCAGAAGCCAGACGATGTAAAGATATTATAGAACTCATTAACGCCGACATTTCTCTCAACCACTTTTGTATATTTGATGAACTATATTCAGGGACAAACCCGTATGAAGCTGTTGCGAGCGCCTTCTCATATTTAGCATATTTGGCGAAATACCAAAACGTGAATATAATGATTACAACACATTTCTTGAATTTGTGTGAATTGTTGGAGAGAAAAGAAAAATATGTTCCTTTACAGATGGAAACTGATGTGGTTGGTGGTGATGCCGTTTATAAATACAAGATTAAAAAGGGGGTCTCTAGTGTTAGATGTGGCATTCGTGTATTAAGACAACTCAATTATCCTCAAGAAATATTAGATAAAGTCGCCGAATTTTCGTTCAATTAAACGATTAATTATGTGTTATTATTCCAAATGTTAAGTAATATAGTTAGTCAAGTTGCTCTATTTGGAACACCAATCATTATGGTGTGTTTAATGATAGCACTTATTTGTATATTTATTTATTTCAATCGTCGTATCGATCGCGTTGTTGACAGAGTGAATACTCTCTCAGAATTAGTGAGTGTTCTTCAGGAATTAGTAAATACGCAGGCACAACACGTTGCTATTGAGACTACTGCTCCTGTGGATGATAGTGCACCCGAGCAAAAGAAGGTTGTCCACGTTGCCGAGCAATTGGCTGGAGAGAAAATAGTTGTTTCGGATGATGAGGATAATTATGTTTCTTCAAGTGAAGAAGAGGATGAAGACGTAAACTTAATGATTGAGGACGAGGATGTTGAACTAAGTGAGCCGTTAATTACCGTTACTAAGATGGAGCATTCACCGGAACCGGTGGAAAATGTGTCCGAACTCGATGCCAATGTGTGCGATCTCGGCGCCAATGTGTGCGATCTCGGCGCCAATGTGTGCGATCTCGATGCCAATGTGTGCGATCTCGGCGCCAATGTGTGCGATCTCGGCGCCAATGTGTCCGAACTCGATGCCAATGTGTCCGAACTCGGCGCCAATGTGTGCGATCTCGGTGCCAATGTGTGCGATCTCGGTGCCATTCAAGTTGATGCCGAACCCTCTCTTGTTGACGATGACGTGATTAGTGTCGTTTCCCTTTCGATACCAGAGCCTCAACTCGAAGAAATCTGCACTAACGCTGTTCTTAAGGAGAAGTTTCTCTCAACCAATTATCGCGGATATAAAGTGAATCAGTTAAGAGACCTCGCAACAGACCTTCATCTTATCAAGGAAAAGGACGCAGCTAAGCTTAAGAAGAACGAACTCCTCACTTTTTTAGATAAAACCTATGTCGGCTTAAAGAATTAAAATACTTATATAATATACACAAATGAGCTGGGCTACTTGTTATTCTGCTTGTAACAACATTCATTATTCGGAACCACCTCTTATGAGCGATGGTCGCAATTTTACAAACTGGATTCCTGCTTGCGACATAAATACACGTCTTGTTAAGAGTATAGGCATTTCAAACAATCACGATTATAGGCAACATCTTATTAACAATGCTGACAACCTCATCGCCAAGAATCAATTGAACGCGTGCGAACACGTCAGTGGAAACAATTCTGTTTATGGTCGAACAACTTTTACAAATGGTATTAAGCACATATACAAGTCAGTCACTGACGCACACGCACCATATGGTTATGAACACAGTGATTTAAAGTCGATGTACTTAACCAGAACTGCTCTTAATGACCGAATGCGTGCGCCTCTTCTCAATCAAGAGCAGTTACTCAGAATGCCTAAATAAAACAT
>Ga0187844_10000112_pt1 | contig 59386 bp, 65 predicted proteins | sample SpaLakP09_SKY_50_FD_134517 | JGI IMG/M metagenome (GOLD analysis project Ga0187844, IMG submission 134517) | Oligotrophic lake water microbial communities from Sparkling Lake, Wisconsin, USA - SP09_SKY_50 | ecosystem: Environmental > Aquatic > Freshwater > Lake | place: USA: Sparkling Lake...
CGGTGTTGCGGTTACCAAAATGCGCATGGTGTGTGGTGCTACGTCTAACCATGCTGGAATTGGCTTCTCACCTGATTCGGCACGTGCCACAACGAATGGTGTTAATTCGCGTGATTCGGGACGGACTTCGATGATGTCTGTTGGTGAAACTTGGTAAGAAGGAATATTTAATTTTCTACCGTTAACCAAGATGTGACCGTGGCGAACAACTTGTCTGGCCATGTCACGACTCTTAGCAAAACCTGCGCGGTAAACAACATTGTCTAAACGACGTTCCAACATTTCAAGAAGGTTTTCACCAGTTTTACCTGTTCTTCTTGATGCTTCTTCGTAATAGTTACGGAACTGTCTTTCCAAAATTCCATAGATACGTGCAGCTTTTTGCTTTTCACGTTTCTGTAATGAGTATTCAGATTCTTTACCACGGTTTCTACCGTGTTGTCCTGGTGGAAATGGACGTGATTCCATTGGACACTTTGGTGAATCACATTTAGAACCTTTTAAGTAAAGTTTTACTTTTTCGCGACGGCATCTCTTGCAATCTGCCCCTGTATAACGTGCCATAAGTTTTCTTTTCTCCTTGTTTGTTAAAAGTTAATTAGACGCGACGGCGTTTGCGGGAACGCACACCGTTGAAAGGAACTGAGGTGACATCTTGAATTTGACCAACTTCAAGACCAGAGGCTTGTAAAGATCTGATTGCAGTTTCGCGACCTGATCCTGGGCCTTTCACAAACACGTCAACTTTTTTAAGTCCGTGTTCCATTGCTTTCTTGGCTGCGTCTTCTGCAGCTAATTGAGCAGCAAATGGTGTTGATTTACGTGAACCCTTAAATCCAACTTGACCACTTGAAGATGATGAAATAACTGCACCAGTTAAATCAGTTATGGAAACAATTGTGTTGTTGAATGTTGATTTGATGTGTGCTTGACCATGGGCAACATTCTTCTTAACTTTTTTACGAACCTTCTTAGGACCTGAAGGTTTAGCTTTCTTTTCTTTATCTTTTTCAGCCATTATTCAAATCCCCTACTTCACTGCAATCTTTTTGCCGGCAACGGTTTTGCGCGGACCTTTACGAGTTCTTGCGTTGGTGTGTGTTCTTTGTCCACGAACTGGAAGTCCACGACGATGACGAACACCTTGGTATGAACCAATTTCTACTTTTCTTCTGATGTCTGACGAAACTTCTCTACGCAGATCACCTTCGATTTTAAAGTTTTGGTCAATGTATTCACGAAGTTTATTTAGTGATGGTTCATCTAAATCTTTTACTCGTGTATTTGGATTAACTCCTGCTGCGGTCAGCATTTGAGTGGAACGGGTTTTGCCAATTCCATAAATGTAAGTAAGAGCAACTTCAACGCGCTTATCGCGAGGAAGATCAACTCCAGCTAAACGTGCCATATGGGGCGGTTTTCCTTTTCTATTAAGTCAGAAGTCTTGTTACGTTTTATCGGTCTTACCCGCCCTGGGTAAGTCTTTGGCTTCTGATGACCAAAGGTGTCGTTCTCTATTTAAATCGGCAAGATTTAATTTGAGGTGACGGATAACCGTAATTGGTTACTACAAATTGTTTGTGAAGTTATCCTTGACGTTGTTTATGTCTAGGGTTTTCACAAATAACCATTACGCGTTTGTGTCTGCGAATGACTTTGCACTTATCGCAAATCTTCTTAACACTTGGCTGTACTTTCATACATTCCTTTTTTTCGTAAGCGGTTTATTTGTAGCGGTAAACAATCCGACCGCGGGTTAAATCGTAGGGAGATAACTCCACGATTACGCGATCGTCAGGCAAAATTCTGATGTAATGCATTCTCATTTTGCCGCTGATGTGTGCGAGAACTTTGTGGCCATTGTCTAGCTCTACCCGAAACATTGCATTGGGAAGAGTTTCAGCAATTGTGCCTTCAAGCTCAATGGCGCCTTCTTTTGCCATACCTCTCTTAACGTCAGCTTTTTGAATAACCGAATCACGAGTCTACGAGCCTCACAATTCACGCTCACCACTTGGGTCATATATATAGCCTTTTTCCCCAATAACTCCCCCTTGGTTAACTACCTGCCAGACTCTTATCTATGAACTCTCCTGTGATCGGAATTTCTTGCTACGTCGAACCTGCCAAATGGGGCGCTTGGGATATCACTGCTGCAGTTTTACCGTTTGAATATGTAAGTTCTGTGACCAATGCGGGTGGGCGAGCTGTGATTCTTCCTCCTGATCAAAATGGTGGTCACGTGGTAAATAATTTGGATGGATTAATAATTGCCGGTGGTGCAGATATTGATGCACGTTTATATAAACAAAATCCACACGAAACAGCAGACAATCCTCGAGAAAACCGTGATGCCGGTGAAGTAAGTCTTTATAAGCATGCCACAGAAATTGGTTTACCAATTTTAGGAATCTGTCGGGGAATCCAGATCATGGCAGTTGCCGAAGGTGGCTCTTTAATTCAACATTTACCTGATGTCACAAAACTTGATCACAGACCAGCTCCTGCAAAGTTTTCTCAACATCAAGCACGATTTAAACCTGATTCACTTGTTTCTTCAATTTTAGGTTTAGCAATGGTTGTTAATTCTTCTCATCACCAAGCAGTTGATAAACCTGGGTCTTTGACAATAACTGGTTGGGCTGAAGATGAAACTATTGAAGTTTTAGAAGATCCAACAAAAGATTTTCATTTAGGTGTGCAATGGCATCCTGAAATGAGTGAAGATAAAAGACTATTTGCAGCTCTTATAAAAGCAGCAAGTGCTTATCGAAATAATCGATAAGCACTTTTTTGCACTTTTAATTTCTCTTTACAGCGGAGTTACGTAAGCTCCGGTAATTCCACCATCAACTAGGAAATTTGAAGCAGTGATAAATGAAGAATCATCACTGGCCAAAAATGCCACTGCGGCAGCAATTTCGTGTGCTTCACCGAAACGTCCCATTGGGATATGAACAAGGCGTCGTTGTGCTCTTTCTTTATCTTTAGCAAATAGTTCTTGCAAAAGTGGAGTGTTTACTGGTCCTGGAGATAAAGCGTTAACTCGAACTCCTTCACGAGCAAATTGCACACCAAGCTCACGTGTCATTGCCAGTACGCCACCTTTTGAAGCGGTGTAAGCAATTTGTGAAGTAGCAGCAGCAAGAGTTGCCACAAAAGAAGCAGTGTTTATGATGGAACCTTTTTTAGCTTTGAGCATGTATGGCAAAACTGCTTTGCAGCAAAGATAAACAGAAGTCAAATTAACTAATTGAACTTTGTCCCAAGCTTCGATTTCGGTAGTCAAAATTGAATCATCATCAGGGGGTGAAATACCTGCGTTATTAAATGCGATATCAATTTTGCCAAACTTTTTGAAAGTTTCGGCAAACAGGTTGTCCACACTTGCTTTATCAGCCACGTTACATTTAATGAAAGTTCCATTAACTTCACTTGCCACTGCTTGACCACTTTTTTCATCCATGTCAGCAATAACAACCTGAGCACCTTCAGATGCAAAACGAATAGCGGTTGCTTTTCCTAAACCAGATCCTCCACCGGTAATAGTGGCAACTCTGCCTTCTAATCTTTTCAAAATATTTCTCCTTATATTTCTGTGTTAATAAAGACGTTCTTTTCTTCGGTAAACGCGTTTAGTGCATCTGGACCTAATTCGCGTCCCAAACCTGATTTTTTGAATCCACCAAATGGAGTCCAATATCTAACTGAGGAATGAGAGTTAACGGAAAGATTTCCGCTTTCAATTCCTCTAGCAACCCTTAATGCTTTCCCACCGTTATTAGTCCAAATAGATCCACTCAAACCAAATTCTGAATCATTAGCTAAAGCAATTGCGTCTGCTTCGTCTTCAAAAGTTACCACTGAAACAACTGGGCCAAAGATTTCTTCTGCCAGGCTTTTATGTTTTCGATCAGTGATTTGTAAAACAGTTGGCGGAAACCAAAAACCTGCACCAGTTGGCGCACTGCCACGAAAGGCAACTAATGATTCTTCAACATATGAAGCAACTTTGTCACGGTGAGCTGCAGTAATAAGTGGACCCATTTCGGTTGTTTCCAAATTTGGGTCAGCGCATTTAAAAGCTTTAACTGATTGTTCTAAAAGTGGCATAAATTTATCGAAAGCTTTCTTTTCAATCAGAATTCGTGAACGTGCACAACAGTCTTGGCCCGCATTATCAAAAACTGCACCAGGAGCACTTGCTGCTGCTTTTTCTAAATCAGAATCAGCAAAAATTACGTTGGCAGATTTACCACCCAATTCCAAAGTAACTCTTTTTACCTGCGGTGCACACTTAGCCATAATTTGTGTACCAATTTCAGTTGAACCTGTGAAAACAATTTTTCTAACTCGGGGATCTTGCACAATTGTTTCGCCCACTATGCGACCAGAGCCAGTTAATACTTGGAAAACGTTTTCAGGAAATCCAGCTTCTAATGCAAGTTCAGCTAATTTCATTGCACTTAAAGGTGTAACTTCAGCTGGTTTTAAAACAACTGTGCAACCAGCAGCTAAAGCTGGAGCAAATCCCCAACCGGCAATTGGCATGGGAAAATTCCACGGCACAATAATTCCCACCACACCGATTGCTTCTCTGAAAGTTAAATCAACTCCACCTGGAACTGGAATTTGTCTACCAAACAATCTTTCCGGAGCACCTGCATAATAATTCAAAACATTAACAACGTTGTTTGCTTCCCAGCGTGCATTGCCGATGGTGTGACCTGCGTTTTCTACTTCAATTTTTGCTAAAACTTCAATGTTCTTTTCCACAACTAATGCAAAATTTCTTAACAGTTTTGCGCGATCTCCTGGGGAAACTTTTTTCCAGGATTCAAAAGCTTTTTGTGATTTGGTGATGGCCACAACTGTTTCTTCCGCACTAAGTGCTGGAACAGCAGCGATTTTCTTTTCAGTGATTGGGGAAATTACATCATGAAGCGCGGTCAATTTAAATTAACTCCTTTTAGGTAAAACTTGAGTCTTACATTCTTTCGAAACTGCGGATTCTTTCCCAATCAGTAATGCTTTTATCAAATGAGGCTAGTTCTATTTTAGCCATGTTTAAGTAATGTGCTTTCACTTCACTGCCGAACACTTTTGTAACAAATTCACTCTTATCCCAAAGCTCTGTTGCTTTAGCAAGAGTTGAGGGAACTCTGATTGCATCTGAAACATAGGCGTTACCTTCAAATGCTGGTTCCAAAGTTAGTTTTTCTTCAATTCCTGCAATTCCTGCTGCAATCATGGCTGCTTCTGCTAAATAAGGATTTACATCCCCGCCTGGAACTCTGTTTTCAAAACGAAGTGAATGACCAGCTCCAACTAAACGAATGGCACAAGTTCTGTTGTCTCGACCCCACTTCATGGCAGTTGGGGCAAAAGAACCTTCCACATAGCGTTTATAAGAGTTAATGTTTGGCGCAAAGAACAATGTCATTTCACGCATGTATTTCAATTGTCCGGCGATAAAGGATTTACCTAACGCACTTAAGCCTTGGGGATCTTTAGCATCAGCCATAACTGGTTCATCATTTTCACTTCGCACAGATAAATGAATATGGCAGGAGTTTCCTTCACGTTCATTAAATTTAGCCATGAATGTTAATGACATACCTTGTGCGGAAGCAATTTCTTTTGAACCAAGTTTGTAAATAACATGATTATCAGCCGTTGTTAAAGCATCCTTAAATCTAAATGCAATTTCATGTTGACCCAGGTTACATTCACCTTTTGCTGATTCAACTTCTAAACCGGCCCCATCCATTCCTAAGCGAATGGCTCTTATTAATCCTTCAACCCGAGAACTTCCCAGCAGTGAGTAATCAACGTTGTATTGGTTTGCGGGTATTAAATTTTGGTAACCCTTATCCCAGGCTTCTTCAAATGTGTCTTTGAAAACAATAAATTCTAATTCTGTTCCAACATGGGGAACAAGTTTCAATTCCTTTAATCTATTTATTTGTTTAATCAATATTTGTCTTGGTGATGCATAAACATCAGTGTGATCAAGTTTTTGTAAATCAGCTAAAACCATCGCAGTTCCTGGAAGCCACGGGATGTATCTCAATGTGTCGAAGTCTGGTGCCATAACCATGTCGCCATAACCAGAATCCCAAGATGACATTGCAAATCCACCAACAGTGTTCATATCAACATCAACAGCTAATAAATAGTTACAACCTTCAGTGCCATGATTCATGGTGTCTTTTAAAAAGAAAGGTGCATGAACTCGTTTACCTTGTAAACGTCCCTGCATATCTGTTACGCCTACAACTACTGTGTCAATTTTTCCTGATTTGATATCTGCTTCTAATTGGGAAACCTTTAATGGAGCATCAGCTGATTGCTTGATTGAACCGCTCATTTGAGGCACATCCCTTTCCCACGCTTTTAGTAGTCAAGAGATTACTCCGATTGCCAAGGACTTGGAAATGGACGGCAGGATGCGCAGGGTTAACTATGGGAATAGTCTTAGGGAAACAAGATTGCAATTAGGAGCCCTGAAGCAATGGAAGTACGTATAGGCGTTCAAAACACCACTCGTGAAATTATTTTCGAAACAGCGGCAACCGCTGATCAAATAACCAAAGAAGTTGAAGCAGCCGTAAAAAATAAGACTCTTTTGACCCTGATCGATGACAAGGGCAAGAAAATATTAGTTCCAGGTGAAAGTCTGGCTTTCGTAGAAATCGGTGCTTCAGAGCAACGAAGAGTAGGTTTTGCCGGTTAACAAAATGCAAGAGCAGTTATTAATTTATCCAGTTGGAGTAAGTGAAGTAAAATTAAAAGCTGGGAATAAAGAGTTTGGTGCTTTAGTCACTGAACCTGAATCAATTCATGCTGGAACCATTGTTTTTGTTCCCGGATGGAGTGGTAGTCGTGAAGATTTTGTCGCAGTTCTACCTTTACTATCTTCCCTGGGTTGGCATTGTTTTTCTATTGATCAAAATGGTCAACCAGCAAGTTATGGCTCTAACAAATTAGAAGATTTCACACTTGAATCTTTTGCCCAAGATTTAATAGATATAGCAAATAGTTTTTCAGAACCAATTCATCTAATTGGGCATTCCTTTGGCGGAATAGTTGCCCAATATGCAGCTAGTAACTCACCTCAATCTTTTGCTTCAGTGACTTTGTTGTGCAGTGGATCAGGACCCTTACCTAAAGAAAACTGGGGAGGATTACCTGCACTAGTTCGAGCAGTAGAAAGTGGAAGGAGTTTAGCTTTTATTTGGTTTGTTAAAACTGTCGTCTTAACAATTCTCAGAAAACAAAGTTTTTCTAAACCAGTAAGAAAATGGCGTAAAGAAAGATGGTTAAACACAAATCCTTTATCTTTAAAAGTGATGTCAGAGTTGTTAATGAAAGTAGAAAACGTTACCGAGAAGTTAAAAATAACACTAAGCAAACATAAATTACCAATATTGGTGATGCGTGGGGAACATGATGATGCTTGGCCTAGGAAAGAACAACTGGAAATGGCTCAATCCTTGAACGCAACCTTCATTGAAATCCTTGGAGCAGCACACTCCCCTGCTCGCGAATTACCGGATAAAACTGCGATTGAATTAGATACGTTTTTGAAATCTATTTAGTTTTATAACCTGTTACCACAAAAAACATTCCCACCATCAACAACACAATTGCAGGAACTGTTTGCCAAGGCGGGACTTGACCAATAGCTAAAGCAGCAATAATTGTTGAACCAGGCATTTCAAATAATATTCCCATACTCACAACTGTGGCAGACAAAGATCTTAAAGTGATATTAAACAAAGTATGACCAAGAATTTGTGCTAAAAGTGTTAATAAGAAAATATAGAACCAGGCTTGTCTACTAAAACCAGTTAAATTTATTCCGGTAACAATTGCTAAAATTACTAATGCGAATGCTGCTGCAGCATATGCAATGACGGTGTATTGAGCAGTTGTTAAAGTGCTGCGGGCACTAGAACCAACAGTTACATAAAGGGCTGCAAAAATTGCGCCCACCAAAGCAAGTAAATCACCAATGACAGCTCTTTTGTCTAATGAAATATCGATTCCTGTTAAAAGGATTGCTCCTAGCAATGCCACAAAGATTCCAAACCAAACTCTATTTGGAAAACTTTCTCCTCTAATTTTTGCAATTAAAGCAGCCCAAGCCGGTTGAGTTGCAACCATGGCAGTTGAGGCTGCCACTGTTGTGAATCTAAGACTTGGAATCCACACCGCGAAATGTAGTCCTAAAAGTAAACCTGCACTGATAGATGTTGTTAAAGTTTTTTTGTTTATGTTTCCTAACCCATTTTTAAACGCAAATGGAGCAGTAGCTACTGCTCCTAGGAAACATCTCCAAAATGCGATCGCGATAGCCGGAGCTGCTGTGACTGTTATTAGGGGACCAGAAGTTGAGATGGCCACAATTGCGATAGCCAAAATTATAAAATCTATGGAAAATTTGCTATTTGCTGTCGTAAATTTCATATGAGGTGTTAGTCAATCACGTCCCAGGAGTAACATTTCCATGTGTCTGACCGTATCTTCATCTCCCGCCTCACTGGCACAGCTGTATTCGATCCGCAAGGCGATCAGCTGGGCAAAGTGCGTGACACCGTTGTCCATTTAAGGCACAGTAACAATCCACCCAGAATTATTGGCTTATTAGTTGAAGTTCCACAACGTCGTTTGGTGTTTTTACCAATGTCAAGGGTTACAGATTTTGATGCTCGACAGATTATTTCAACTGGTGTTGTAAACATGCGACGTTTTGAACAAAGAGAGTCTGAATCAAGAGTCGTGGGCGAACTATTAGATCGCAAAATGAAAATGAAAAATACTGGTGAAGAAGTTACGTTGCTTGATATTGCGATGGAGCAATCAAGACCAGGTGCTGATTGGCACATCACCAAATTGTATTTACGTCGAGCTGGATCAGGTTTTACCAAACGTGGTGAAAAATTCTTTGCTGACTGGAGCGAAGTTGAAGGTTTAACTTTACAAGTGCAAGGTAAACCTTTCGATAATTTATTAACTTCCTTAAACGATATGAGAGCACCTGATATTGCAACTTATTTAGCTGATTTAGAAATTGATAAACAAGTTGAAGTAATTTCTAAACTTGATGACGAAAGACTTGCCGATGTTTTGGAAGAAATGAGTGAGGAAACTCGTGTGGCAATTGTAGGTAAACTTGAAATGGAACGTGCCGCAGATGTTATTGAGGAAATGGCACCAGATGATGCAGCAGATTTATTAAAAGAATTACCACCACAAAAAGCTGAAGAGTATTTGGATTTAATGGAACCAGAAGAAGCCGACGATCTACGTCGACTATTAACTTACGGTGATTACACAGCAGGTGGAATGATGACAACTGAACCAGTTGTTTTAACACCTGATGCAACTGTTGCTGATGCTTTGGCAAGTATTCGAAATCCTGAATTACCACCATCATTAGCAAGCCAGGTTTATGTTGTTAGACCTCCCCTTGATACTCCAACCGGAAAATATCTTGGTGTTGCACACATGCAAAGACTTTTAAGAGAATCTCCAGGAACACTTGTTTCAAGTGTTATTGATTCTGAATTAAAACCTGTCGGACCAAATACCACTTTGGCTTTAGTAACAAAATATTTTGCAACATATAACCTTGTGGCATTACCTGTTGTTGATGCAGAAAATCGTTTACTAGGAGCAGTAACAGTCGATGATGTTATCGATCACATGCTTCCTGATGACTGGCGTGATCAAGATGATGTTGAGGTAAGACCATGAAAAAAATTAGATCATCACGTTTAGATCAACCTAGAAGCAGAGGTTTGCAATTTAAGAATGTTTACGATTCTGAGAGATTTGGATTAGTAAGTGAAAGAGTTGCTAGACAGATTGGTTCATGGCGTTTCATTGCTTTAATGACTGTTTTTGTTGTTGCCTGGATTTCGTGGAACACCCTTGGTCCATTGCAATACCGTGTCGATCCATGGCCATTCTTAGCTTTGACATTGATGCTTTCTTTACAAGCTTCTTACGCCGCTCCTTTAATCTTGCTTGCCCAAAATAGACAGACTGATCGTGACCGTGTCCAAGGTGCCCAAGATCGTAATCAAGCCAATCGACTATTGGCTGATACCGAATTCTTAGCGCGCGAACTAGCTGATTTGCGCATAGCGTTAAATGATGTTGCAACTCGTGATTACATCAAAAATGAATTGAGAGATTTAATTGAAGAACTACAAATTAATCAAGATAAAAAGAATTAACTAATCCTGTGGCTTTAACTAAAGACACGGTAATGACCGCTCTTGCTACTGTGCAAGATCCAGAAATCAGAAGATCTATCACTGAAATTGGTATGGTCAAAAATGTTGAAGTGACTGGTCAAGATGTGTTGGTAGAAATCTTTTTAACAGTTTCAGGCTGTCCCTTGAAAGAAGAAATAATTAAACGTGTCACAAATGCTGTGCAAGAAATTGATAATGCCGCTAAAACCAAGGTTGTCTTAGACGTTATGAATGATGAGCAAAGAAAGAAACTTAAAGAACTCCTTCGTGGACCTACAAAAGAAAATCCTTTTGCTGCGGAGAAGAATTTAACTCGAATTTATGCCGTAGCTTCAGGTAAAGGTGGCGTTGGAAAATCCTCTTTAACAGCAAATCTAGGAATAGCTCTTTCCCAACTTGGGTTATCTGTGGGAATTCTTGACGCTGATATTTATGGTCATTCAATTCCACGAATTATGGGTGTTACTAATGCACCAACTGTTGTTGAAGGAATGATCATGCCCCAACTGGCACATGGAGTCAGAGTAATTTCTATGTTGGCATTTAAACCAGGTGGAGTTACCCAACCAATTGCATTTCGTGGACCAATGTTGCATAAAGCTGTTGAACAATTTATGACAGATGTTTGGTGGGGAGATTTGGATATTTTACTTCTAGATTTACCACCAGGTACAGGTGATGTGGCAATTAGTGTGGCCCAACTTGTTCCAAAATCAGAAATCATTGTTGTCACAACACCACAAATAAGTGCTGCTGAAGTTGCTGTACGAGCAGGAACTTTAGCTAAACAAACACATCAAAAAGTTATTGGTGTAATTGAAAACATGACAGGGGTGCCTTGTCCTCACTGTGGTGAAGTTATGGAACTTTTTGGTAAAGGTGGCGGAGAAACTGTTGCTAAAGCAATTAGTGATGAATTAGGAACTGAAGTAAAAGTGTTAGCAAAAGTTCCCTTTGATGTGCGCTTGCGTGAAGGAGGAGATACTGGTGAACCTTTAGTTATCTCAAATCCGGATTCACCAGCAGCTATCGAAATCATCAATATGGCGAAAGCTTTAATGACCAGCCCGAAAGGTTTAGTAGGAAAAAATCTAGGACTATTAACTAACTAGCCTTCTTCTCTACTTCCTAATACCACTGATACTTCTCTTTCTTTTCCAGCTGAATCCTTAACAGTGAACACAACAGTGTCACCAGGATTATTTTTTCTGATTGAAACAATCAATGCTGTTGAGTCTTCAACTATTTCACCATTTATTTTTACAACAATTTCGCCGACTTTTAAGTTAGTTGATGAAGCAGGACCATCTGCCACAACTTCGGAAACTTTTGCGCCTTCTCCGCCAAATGTGGAATCAATACTTATGCCTGCAATTGGTGTGCTTGATTTACCGGTGTTAATAATTTCTGTGACAATTCTTTGAGCTTGATTAATTGGGATAGCAAAACCTAAACCGATACTTCCACTTTGTGTACCATTGCCAAGCGTGGCAATTGCCGAATTAACACCAATTACTTCACCTTGACCATTAACTAGTGGTCCACCAGAATTTCCCGGATTAATTGCTGCATCAGTTTGGATGGCAGAAATAAATGATTGATCATCATTGCCACCAGCTGTAACTGGACGATTTATGGCACTAACGATTCCTGAAGTTACAGTTCCCGATAATCCAAGTGGGGAACCAAAGGCAACAGTTAAATCTCCAACATTTATTGCATTTGAGTCACCAATTTGAACTGGCTTTAAACCTGTGGCATCAATTTTTAAAACCGCTAAATCATAAGATGCGTTTCGTCCCACTAGTTTTGCTTTGAAAGATGTTTTATCTTCCAAATAAATAGTTAGTGTTCCCCCATTTACTGAAGGTGCGACTACGTGATTATTAGTCACAATGTAACCATCTTGTCTAAAAATAAATCCGGATCCAGTTCCTGAACCGGAACTGCCTTCAGCTCGAATTGATACCACACTGGGGATTAAATTTTGCACAATCTGGGAAACGGTCTCAGTTGCTGGATTAATGGAAATCGAATTTGTATTGCTAACATCTTTAACTTGCGAAGTTGAATTAGAAACCCCATTTGCAAAATCTGCGGCTAAATAGCCAAATGCTCCACCGGCACTTCCCCCTACTAAAAGTGAAATAACTACCACTGCAGAAATTGGGGTGTTCTTACGTTTTCTTTTTCTTTCCCAAGACGGAACAGTTAAGGAATTTGAATCTTCACCCATTTTGTATATTTCTACGCTTTCTGCAAGGAATGCTTTATGTTTATGTTTTTAGTTTAGTGCGTAACGACATTTTTGGCGTCTCAGGAAGTAGCCTGCTGGTAATACCCAGGAAATTACCAACAAATACCCAGAAATTGTTAAGATAAACAGTAAGGAAAGGTAGAGAAAAACATGACCCAATCTCCCACCAGTGATGAGTGGAATCTTTCTCAAAACTTTATTCCTGAAGATACCCATTTAACTAATGCTCGAAATAAATCAAAAGAATTAGGGTTAAACCCGATCGGTCAAGGTGCAGGTGCGCTACTCAGATTCTTAGCGTCCACCATTGATGCTTCCAATGTTGTTGAAATTGGTACGGGCACTGGAGTTTCTGGGCTGTGGTTATTAAGAGGCATGAACAGTGCAAGTGTGTTAACTTCCATTGATTCAGATGCCGAAAGGCAACGTGCCGCTAAAGAAATATTTAGCTCAGCAGCAATTCCTTCCAACAAAATTAGATTGATAGCTGGTCGAGCAATTGAAGTGGTTGATAAATTAACTAGCAATGCATATGACTTAATGTTTATTAATGGTGACAAATTAGAGTATGAAACTCTTTTCGATCAATCGTTACGGCTCTTAAGACCAGGTGGAATTTTAGTATTCCATAATGTTTTGAGTGATTCTAATGCTGCAGATAATCTAGCAGTTATAAAAGTTAGTGAAAAAATTAAAGATGACTCGAGATTGGTTTCTGTAATGATCCCAAGTGGATCAGGAATTATTGCGGCTTCTTACCGTCCGCACTAAAAGTATTACTTAAGAACTTCCAATTGCACATCTAGTTCTTTAGCTTCATCAACAGTCATTTCCACAACTAAACGTCCGCCACCTTCAAGAGGTACACGCATCACAACTCCGCGTCCTTCTTTTGTAACCTCCATTGGACCATCACCGGTACGAGGTTTCATTGCGGCCATTTAAACACCTTTTCAATAATTAAAATTTGATATCTCTATTATCTCGTAACCCTAAAGATTCGTCTACTTTGGGTCTATTTGTGCAAAAGTGAGCGCAAATTTATTCAATGAAAACTTAATTCCGGACACAAAAAAAGGTTTAATAATTATCCAACCAATTTTTCCAATGAATCCGAAAGGTAAATTGATTGATTCACTCCAAATAAATCTTGAATTGTTCTCATCAATTTTTTCAACAACCATTGAACCAGTACCTTTTACTAATCGACCTATATGTTTCACATCGACAATTTTGGGTTCAATCCATTGAGTAATAACCATGGGATCGTTAAATCCTATTTTCCAAAAACCAGTCCAAGCATTTATCTCTCCACCAAGCCCTTGACCATTGTTTTTAGTTCCAGAAACTTTAGTGCCCAACATCCATTGGCCTTGGCTTTCCCAATCAACAATTTTGTCAAAAACTTTTTGTTGACTAGCTTTTACTTCAACGGAAAGCGATAATTCCACCGGTGACATTTACTTTGTTAACCAATCTTTTAAGGATGCAAAAACATCTTCAATTTGCTTAATTTTTACTGCTTCAGCAGGATGATGTGCCAAATTTGGATCTCCTGGACCAAAGTTTATGGCCGGAATACCGGCTGCCGCAAATCGAGCCACATCTGTCCACCCAAATTTTGGAGCAATATCTGTGCCAATTTTTGACACAAAATCTTTAATTAGTTCATTATTTAATCCAGTTGGGGCACCAGCTGCTGCGTCCAATAATTTAAAATTAAAGTCTTTAAATAGTTTTTTCATATTTTCTTCAGCTTGGGCTGGTGTGGTATCTGGCGCAAAACGGTGATTGATTGTCATTGTGACTTCATCTGGGACAACGTTTCCTGCTACCCCGCCATTTATTTTCACAGCTTGTAAACCTTCACGGAATTTATGTCCATCAATAATTGGTTCACGTGATTTGTATGAATTTAGAATTTCTAAAACTGGGGTTAAGGCATGAATTGCATTTTCGCCATTCCACCAACGAGCCGAGTGAGATCTTGTGCCTATAGCACTAACTTGAAAGCGTAAAGTTCCTTGGCAACCGACTTCGATGATTCCATTAGTAGGTTCCATCAAAATAGCAAAATCACAATTTAATAAATCTTTATCCTGCTTTGTAATTATTTCTAAACCGTTATATTTTGTTTCAATTTCTTCAGACTCATAAAACAAATAAGTAACATCATATTTTGCATTGGTTACTGCTACCGCCAGTTTAAGTGCTGCAGCTATGCCACTTTTCATATCCACTGACCCAAGTCCAATAACTTCGGTGGAAGTCTTTTTTCCAGGAAAATTATTATTGGCCGGAACAGTGTCAAGATGACCTGCGATAACAACTCGTTGGTTTGCTCCAAAATTTGTTTGGGCAATTATTGAATTACCAATTCGAGAAACTTTTAAGTGTTTAACTTCAATTAACGCCTCTTGGATTGAATCGGCAATCGCCTGCTCGTCCTGGGAAACACTGGCAATGTTGACAAGATCCAGGGTTAAAGCACCAATTTCTTGATCTATTTTCAACACGTTCCTATTCTGCCAACAGGCCAACCCTTATGTGACCATTAACCCCAATTAAGAGATAGTTTTGACTCATGAGTTTTATAACCGAAGCCGCTAGCGCAATAGGTGTAGGCACATTTGATGGTAAAAAAACGCTTGATGTTTGGTATCCAAACCCAGCTCTAAATTCTTCCCCAATTCAAATTCTTGATGCCGCCTCTCATGAAAGAAAAGATCCAGTCAGAGGTTGTGAATTAAGAGTTGTAAAAACGATTATCAAGGATTTATCAAAACCTGCTGAAAGTGTGGAAGATGCGTATTTGCGTTTGCATTTACTTTCACACCGATTAGTTATACCTAGAACTATTAATCTTGAAGGAATTTTTGCAATTCTTAATAATGTGGCCTGGACAACTATTGGACCAGTTTTACCTGAAAAAGTTGAACAAGTCAGAGCAACAGCTAAAAAATCTGGTCAACATTTAACAGTATTTTCAGTAGATAAATTTCCTCGCATGCTTGATTATGTTGTTCCCACTGGAGTGCGAATTGCAGATGCAGATCGTGTTCGTTTAGGAGCTCATCTTGCCTCGGGCACAACTGTGATGCATGAAGGTTTTGTTAATTTCAATGCAGGAACTTTAGGTTCCTCAATGGTGGAAGGCAGAATTTCAGCTGGCGTGTTGGTGGGTGATGGTTCTGACATTGGTGGCGGTGCCTCAATTATGGGAACACTTTCCGGTGGCGGACAAGAAGTAATCAGTGTGGGTAAAAAATGTTTGATTGGTGCTAATGCTGGCTTAGGGATAAGCCTCGGTGATAACTGTGTGATTGAAGCAGGGCTTTATTTAACAGCTGGATCAAAAGTGCTTTTACCGGATGCAAAAATAGTTAAAGCTAAAGAATTATCTGGTGGTAATAATTTACTTTTCAGAAGAAATTCTCAAACAGGTGCAATTGAAGCACAAAATAGAACCGGTAGTTGGGGCGGACTTAATTCAGTCCTGCACAATAATTAGATTTCGTTAACTAAGTAACTTACATTTTCTTTGGTTATTTCAAAACCTGTTGCTATAACTCTTGATTTTGAATGTTTAAGAAAATCTTGAACTAAGTCATCAGTCTTAGAAATAACTTTATTTCCTTGCTGATTTTTAACTTTTGTCATTGTGGCATCCGAAATAGTTCGCAAGGAACTTGCGGAAGCCAAGAATTTTTCAATGTCTGCCTGACTTCCTTGCTCAAGTAGATTTTGTAACTTGCTTAAATTATCGCCCAAATTTTCCACTACTTTGGATAGCGATTTTCTATTAGGCCAAACTATTTCAGCAGTTCTTTCAGGTGGAGAAGTTGTCACCCGAGTTAAATCTCTGAAACTTCCACCAGCTAATAATTGTGCTAGTTGCGCAAATTCTGATTCGCCAACACTTTTGGCATAAGCAGAAGCAACCACGTGAGCAAGATGACTGCTTAACACCACAGATTCATCATGATCATGGGGATCAACTGGAACTACAAATCCACCTAGTTCTGAAATTATTTTGATGACAGCAACAAGTGCATCCTGTTTTGTGTCGCTACTTAAAGAAACTGCCCAAGGTGCATCTTTAAATAAATCTTTGTTAGCACTGCCAAAACCTGATTCATTTGAACCAGCCATGGGATGGGTTCCCACGTAATTTAAACCTTGAGCTGCTGTGAGTAGTGGTGCTTTTACTGAACAAATATCTGTGACAAATCCTGAGTAATTTGTTTTCTTTAATTCTTTTAAGGTTTCAATACTTTGGGTGGTGGGGGCAGCAATTATTACTAGTTCTGCTTCTTTAACACAAGTTGTTAAATCCGGTGCAATATTTATGCCCGCTTGCTTAGCTAGCTCTTGAGTTTTTTTATCTGGATCGAAACCTGTTATTTGATGATTACTTTTTAAGCCTTGAGCAATTGATCCACCGATTAGGCCTAAGCCAATAATTGAAATCTTCATATTTTGATTAGAATTAATTAACGTGGAACTTCAGTTGCCGCTTTAACTAAACGATCAACCCATTCTTTTAATACATCTGAAGTAACACTCCCAGGAGGCAATGACTCTCCAACTCGAGCAGAACTAATTTCTGGATTCATTGGGTATGAACCAAGTACTTTAACTGCTGCTCCTAAATTACTTACATCCATAATTGCTGCTTGCAAAGTTGGTTCACCAATATGGCCTCGAACAGAAATCATAAATGTGTATTCGCCTAAACGTGTTTTTAAAGGTCTTGAACTGATTGATGTTAAACCGATGTCTCTTTTGGCAAAACATATCAAAATGTCTGATAACAAACCATTTCTATCTGCCACAGGAGTAATTACAAATGTAGTTTTGTCATGACCAGTCGGTGAAGAAAGATTTCTAGAAATTAATGCCATTCTGGTTTTTCCACCAGTAAAGTCTTCTAGTCTTGTTTGTTTAACAAACAAACCAAATGTGTCAGCACCTTTTGTTGCAGCTATTGCGGCTAAACCTGGTTCTTTTCTTTCTGCAACGATTCGACAAGCATCAGCTGTTGAAGCAGTGAATTCAACTTCAATTTTATTTGCTTTCAAGAATTCTTTACATTGAGCTGCTGCGTGCGGATGAGTTAAAACTTTTGTAACAGGTGCATTCTTTGTTGATGATGGAACTGCGAGCACAAATGAAATAGGAACAACTATTTCTTCATTAATAAAACATTGTGCGGCACGAAAAATTAATTCATCAAGGGTACTTAGTACATCGCCTTCAACTGAATTTTCTAATGGAACCAATCCGGCATCAGCATTTCCTGATTCAACCGAAAACACCACATCTGAAACTTCCCGTTCGGCAACTATTTCTCCCGACCAGGGAACTGTCATCAAATCAATTGCTGCGTGAGTAAATGTTCCTGGTGGTCCTAAATAGACCAGCTTTTGATTACTCACCAGTTTATTTATTTTGACTTAGGTGGAATGGATTTAATAACTGCAGGATCATTTGAGGTCATTCCTAATTTTGCTGCTCCGCCGGGAGATCCAATTTCAGCAAAGAATGCAGCATTTGAAGCTGAGTAATCTTTAAAGTTTTCAGGAACATCATCTTCGTAATAGATGGCTTCCACTGGACAAACAGGTTCGCAAGCTCCGCAATCAACACATTCGTCAGGTTGGATATAAAGCATGCGTTCGCCTTCATAGATGCAATCAACAGGACACTCTTCTATGCAAGATTTGTCTTTAATGTCGATGCACGGCTCGGCGATAATGTAGGTCACGCTTGGACTCCTTTAGTCGGGAAAGTAAGACAAAACTACTTCATCTCTACTATTTGTATGTAAAGAGTATATGAAAGGAACAACTTTTCTCGGATGACTGCAATCGGCAGGCTAAGAATTAGCCCTTCAGATATAGGTAGGCGTGTAAGTGTGCGCCATTTAGCTGGGGATGATTTAACTGATGTGCTGGGAAATTTAGTTTCCTGGATCGGTGATTGGCCAGCTGGGGTTATCAAGATATGTAAAAAAGATGACTCGGTACAAGAAATAGTTACTGGGAAAATCTTTGCGGCCAAGGTTATCGAACCAGAAATTGGCTCACTTGATTTAGAACGTGATTCAGAAAGTACCTGGGTTCCCCAGGAAAAAGAAAACTTAGGTGATTGGGTTTTAAGGTTTTCTGGAAATGAATCAGCTCGAGCAAACTCTTGTCGACTAGATGGCAGACCTCTAGTGGCAGTTGACCAATCTCTTGCCGAAATTGTTAAGTGGTACAGGGCAAGAAAAGCAACCGCAATTGTGCAATCACCCAAACCTGGTGCCTTCGATGAAGCTTTAGCAAGAAACAATTTTTTAGAAGTCGCTCATGCTTTATACATGATCGCACCTGTCAATGCATCAGAAAATCCTGAAGTAATTATCGAAAAGGAATTAACCCCCAATTGGTTTGAAGCCGTCATGGCCTCAGATGCTAAAGCTCCTAGGTTAAGTAAGGAACTTTTAGTAAGTGGCAGCTTTGTCAGATTTGCTTCCATAATTGATCAAGAAAATAAAATAATTGCCGCCGGCAGAGTTTCTGCCTCAAAAGATTTAGCTATGGTCACCACAGTTTGGGTTACCGAGAACTCTCGTGGCACAGGTTTAGCAAAAAAGATTATGCATGCTTTGAGTAATGAAGTTTTTAATATTGGGCATAAACAGATTGTTTTACAAGTACTTAAGTCAAATGAGGCAGCAGTAGGACTTTATCGATCTTTGGGTTATGAAATTCATCATGATTACGCCTATTACCGCCACACCAGAACAGAGCAATCAAAATAAGTTGTTTGCTCATGCAAAATAGTTTTTTTCAACTACGATTATCTTCATGAAGTTATACGACACCAAAAGACGCGAAGTTGTTGAAATAACTCCCCTCACCTCTGGTGTATTAAAAATTTATGCATGCGGTCCAACTGTTTATCGGGATGCCCATGTGGGAAATATGCGAACTTTCTTACTCACCGATCTAATAAAAAGATTTGCGCAATATCAAGGATTAAAAGTTGAACTAATTCAAAACATCACCGATGTTGGGCATATGGCAGATGACACAGGATTAGGTGGCATAGATGAAGGCCAAGCTGACACTGAAGATCGTGTGTTAGCACAAGCAAAGTCTGAATCAAGTGATGCTTTAGCTATTGCTAGAAAATATGAACAGAATTTTCATAATGATTTAGCATTGTTAAATATTCAACCTGCCACAAAATATCCCAGAGCAAGTGACTCTATTGAGTTAATGATTGAGCTGATTAAAACACTTATAGAAAAGAATCATGCCTATGTTGGCCAAGACGGAAGTGTATTTTTTGATGCCAAGTCATTTGAAAGCTATGGAGTGATCAGCGGTAACAAACTAGATGAACTAAAACCCAGTTATAGATTTGAGAGCAAAGGGGATTCGCAAAAAAGATTTCATGCTGATTGGGCTTTATGGAAAAATGCCAGTGTTAATAGAACTCAATTAATTTGGGAAACTCCGTGGGGAAAAGGTTATCCTGGTTGGCACATTGAATGTAGCGCGATGAGTTTAAAGTTTTTAGGAAACAAAATTGATATTCATACTGGTGGTATTGATTTAAGATTTCCGCATCATGAAGATGAGCGAGCACAAAGTAATTCAGCGGTAGCAACAGAGGTTGTTAATCACTGGATTCATGGTGAACATCTTCTGTTTGAAGGTAAAAAAATGAGTAAATCCTCCGGTAACGTTTTATTGGTTTCACAAGTTATTGCTGAAGGTCTTGATCCCCTAGCAATTCGATTATCTTTAATGGAACATCGATATAGATCGCAAATGGATTTGACCTGGAATTCCATTAATGCCTCCCATAAATCATTAAATAAACTGCGTGAAAAAATGCAACTATGGTCTCAAACACCAGGATCAGTTGATAGTAATTACTTGCAGCAATTTGAGTCTGCTTTAAATGAAGATTTAGATACTTTTAAAGTCTTGCAATTAATAAGAACTTTAGAAAAAGATGAGTCAATTCCTGCTGGAAACAAATATGAAACAATTTTAAAGTTTGATGAAGTCTTGGGACTCAACTTAGCTAGTGAACCTATGAAACAACCCGAAATTGTTATTACTCAGGAAATTCAAGCACTCTTGGATGAAAGATTGAAAGCTAGAAGTGAAAAAAATTGGAAATTAAGTGATGAGATACGAGACAAATTAATCAATCTTGGAATTGGTATTAAAGATAGTGAAAAAGGTTCAGAAGTTTTTCCACTTTAACTTTCTGGTGTTGGTTGCGGTACCCCACTTGCCGCTGGTACTACTGGGGCAAATTCAGTCGGAGCAGCTTCGCCTTCTTTTAAGCAAATGATCTGATCACTTGGTCTGTAGCTGGTAACCAGATTTTCACTTTGCACAACTGAGTTACTTTTCCAGAATTGTCTGGTCACCACAATTTTATAGCCAGGTGAGGGATCTTGAGCTAAACAATTAGAATCATAAGAAACTACTCTGTCAATATTGTTATTTAAGTTATACGGTTCACCAAAATTTGCAGTAACATCATCAAACATTTTTGTGCCATACATTGAAATAGTAATACTGTCTCTGGCAGGTTTTGATTTAATTAAAATATTTCCAGTTGTGTTATTCCTAAATTTAAGATCTAAGTTGGGCCAACTGACGGTTGCTTCTAGTCCTGGGGTGTATCTAGCAATATGAACCGAATGGGCTCTTTGTTCAATTCTTTCTAAACCTGCAAAAAATGCAGCTGACCAAGTTGCTGAAGTAATGATTGAAACTCCGCCACCTAACCCGTATGCAAATCTGCCCCCTTCCCCAATATAAATTCCTTTGATATAACCGTTCTGTGAAGTTCTTTCCTTAATCGTTTGATTCATTGAAAAAATTTCACCAGGTTTAAGAATTACTCCATCTAAGTACTTTGATGCTTGAGCAACATTTATTTCTCTATAAGGCATATAGTCAAAACCTTGTCGGAAGGAACTTAGTTGTTCTTTTATTCCTAAAGCTGCCATGCTCTCTGTAGTAATAGTCGGTTTAATTACGGCACTATCCAAATTGACTACTCGGTTCTTTTTTTGCCTAAAAACTGAGGAAAAAGCAGCATCTAATTGCCCGGGCATAAATTTTATTCCTTCTTGGGCCGGAAGAAGAGTTATTTTGTTACCACTGAATTCAAATTGAGCATCACTTGCCGTGGTTTTAATGTTTGGAATCTGTCGTGAAATTTCAGAAATAATAACCTGTTCATCAAATTTTGATTCGAGTTTCTCTTTATTGGGCACAAACTCTAATGCGGATCCAATTACTTCAGGACTAATTTTGACTTCTCTTGAACCTATTTTTATGGTGATAGGTGCAGCGATTGCTAACTCAGCTAAATTAGCTCTAACTTTGTTAACATCTTCATTGCTGACCTTGGGTGGAATGTAGGAAATTACAATTTTTGCTTGCCTTCCTTGGTGAAGCCAAGAATCACGCAAACTTTTCTGGGTCTTTTTCCAATCAATCTCAGTTCCGTTCACAGCTTCAGTGGATACCACTTTGCCACTTTGCGTGGTCAATGTTGCATTTATTGGCGAATTAGTGTTTCGTTGCACCACCTCTGCTAAGGCAATTTTTAAAGTATTTTCATTTATGGAAATGTTAGGTTTTAATTCAGTAGGCACCAGTGAAGATTTAACAAACGTGACCAAATTTTTTCTAATGCCATTTACTGTTCCTGGTAAATCCAGCTCCATCCCAATCTGTTTGGGGGTAACCGTGACAACTCCTTGAGGAGTTTTAATGGTTATTGGATCATCAACTTTGTCATTAACCTCAATGTTTAGTAACTGAAATGCTCTTGGTGCAGTTTCTCCCCCAATTTCTATTCCAAACAGTTTGGCATTGGGTGGCACCACAATTAGAGTCCATATATAAAAACCTATAAATGCCAACGCAAGAGTGGTAACAATTACTTGACCGTAAAACTCGCTTGCATGATATTTCCAGTTTTTATCAACTGGTTTAAGTAGATCCAGGTTTGATATTAACTCTTCTAATTCTTGCTCAACCAGTTCGTCTTGTTCTTTAGTACTAAATTTATTCTTTTTTTTAGATTTTTTACTTTCTTTGCTAAATTGCCTTATCTCCGAAGACTTGTCCTGCTTAGTCACTTGCGTACCAACCCCTTTCCCACTCTAATCAATCCAAAACCCCCGGTAGTCCAATGTTAGGTAATAGGAGATTTGAGCGTAAAAGCCAGACCTGGCTCTAGTTTTTTTCCCCCTTTTTCGCTAATCTAAAAGTCTCAGCCCAACCAGGAAACGGACACGATGGCCAACCAAAATATTGACGAAACTACCGTCGACAACTCAGTAATTAACTCCACCTCTGAATGGATTCAAGATCCTAAAGAAACACTAAAAAAAGGCGGCAAGAATTGGTTGTCACGTTCTATCGTGGTGAGTTCTTCAAGTGCCAGCAGAAAAATTAATGAACTTGAACAACAAGTAAAAGCCTTGGGTAAAAGACCAAACATTTTTGAATTAGATGATGCTGAAATCACCGCCATAGCCGGAGAAGATGCTGCCACCTTGATTAGAGCTGCTAAATCAAAAGCTCAATCAGTTTTACTTGAAGCAGAAAAAATTGCGCAAGGAATACGTGAAACATCTTCCGCACAATTATCTGCCACCAAGGAAGAGAACAAAAAATTAATCGAAACTACCAACACTGAGATCGCCCGCCTTAATACTGATGCCGAAAAGTTTATAAAAGAGCTTCGTATTCGTGCACAAAATGAATATGACGCCTCAGACAAAGAAGCGAAGCGAATTGTTCTCAATGCCACAGCAGAGGCACACGAAATTGTGGAAGCAGCCAAAGCAGAAGAATTACGTATTACTAGTGAATCTTCAAAACGTGCCGAAGAATGGATGGCTCGTACCCGAAGTGAGGCTCAAGCTGAATCTCGTCGTCTAAGTGAAGAAGCACAAGCTGAAAGAAAACGTGCGATAGATAACGTTGAAATTCAACTAGATGCCGCATCCAGAGTGGCAGTAGAAGCAGCCAAAGTTCGTCGCTCACTTGCCTCAGCTTCAACTCAATTGCGTCAAGCACTTGATGACGCTTTGGCAGTGGCAACCGAAGTTGAACAAAAGACTCAAGCAGTTACTGATAAAACAAAATCCGTTAAAGACGGAATTTAGTTATTTCTTTAGGGGCAATGAACTCATTGCCCCTAAAATTACTACCGATCCCAGTAAATATATTTTTGCCAATAAATTATTAGTTAAAACTAGATCTCCTGCTTGAAGTTTTGTGCTCATTATTAAAGCGATACTTAACCATCCCAGACCATAACTAATTACAAATATCCTGGAATTTGTAGTTTTTCGCAAATGTAAAATCGTGTAAAGAAAAATAAATAAGTAAAGCAACAATCCCCAAGGAATCGTTATAAAAATTTTGAAAGTTCCCGCTTGTAAAAATCCTCCTACTACAGAAACCCCCACGCCTAAAAGCAGTGCATTTAGTAGGTTTAAAATTTTACTTTTCAACTAAATTCCAGCAAAAATATCTGTTTCGAATTCGCCGTCTTTCACAGCGTGACCTTGCACAATTCTAAAATATTCCACACCTAAAGCTTCTGGTCCAACAATTTTGGCCATTTGAAAAAATGGGCTAGTGTCTTCCACTTGAGTTGCATGGCAGCGCAATGCTGCTAATTTCTGTTCTACCAAACCAAATCCTTCAATTCTGGTGGTGACAAATTTGTCATCAACCGCGAATGGAACTTCATCAATTGAGTCCACCCCAAAGAATTTTGATCCAGAATTAGCCAAGGCATCTATTCCTTGTTGAATTTGTGATTTAGGTATACAAGTCCAATAAATTTTGCTAACTTCCCAAGCTAGTCCTAGTTCTGGTTTGTAGCTAGAAACTTTTGCTAAAGCAATTGCATAATGGGTTACCCGGTGGGCATTGATGTGATCGGGATGACCATAACCGCCAAAATCATCATAAGTAATTACCACCTGTGGTTTTGTTTCTCTAATTATTTTCACTAACTCATCAGCAGCAACTTGTATATCTGTTTGCCAAAATGAATCTTTTCTTTCATTAGCGGGAGTGCCCACCATTCCAGAATCCCTAAATTTTCCTGGACCACCTAAGAATCTGTGATCTGTTACCCCTAATGTCGACATCGCGTTTGCTAATTCAATTCTTCGATGTGCTCCAAGTTTGTCTTCTTTATTTGATGCCAGGTGGGCAAGTTCAGGAACTAAAACTTCTCCTTCTTCCCCACTGGTACAAGTTACTAAAGTTACTTTTGCCCCAGCTGCAATATATTTTGCCATGGTGATTCCTGAGCCAATGGTTTCATCATCGGGATGAGCATGAACTAATAAGAGTCGCTTATCTGACATCACAGTAATTATCCTCGAATGTTGTGCTTAGATTATTTGTTTTTACCGCGAGCACGATTTCGCTCGCCAGCATTCAAAATAACCTTACGGATGCGCACCGTGGCCGGTGTTACCTCGGCACATTCGTCTTCTCTTAAGAATTCCAGAGCTTGTTCCAAAGAAAGATTACGAGCTGGAACTAAATGAACTGTGTCATCAGAACCAGATGCTCTCATGTTGGTTAGTTTCTTTTCCTTAGTGATGTTTACATCCATGTCATCAGCGCGAGAGTTCTCACCAATAATCATGCCTTCGTAAACTTCAATTCCGGGACCAAGAAATAGTGAGCCTCGTTCTTGGATTGAGAATGCTGCGTAAGCAGTTGTTGCTCCTGCTCTGTCTGCCACTAATGATCCGTTAGCTCTGGTTTTAACTTCACCATGCCATGGTTCGTAACGTTCGAAGACGTGATGCATTAATCCGGTTCCACGAGTTTCAGTTAAGAATTCGGTTCTAAAACCAATCAGGCCTCTAGCTGGAACCAAATATTCCATTCTGACCCAACCACTGCCGTGGTTTGTCATTTGTTCCATGCGACCTTTTCTTAGACCTAACAACTGTGTTACCACACCTACATAATCTTCCGGAACATCAATAGTTAATCTTTCAACTGGTTCAGAAAGTTTGCCATCAATAGTTCTGGTCACAACTTGTGGTTTTCCTACTGTTAATTCAAAACCTTCCCGACGCATAATTTCAACCAAAATTGCAAGTTGTAATTCACCTCGACCTTGAACTTCCCAAGTATCTGGGCGATCGGTGTCAAAAACTCTTAAGGAAACGTTACCGATTAGTTCTGAATCAAGTCTGTTTTTTAACAAACGGGCAGTCATTTTGGTTCCTGATTTTCCTGCTAACGGAGAAGTATTAGTTCCAATAAACATAGAAATACTTGGCTCATCAACTGTGATCAGCGGCAAGGCGACAGGATTATCTGGATCTGCCAAAGTTTCACCAATGGTGATTTCTTCAATTCCTGCTACTGCAATTAGATCTCCCGGACCAGCTTGATCAACTGGCACTCGTTCTAATGCTTGGGTGATTAGCAATTCACTAATTTTTACTTTTACCACTTCACCATTAGTTTTCATCCAGGCAGCTGTTTGGCCTTTTTTGATGTAACCATTTCTTACCCGACATAAAGCTAAGCGACCAAGATAAGCAGAAGCATCAAGATTTGTCACATGGGCTTGTAATGGAGCACCTTCTGTATAAGTTGGTGCGGGCACTGTTTTAAGAATTGTTTCAAACAATGGTCTTAAGTTTTCTGAATCAGGTACTGTGCCATCTCCAGGTTTAGTCAAGCTTGCTTTACCAGCTCTAGCGGAAGCATAAATAATTGGGAAATCTAAAACATGTGCCATGGAATCGTCAGCTAAATCAATAAATAGATCATATGTTTCATTAACTACTGCATCTATTCTTGAATCTGATCGATCTGTTTTATTAATTACCAAAATTACGGGCAATCTTTTTTGGAAAGCTTTTCTTAACACAAATCTTGTTTGTGGCAGTGGTCCTTCACTTGCGTCCACTAACAAAACCACACCATCAACCATTTCAAGTCCGCGTTCAACTTCGCCACCAAAATCAGCGTGGCCTGGTGTGTCAATGATGTTGATGATTACGCCATTTGGGGCAAGTTATGGATCTGTGTAATTAATGGCAGTATTTTTTGCCAAAATTGTGATGCCTTTTTCTCTTTCTAAATCTGTTGAGTCCATGACTCGTTCGTTCACGTCTTGGTTAGCTCGGAAAGCACCTGACTGCCATAACATCGCATCAACCAATGTTGTTTTGCCATGATCAACGTGGGCAATAATAGCTAAATTTCTAATGTCATCTCTTGTTTTAATGTTTGTCATTTATCCCTTTAGACGTTGAACCTGAATTCAACTACGTCACCATCTTGCATGACGTAATCTTTTCCTTCCATTCTTACTTTTCCTTTTGATTTTGCTTCTGCCATTGAACCGGCTTCAACTAGATCTTTAAAAGAAACTATTTCTGCTTTAATGAAACCTTTTTGGAAATCAGTGTGAATAACACCCGCAGCCATAGGTGCGGTGTCTCCCTTATGAATTGTCCAGGCTCTTGCTTCTTTTGGCCCGGCCGTTAAATAAGTCTGTAATCCAAGTGTGTCAAAGGCAACTCTAGCCAGTCTTGCTAAACCTGATTCACTTTGCCCAACAGATTCCAACAATTCTTTTGCTTCTTCCTCAGATAATTCAGCTAAATCTGTTTCTAATTTTGCATTCACAAAAATGGCCTCAGCAGGTTCCACCAATTTTCGTAAAGGGGCTTGTAGTGCTTCATTACCTAAACCTGATTCATCAACGTTGAAAACGTACAAAAATGGTTTAGCAGTCAATAAAAACAACTCTTTTAATAGTTCCATATCAAGTTTGGCCGCAAAAACAGTTTTACCTTCATCGAGGAATTTTCGGGCTTTTTCTGCTTCTTCTAATAATGCGGTCTTTTCTTTGTTTCCGCGAGCTTCTTTTTGTAAACGAGGAATCGCTTTATCAATTGATTGAATATCGGCAAGTATTAATTCAGTATTAATTGTTTCAATATCATCAAGAGGTGAAACTTTTCCATCAACGTGCACAACGTCTGGATCAACAAAAACTCTGATTACTTGGCAGATCGCATCTGTTTCGCGAATGTTTGCTAAAAACTTGTTTCCTAACCCTGCTCCTTCTGATGCACCTTTCACAATTCCTGCAATGTCCACAAATGAAACCGAGGCTGGTAATAATTCTTTTGATTCAAAAATTGTGGCAAGAGTTTTTAGTCTTTCATCAGGTACACCCACGATTCCCACGTTTGGTTCAATGGTGGCAAAGGGGTAATTAGCTGCTAAAACATTGTTTTTTGTGAGTGCATTGAAAAGGGTTGATTTACCAACATTGGGTAAGCCAACGATGCCCACTGACAATGCCATATGCCCCATCCTACGGGCGTGGCCAAAATGAAATTGTCTGCCCATTAATACAGACTTATATATATGCAAACTTCGTCATTAATTCTTGGAATTGTGATTGGTGTTGTGGTTGCGACACCTTTTGCTTGGTTTATTGGTCGACAAAGATCTGTTTTGCTCAGTGGCAAAGTGCAGTCTTTAGAAGAAAGAAATAGTGCACTAGAAAAAGCTTCTTTAGCCTCCTCCACTATTGATCAAATGCTCAAACCGGTGCAAGAAGCACTTTCGGAATTAAAGACCAAATCTGAAGATGCTGATAGACGTCGCAGCATGGCTGAATCAATGTTGAAAACAGAAATGGAATTAGTTAGAGAGAGAAACGAATCTTTAGAGGTTGCCACCAGACAAATTGCTTCAGCAATGGGCAAAGGTCAAACTCGTGGCCAATACGGTGAAATGCAATTAGAGCAACTACTTAAACATGCAGGTTTACTGGAAGGAACCCATTTTCAAAGACAAGATTCTCGAGCAGGAGTTGATGGGGTAGCTCGTCCAGATATTTCTATTTTGTTAGCAGGGGGTGGCGAAGTTTTAATTGATGCCAAGTTTCCCTGGGATGCCTTCTTTGAAGCCATGGGCACAAATGATCAAGCTGAAAAAGCGTTACTACTTGATAAGCACGCAAAAGATTTAGGGAAAAGAATTAATGAATTATCTGCCAAGGAATATCAAACCACTTCAGCAAAATCACCTAATTTTGTGATTTTGTTTCTTCCGTTTGAATCACTTTTAACAACTGCCCTTGATTTTGATGGTCTTTTATTAGAAAAAGCGTTTGGTAAAAATGTGATACCAGCAACTCCTACCACCATGTTGGGATTGTTAAGAACAATTTCTTTTGGTTGGAGTGAAAGAGATTTAAATAACAACGCCGAAGAAATCAGAAATATGGGTGCTGAAATGTTGAAGCGCTTAGTAAAACTAGTGGAACATATTGACACTATGCGTTCTGGTTTAAGTAAAGCAGTGGATGGCTATAACTCTTTTGTTTCCTCCTTTGATCGTCAAGCAGTTTCACAAGCTAAACGTTTGGCACAAAAAGGTGTGCCCACCACTAAACAAATAGAAGCACCCGCAGAAGTATCCACCGGGTTATCTAAATCTCGTTTCAGTGGAGAAAATGCGCGCTTGGAACTTGAGGGTCTGGAAGATTAACCAACTTCTTATTTGTTATGTGGGCTTGGTATGAAAGAATTTTTATCCTGGGTTTGCCACAAAAACACGAACAATTAGTGAACTTTAAGCCTGCTCCACTGTTAGATTCTGGATTAGTTCGCTAAGGTCTTAAGCGTGAGTGAAGAAAACCGTCGCGAATTAGAACCCCGCTTTTATCGAGCAGTGGGAGCAACTGGACCACAAAGTGAGAAAGCATTTCCAGCTTTGGCTAGAAGACGGGAAAAGAACATTGAAGATAAATTTGCTGACTCACAAGAAATTGCCAAGAAAGTTGAAAGTTTTTATAGAGGTACTTCTCCCAATCAAGTTATTACCGAAAATTTGACTTCCAAAGCTAATGCTCGGGGTGATAATTCCGAAAGAGTCTCCAGAGTGAAATCATCCCTGTCAGCAAAAACTGCCGCAGTATTAATACTTGTCTTGCCCCTAATTGTTGGTTTGATTGATGTTTTAGTAACTGGTCGTATCGGAATAATTACTAGTCTTGCTTATTCGATTACTTTGCTTTATCTGGCTACAACAATAAATATGAGAAACGCTTGGGATCCAGTAATTGCTGGTCCTGTTGCCTATCTAATTGTTACTTTAATTTTAGGTCAACTAACACTGGGTTCAGCTGGATCTTTTATGTTGAAACAAGTTGCCATGATTTTGACCACTTTGGCATTTAATGCACCCTGGATAGTTGGTGCAACTGTGATTGCTTTTGTTATTGCTTTGCGAAGAATAAGAAGAAGCGCTTAAGCTTTTCCTGCTGCTTTCAAATCTTTTCTGATTTCAACTGGTAACGAAAATGTGATGTGTTCTTCAATTGTTTCAACTTCTTCCACGTCCCCATAACCGTTAACTTTCAACCAAGCAAGTACCCCATCAACAAGTTCTTCAGGAACTGATGCTCCGCTAGTTAAGCCGACAGACTTTGCGCCTTCAAACCATTCATGTTTTAATTCACTTTCAGAATCAACTCGAAAAGATTTTTTTACTCCTGCTTCCAGAGCTACGTCAACTAGTCTTACCGAATTAGAAGAGTTACTTGAACCAACCACAATTAGTACGTCTACTTTAGGTGCAATATTTTTTACCGCTGCTTGACGGTTTTGGGTGGCATAACAAATATCGTCAGAGGGCGGATCCATTAAAAGCGGAAGTTTTTTCTTTAACGCATGAACTGTTTCTAAAGTTTCATCAACAGACAATGTGGTTTGAGATAACCAGGCAATTTTTTCGCCTTCTTTGACTTCAAGTTTTTCAACTTGATCTAGTCCATCAATTAACACCATGTTGTCTGGTACTTCTCCCATTGTTCCTTCAACTTCTTCATGTCCTTCGTGGCCAATAAAAATAATTTTGTAACCGTCTTTAGCAAATCTTTTTGCTTCATTGTGAACTTTGGTCACTAGAGGACAGGTGGCATCAATAGTTTTAAGGTTTCTTTCCTTAGCTTGCTCATGCACTGCAGGAGAAACTCCATGTGCACTAAATACCACTAAAGAACCTTCTGGAACTTCACTTAATTCTTCAACAAAAATTACGCCACGTTTTTCTAATGTTTCAACCACATGCTTGTTATGCACAATTTCTTTTCTAACATAAACCGGTGCACCGTGAACTTCAAGTGCTTTTTCAACAGTGACAACAGCACGATCAACGCCAGCGCAATATCCTCTGGGGGCTGCTAAAAGTACTTTTCCAGTTGTGGTGGTCACGATAATTATCGTAGGCGTTCGCGTTGTCATAAGCATCTTGAGCACCTACGCTGTTTCCTATGGCAACGGGACAATCACCAGAAGATGCAATCCAAGTTAAGGATGCGGCTAGGGCTTTATCAGAAATTATTACTCAACTTCCTTCTGTATGGATTGAAGGTCAAATAACTTCTGTTAAAATCAGGCCTGGTTCTGACTGGGTCTTTATGGATTTAAGAGATGTCTCTGCTGATGCCACACTTAATGTTGTTTTTAATAGATCGGTAATTGAAAGTTCTCCTACTGAAATTACTAGCGGATTACGAGTGCTAGTTCATGGCAAACCAGAATTTTGGATGAATCGTGGTTCCTTAATAATTAGGGGCAAAGCTATTTCACCTGTTGGTTTAGGTGAATTAATGATTCAGTTAGAAAAATTGAAACAAAAATTGGCTGCGGAGGGTTTGTTTGCTCCCGAGAGAAAAAAACCAATTCCGTTTTTACCTAAAAAAATTGGTTTAATTTGCGGTCGAGCAAGTGCAGCTATGAAAGATGTTATAGAAAATGCCAAACTTCGTTGGCCCGGAATTGAATTCGACGTGCACGAAGTTGCCGTGCAGGGAGTTAAATCATCTGCCGAAGTAAGAGCTAGTTTGTCGCAATTAAATGCGGAAAAGAAAGTTGATGTAATTGTCATCACTCGTGGAGGCGGTTCATTTGAAGATCTTCTTCCATTCTCAGATGAATTACTCATCAGAGCAGTTGCAGCATCCGTGATTCCAGTTGTGAGTGCCATTGGGCATGAACAAGACACTCCTCTGCTTGATTATGTTGCCGATTTGAGAGCATCAACCCCAACTGATGCTGCTACAAAAATTGTTCCTGATTTAGAAGATGAAATTGATTTAATTGATAGATTCATTGACTCAATGAGAGAAAGAATTAGTAATCGAATAGAAAGAGAACAAGTATCTCTGGAAAGATTATTGGAAACCTCAGCACTTAACTCACCAAGTGAATTCATTCAAACTCACAGAGACCTACTATTTGATCTCAAAAGTGGTTTAAGAGAACTAATAATTTCCAAAGTAAACAATGAGCAATCTTGGTTCAAGCCACGTTTAGCTCAATTGAGAACTCTTTCTCCACTGGGAACACTTGCTCGAGGATTTGCCATTGTGCAAGGTAAAGATGGCAAACTGATCAGAAAATCTAGTGATGCCACAATTGGTGATTTACTTGATATTCGTGTTGAAAAAGATTCCCTCCAAGCACAAGTAACTAAGTAGAAGAAATAGAGTTAACCTATGGCAAAAGATGCAAACATGTCTTATGAGCAAGCAAGGACTGCTCTAGAAGAAATTGTTACCCAACTTGAATCAGGCAACCTAGCTTTAGAGGAAACTTTAAAACTATGGGAAAAAGGTGAAGAGCTGGCAGCTTTGTGTCAAACAATTTTAGATAATGCTCAAGAAAGATTAGAAGAACTAACTCAAGACGACGAAGAAGACGAAGAAGACTAACTACTTAGTGGGAACTTTTAAATTCTCCACAAATTTTGTAATTTCATCCCAGTTAGCAGTTGAATAAATTAAAGTGTTGATTCCTGATTCAGAAATATACAAAACTCTGTTCTCTTGATCTTCTAGAGCTGTGTAAGTTTTAGCTCCAATTATTTTAGTAGTTTCAGTTTCGCTTTCAATATTTACATATGTCTTAATAAGTTTCTTTATTTCATTTTTTGAAACAATTACGCTGACATATTCTGTCGTTGGAGTAACAACGCCCACTCGCCAAACTTCTCTATCCCCCACATTTTCTAAACGAGCACTAGTGGCAACCCAAGTTTTATCTAAACCAACAGGTCCAAGAGTTGGAAGATCTGTTCTGGTTTGAGCACCAATGGCAATTCCTTGCCAATCAACTTCTCTTAATACCTGTTCTGAATCAGTTCGGGTTAACCACACAAATGTTGCCAGCAAAGCAACCAAAAGCCCAACAGCTCCTAAAGATCGGATCATGTCTGAAACTGACTGTGCCGATCTTGGTTTTTTCTCACTCATGAACACCATTGTTACCGATAACTCACGTTCTCACATCTTGCGAATAGGCTAAGAGGTGAAAAGGTGCTGTCAGAAAGGAAAATTCATCATGGCTGAGTTCAAATACACCGAACTTCTTCCACTAGGTGAAGATTCCACCCAATATAGAAAAATTTCTGACTCTGGATTCAAGGTTGAAAAACTTGGTAACAAAGAATTCTTAGTAATTGAACCAGAGGCCATTAAGAAGTTAACTTTTGAAGCACTGCATGACACCCAACACTTATTGAGAACTAGTCACTTAAAACAGTTGAAAAAGATTTTAGATGACCCAGAAGCAAGTAATAATGATCGTTTTGTGGCCCTTGATTTATTAAAGAATGCCAACATTTCTGCTGGTGGTGTATTACCAATGTGTCAAGACACCGGAACTGTAATTATCACCGGAAAACGTGGAGCTAATGTCATAACTAATTCTCATGACGAAAAAGTAATATCTGAAGGAATTTTTAATGCCTTCCAAAAAATGAATTTACGTTATTCTCAACTTGCCCCTCTTTCAATGTGGGAAGAAAAAAATACTGGCACAAATCTTCCTGCCCAAATTGAAATTTATGCTGATACTAAACCAGGACATGAAATGGAATATTCATTCATGTTCATGGCCAAAGGTGGAGGTTCAGCTAATAAATCTTTAATGTTTCAAGAAACAAAAGCTTTGCTTAACCCTCAAAAATTAGATGAATTTTTAGATGAAAAACTTCGCTTACTTGGCACTGCAGCTTGTCCTCCGTATCATTTAGCAATTGTTATTGGTGGACCAAGTGCTGAATATTCATTAAAAGTTGCCAAGCTTGCTTCAACCAGATCTCTTGATACTTTGCCTGTTCAAGGCACAATTGATGGTCATGGATTTAGAGATTTAGCAATGGAACAACATGTGTTAGAAATGAGTCAGAAATTTGGGATCGGTGCCCAATTTGGTGGAAAATATTTCTGTCATGATGTTCGAGTTATCAGACTTCCCCGACATGGTGCATCTTTACCGGTTTCCATAGCGGTTTCTTGTGCTGCTGATAGACAAATTTTAGCCAAAATTAACAAAGATGGAGTTTTCTTAGAACAACTAGAAACTGAACCAGCACAATTTTTACCCGAAGTAATTGATACCCATCTAAACGATGACATGACAAAAATTGATTTGAATCAACCGATGAAAGCAGTGTTAGCTCAACTAACCAAACTGCCAGTTAAAGCAAGAGTTTCTTTAACCGGGTCAATGATTGTGGCCCGAGATTTAGCGCATGCCAAAATTAATCAAATGCTTGATGAAGGCAAACCAATGCCTGAGTACTTAAAAAACCATGCTGTTTATTACGCAGGTCCAGCTAAAACTCCAACTGGCATGGCATCTGGTTCATTCGGGCCAACTACTGCTGGTCGCATGGATTCCTACGTTGATCGTTTCCAAAAAGCTGGTGGCTCAATGATCATGCTTGCGAAAGGAAACAGAAGCCAAGTTGTCACCAATGCTTGCCAAACAAATGGTGGTTTTTATTTAGGTTCTATTGGTGGACCAGCAGCATTACTGGCCCAAGAATGTATTACCAAAGTTGAAGTGTTGGATTTTGAAGAATTAGGAATGGAAGCTGTTTGGAAAATAGAAATTAAAGATTTTCCTGCTTTTGTGGTGGTTGATGATAAAGGAAATAATTTCTTTGATTCCACCACCAGATCTTTAGGAAAAACTATTCCGGTGGGACCTGATTCAGGCTGAAATTAAACTGGTTGATCTTCTAGTAATTCAGTAACAAGAGCTGCGATAGGTGATCTTTCAGATCTGGTTAAAGTAATATGGGCAAATAGTGGATGTCCTTTAAGTTTTTCCACCACAGCTGCCACACCATCGTGTCGTCCAACTCTTAAGTTATCTCTTTGCGCAACATCATGAGTTAACACAACTCGAGAACCTTTACCGATTCTGGACAGCACTGTTAATAAAACGTTTCTTTCTAAACTTTGTGCCTCATCCACTATTACATAAGCATCATGCAATGAACGTCCACGAATATGTGTTAAAGGTAAAACTTCAATTAGATTTCTGGCAATAACTTCTGTAATTACTTCTTGGCTTGTCACAGCACCCAAAGTGTCAAATACAGCTTGAGCCCATGGACTCATTTTTTCACCTTCTGAACCTGGCAAATATCCTAAATCTTGTCCACCCACTGCATACAGTGGTCTAAACACCATTACTTTTCGGTGATTATTTCTTTCCAATACATGTTCTAAACCTGCGCACAATGCCAAAGCACTTTTTCCAGTTCCAGCTCTACCACCAAGTGAAACAATTCCTATTTCTTCATCAAGTAATAAATCAAGTGCTAATCGTTGTTCGGCACTTCGCCCATGAATTCCAAATGCATCAATGTCTCCTCTAACAAGTTTTATTCTTTTATCATTGGTGATTCTGCCTAAAGCACTTCCCTTAGAGGAGGTAAGAATTAAACCAGTGTGACAAGGTAACTCTCTGGCTAAATCATGATCAATAAGTCCAGTGGAGTAAAGATCATCTACTTCGCTATCTTCTAAATTGATTTCAGAAATTCCGGTCCATCCAGTGGAGGTAACAAATTCTGCGCGGTATTCCTCAGCTGATAAACCAAGTGCTGATGCTTTAACACGCATTGGTAAGTCTTTACTCACCACATAAACATTTGCACCTTGAGTTGACAAAAGTTTGGCGCAAGCAAGAATTTTTCCATCATTATCAAGGGGCAAGAATGCGGTTGGTAAAAGGGAAGGATCGGCATGTGACATATCAACACTTAATTCGCCACCATCATCATTTACTTTCATGGGTTGATCTAGGCGACCATGTTCAACTCTCATTTCGTCTAATTGACGAAGTGCAGCTCTGGCAAAAAATCCCAATTCAGGATGAGTTCTTTTAGCTTCTAATTCGGCAACAACTATTAAGGGGATAACTACTTCATGTTCAGCAAAGCGATACATCGCTTTTGGATCTGAAAGTAAAACTGAGGTGTCGAGCACGTAGGTGCGAATGTTTGGTTCGGCTCTGCGAGCAGCTGACACTAAACCACTTCCTCACACGTTATTTCAGTTGTATAGAAGGTATGAAATAACGCTAGAGGAAATCCGCTCATGGGGTGAGTAAGACTCGCCCAAGTTTAAGTTAACGGTTGAGAGCAGAAATTATGACGCTTATTCCCAAAACGATGATGATTAAGCCTCCTGCCCCACTTATTTTTTCTATTCGAGTTGGAGTTCCAGCTAACCAATGTCTGGCGGTTCCTGCCACTATCCCCCAGGTGCCATCACTTAGCACTGCGATCACAAAAAAGATCATGGCCAGAAAAATCATTTGTAAAATTACTTGGCCTTGGCTTCGATCAACAAATTGAGGTAATACTGCGGCGAAGAAAACTAGAGATTTGGGATTTAAGAAACCCACCACAAAACCTTGTCTAAATAATTGACCCATTGGTTTTGGATCAGATTTAGTAATTAAAGCTTGAGCAACATCTTTTCTGGTTTTAACAGTATCTAAACCTAAATATATTAAGTAACCACCACCAAGTACTCCTACTAATGCGTATGCAATTTCAGAATTTTGGACAAAAGTACCAATTCCTATTGCCACACCTAGTGAACCTGTCAACATGCCCACAGAGTTTCCTGCAACGTTAACTAAAGCTGCTTTTCTTCCAAAAGATATTCCTCGACCGATGGTAAATAAAACACTTGGTCCGGGGATGATGATGATTAAAAAAGATGCAATCGCAAAAGCGATCACATCACCAATAGGAGGCATTATAAGTTAATTTTCGTCTTTAAATCTTTGTTCTGTTTTCTTTAAACTTCTAGTTAAGAAATATGAGATAACAGCCACAGCAATGCCTAAAAGTAAGAATGAAAGCAACCCAGCTAAACCTGGACGAACACGATCAGGATCAATTTCAGGAGCCGGAGTCTCTACTAGAAACAAAAGTATTTTATTTAACATGTGTTTAATCTATCGCAATCATGGATAGAAACAACTTAATTGGAGAGATAGATTTGCTAACTTGATCGTACTCTGAACTGCGAAAACTTTTAAGGCTTACGTGGTCCATCTTTTGGTGGCGGTCCACCATTTGGTTGTGGTCCACCCATTGCTGGCATCGGTTCAGCGGCTCGACCAGTAGCAACAGTTGCGGTGCCGGTGAAGCAACCGATTATGTATGGGAAATTAGTTGTTACGTGATAACCATATGATCCATCTGGTTGAGTGCGACCATTGCATGTATCTAAAACATCACTGGATTTAGATGTTTTATAAGTGTAGGCACTCCAAGAATTTGTGGTGGGATTACCAGTTTTAAGGTAACCAGATTTCATCATTGTGGTCTTTGTGCATTTGCTATCTAGACAACCAAGGGTGGTGTAAATCGGAAAACCATCTAAGGCATAGCCCAGAATTTTTTGTTTGGATAAATTACATTGTTGAACCAAAGTAATTGCGTGGTGATGATATTCACGGCCTGGTCCGGTGTGACCACCGCAAGTATCCATAATCTTGTTATAAACCGGATCACCGTATTGCTGCCCAGTTGGCATTGGACCTTCAGTTGGTCCATAAATTGGCAAACCACTAACTGTAAATCCAAGGGTACCTAAAACATTTTTAATAGTAGTGACAGATTTTGCTTTAACGGGATTTAGTGGAACAGCCCAGTTGAATTGTTGGGGTGCTAGTGCGTTGGGAGTTTTTGGTTCAAAAGGAAAACTGATCATTCCATTTGAAACTACTTTTAATTGAGTCGTGCTGCAAGAAACTGAGAGTGAAGGTTTTGCATAACCAGCACCTGCTCCGACTGATTTTGACAAATTTGGGAATGCCGCTGTTGGACATGCTTTAGCTTTTGGAAGGACATTGCCTGCCCAGCTTTGACTACTGGTCGTAAAAAAGAAAACAACTAAAGAACCAAATACACCAAATAACAGATATTTTTTCACTATTTTAGATTATCAGAGCAAGTGCAGAAAGGGATTTAGTAGGGGCTAAAAATAATTAAGTGTCAATCTGCTTTTTTCAACTGCGGCAGGCTTATCAGCCCTCACCCGTATTCAGATAAATACAATCAAATTGATTCTTGTTAAAAACATTTTCACCCCACCACTAGGTGCGCTAAACTGAGGTCTAATTAACCCGTTAGGAAAAGCAGTTGCCAACTAATCGAGATCAATGGCCAGCACACATTCAAGAAAGATATCCTCAACCAGGTAAACCTTGGTTTCTAGTAGTTGTCGCAGCCATTTTTGTGTTGGTAATTGGTGCCTTTGTTACAACTGGAATTGCCAGGGTAATAAATCCTCCTTTGAGTGAAAAGTTACTCACTTGGGATATTAAAGATAAAAATAATGTTGAAGTTATTTTTGAAATCACCAGACCAATTGACATGAATGTTTGGTGTTTAATTAGAGCTCAGGATTTCTATATGACCGACCTTGGTTATGCCATCCTAGAAATTCCTCAAGACGGCGCTGATTACAAACAAATCAATTACGTCTTAAAGACAGCTTCCGAAGCTTTTACTGTGGAAGTAATTAACTGTGACGAGGATCCAAATTCCACACTTTTTACTGCACCACAATTTGCTCCTGGTGTTGATATCCCTCAACAAGATCCCCCAGCCATTAATTCAGGCAAGTAAGTACAATTAAAGACTATGAATACTGCATCTACTTGGCTTACCCAAGAATCCTTTGATCGACTAAGTGCTGAACTTGTTGACCGATCAGGTCCAATGCGTTCTGAAATTACTAAGAAAATTGAATTAGCAAGAGAAGAAGGCGACCTAAAAGAAAACGGTGGTTACCACGCAGCTCGTGAAGAGCAAGGTAAGAATGAAGCACGAGTTCGTCAACTCAAACAAATGTTAGAAACTGCACAAATTGGAACTCCCCCTAGTGACACCGGCACAATTGCCATAGGTCATGTTGTGACAGTTGAATTTGCAGACGGTGACACTGAAAGATTTTGGTTAGTTTCCAGGGAAGAAGCAGTTCATTCAGCTATGGATGTTTATTCACCAGATTCACCATTAGGAAATGCTGTGTTAGGTAAAAAACAGGGAGATAATTCTGCCTTCGAATTACCAAACGGCAAAGAAATCACAATTACGATTAAAAAAGTTGAAACCTACCAGGCTTAACGGCTAGTTGCTTTCCTAAATTTCTTTCCCGCCAATGGCATAAAAATCGCAGTAATAACAACCAGCCAAATAATTGTGGTAATTATGGGATGTTGTAATGAAAACGGTGCATCTGGGGCGATTTGAATTGGGTAGCCAAACAAATATCGGGTAGCAGCCACAATGGAAGTAATCGGATTCCATTCGGCAAAAAATCTTAACCAAGTGGGCAAGGTTTCAGTTGGCACAAATGCGTTAGATAAAAACGTTAATGGAAATAACCAAGCAAAACCTGCGGTGCTTGCTACTTGCGGAGATGAAACTGATAAACCAATGGTGGAACCAATCCAAGCCATTGAAAAACCGAAAGCTAATAACAACAGGTAAGCAAACACTGCATTAGCAAATCCACCACTTATTCTCCAACCAATTGCTAAACCAGTTAAAGACATAATGAACAAAGTAATCACACTTCTTACCAAATCAGCTAAATTTTGACCAAGTAACACACCTGTGGTGTTCATAGGTAGAGACTTAAAGCGATCTATGATTCCTGAATTCATATCAGCATTTAAACCAATTGCAGCAGATGCACCAGCAAAAGCAATAGTTTGCACAAAAATTCCTGGGATCAGAAATGATCTATAGGAACTATCACCCACATCAATTGCTCCACCGAAAACGAAAGCAAAAAGCAGAATGAAAATTATAGGCTGAACCACATCAAAAAATAACACTTCAGGGTTTCTTCTAAATCTAAGTAAATTTCTCCAAGCAATCACTGATGAATCATGAAACAACCAATAAATCTTGCCGTGCTTGCTTGCGTATTGTTCAGTCATTGAACGTGAATTCATTATTTTCTTCCCTTTTTGGTTGCTACTGTTTCGTCTTCAACTTTGATTTCTTCAGCATGATGGCCTGTTAAAGATAAGAAAACATCATCCAAGGTTGGTCTTCTCAGTTGGATTTCTTTTATTTCAATTTTGGCCATATCTAAAGCTCTTACCGCTTCCACAACTTTTACCCCGCCGCCAGAAACCGGTGCTTGAACATGTTCGCCTTCCACCACAACTTTGCCACTGGCCATGCTTTGTAAAGCAACAGCGGCTTGAGACGCTTGTGCTTGGGAAACAACAACATCTATTCTTTCGCCACCGACTTGGGTTTTAAGTTCATCAGCTGTTCCTTGCGCAATAACTTTGCCTTTATCAATAACAGCAATTTTGTTTGCTAATTGATCAGCTTCTTCTAAATATTGTGTTGTTAACAAAACAGTTGTTCCTTCGTTTACTAAATTTTGGATTACATCCCACATCATCAGTCTTGATCTAGGATCCAAACCTGTGGTTGGCTCATCCAAAAATAAAATATTGGGATTAGCAATTAATGATGCAGCTAAATCAAGTCTTCTTCTCATTCCACCCGAATAAGTTTTAACTATTCTTTTTGAAGCGTCAGTTAAAGTAAAGCGTTCTAATAAATCATTAGCTTTCATGACAGCTTCTTTCTTAGGCAACCTAAAAAGTCTGCCTAACATAACAAGGTTTTCAATTCCAGTTAAATTTTCATCAACTGATGCATTTTGACCAGATAGTCCCATAATTTCGCGAGCATGTTCAGGATCATTAATTACATCTACTCCGGCAACAGTGGCGCTACCTGAATCAGGTGTTAATAAAGTTGTCAGCACTCTTACTGCGGTGGTTTTACCAGCACCGTTTGGTCCTAACAAACCAAAAACTGTGCCCTCTTCAACTTGTAAACTTAATCCATCAAGGGCTGTTACTTCCCCGTATTTTTTAACTAAATTATTGGCTTCAATTGCGATTGACAACAAAACTCCAGATTTTATTTGATTAATTAAATATTACTTCATTTATTGAACTTGTGCATCGTGGCCTAAGGCCTTGATGTGATTTAAAACATCTTTCTCATGTTCTGTGCCACGAGTTTCCATTGTGATGTTTACCGCAACTTCATCAAGGGCAAGTAATGGGTCTGTTCTGAGATGGAATACATCCAAAATATTTGCACCGAGACTACCAATTTGGGTAAGCAAAAGTGCTAATGAACCTGGTTTATCTTTGATTCTGATTCGAACAGTCAAATATCTTCCAGCAGAGGCTAAACCTGTTTGCATAATTCTTTCTAATAACAACGGATCAATATTTCCACCAGATAAAACAAGTGCCACTGGTCCTTCAAAATGTTTCGGATTAGCAATGAATGCTGCTGCAGCAGCTGCACCACCTGGTTCAGCTAATAGTTTGCCTCGTTCTAAGGTTTGCAATATTGCAACTGATAATTCACTTTCACTTACCGTAATAATTTCGTCAACATAATCTTGGATGATTGCAAAAGGCACATCTCCTGGTTTACCTACCGCTATGCCATCAGCAATTGTGTTCATAGATGTCAGGGCAACAGGTTTTCCTGCTTTTAGTGATTCTGGGTAAGCAGCAGCGTTAGCTGCTTGTACTCCGATTACTTTGACTTGTGGATTTAATTCTTTGATTGCTAAAGCTGTTCCTGCCAGCAAGCCACCACCACCTGTACAAACTAAAACTGTTTTAACATCAGGCATTTCTTGCATAATTTCTAATCCCACTGTGCCCTGTCCGGCCACGATGTGGGGATGATCAAATGGGGAAATAAATATTGCACCACTTTTTTCACTGGCCTCTTTGGCTGCAGTAATGGCTACATCTAATGTTTCACCAATAAATTTAACTTCTGCACCATAACCTTTTGTGGCAACAACTTTTGTAATTGATGCCCCAATTGGCATAAATACTGTTGATTTGATTCCCAGCAATTGTGCAGCTAAGGCAACACCTTGAGCATGATTTCCAGCACTTGCTGCTACTACCCCTTTTTTTCTATCTGCTTCAGAAAGTTGAGACATTAAGTTATAAGCACCACGGATTTTGAAAGATCCAGCGCGTTGTAAGTTTTCTGGCTTTATTGCCACAGGTTTACCAATTTGTCTTTCTAGCCAACCTGCATTTATTAATCTTGTTGGACGAATAATTCCATTTAGTCTTTTTGCTGCTTCTTGAACATCATGAAGAGAAACTGAATGTTTGTTAGTCATCTAAGTTTCTCCTCTTTTACTTACTCTTGGCTATCTGATTAAGTTTAAACTACTAACACCCCATAGGCTAGAACTCATTGTGACTTTATTGCAAACTTTAGGTCGTAAAATTCGACATAATCCGTGGTTACGGGGGCTTCCAAACGAAGTAGCCGTTCTCTCACTTATAGCTTTTTTCGTTGCCATCGGTTTTGGAATAGTTGCTCCCGCCATACCTGTATTTGCCAGATCTTTTGGAGTAAGTGCTCTGGCTGCAAGTTCTGTTGTTTCGGTTTTTGCATTTATGAGATTTGCTTCTGCTCCAATTTCAGGTTTATGGGTTAACCGATTTGGGGAAAGAATTGTTCTTACCACTGGATTGCTAATTGTTTCGTTATCAAGTTTTTTTGCCGGATTTGCGCAAGATTTTAATTACTTATTAATTCTTAGAGGTGCAGGTGGTTTAGGAAGCACAATGTTTACTGTTGCCGCTTTTTCGTTGCTGTTAAGAATTGTCGCTCCTGAAAAACGAGGGCGTGCTGCAGCGGCTTACCAAGGTGGATTTTTAGTTGGTGGATTAGCTGGACCTGCAATTGGTGGGATTGTGATAGCCATATCTTTACGAGCACCATTTTTCTTTTATTCATTTACTTTGTTACTGGCCGCTGGAGCATCAGCTTTCTTTTTAAATGCCCATGACAAACAAACTAACCAGCTTAAGGAAAGATCTAAAGTTTCAACTTCTTTGCAAGCTTTTGCTACCGCATTAAAAAACAGAGCTTATACAGCAGCACTTTCAGTTAATTTAGCTACCGGATTTGTTTCCTTTGGAATTAGATCATCTATTGTGCCACTTTTTGTTGTCGAAGAACTAAAAGCAAGTCCATCCTTAATTGGTTTTGGTTTCTTAGCCACAAGTCTTACCCAAGCTGCATTACTTTCTTATGCCGGAAAATCTACTGACCTTAAAGGCAGAAGACCTTCCATGATTTTTGGTACATCTGTTTTGTTTTTCTCAGTAATAGTTCTAGTGGCTTTTGAAAACACAACCGGTTATTTAGTTTCCATGGCCATTGCCGGGATTGGTGCTGCGTTTATGGGTGCAGCTCCAGCAGCAGTGATCGGTGATGTAACTGGTGGAAAAAATAGTGGACCAGTTGTGGCAGCTTTTCAAATGACAAGTGATTTAGGTTTAATTATTGGTCCTGTTGTTGCTGGGGCCTTGGTTGATTCAGTTGGTTTTGGTTGGGCCTTCATGACCGGAGCACTGGTGTCATTGGTGGCAGTTTTCTTCTCAGTGATCATGCCCGAAACAAAACCTAAGAATGAAATCATTAATTAATTGGCGTTAAAGTAATTTATGCATCACAATTTAGGTAAGGAGAGAATAAATGAATCAAACTGCTTATTTTGCCCTGGGTTGTTTTTGGGGTGCTGAGAGAAGATTTTGGCAAACAGATGGCGTTATTGAAACCTCTGTTGGCTATATGGGTGGGTCAAAACAAAACCCAAGTTATGAATTAGTTTGCACCGGAACTACAGGTCACACAGAAGCAGTAAAAGTTGTTTTCGATGAAGCAGTTGTCAGTTACAGACAATTATTGGAAATGTTTTGGACCATTCATGATCCAACTCAAGGAAACCGTCAAGGAAACGATATTGGTTCGCAATACAGAAGCGTAGTTTTTTACACCACAGATGAACAAAAAAATGATGCTTTATTGACCAAAGAAATTTATGAAAAAGCCATCAAGAATGAAGGATTTGATTCAATCACTACAGAAATAATTCCTGCAGCTGATCATATTTATTTTGAAGCAGAGGACTATCACCAAAAATATTTGAAGAAAAACCCTAATGGCTATGACTGCCATGCTCGAACTGGAGTGTTTTTCCCAGCAGGTGTTTAAATAAAAATAGCCTGGTGATTTTTCACCAGGCTATTTTTTATGTTTCTAACTAGTCGCGACGACCTGCGAGGATTGCAAATAGTCTTAACATTTCTAGGTATAACCACACCAAGGTGACAGTTAAACCAAAAGCTAATCTCCATGATTCTTTTTCAGGCAAGTTCAAAGAAATTGCTTGACGAATTGATTGGAAATCAAGCATCAATTAGAATGAGGCAAGACCTACTCCAAATAGTGCTAGTAAAATTCCTAATCCACCAACACCGTAAAAGCCCCAACCGCCACCAACACCCGCAAATGAAGCGATGAAGGAAATTACTGCGATTACCAAATAGGAAACCATTGCCACCATCATCATGCGGGTGAACTTGGCATCTACTTTGATGATTCCTGTTTTAAACAAAAAGAGCATTGTTCCAAAAGCAACAATGGTGCACATAATGGTGTTGCCCACAATGTTGGTTCCATCAGCTGCAAAAGCGTTTTGGAAAATGTAAGAAATTCCTCCTACAAATACTCCTTGTATCAATGCGTAGGCCAGAACCAAAATTGGTGAAACATTCTTTTTAAATGTGTTAACCAATCCAAGTACTAAACCTGCAATAGCCGCAATTATTGCCAAACCTGGTGCGTTCCAGCCCACAAAGGCACCGGCGAGCAATAGCGCCAGCATTGCAAAAGATTTCATAACTACGTCATCCATAGTTACAATGCGTTCTCCTGGCTTAGCAGGAGTTGTACCTGGAAAAGTTTTGGTGGAACTTTCAACTGGTGTTGAAGTTATTACAGTTCCTTGGTTGTTACCAAGAACGGATCCTGGTTTTTGAAAATCCGCATATCTACGAATAACCGGGTTTCTTGATTCCATGTCTATTTTGCTCTCCTTTAGAAAGTAGGGGAAATCTTAATTTCCTCTTATTTCAAAGTAACACGTTTCTATTTTTCGCGCGTGCCAACGTAGAGACTCACCACAACAATCAAGCCTCCCAGTGCCTGAATTGGGGTGGGTACACCTCTGCCCAGCAGGAAACCAAAGCCAATTCCGACAACTGGAATGGCATTCAAGGCTAGGGCCGAATATTTGGTTGGTATCAAAGCTGAGGCGTAATTGAAAAGCAAAAAAGGTATGGCCACACCAAATAAACCAGCTAGCCCAGCAGCTAGCCAATATTTACTTTCAATGCTGTCAGCATTACTAAAATTTGATCCGGTACCAAAAAATATGACTAGAGCAAATAAAGTGCCAAAAAATAATTGCCCAAAAACCAGATCAACCACATTGTTCTCAGTGGCATAAATTCTGGCCACAATCACATAAAAAGATGCACACAGCGCAGCTGCCAGGAATGCCATCACCCCTAGCCAGTTATCTACCCCACTACTGCCAACTTGGGAAACCGCAATTACTACTCCAAAAAATCCCATCACGATTGATAAAGCAATTCGAAGCGAGATATGTTCACGTAAAAAGAGGGCACCAATCAAGGCAACAAAAAATACTTCGGTTGCCATCACGATTAAGCCGGTAGAAACAGTGCCGTTGGCATAACCAATATTTCCAAAAAGATAGGTAAATCCTGGTTCCAATAATCCTAGGGCTAAAGCGATCTTCCAACTCAGTTTTAGTTTGCGTGCTTTGATTGCTATATATATAGCAACAACACCAAAACCAATAGATATCTCCAGTAGCAGCAATTGTGTGATGCTGAATGCATCAAGTGCCATATCGGCGAAGGGATTGCCCAATCCCCAGGACAACATGGATGCAATCAACGCCACTAGTCCACGGGTAGAGATTTTGTTATTCATGTGACTCCAGAATAGTGCGCTGAGGCATGAGAATTCACAGAAAATAAGTCCAAAAAAAGTGGGTACTGATTGGATATTTTCATGGATATAGTGCGAGAATATTGGAAGTAATTCCACCCCGTACGGAGGATAAGTGGCAGCACGTAAGAAGTCAAAGAAAAGCTCAAGCAAGAAGAGCTCAAAGCGCAAGGTAGCAAAGAAGAAATCTGCAAAGAGACCTTCTAAGAAAAGAACAGCAAAGCGTAAAGTAACCAAGAAGAAATCTGCAAAGAAATCTTCAAAGAAAAAGGTTGCTAAGAAAAAAGTCGCTAAAAAGAAGAAGACTGCAAAGAAGAAATCTGCAAAGAAATCTTCTAAGAAGAAAACTTCAAAGAAAAGATCTGCAAAGAAATCTGCTCCAAAGGTTGCAGCACCAGTTGCACCAGTTGTAGATGACGCAGCACCAACACCATTCAATCCACTTAGCTGGTAATTAAAGCTAGTTAGTTGCTTGGTTAAACGTTTAAGGCCATTTCGCAAGAAATTGCGAGGTGGCCTTAACTAATGAAAGTTGTCAAATGAAAAAGAAGATCTTAGTCATCATGACTGCTGTGACTTTTTCGTTTTCATTAATTTCTCCTGCTAGTGCTGTTATTGCCAAAGCAAAATGTTCTGCTGATGGAACTAAATGTTCTAAAAAAGCAAACACTCAAGCCTTAAGAAACTTTGCCATTGTGGACCAAAAACATTATTTAAACGAACATAATTTTCGTGTGTTAGGAAAATTTGGTCCCCCTGAGATGGCAGGCAAAGAATTTGCTGCTGCAAGCAAAATCTTGGGCTACAGTAAATCTGCTTACGGTGTTTGTTCTGAATTGTTATTACAAATGTCAAATCTTTATGCAGCTAGAGCTGCCAGCTATGACCCAGCAGATTTAGTTGATGTCAGGGCGAATCTAAATGGTCAAATCATTGCTTTAGAAGATCAACTTCATGCAACTTGTAATCAAGTAAAGATGCGTTGGTAATTTAGTAAGAAATTAGTTTTCCAGTAACTCGGTTTATAAAATCTGAGGGGCTTCCCACTGGTCCGATAATTCTTTCCACTAGTTTTCCTTCTTTATCAAATAAAAGTGTTATCGGTAAACCATTTATTGCGTAATAGTCTCTTAACAAACTTCTAGGATCTTGCACACTTGGAAAAGGCAGCTGCCATTTGTATGCAGCAGTAATTGAATCTTGCTCTTTATCTTGGTAAGCAATTCCTAGAAAGTTAACTTGACCGTTTAGTTTCTTGAATGCGGCATTAAATGCCACCGCATCATCAGCACATACCGTGCACCAAGAGGCCCACAAGCTAATTATTAAAGGCCGATCATTTGGTAGCCCCGCCAAATTAACCATTTCGTCATGACCTAAACATTGCAAAACAGCGGGTGCGATTTGATTTCTTGATTCGGTGGTAGCAATCTCTGATTTGGGACATTTTGGCATTAAATAGTTGGTGGCATCATTTTTGATAAAAGAACCTCGTGCAGAATTGCCACTGGAACAAGCTGTTACAAAAATTAGCGAAAGTAGTAAAAAAATTGATTTATTTTTCATGTTATTAACCAGATTACTCTAAAGAAAAAGACTGGCGGTTTCTTGTTCAGATTGTGAACTAGAAACCGAAGAAATTTCTAATTGACCTAAATACTGAAGTAACAGCCGTTACCACTGTTTGCACCGGTCCAGCAGTTTTGACTTGAACTGGAGCAGCAGCAGGCGAAGCAGCACTTGTATTTGTTCCTGAGTTGTCTTTAACTTCGATTCCTAAAGCTTCCTTGGTGATTGCAGCAGGTGCTGGGGTTGCCGTAATTGTTGGTGCTGGGGTATTGCTGCTTGCGACAATTTCAACTGTTACTGAATCAGAATCATAATATTCATCTGGTCCATCTTTGACATAAGCAAAAACATTTAAAGTGTAGGTGCCAGGTTTTTCATAAACATGGGTTTTAGGTGCTGCGGCTGGTTTTTGTAAATCATCTTTACTACCAAAAGCTGTGCCATCACCGTAATTTATATAAATAATATTCTTTAAAGCAAAGGGTCCAATGGCAGCTAATACTTCTTCAAAATTGAATTTAGATGGTGAACCGGCTGCAGCTGGGGTAACACTGAAATTAGGAATTGCAATCGAATTGTCTTCACCTGCTGCATCTTGATCTTCTAGCGCTGTACATTCCCAAGGAAGTGCTCCCCCGTTGGGCGTGCAATCAACGAAATTCGTATCACCTGCAGCTAGTTGACATTTAGTACCAAATTTCAATCCATCTGAGCAAATAGGTAGATCTGAATCCACCAATGTGCACTTTAAATTTGGTTGACCGGATTCATCTACTGTGCCCGTATCAACACAAACTGGTTGTGGTTCAGCAACAGCTGGAGTGGTTGAAAAAGCAACACTTGAAAACACAAGAATTAAAGTAAGCAATATGGTGCGAAGTTTTTTGGAATTAAATTTCATTACTAAATATTAACATCGACTTGTGCCCTCGGTGGGACTCGAACCCACACTGTGCAGATTTTAAGTCTGCTGCCTCTGCCGATTGGGCTACGAGGGCAATAGGAACAGATTACTTTTAGGTTGTAATCAGTTTGCGAGCGGTTCCAAATACTTGATCCAACATCGCTTCGGTAAGTCTGCCAGTAAAGGTATTTTGCTGACTTGGGTGATAGCTAGCCAAGAGTGTGATTTTATGGTTTTGCTTTAGATAAACACATTTTGCACCATGGGAAAACTTAACTTTTTCTTGTGGAATAAATCCTTGTTCCAGCAAAATATCTATTGCTGCCTTCCAGGCAAAGCTTCCTAATGCCACCACTGCTTGTAAATCTTTTTCAATAAATTTCCACTCTAAATCCATCCACTTATTACAGGTATCTCTTTCTTTAATGGTTGGCTTATTATCTGGTGGGGCACATCTAACAGCAGTTATTACCCGAGCTTGCGTTAATTTCAAACCATCTTTTTTGTTTAATGATTGAGCTTGATTAGCAAAACCTGCTTTATGCATGGCTCTAAATAACCATTCCCCAGATCTGTCCCCGGTGAAAATTCGACCAGTTCTATTAGCACCATGTGCTCCTGGAGCAAGACCTACTACTAAAAGTTTTGGTTTCTTATCGCCAAAGCCTGGAACAGGTTTTCCCCAATAAGTTTCATTTTCATATGATTTTCTTTTTTCTTTCGCCACATCTTTAGTCCATTTAACAAGTCGAGGACATTTCTTACAGTTACAAATTGCTTGTTCTAATTGGGTTAAATTCTTTATTGGACTTGCGACCAAGTAACACCATCCAAAATATCTCTTTCACTGGCAATTAAGGTTTTGGCACCAATTCCTTTCATAACTTCATCTAAAACAATGCAACCTGCAGTAATTACTTCAATTCTTCCCTCATGCATATAAGGCAAAGCACCTCTTTGGGCAGGAGTTAAGGAAATAAAATCTTGCGCTGTTTGGCTGATTTGTTCAGCAGTAATAATTGCTCCATGTAACACATCTGGGTCATAAGTTTTTAGTTTTAAAACATGGGCAGCAACTGTGGTGATGGTTCCGGCCACGCCCACAACAGTTTGTGCAGTTTTCCAATCAACTTTTTTAGCAGCTTCCTTTAAAGCGTTTCTTACATCTGTTCTGATGGCTAATTCTTGTTCTGTGGTTGGGTTTCCACCAGGTGTGTGTCTTTCAGTCATGCGCACACAACCCACATCCATGGAATGAGCACCGGTTGGATCTTTGTCACCAATTACTAATTCGGTGGAGCCACCGCCTAAATCAATAACCAGAAAAGGAGCAAGATGTTTTTGTCTTAAAGATCTGGTTGCCCCATCAAAAGATAAAGCAGCTTCTTGCACGCCAGCTATTACTTCTGGAACAATTCTTAATCGATCAATAACACCTTTAATAAACATGGCTTTATTTTGAGCATCACGGGTGGCACTAGTGGCCACAAATCGAACGTGTTCCACATTATGTTTCAGTAATAATTGTTCATACTCATCGACTGCTTTAAAAGTTCTTTCTAAAGCACGAGGTGAAAAAGCGTTTGTTTTATCAACACCTTCACCTAAGCGCACAATTCTCATTTCTCGTATTACGTCAGTTGCAATGTTTGTTGAAGAATCAATATCAGAAATTAGTAAACGAATTGAATTGGTTCCACAATCAATGGCTGCCACTCTTTTCATAAATCTTCCTTCACACAAGTTTTAGTAGCCCAATTTCCAAGTCTTACTAAAGCATCATCTCCTACCGGATTAATTCCTGGTCCTACTGCCAAAGAATGCGCCACTAAAGCGTGTAAACATTTAACGCGATTAGGCATGCCTCCTGCTGAAATTTCTTTTATTTCCTCGACCACACCGTGCTTATCTCTCCGAGTTAAATAGTCAACGTGTGCTTTTTCATATTTTGCAGCAAAGTCTTTATCGCTAACTAATCTTTCTTCATATTCCTTCATCAGTCCTGATGCTTCTAAAGTTCCGATCATGGAATTTAAATTGGCGCAGGTTAAATAAAAATGTGTGGGGAAAGGTTCGCCATCAGGTAATGCTGGTGAAGTTGCCACCACAGTTGGTTTGCCACAGGAACAGCGATTAGCAACCTCAATTACTCCTCGAGGTGTTCTTCCTAATTGCACAGTGATGTCAGCTATATCTTTTGGAGCAAAACTCATTTCGGTGCATTCGGTCTAATAACTGTGGTTTGATTTTCGTTCACAACTTTTTGTCCCGTATCTGCTTCTAACCAGGAATCATAAAGATTTTTGTACCAAGGCTGTGGTGGTAATGGTTCTCCAGCCCAAGCAGTTGTAGCAGGTGAGTTTGAAGTTACCTCTGGACTAGCGTCTAAACCAATTACTGAAAAAACTATTTCACCAGGCATCACATAATGTAAACGAGCTCGTGCTTGGGAAGCAATAAATTCTGGGTCATTCCATTTAAGTTGAATTTCTCTTAATAATTGAACTTGTTTTTCACTTTGTTGAACTTGAATTTTAAGTGCGGTAATTCTTGCTCTTTGCGCAACTAAATCTCTCACCGGGGAGGCCAGCATCAGGATTAAAATGATGATCGCTGAAAGCAAAACAACTAAGCGACCATTGATTGATGGTCGCTCTAGTTTTGTTTTTCTTTTCATACCTACTAATAAACCGCGTTAGAATCGCGGAAATGCGGAGCGACCCGCATAAACAGCAGAACTACCTAGTTCTTTTTCGATTCTTAGCAATTGATTGTATTTAGCTACCCGTTCGCCTCTAGCTGGTGCGCCGGTTTTAATTTGACCACCCTTAGTGGCCACTGCTAAGTCAGCAATTGTGGTGTCTTCGGTTTCACCTGATCGATGACTCATCATGGTGGCAAATTTATTTTCTTGGGCAAGTTTAACTGCATCAAGGGTTTCAGTTAATGAACCAATTTGGTTTACTTTAACCAAAAGCGCATTTGCGGTTGATTCAGAAATACCGCGTTGCAATCTGGTCGGATTTGTGACAAACAAATCATCACCAACTAGTTGAACTTTGCTGCCCACCACATCTGTTAAGTGTTTCCAACCGGCCCAGTCTTCTTCATTCATGCCATCTTCAATTGAAACAAGTGGGTAATCAGAAACTAACTTTGAGTAATAATCGGCCATCCATTCAGAAGTTCTAGCTTCTCCTTCGAATGAATATTTTCCATCTTTATAAAATTCGGTAGCAGCAACATCAAGTGCAAGTGCAATTTCTTCACCTGATTTAAAACCGGCTTTAGCAATTGCTTCCAAAATTAGATCAAGTGCGGCACGGTTATTTGGTAATTGTGGTGCAAAGCCACCTTCATCACCTAAACCTGTGGCAAGTTTCTTACTCTTTAATACGGTTTTCAAAGCGTGATAAACCTCAACACCTGCCTGTAAAGCATCAGAAAAAGTTTTGAAACCAATTGGGGCAATCATGAATTCTTGAATTTCCACATCAGTATCAGCATGAGCTCCACCGTTAAGAATGTTCATCATGGGCACTGGTAACAGATTTGCATCTTTACCACCGAGATATCTAAATAATGATTCGTTAGCTGAAGCTGCTGATGCTCTAGCTACTGCTAAAGAAACACCTAAAATTGCGTTAGCACCCAGTTTTGATTTGGTGGGTGTGCCATCAAGATCAATCATTATTTGATCGATTTTTCTTTGCTCAGTTGAATCTAAACCTTTAACTTTAGGAGCAATTTCACTTTCAATTGCCTTAACAGCTTTTAATACCCCTTTGCCGCCGTATCTTTTTTCACCATCACGCAATTCGTGTGCTTCGAAAGCACCAGTTGACGCACCTGAGGGGACACCGGCTCGGGCAAGAGTTCCGTCGGATAAACCGATTTCTACTTCTACAGTTGGATTTCCACGAGAATCTAATATTTCACGGGCAGTTACTTTTTCAATCGTGGCCACTAATTACTCCTATTAAGTTATTTTCTTGTACCTTCATCATACCTTCGAGTGGTGCAGTCAATAAAAGTGTGTAAATTTATGAGCATGCTTGCACCGGAATTGACCTTTGGACCACCTGACACCATTTCAAATGATTTAGGTTACTTTGGCCCCGAAACAATTACTTGGAAAATTCATTCTGATGTGATGGCTGTGGTGGGTGGAGTTAGAGCATTATTGCTACAAGCCTTAGAACCAAAAGCATTTGGTGGTGTCCAAGCTCATTCTAATTATCGTGAAGAACCTTTTGGCAGATTGCTAAGAACTGCTGAATACATCGGCATTATTTCTTTTGGCACAAAAGAAGAAGCAGACAGAGTTGCCTCAAAAGTAAGAGCAATGCACAAAGCTTTAGGTCTTGATGTTCCTGAATTACTGTTATGGGTTCATAACGGTTTCACAGATTCTTTACTTGATATTGCGATGAGATCTGGAATGAATTTTAGTAAAGCAGATCAAGATAGATATGTGAAAGAACAACTAATTGCCGCTAAATTAATTGGTTTAGATCCAAGTATTTGCCCATCAAACACTGATGAATTAAAGGCTTATTATGTTAATAAACGTAATGAATTAGTGGCCGATAAAGCAGTTAGACAATCTGCTCGATTTATCTTTTTACCTCCCATGACTAAATTCTTTAGATACCTAACCCCTTCCCAAATTATGTGGGCAATAATGGTCAGTCTTTCATTTGCGTCTTTGCCTAGATGGGTAAGAAAAATGTATGGAGATTCCTGGCGAGGTTCAACATTGGCAGGACCAAGATTTGCTGATGCTTCCACTAATTTAACTTTAAAGATTTTAAGAAAATTGTTGTTAAAGCTACCTAATAAAGCTAAAAAGGGACCTCATGTGCAAGCAGCAGAAATACGTATGCAAAAGAAGATTAATTTAGTTTTCTGATCTCTTAATTTCTGTTCGATAATCACTGATAGCTTTTCTTAACGCCGCTTCTGCATCAATTTTCTTTTCGTTACACATTGCTACAAATGACAACAAAAACTGTCCAATTTCTGCATCACTGTTTAGTTCAGCTTTGACACTGTTTAATGCCTGGGATTCAACAACCTGAGCGATGTTTTCTTTCACACTTTTAACTCTGGTAATCAATTTGTCAGCATGCATTAAAGCAGGCAGTGCGATGGGAACCCCATCTGTGATGGAAGTTCTGCCTTTTTCTTTTCTTTTAATTTGTTCCCAATTGGCTTCAACTTCTTCTTTACTTAAATCTCCAATTTCACCAAATATATGAGGATGGCGCTTCATGAGTTTGTTAGTTATTACATTTGCAACATCGTCAATATTAAAAGGATCTAATTTGTCTTCTTGCGCAATTCGAGAATGAAAAACTACTTGTAATAAGACATCACCTAATTCTTCTCTGATTGCTTGTCGATCCCCTGACTCAACAGCTTCAGCAAATTCAAAAGATTCTTCTAACAAATATTCGATTAAACTCTCATGAGTTTGTTCATTGTCCCAAGCGCAACCATCTTTGGATCTCAGAATTTCCATTAATTCAATTAAGCCTGCTACCCCTTTTTTACTGGGTGGATTGTGCTGGGCCATTTAGTTAATTATTGGAAAGCAAATCAATAGGTGTGGTGAAAGCTGGTTCACTTAATTCATTGGCCGGTGGTGCAATAGTTCCATTTTTGGAAACCCAGGAACCAAAACGGGGATTGATTTTAATAATTCGGGTGTTAGCTGCTTTAAGAATGTAGGCATCCCCTTGTGCTCTTTGGACTAAAGCTGGTTGAGTTGGCGATAAGGCTCTACCTATTGCATCAATTGCTCGGTTTTGACTTAACACTTCTTTAATTAAAAGGGGTGGTACATTTCTTGATCCTGCAAATATTGCTAAAGCATCAGGGCCACCAGATTGTTTTTCGAGTGCCGCAAAATCTTGCGCAACTAAACTTTGATCCACAAAGGCGTTAGTTTCAATAACAGCTTCATTAATAATTTGTCCAATGATTAAACGTGCCAAAACTCCTCTAGATTGTGATGTGCCTTGATCATTGTTTTCAATGGGCACAACAGCTCTTAAATCATCTAAGTAAACACTTAATTGATCTGAAGTTATTCTTTGATCTCCTACATAGGCAGCTGTTCCTGGGTTTTGTTGACCGCAGGCAATAAGAACACTGGAAACAAAAAGTAAACCAATTAGTTTCTTCATGGTGTTCCCTTCAATTCGTCTTCAAAAACTTGATTGAATAAATTTGTAATCCAATCGAGTAATGCTTGATTCTTTAATACTTGACCATTAACAAGTGCTGTTAATGGTGCAGGTACTTGGATCGAACGTACCGTTGCACGAACTTGGGTTCCTGGGTACAGGCGATTAAGTCTAAGGATTCGCGAATCTGGTAATTCAAGTGGTGCAAATCTGATAACTTTTCCTTGTTGCACAATTTCACTTACGCCTACTTTTCGAGCCAGTACCCGTAATTTGGCAATAGCTAACAAGATCTCTACCGGGGAACCAAATTTGCCGAATCTATCCAATAATTCTTCAGCAATATTTAACACTTCAGATTCGGAAGTGACTTCTGCTAGACGTCGATAAATTTGCATACGAAGTCTTTCTTCTTTGATGTAATCATGGGGAAGATGAGCATCAAGGGAAAGCTCAATTTTGATTTCTGTATCAACTTTGGGTGCTTCACCTTTTGCTACTGCTAATGCTTCCCCAACTAATCTGACATATAAATCAAATCCAACTTCAGCAATATGACCTGATTGTTCGCCACCCAAAATGTTTCCAGCACCACGAATTTCTAAGTCTTTTAAGGCCACAGCCATTCCTGATCCAAGATCTGTGTGTTGTGCGATTGTGGCTAACCGGTCATAAGCATTTTCAGTTAATGGTTTTTCTTCAGGATAAAAGAAATATGCGTAAGCTCTTTCTCTGGCTCTACCAACTCTACCTCTGATTTGATGTAGCTGAGATAAACCAAATACGTCTGCTCTATCAACAATTAAAGTGTTCGCGTTTGGAATATCTAGTCCTGATTCCACAATGGTGGTGGAAACTAATACATCATACTTTTGGGCCCAAAAATCTATAATTACTTGCTCTAATTCATGTTCATTCATTTGCCCATGTGCAACAGCAAATTTTGCTTCTGGCACCAATTCTTGTAATTCGTGAGTTACTCGATCAATACTGGAAACTCTGTTGTGAACAAAAAATACTTGCCCTTCACGCAATAATTCTCTTCTAATTGCTGCGGCCACTTGTCGTTTGTCATAAGCGCCCACAAAAGTTAACACCGGTAAACGATCTTCTGGTGGTGTTTGAATCACCGACATTTCCCTGATACCGGTTAAAGACATTTCTAAGGTTCGAGGAATAGGAGTAGCAGTCATTGTTAAGAAATCAACATTTGTTTTTAAAGCTTTTAGATGTTCTTTATGTTCCACCCCAAATCTTTGTTCCTCATCAATCACCACTAAACCCAAATCTTTAAATCTGACATCAGAGGTTAATAAACGATGGGTGCCAATCACCACATCAACTGTGCCATCAGCAATTCCTGCAAGTGTTTCATTTATTTCCTTGGTGCTTTGAAATCTTGATAATGGTTTAACTTTTATGGGAAAAGGGGAATATCTTTCACTGAAAGTATTAAAATGTTGCTGCACTAATAATGTGGTTGGCACAAGTATTGCTACCTGTTTTCCGTCTTGTGTTGCTTTAAAAGCAGCACGCACAGCAATTTCTGTTTTGCCATATCCCACATCACCGGCTACTACTCGATCCATGGGCACAGTGTTTTCCATGTCTTTTTTAACTTCGTTTATGCAGGAAAGTTGATCAGGTGTTTCTACATAAGCAAATGCATCTTCAAGTTCTCGCTGCCATGGAGTATCTGCAGAAAAAGCAAAACCTTTTGATGCTTGTCGGGCAGCATAAAGTCTGATTAATTCAGCAGCTATTTGCTTAACTGCTTTTCGGGCTCTGCCTTTAGTTTTCTCCCAATCAATTCCACCTAAACGACTTAGCGCAGGTATTTCACCACCAATAAATTTTGTGATTTGATCTAGTTGATCTGTGGGTACAAATAATCGATCTGCGGGTTGTCCTCTTTTAGATGCCGCGTATTCAATAACTAAATATTCTCTGGTGGCTTGGCCAATAGTTCGACTTGTCATTTCCACATATTTACCAACACCGTGTTGTTCATGAACTATGTAATCACCTGGCACCAAAGTTAAAACATCAATACTGTTTTTTCTTTTTGTAGGTAATTTGGAAACATCTTTCATACTTGATCTCATGCCCACAATGTCTGTGTCAGAAATTACTAATAATTGTTGTTCGGGCAATGAGAAGCCGTGAGAAATATCAGAAATATAGATATTGACTAGGTTGTTTGCCAATTCATTATCAGTTATTTTTGCTGCTAAATCAGCGCCTGATAATTGTTCCAAATAACGCTGGGCTGATCCTGCACCTGCTGAGGCAATAACAATTTTCCATTTAAGACTTAGTTTGTTTCGAAGCTCTGTTATAACAGCAGTGAAATCTCCTCTGAATCCATCCAGGACGCGGGCTTTCAAATCAATGACATCAAAGTTTTTTTCATCATCAACATGACCTACAAAGGGGCTTACTTGCCACCATTTTAAATCTTTTTGTAAAGCATTTTTCTCCAATGTTGCTAAATCTTTAAAACTACCTAAAGCAACTTCTTGTGGAATATTTCCACCCAGAGATGCACTCAGCCAAGCAGCGTTCAAAAATTCTTCTGAAGTTTTTAGAACTTCTGCTGCCCTAGTTTTTACTTTTTCAGCATCACTTAATAACACCACACTGTTTTTAGGAAATAGGTCTGTAAATAGTTGTAATTTTCCAACTAGTTCAAATTCTTCATTTAAAAATGGTTCATAGCAGGCAGGTGCCCATAGTCCGTGCGGAGCTATTTCTAAACTTCTTTGATCTGCTACTGAAAAGTTTCTTATTTCTTCAACATCATCGCCAAAGAATTCCACACGTAACGGGTGCTCATGTCCGGGCACAAATACATCCAGAATTCCACCGCGCACAGCAATATGCCCGCGTCTTTCTACCATTTCAACTCGTTCATAACCAATTTCCACAAGTTTGGTAACAGCTCGGGTTAAATCAATAGAGTCACCAACATTAAGTGCTAATGGTTCAATTTCTGCTAATGAGGCAAGTAATGGTTGCATTAAAGATCTAACTGGGGCAACTACCACATCTAATTTTGCTGCTTCTTTAAATTTGTCATCAGGATGAATAAGGCGTCTGATAACACTAATTCTTCTTCCCACAATGTCTGATGTTGGTGCAATTTTTTCGTGTGGAAGTGTTTCCCAAGCAGGAAATTCTGCTACAGATAAATCTTTATGCCACAGCTTTAATGCATGTGCTAAATCTTCTGCCTCCCTGGCATTGGAGGTGACAGCTAATAAAACTCCTGCTGAGTTTTTTGCGACGTGATTGGCAATAATAGGAAATAGTGAATTGGGGCTAGCAATTTTGTAAGTTGATTCACTATTTAGTGCTTGAGCAATTTTAAGCCAAGGTTCAACTTTGGTTATTTCTTCCAATACTAATTTTAGACTCATGCAACTGCCTGTAACACAACCTTGAGTAGTTCAGGACGACAAATGATCACATTTTCCACACGAACATTTTCTTTATTTAGTATCAGCGGATTACCTTTGATGTCGCACACTGAAAGTCCTCCAGCAATAGCAATTGCTAAAGGTGCAGCAATATCCCATTCATAAAATCCGGTGGTGTGCACATACAAATCGGCATTACCTTCCAATATTTGTACAACTTTGGCACCAACTGAGCCCACACTCTTAATTTCCACTCCACCAAATACTTCATCAAAAATTGCTGTTAGCTTTGGCATTTCTAATGGTGGTCTTGACCCAGAAACTAATAATCTGGGAATTTCGTGTGATTTAGTTGCTGTTATAACTTTTGAAGTGTCATAAATTGTTTCTTGAATTGGCATAGAAACTGCAGCCGCAGAAATATTTGCACTTTGCGGGCAATCTTTTTCCCATAACGCAATTTGTACAGCAAAGTCGTTTCTATTGTTTGCGAAATAGAAAGTTCCATCCAGAGGATCAATAATCCAACATCTTCTCGAATTAAGCCTCGCGGTTGGATCAGTTCCTTCTTCACTTAATACCAAATCATTTGGTCTGGCCTGTGCAAATGAATCCATCAAAAAGTTATGACTTAAACGATCTGCTACTTGCCCATATTCTTTTCTTTTGGTCACATCTTCTGGCATAGGATTATTTTTTCTGTGCTCTGCCAGTATTTTTCCTGCTTCAATAGCTAATCTTCGAGCCAGTGCTAAATCAGATTCATCTTTCATTTAGGCATTACCGTTATTTAAATTTTGTGCCTGATCTACACCTAGGTTGACAATGTCGGATAAAGATTTTGCCCCGAATTGTAAATAATCTGTCATTTGAGATTTTTCAAAGAAATTAAAAGGTTTTAAGACAAAGTCACCTGGATCCATTGGTCCTGGTGGTCGACCAATTCCTAAACGAATCCTAATAAATTCTCCTGAATTAATTGAGCCTCTAATTGATTTCAAACCGTTATGGCCGTTATCGCCGCCACCTTGTTTGATTCTGATTTCACCAAATGGCAAATCTAACTCATCGTGTAATACCACCATGTTTTCTACCGGAATTCTATAAAAATTCATTAATGCTGAAGTTGGTCCACCGGATTCATTCATATAACTTCTCAATGTTGCTAGCACAACTCTTTTAGTACCTAATCTTGCTTCGCAAACATCTGAGGTGACTTTTTTGTTATGGGCTAATTTTTCACCTAAGTCACTAATGACTTGGTCGATTATCATTGCCCCAACATTGTGGCGAGTATTTTTGTAATCACGCCCGGGATTGCCTAGGCCAATGACTAACCATGGTGAGTCAGTCATTTACTCGCCTTACTTTGTTGTTTAGGTTTTTAAACCTTAATTATTTTTTGTCTTTATC
>Ga0187844_10000114_pt1 | contig 58917 bp, 61 predicted proteins | sample SpaLakP09_SKY_50_FD_134517 | JGI IMG/M metagenome (GOLD analysis project Ga0187844, IMG submission 134517) | Oligotrophic lake water microbial communities from Sparkling Lake, Wisconsin, USA - SP09_SKY_50 | ecosystem: Environmental > Aquatic > Freshwater > Lake | place: USA: Sparkling Lake...
AGAAGTAAGCCAGTGGGGTATGGGGTAATTGGCAGCCCAGCGGTTTCTGGATCCGCTCGTCTAGGTTCGAGTCCTAGTACCCCAGCAAAATAAGTGATGTAGTAATTTTTGGGTCAACGTCATTGTTTAGGAATAGGACAACATGGTTAAGCGCAGGCTACCTCGTCCTTTAGAAGTAATTTCACTTATTGGCTTTAGATGGCCAAATTTAAATCGAAAACAAGTAAAACTTAATCAAGCAGTTAATATCTGGGATATTCGAGAATTAGCTTCTAAGAGAACTCCTCGTTCAGTTTTTGATTACACAGATGGTGCTTCTGGATCTGAAGCAAGTTTAAATCGAGCTCGAGAAACATTTAATAACGTTGAATTTTCACCCCGAGTTTTGAGGGATGTAACAAATGTTGACACCTCAGTAGATATTTTAGGAAAAAAGAATGCGTTACCTTTTGCTTTTGCGGCAACTGGTTTTACGCGCATGATGGGTTACGAAGGTGAACCAGCAGTTGCTCGGGTGGCAGAAAAATATGGAATTCTTTATGGTTTATCAACATTAGGAACCACCTCACCAGAAGATTTAGCAAGAGAAGTTCCAAACGTTAGACGTTGGTTTCAGTTATATGTTAGACGCGAGAGAGAACCAAACGAAAAGTTAATTCAAAGAGTAAAAGATTCAGGTTATGAAACTATTGTTTTAACAGTTGACACTGTAGTTGGTGGGGTTAGATACCGAGACGTCAAAAACGGTTTAACCATTCCACCCAAACTGACTTTAAAAACACTAATTGGCATGGCCAAATACCCAAAATGGTGGATGAATCTTTTAACTACTGAACCACTGGTTTTTGCTTCCCTTGATATGAAAGATAGTGGGGGAACTGTTGCTGATTTATTATCAAAGATTTTTGATCCTTCTATTACTTTGGAAGACATTAAGTGGCTTAAATCAGTTTGGGATGGAAAGTTATTAATTAAAGGTGTGCAATCAGTTGAAGATGCAGTGATGCTAAAAAATGCAGGTGTTGATGGCATCATTCTTTCCACTCACGGTGGCAGACAAATGGATAAAGCTCCTGTGCCCTTAGAACTTCTTCCAGAGGTCAGAAAAGCAGTTGGTAAAGAATTCACAGTGTTAATTGATGGTGGAGTAATGGCTGGCACCGATATTTTGGCTGCCATTGGAATGGGTGCAAACGCAGTATTAATTGGTAGAGCTTATTTATATGGCTTGATGGCAGGTGGCGAAATGGGTGTTGATCGAGTTGTGGCATTACTAAAAGCCGAAATAGAAATGTCGATGAGACTTCTAGGTATCACAAAGTTGGATGAACTAACACCTGATCGTGTGAGAATTCGCTAACTACGGTTTTCGCTTTTTGGTTACGCTGTTAGAATTACGGAAACGGATTTTCCTACAGCCCCGTTGTGTAGCGGCCTAGCACGCTGCCCTCTCAAGGCGGTAGCGCGGGTTCGAATCCCGTCGGGGCTACACGAGGCTAAAAAAAGTAAAAGGAGAAATAAAAGTGAGTCAAACACTTGCTGAGAAAGTTTGGGATGCACACATTGTGCACCAAGCAAGTGGTGAACCTGATTTACTTTTTATTGATCTTCATTTAGTTCACGAAGTAACTTCACCACAAGCATTTGACGGGTTAAGAGCAGCTAATAGAAAAGTTCGCCGCCCTGAGTTAACACTTTTGACTGAAGATCATAACGTTCCCACCCAAGATATTGATCAACCAATTGCAGATTTAGTTTCACGTGCTCAAGTTGATGCCTTAAGAAATAATGCTAAAGAATTTGGTTTAAAGATTTATTCTTTAGGTGATATTGATCAAGGAATTGTGCACGTAGTTGGACCACAACTTGGTTTAACACAACCAGGTATGACAGTGGTGTGTGGAGATTCTCATACTTCAACGCACGGTGCTTTTGGGGCACTTGCTTTTGGTATTGGTACCAGTGAAGTAGAACATGTGCTTGCTACTCAAACTTTGCCACTAAAACCATTTAAAACTATGGCCATAACTGTTAATGGAAAACTTCCCCAAGGCTCAACTGCTAAAGACATAATTTTGGCGGTGATCGCCAAAATTAGTACAGGGGGCGGTCAAGGATATGTTTTGGAATATCGCGGTGAAGCAATTCGCTCATTGTCGATGGAAGGTCGTATGACAATTTGCAATATGAGCATTGAAGCAGGAGCTCGTGCTGGAATGATTGCTCCGGATGAAACTACTTTTGAATACTTAAAAGGTCGAAATCATGCACCAAAAGATAAAGACTGGGATGATGCAGTTTCTTATTGGAAGACTTTAAAAACTGATGACGATGCAAAATTTGATGCCGAAGTAATTATTGATGCTAACTCTTTAACACCTTTTGTTACTTGGGGAACAAATCCTGGTCAAGGTGTATCAATTGATGATGTGGTGCCAGATCCAAACTCTTTTACTAATCCAACTGAGAAAACAGCAGCAGAGCGAGCCCTTGTTTACATGGATTTAAAAGCTGGCACAAAAATGCGCGATATCAAAGTTGACACCGTATTTCTTGGTTCCTGCACCAATGGTCGTATTGAAGATTTAAGAGCAGCAGCAGCAATTTTGAAAGGTAACAAAGTTGCTTCTAGTGTGCGCATGATGGTTGTTCCGGGCAGTGCCAAAGTTGCTATCCAAGCAGAACATGAAGGATTGCCTGCGATTTTTAAAGCAGCAGGTGCGGATTGGCGTAGTGCTGGTTGTTCCATGTGTTTGGGAATGAATCCTGACAAATTAAAACCAGGAGAAAGAGCTGCTTCAACATCTAACAGAAACTTTGAAGGTCGACAAGGACCAGGTGGTAGAACTCATTTAGTTTCACCATTAGTGGCAGCAGCAACAGCTATTACTGGACATCTTTCAACTCCAGATGAGATCAAATAATGGAAAAGTTTCTCTCCCACACAGGCTCTGCACTTCCTTTAAGAAGAAGTAACGTTGACACCGACCAAATCATCCCAGCCGAATATTTGAAACGCATTACACGTCACGGTTTTGAGGACGCATTGTTTAAAGCTTGGCGTGAAGATCCCAGTTTTGTTTTGAACAAACCTGAATACAAAGATGCCACAATTTTGGTGGCCGGGCCTGAGTTTGGGACCGGATCTTCTAGAGAACATGCTGTGTGGGCGTTGATGGATTATGGTTTCAAAGTTGTTTTATCTTCTCGTTACGCCGATATTTTCAGAGGTAACTCCGGTAAAGCCGGCTTAGTCACCGCAGAAGTTTCCCAAGATGTGATTGAAAAGATTTGGGCATTGGTGGAAAAAGATCCAACTACTCAAATCACTGTGGATCTAGATAAAAGGCAAGTAAAAGCGGGGGATTTGGTGGCAGATTTCCAAATCGATGACTATGTCAGATGGCGTTTACTGGAAGGTTTAGATGACATTGGGCTTACTTTGCGTCACGAAGCAAAGATTACTGAGTTTGAAAAATCAAGACCAGCCTATAAACCAGTAACTGTTTAAAACCCACCCGTAACACTTTGATTCCAAATCAAGATTTTTTCTAAAACAATGTTTCAAATTTCCCTTATAAAATAAGGAAAATTTGGGTGTGTCGTCTTAAAAACCCTTATTTTATTGACTATTTTTGGTACCAGCAATAAAAAACATTTATCGCCAGCCAAAAAGCTAAAAATCTTTAGAAAGGTTCGAAAAGTTGAAAAAGCCAGACTTAGCAGATTTAGTACAAGAACATTTTGAAGCCAATCGTCGTCAAGCGCTAGATTTCGTTGATGTATTTTTTGACACAATAACCAACGCAGTTGCCTCAGGTGACAAAGTTTCAATCGCAGGATTTGGTATTTGGGAAAAGAAAAACCGTCCAGCAAGAATGGCACTCAATCCGATGAAGTTGAAGCAACTCAAGGATCAGGGAATGTCAGAGGAGAGTGCAAAAAAAGCGGCAAGAGTGAAGGTCGCAGCTAAAACAGTTGCAAAATTCCGTCCAGCAGCAGATTTTAAAGCAATCGTGCTAGGTGGCAAAAAAACAGCAACCAAAGCAAAAAAAGCCAAAACTAAAAAAACTAAGAAAACTAAGAAAGTTGTTAAGAAAACAGCTTCTAAAAGAAAATCAATTCTTGGTTTGAGGAAGAAAACAAAAAAGAGGCGCTAAATCGCTTATTTTTAAGTTGATGCCCGGTTGCAGCTACTGCCGCCGGGCATCTTGCTGATTGGATATTGGCTATGTCTTATGTTTCAAGCAAATCTCGTTTGGGATTTGTTTATCGATTTGTGGTGGTCGTTTTAAAACCTTGGTTAGTTGTAATTACCAAACGCGATTATCGTGGTGTTGAAAATTTAAAATTTGATGGTGGAATTATTGCTGCAATGAATCATAATTCTTGGTTTGATCCATTTGTGGTTGCTCAATTTATGTGGGACAACGATCGTCCACCAAAGTTTTTGGCTAAAGCAGCTATTTTTAAAGTTCCAGTAATAGGTCAATTAGTTTATTTAGCTGGACAGATTCCAGTTTATAGAGAATCACGTCATGCCAAAATTGCTGTGAGAGGTGCAATTAGTGCAGTTGAAAAAGGCGAAGCAGTAGTGATAAGTCCTGAAGGAACATTAACTAGAGATCCAAATCTTTGGCCCATGGAAGGAAAAACTGGGGCAGCCAGAATTGCGCTAGCAACTAAAGCACCCGTTATTCCTGTTGCGCATTGGGGAGCACATTTAGTACTTGCACCGTATTCTAAAAAACTTAAACTTTTCCCTCGCAAAACAATGATTGTGGCAGCAGGAAAACCGGTTGACTTGAGTGATTTGTATGACCAAGAGATCACAGTCGATGTCTTGAAGATTGCTACATCTAGAATTATGGATGCAATCACTAACGAATTAGCGATTATCAGAAATCAAACCCCACCAGCAGAAAGATTGCCTTGGACAAAGGAAAGACCTTGAAAAGTGTTGCAGTTATGGGTGGTGGCGCTTGGGCGACATCTTGTGCCCAAGTTTTAGCTGACGCTGGTCACAAAGTTACCTTATGGGCGCGCAATGAATCAGTTGTTAAAGAAATAAATGAAAGTAATAAGAATTCTAGTTTTCACCCCGGCGTTAAATTGTCTTCTCGCATTACCGCGACTACTTCTGCTCAAATAGCTTTAGCAGATCAAGAAATGGTGTACTTGGCGTTGCCAGCCCAGTCATTAAGAGAAAATTTAGTGTTATGGCAAGAATTTGTTTCCCCAACTTGTGTATTTGTTTCGTTAATTAAAGGTATCGAAAACTCGACTCGGATGAGAATTTCAGAAGTTATTATGGACGTTTTTAAATGTTCTGAAAATAGAGTCGCAGTGGTAAGTGGACCAAACTTGGCTGGTGAAATCATTCATCGTCAACCCACTGCAACCACGATTGCTTGTGCAGATGAAGATGTGGCAGCTGATGTGGCAAATTCTTTAGCCACTAATTATTTTCGCGCATTTTGGACCACAGATGTTATTGGTACCGAATTAGCAGGGGCAGTTAAAAACATTGTCGCGATAGCAAATGGAATTGCTGTTGGTTTAGGGCTAGGTGAAAATACTCAATCAGCATTGATCACCAGAGGATTAGCGGAAATGACCAGATTAGGTGTAGCACTTGGTGCCAGAACTGAAACATTTTTAGGTTTAGCTGGCGTTGGTGATTTAATCGCCACCTCACAGTCACCTCTTTCGCGCAACAGATCATTTGGGGAAGCTTTAGGGCAAGGAAAAAGTATTGAAGAAGCACAATTAAAAGCGCATGGAACTGTTGAGGGTGCAAAAAGTTTGGCTCCACTTTTAGCAATTGCCTCAAAATATGATTTAGATATGCCAATTGCAACTCAAGTACTAAGAGTCATTCGTGATGGCGATGATGCCCACGATGTGATGGCAGCATTACTTGATCAACCCATAACTGCAGAAAACGAATAGCATCAGAATTATGGAAAAAATAAGAGTAGGTGTTTTATTCGGAGGTCGCTCCTCAGAACATGCTATTTCTTGTATTTCAGCAAATTCAATTATTAATGTAATCGACAGAGACAAATATGAAGTAGTTCCTATTGGAATCACCACAGATAATTCTTGGGCAGTTTTTGAAGATAAGAAACCTTTTTTAACTTTAAGTAAAGGGGAACTTCCGGAAGTAACACAAACTGGAATCCAAACAAATAAACCTGTCACTTTCTCAAAATTTCCACCGGATGAACTTATTTCACTTGATGTAATTTTCCCAGTACTTCATGGACCATATGGTGAAGATGGAACTATTCAAGGGCTTATTGATTTACACGCGATTGCATTTGTGGGATCAGGGGTTTTGGCATCAGCAATTGGGATGGATAAAACAACCTCCAAAGCACTGCTTAAGGCTGCAGGTTTCCCAGTAGGAGATTTTGTCACCATCCTTGATGCGCAATGGAAAAATGATAAGCAAAATATTTTGAAAGAAATTGAAAAATTAGGTTTGCCAGTGTTTGTTAAACCTGCTCGTGCGGGAAGCTCACTTGGTATCCAAAAAATAAAAGAGGCTTCTCAAATCGAATCAGCAATTGAGCAAGCTCGAGTCCACGATAAAAGAATCATTGTGGAGGCAAGTATTGAAAATGCTCGCGAGATTGAATGTGCAGTTATCACGGGTGAGGAAAAGAAACAAAGTAGAGCATCATTACCTGCTGAAATTATTGTTAAGAAAGATCATGAATTTTATGATTTTGAAGCAAAGTATATGGATGATTCAGCTGAACTTGTGGTGCCAGCACAACTTGATAAGAAAATTCAAGCAGATTTACAACTACTTGCCACCAGAGTTTTTGATTACTTTAATTGTGAAGGATTAGCAAGAGTTGATTTCTTTCTCACCAAAGATAACGAAATTATTGTTAATGAAATAAATACCATGCCCGGATTTACTTCAATTTCAATGTTTCCCAGAATGTGGGAAGCAAGTGGTCTTAAGTATGACGAATTAGTTGATTATTTAATCCAAGAAGCACTAAATAGACCAATTGGTTTGCATTAATTACAAGTTAACGATTGGGCAAGTAAGCGTTCTGGTTATCCCTTTTACCGTTTGAACATTTGTTAAAACCACTTTGGCTAGCTCATCGATAGATTTTGCTTCAGCCCTCACAATGACGTCATAAGGACCAGTGACGTGTTCTGCACTCATCACACCATCAATTGCATTGATGGCCTTAGCAACCTCATTTGACTTGCCGACTTCGGTTTGCACCAAGATGTAAGCCTGAACGCTCATAATTTTTTCAACTTTCCAGATCTAATTGTGAGACTAAACTTACATTTAAGTTAGATAATGATTAGGGGGAGATACAAGATGAGTGAGCAAACCATTGCCGAATTAGGCGAATTTGGCTTTGTGGAATTACTAAAATCACGTCTTGCTCCTGCTTCACAAGTTTTGCTTGGCTTAGGTGATGATGCAGCAATTGTACAATTGGAAAGTGCTCGGGTAGTTGCATCAACAGACATGCTCGTGGAAGGTCAACACTTTAGAAAAGATTGGTCCAGTGCCAAAGATATTGGGCATCGCGCAGCAGCTGCAAATCTTGCTGACATTGTGGCAACAGGTGCTACTCCCACCGCGTTGTTAATTGGTTTAGCAATTCCAAGTTCTACCAGAGTTGATTGGTTAATTGAACTTGTTGATGGAATTTGCGAAGAAGCAGCATTAGTAAATGCTGCAGTGGTGGGAGGAGATACAACTAAATCTGAAAGTTTAACAATTTCAATTACGGCTTTAGGAAACATTAACGACACCGGTTTATCCCAAGCACCATTAAGAAGAAGTGGTGCTGAACCAGGAAATCTAGTTATTTTGGCGGGAAGGTTAGGTTGGGCCGAAGCAGGATTAAATGCATTAAGAAAAGGTTTCAAATCACCAAAAGTTATTTGTGATGCACATAGAAGACCTAAAGTGCCATACTTTGCAGGAACTATTGCCAAAGATTTTGTTTCATCCATGATTGATGTTTCAGATGGCTTATTGCAAGACTTAGGTCACATCGCAAAAGCTTCTGGTGTGCACATTGATCTTAAAACTACGGCGTTAATTCCTGAGCAAGAAATATTAGATGTTGCCGCTGCTTTAAATGTTGATCCAATGATTTGGGTTATGTCAGGAGGCGATGATCATGCTTTTGTGGCGACTTTGCCCAGATCAAGACAAATTCCTGATGGCTTCAAAATTATTGGTGAAGTATTCGAAGGACCAGCTCAAGTAACTATTGATGGAAAACATTTCCTAGGCCCTGCAGGCCACGATCACTTTAAATTTTAGTTAGCGAGAAACTTTGCCTGCGCGCAGGCAAGAAGTACAGACATTAACGTGCTTTGGTGTTCCTTTAATGATTGCTTTAACTCGTTGAATGTTTGGATTGAAACGTCTTTTTGTTTTAACATTGGAATGTGAAACTTGGTGACCAAATCCTGGTCCTTTGCCACAAACATCGCACTTGGCGGCCATCTGAAATTTCACTCCCGAAATAATTTTTGTGCTTTTTTAGCAACTCATAAGAGCCTACCTAAGGCATTGCATGCGCCTGCAAAGCACCTCCTCAGCCTAGGCTGGAACTAACGATGGTTTACCTAAATTCCTCGCTGATTGATGTTTTGGGCGGTCGGTCAGCAAAACTTTTAACCACTGCTTTTGGTTACGAAACAGTGGAAGATTTGGTGCGCCACTATCCCAGAAGATATGCCAAGCGTGGTGAATTAACTGATCTTAAATCTTTAAGAATTGGGGAACACGCAACTGTTTTAGCTGAAGTTGCCTCCGCAAAAGAAGCACCGATGAAGGGCCGGCGAACTACTCGTTTAGAAGTAGTTGTGACAGATGGAAAAAAAACAATTGACTTAGCATTCTTTGCCATGGCCAGCATGCATAAGAAAAGACTTATCCCAGGAATTCAAGGATTATTTGCCGGCAAAGTACAGGAATACAGAGGAAGAAAACAATTAATTCATCCCGAATATATTCTTACCGCCCAACAAGGTGAAGAAACAGATCCAGATGTAATAGAAATGTTTGCCAAAGCACTAATTCCGGTTTATCCAGCCACCAGTTCTGTGCCAAGTTGGCGCACAGCCAAAGCAATCAAATTTGCGATGAGTCAATTAGAAATAAGGGCAGATGATGATGTTGTTCCACTTTCAATGCAAGAAGAACTGGGTCTGATTACTTTTAAGCAGGCTATTACTTGGATTCATGAACCCGAAACCTTTGAACAAGTAGCAATGGCACTGAACCGACTTAAGTTTGATGAAGCTTTTGTTTTACAAACCGTGTTGTTACAAAGAAGAGCTAAAGAGTCACAACTTCCAGCTACCGCCAGAAAACAGGTAACAGATGGGCTAGTAACCCAATTTGATAAGCATTTACCTTTTGAATTAACAAATGGGCAAAAAGAAATAGGGGAAGAGTTATTTAAAGAAATAGCTCAAACTAATCCCATGCATCGACTTTTGCAGGGAGATGTTGGTAGCGGAAAAACAATTGTGGCACTTCGAGCCATGCTCGCCGCTGTTGATGCTGGTGGACAAGCAGCGTTACTTGCCCCAACTGAAGTTTTAGCAGGACAACATTTAAGAACTATAAAGAAATTGATGGGAGAACTTGCCACCAAGGGTGAACTGGGTGGCAGTGATATTGGTACCAGAGTTGAATTGTTAACCGGTTCAATTACTGGTGCATCGAGATCAAATGTGTTGGCAAGTATTGCTAATGGTGATGCAGGAATTGTGGTTGGAACTCATGCAATTATTCAAGAAGGTGTGAAATTTAATGATTTAGCTTTGGTGGTAGTTGATGAGCAACATAGATTTGGGGTGGAACAAAGAGCAGCACTAGCCGCTAAATCTCCTGGAGATAAAAGACCGCACGTATTAGTTATGACAGCAACACCAATTCCAAGAACTGTGGCGATGACAGTTTTTGGTGATTTAGATATTTGTTCACTTAAAGAATTACCGCAAGGAAGAAGTCCTATTACAACTCATGTGGTTTTATCTGTTGAAAAACCTGCGCATTTGGAAAGAGGTTGGCAGCGAGCTGTTGAGGAAGTTAAAAATGGTCATCAGGTTTACATAGTTGCGCCACGCATTGGCGGTGCTGCTGCCGAAGATGACACTGACTTAGAAAACGAAGATGAAAAGCGACCGCCATTAGCGGTATTAGAAGTTGCACCGATGCTTTCTGGTGGTCCATTAAAAAATGTCAGAGTTGGGGTTTTACATGGACGAATGTCAAGTGAAGAAAAAGATGACATCATGCGCAGATTTAATGCTGGACCAAGTGCTAAAGATGGTATTGATGTTTTAGTTTCCACCACTGTTATTGAAGTTGGTGTGGATGTGCCAAATGCCACCATGATGATCATTCTTGATGCTGATCGCTTTGGGGTAAGCCAATTACACCAATTACGTGGACGTATTGGTCGAGGTAAAGAACCCGGTATTTGTTTATTCGTAACAGAATCACCAGAAGATGCTCCCGCTCGGGAAAGACTTGCAGCAGTTGCAGCTACCACTGATGGATTTGAATTAGCTCAACTTGATTTAGAAATTAGAAGAGAAGGAAACGTGTTAGGTTCCAGACAATCAGGAAGAAAGTCCTCTTTGAAATTGTTACAGGTTGTTAAAGATGTGGAATTAGTAGAATTGGCTAGAGATGCCTGCAAGAAATTGATTGCAGAAGATTTCACTCTTGCTCACGTACCAGCACTACAAAAAGCTTTGCTGAAAATTGAAAAAGAAGCTGAAACAGAATTCTTGGAGAAGAATTAGATGACCAGAATAATTGCTGGTGAACACAGAGGAAGGCTTATCAAAGTTCCGGATGCAGGCACCAGACCAACTGCGCAGCGAGTCCGAGAAGCAGTGTTTTCAACTTTAATTTCACTTGATGCTGTTGCTGAAATAACAGTGTTAGATCTTTATGCCGGTAGTGGAGCACTGGGAATTGAAGCAATTTCTAGAGGAGCAGGTCAGTGCTTATTTGTGGAAAATAACCATGATGCTGTTTTAGTTATAAATAAAAATATTGCGGACTTGAAACTTAAAGCACATGTAGTTGATGCCAAAGTTGAAACTCTTTTGGCAGCTAAGCCTGCAGAAAAGCTAAACATGCCCGCTCAATTGATTTTTTTAGATCCGCCCTATGAAATGTCGTTGGTGGAAATTGTAAAAGTCATCAATCTTGGGTTAAGCAATTCTTGGTTTTCAGATGACGCCATCGTGGTAATTGAAACCGCCAAGCGATCTGGGGACTTTGTTTGGCCCGCTGGCTTCGAAAGCATTCGTGAGAAGAATTATGGCGATACGTGTGTTTGGTACGGTCAAGTATGCAAAAAGTAGTTTGCCCCGGTTCCTTTGATCCAGTAACCAATGGTCATATCGATGTTTTTAAAAGAGCATCAGATCTTTGTGATGAGGTTGTAGTTGCAGTTTTGGTTAATCACACCAAAGCAGGTTTATTTACTATTGAAGAACGCGTTGAATTAATTAAAGAATCTTGCCAACATTTACCCAAAGTTAGCGTTGAAACTTTTGATGGTTTATTAGTTGATTTCTGTCGAGATCGTGGAGTAACTGCCATAGTTAAAGGTTTAAGAGCGGTAAGTGATTTCGATTACGAGTTGCAAATGTCTCAGATGAATTATCATCTAGGTCCGGTAGAAACATTGTTTGTGGCAACAAATCCGCTTTACTCATTCCTTTCTTCTAGTTTAGTTAGAGAAGTAGCACGCCACGGGGGAGATATTTCTACATCTGTTCCAAAACCAGTTGTGAAAGCATTGAAAGCAAAATACCAAAAATAAATTATGGAATCCTTAAACCTCATTGAAAAGATCCTAAATGAAATTGCTGAAGCACGCTCTGTACCACTTTCCCGTGATGGGGCATTAGTAAATCGTCAGGAAATGATTAATTTGTTAACTGATTTGAAGCGAAAACTTCCTCAAGATATTTTGCATGCTAATCATTTGTTGGCAAATAAAGAGGCAATAATTCAAGAAGGTCGTCTTGCTGCTCAGGAAATTGTGCAACAGGCCAGTGCTGAAGCAAACAGACTTATTTCCCAAACCGAAATTGTTCAATCAGCTACCGTAAAAGCTCAAGAAATTCTTGATGAAGTTGATCAAGAATTGGCCAAAATGCGGAATGAAACAGATGAATATATTGATGCTCGTTTAGCAAGTTTTGAAATCACTCTTAACCGAACACTTACAGCTGTCAGACGGGGTCGGGATAAAATATCTGGTAATTCAACATTTAATGATCAGGGATAAGTAAATGAAAAAACTTGATGCTCGTGACCCATTAGTGCTTGACGTCCATGAATTGCCTCGTAGGGCTGGTGAATCAAAAAAGATTGACATCACTATTAAATTGCCTAATCCATTAAGTAATGGACCAGTGATTGTTCCCGCCGAAAGCGAAGTTGACCTAGAACTATTACTTGAAGCAGTAGTTGATGGAGTGCTAGTAACTGGTGAAGTGTTTTTAGAAGTTTTAGCAGAATGTTCTCGCTGCTTAGATCCAGTTAAGTATGAGATTGATGCCCAAGTTACAGATTTATATGTCTATGAAGATAAAGAAATAACTAGTGATGAAGAAGCAGATGAGATTAGAAAGATGCAAGGAGATTTGATAGATCTTGAGCCCGCCCTCATAGATGCGGTGGTGCTTGAACTACCAATCCGACCTCTTTGCAATGATGATTGTCTTGGACTTTGTGCCCAGTGTGGAATTCGTCTTGAAGAGGATCCTGAACATAAGCACGAAATATTAGATCTGCGATGGTCAAAGCTATCGCAATTAAAGGAAGAGAAGTAGAGAAAAGTGCCAGTACCAAAACGAAAGATGTCGCGTTCAAACACACGAAATCGTCGCGCACAATGGAAAGCAACAGCTCCAACTTTAGTTACTTGTGATCGTTGTCGTTCCGAAAAACTTCCACACACTGCATGTCCAACATGCGGTACATACGCAAAACGTCAAGTTACTAATCCGTAAATAAGAAAGTAATATGCGCGAACTAGTAGCGCGCTTAGGCGTTGAACTTTCGGAAGAAATTTTAAAACAAGCCATTACTCATCGTTCATACTCTTATGAACATGGTGGCATTCCCACTAATGAAAGACTTGAATTTTTAGGCGATTCTGTTTTAGGAATTGTTATCACTGATGAACTTTATAGAAAAAATCCTGATGCACAAGAAGGACAATTAGCTAAATTAAGGGCTGCTGTTGTTAACGCTAAAGCTTTAGCTGATGTGGCAAGAACTATAGGTTTAGGTGAATTTCTTTTACTTGGTAAGGGTGAGGAAACTACCGGAGGTCGAGATAAATCAAGTATTTTAGCTGACGCTGTTGAAGCATTATTAGGTGCAATTTATGTTGAACATGGCATAACAAAATCTGGTGAAGTTATTTTGCAACTATTTGCTCCTATTTTGGCCGCAAGTGCTGAACTAGGTGCTGGACTTGATTGGAAAACAAGTTTGGCTGAATTAGTTCATTCCAAATCAATAGGTGTAATTGAATATGTGATTGAACAATCAGGTCCAGATCATGACAAGAGATTTATGGCAAAAGTTAGAGTTGGTGAAGAATTTTTTGGTAATGGTGAAGGTAAGAGCAAAAAAGAAGCAGAACAGCACGCTGCAGCGTCTGCTTACACTGAAATAAATAACTTAAGACCATAAATGCCTGAATTACCGGAAGTTGAAGTAGTCAGAAAAGGTTTAGCTCAACATGTTAAGAACAGAAAAGTTGAAAAAGTTAAAGTTAGAAATAATCGAGCTTTAAGAAACTTTGAATTTAGCACCAAAACTTTCGAAAGAACAGTTTCCGGGTTCACCATTAATTCAGTTGAACGTCGAGGCAAATTTCTGTGGATGACTTTAAAGAACTCCTCCCAAGCAATAAGTGCCCATCTGGGCATGAGTGGTCAAATGCTGATGGTTAAAAAAGACGAAAAACCTTCCACCCATGCACGGGTAACATTTGATTTCGCTGATAATAAAAGAAGTCTGCATTTTGTTGATCAAAGAACCTTTGGTTGGATAAATCTTGAGGAACTAGTAGCAGCTCCCGATAACCGATTAGTCCCACAATCAGTCATTCACATTTCACCTGATTTATTTGAAGAAACATTTGATTTGGATAAAACTATTGCGAACATAAAAAGAAGAAAAACAATCATTAAACAGGCTCTTTTGAATCAAGAAATAGTGGCAGGAGTAGGAAATATTTATGCCGATGAAGCGTTATGGATGGCAAAAACACATTGGGCAAATGTTTGTGAAGATTTAAGTGAGAAAAAAATTAAAGAAATTTTGTTAAGTGCTAAAGAAGTGATGGCTAAAGCTTTAGCAAAAGGTGGAACCTCCTTTGATGATCTCTACATTGACGTCAATGGTGAAAGCGGATACTTTGAAAACGATTTAAAGGCATATGGGCGAGAAGGTGAAAGGTGTTACAGGTGTGATTTGGAAATGGTCCGGGAAGCCTTTTCTAACAACAGAAGTTCCACAATCTGTCCAAGTTGCCAACCTCGCTTTAGCCCTCATAGATAGAGTTAGAGGGTTAAGACCAACCCACTAAATCCGGAGGCAGATCTTGTATTTAAAAAGTCTGACTATCCGTGGATTTAAATCTTTTGCTTCTGCCACAACTTTAGATTTTGAACAAGGTATTACTGCAGTAGTAGGACCAAATGGTTCTGGTAAATCAAATGTGGTTGATGCCATTGCTTGGGTAATGGGTGAACAAGGCGCCAAAGCATTACGCGGAGGCGTAATGGATGACGTGATCTTCAAAGGTTCTGCGGGCAGAGCTCCTTTAGGTAGAGCAGAAGTTGTGTTAACAATTGATAACACCGATGGCGCTTTACCAATTGATTATGCGGAAGTAACAATTTCTAGAACTTTATTTAGAAATGGTGGGTCAGAGTATGCGATAAATGGCAACTCTTCACGATTACTTGATGTACAAGAACTGCTCTCTGATTCTGGTATTGGTAGAGAAATGCACGTCATTGTTGGTCAAGGAAAAGTTGCAGCTGTATTAAGTGCAACACCTGAGGATCGTAGAGGTTTTATTGAAGAAGCAGCAGGTGTTTTAAAACATAGAAGAAGAAAAGAAAAAGCAGAAAGAAAACTTGATGCCACTCAAGCCAACATGCTGCGCTTACAAGACTTAACTACTGAAATTAGAAGACAGTTAAAACCCTTAGCTAGACAAGCAGATGTTGCTAGGAAAGCACAAACCATTCAAGCTGAGCTAAGAGATTCAAAATTACGTATTTTGGCTGATGATTTGACACAGATGCGCGTCAACATGATGAGAGAAGTTGCTGACGAAACTATTTTGCGTGAGAAGCAAACTCAAGTTGAAACACAAATGAATGAAAAGAAACTTCGTGAATCTGAACTTGAAAGATTATTACTAGAAGCAACTCCCAGGGTGCAAACTGCACAACAAACCTGGTTCAAACTTGCGTCTTTGCGTGAACGTTTCTTTGGTACCAGATCTCTTGCATTGGAACGAGCCAAACTTGTGGAAGAAGAAATTCAGGAACAAACAACTGGTGCAGATCCTGAAGCATTAGACAAAGAAGCCAAAGCAACCAGAGAAAACTCTTATGAGTTACAAAAAGATGTTGAGAATGCAACAAGTTTTCTTAGCAAAGCAATTGGCGAAAGAACTGCCACAGAGCAATTGTTTAAAACCGAACAAGCACGACACACAAACGCAGTTAAATCTGCGGCGGATAAGCGTGAAGAATTTGCCAGATTAACTGGTCAAGTAAATGCCGCAAAATCAAGAATTGAAGCAAGATCAAGTGAAGCAACCAGATTAGAAGTTGAAGTAAGAGAAGCACGGGAACGTGCTGAGAAAGCTAGAACTGCATTTTTAGCTCTTGAATCTCAAATCGCAGGACTAGATGGTGTGGAAAAAGGATTAGATACTCAATTTGAACAATCATCAAAAGAATTAACAGCAGCTGATGAAAAAGTTGCCGAATTAGAATTTAAATCTCAAGAAACCGCTAAGTCAAAAGCTGCTTTTACTGCTAGAGCTGAAGCTTTGCAGCAAATGTTATTAGAAGAAGTTGATGGTGGTGATTCATTATTAAATTCTGGTGATGATTCTTTAATTGGATCCCTTGCCACATTGTTAAGAATTGAAAACGGTTGGGAATCAGCAGTAGCTGTTGCCTTGGGCGATGCTGCAAATGCAATTGCTGCAAAATCTGTAAATGATGCCATTAGATCTATTAACAAACTTAAGAATAATAAAACTGGTAGAGCAGCTGTGTTATTGGCAGATGCACTTTATGAACAAAATAATGCACCAGCTGCTCCACCATTTTCCAGAAATGCAATTGAGTTAGTTAACGCACCCTATGAGTTACAAAATGCATTAAAGAAATTATTAAAAGATGTAGTAATTGTTGAAACTTTGGCAGATGCACAAGAAGCAGTAAGATTGCAACCAAGACTTACTGCCGTTACCAGAGATGGTGACAAAGTAACTTCTTATTATGTAATCGGTGGAACGGTCAATACACGTTCACGTATTGAAGCTATAGCAAATGTTGAAAAAGCAGAAACTGACCGAGATCAAGCAAGTGCTTTAGCTGACCAACTTCGCTTTGAATTACAAAATGCTAAAGATGTACAAAGAAAAGCGTCTGAAAAAGTTGAAGCTGCTCTTGCTTTACTTTATGAATCAGATGCAGAACTTGCAGCCATTGCTGAAAAACTGGCAGCATTAGGTGAACAAAACAGATCATCACAAGCTGAGGCAGAAAGATTAGACAGTTTACTTCGCGCCTCGCACACAGCACGTGCTGATGATGAACGAGTATTACGTGAAATCGAAAACCGTTTAGCAGAATCGGGAACTGAACCTGAAGAAATAGTTGAAATTGATTCCAATGAATTAGAAAGATTAAGTAATTTACTGGTTACAACAAGAGCAACAGAAGTTGAAGCACGCCTAACAATGAGAACTGCTGAAGAAAGATTGGCAGCAGTTGTACAAAGAGCAGATCAACTTGAAAGCACTGCCAACAGTGAAAGAGTTGCCCGTTCCAAAGCAATGCAACGACGTGAACAAAGAAGACGAGAAGCCCACATTGCAAATGCTGTTTTCCAAGGTGTGGAAACTGCCATGTCTTATTTGGAAAATTCGCTAATTACGGCTGAACATGAAAGAGACGAATCAACTAAGCAGCAACAAGCAATGGAACAAGAAGTTCAAAAAGTAAGACATGCCATTAGAGATTTGGGATCTGAATTAGAGAGACTGGTTGACACTGTTCATCGCGATGAAGTTGCTCGTATGGAACAAAGATTAAGAATTGAACAAATAGAACTTAAAGGCTTAGAAGATTACGGTATCGAAGCAGATTCATTGTTGAAAGAATATGGACCTGATCAACTTGTGCCCCAAATAGTTCATATCGATGAAGATGCTGATCCTGATATGCCACTTCCAGCTGCTAAAGAACCAGAAACATATTCACGTGAGAAACAAGAAAAACGGGCCCTTGATGCTGAAAAGAAATTAGCGTTGCTGGGAAGAGTTAACCCACTGGCATTAGAAGAATTCAGCGCTTTGGAAGAAAGAAATCAATTCTTAACCGAACAACTAGAAGATGTTAAAAAGACTCGTAAAGACTTGTTAGAAGTTATTGCTGAAGTAGAACAAAGAGTGCAACAAGTATTTAACGAAGCATACAAAGATGTTTGTCGAGAATTCGAAACAGTGTTACCAAGACTTTTCCCCGGAGGAGAGGGTCGCCTAGTTTTAACTGATCCTGAAAATATGCTCACCACCGGCATTGACATCGAAGTAAAACCCCAAGGAAAAAGATATTTGCGTTTGTCACTTCTTTCTGGTGGGGAACAATCTTTAACCGCGGTGGCTTTCTTGGTGGCTTTGTTTAAAGCCAGACCATCACCGTTCTACATCTTGGATGAGGTTGAAGCAGCACTTGATGATGCCAACTTGAGTCGCTTATTGGAACTTTATGAAGAACTAAGAGTCAATTCCCAGTTAATTGTGGTGACGCATCAAAAGAAAACCATGGAAATTTGTGATTCTTTATATGGGGTTTCAATGCGTGGGGATGGCATCTCAACAGTGGTAAGTCAAAGAATTCGTGAAGTTCGAGAAAATCAACCAGCTTAAATCTGGTCATGGGTATTTTTAGCAGAAAAAATAAAGGTGAAATACCTTTAAAAAATACTTCAACTTTTGGTTCTCAACTGCTAAATATCTTCACTCGTTCCACACTTGATGAACAAGCGTGGCAGGAAATTGAAGATACCTTGATTATGGCTGATTTAGGAATTAAAACTACTCAACAAATAATAGAAGAGCTAAAAAATAATCCCATTTTAAAATCAGCTCATAGTGCTGAACAAGGTAAAGCAGTTTTGAGAACTCAATTACTTAGTTCACTTAGTGTTAGTGATCGAAGTTTAAATATTTCAGCCACACCCTCAGTAATAATTATGGTGGGAATTAATGGCACCGGGAAAACCACCACAATAGGTAAACTGGCCCACAAATTAACCCAAGCAGGCAACAAATGTGTTCTAGGTGCAGCTGACACTTTTAGAGCAGCAGCAAGTCAGCAATTACAAACTTGGGGCCAAAGAAGCAACGTTCCAGTTGTTACAGGACCAGAAAACTCTGAACCTTCAACGGTGGCTTTCAATGCGGTCCAAGAAGGAATAGCAGTAGGTGCAAAAGTTGTGTTAATTGATACCGCAGGCAGATTGCACACTAAGTCAGGTTTGATGGATGAACTGGGCAAAATAAAAAGAGTAATTGAAAAGCATGCCACGGTCACTGAAACCCTGTTAGTAATTGATGCCACCACCGGTCAAAACGGTTTGATTCAAGCCCGGGTGTTCACTCAAGCAGTTGAGGTAACAGGAATTGTTTTGACTAAATTAGATGGTTCAGCAAAAGGTGGAATAGTGATCGCGGTGCAAAGAGAATTGGATGTTCCTGTGAAATTTGTTGGGGTAGGCGAATCAATTGATGATCTAATTGAATTTAATGCGGAGGATTTTGTGGATGGATTACTAAATTGAGACCAACCACCAAGCAAGTCATTGAGCATTTTCAAATGACAACTTTGCCTGTGGAAAGCACATATTTTGTTAAGACTTACAGATCAAAAACAAGCAGAGCAGATGGAACAGCTGACGGCAGCGCCATCATCGCACTTTATGCAGATGAACCTAGAAGTTGTTCGTTATTTCATCGATTGAAATATGAAGAAGTGTGGCATTTCTACGCAGGAGATCCCATCAGATTAGTTTTACTTTACCCAGATAAAACCAGTAAAGAAGTAATTCTTGGTTCAGATTTCACCAACGGTGAATTGATTCAATTCACCGTTCCGGCAGATGTTTGGCAAGCAGGAGAAATTGTTAAAGGTGGGGAGTGGGGATTATTTGGTTGCACTATGTCTCCTGGTTTTAGCGGCGACATATTTGAAGGTGGCTACTACTCTGATTTAATAAAAGATTTTCCAGATCGGAAAGAAGATATTTTAAAACTTTCAGTTCCTGCAGAGCATGATAAAAATATGCCTCAAGGATATGAAAACTAAATCTTTCCCAAAATTAGTAGCACTCCAGTTACGAAAATAAATACATAAACCATATTTCGAATCAAATCTATGGTCATTTTCTTCACCAAATCACTTGCTAGCGAGACCCCAAAAAGTGCTGAGGCAGTAGAAATTATTACTGGTAACCAGAAATTTTGGGTTGAGATAATTGAGGTAGTAAATAATGTTGATCCATAAACACTTAATCTGGTGATATCAACTAGTACCGCTATACCAACACCTGTTGCAATAAAACTGGTCTTATTCAATCCACTTTTCAGTAAAAATGCAGATCTGAATAATCCTTGATGTCCACTTAGTCCACCAAAAAATCCTGAGATAACTCCTCCTACGGGAGCCCACTTAAGGTCAATGGTTAGTTTCTTCACGAATGGCAGCATTTCTAAGAATGCTATAGAAATTATTAGTATTCCCAGCAAAATTTCTAAACTTCTTTCATTACTGGATAACTTATTTAATAGAAGCGCTCCTCCAACGGCAGCCAATAAAGCTGGAACACCAAACCTAAGCAAAACCTTGATGTCTATTTTTTTAAAATAAATAGATAGTTTATAGAAATTATTCAAAAAATGTACTATCGCAGTGGAGGGCACTGCGATAGTAGCTGGGAGAAAGATCATGAAAACTGGAAGCAAAATGGTGCTCAAACCAAAACCGGTGAAAAGAGTCAGTCCACCTGCGACAAATGAAAGCAAGGCCAGAATTATGTATTCGGTGACCATGGAATCCATAATTTAAGCTGACTTGGCAACAGTTGCGCTGGTGGAGATTTCCTGCCAATCATTTTTTCTAGCAATTCTTAATAATTCTTTATTTGGGTTGACCACGATTGGAGTTCCCACAGCACTTAAGAGTGGAAGATCATTTAAAGAATCACTGTAGGCATAGGCGTGGTCAAGATTGATGCCCATCGAATCAGAAAGCTTTATTACCGCTTTTGATTTGTTTTTTCCGTGAAGCACTCCACTTAGTAATTTTCCGGTATATTTACCGTTCTCAATTTCAGAAATTGTGCCCAGTGCACCTGTCATGTTGAGTCGAGTGGCAATGCCACTGGCAATCTCTATTGGGCTAGCGGTGACTATCCATGTTTGTTGTCCACGCTCCTGGTGCCATCTCAGGGAAGCCAAGACCTCTGGGTAGAGAGCCTCATTGAGGGAGTCAGCCAGGGAAGAATCACACAATTGAATCAATTCAGATTGTTCTCTACCAGCAACTAATTTGAGTGCTTTTTCTGTGATGATCTCTTGGATTCGCTTGTCTTCGGTTCTGGTGCGAATAAATCTTGCTTGAGCTGTGGCAAATTTGGCTAATTCTCGTTTAGTGAAAAACCCTTGTTTTACTAAGTGTTTGGCAAAATAAAACATTGATGACCCTTTGACCAGGGTGTTATCTAAATCGAAGAACGCAACGCTCATAGGTCAATCTTTTCAACTTGTTGGCAAAAGGGAATAGCCTAACCCGCTTAAATCTTGATATTAAAGATTAGTTAATGAACACTTAACCTAAATATCGACAAAATTTGACCTCAGGACGACTTAATTATGGTGTGATAATTGGAATAGTGGCGGAGTCATTTTTGCCCAGAGTCAATGGGGTAACAAACTCTGTCCTACGAAGTGCCAAATATTTAAAATCTTTAGGTCACGAAGTAATCATAATTGCGGCAGGTCAAAATAAAGGTGAAGAACCACTAGACATTGAAGTCATTCGAATCTGTGGTGTCTCAGTTCCTTCGATACATGAATATGACCTGGCTATCACCACTAAACGCCGGTTGGAAAAAATTTTTAGCAGTAAACAATTCGATGTATTGCATATTGCCTCACCGTTTGTTTTAGGCGAGATTGCTTTAAGAGCAGCCAAAGAAATCAATATCCCTACAGTTGCTGTTTACCAGACTGATGTAACAGGTTTTGCCAAATACTATGGATATTCATCTGTAAGTAAGTTCACTGATTTCTGGTTAGCTCATATTCATAACTTGGCCTCAATTAACTTGGTTCCCTCCAAATGGGCTATGGAAAAACTTAATGATCTGAATGTAAGAAATTTACAAATCTGGGGTAGAGGAGTAGATACAGAAAGCTTTAATCCTAAACACCGAGATCTAAGTTTGCGCTTAAAATGGAATGAAAGAGCAGATATTTTTGTGGGCTACGTGGGGCGATTAGCACCTGAAAAAAATATTGAAGATCTTAAATTTATTCCAGATTCCCCTCGTATTCAAGTTGTGGTTATTGGTGATGGACCAAGTAAATACAAATTGCAAGAAGATATGCCTAATGCGATTTTTACCGGCAGATTAACGGGTGCACAACTAAGTCAGGCTTATGCCTCACTAGATGTGTTGATTGCACCAGGCCGAAATGAAACTTTCTGTCAAGTAGCTCAAGAAGGATTAGCAGCAGGATTGTGTGTATTGGCCCCTAATCAAGGTGCAACTCAAGAATTAATAACCAACAAAGAAACTGGTTTTATTTATGAAAATGCTAATGATTTAGCTTTCAAGGATATTTTCAAAGAATTATTAAGTGATCCACAATTAATTCAAGACATTTCAATGAAAGCTAGAGCATCTGTTGAAAATAATACTTGGGATTATGTTTGCCAACAATTAGTTGAAAATTATCAAAAAGCTTTGGGTAGAAAATTTGCTGAGGTAGCCTGATGACAAAAATTGCTCAGATTGCAAATTTTTATGGTCCTCGTTCTGGTGGTTTGAAAACCAGCATGATTGAACTAGCTAAGCAATACAGTTTGCGAGATATTGAATGTTTACAAATAATTCCAGGAATTGAATTTTCTAGATCTCGTACCAGTTATGCAGAAGTTGTAACTATTCCTAGTTGGAAGATTCCCTTTAGTGGTGGCTATCGAATAATTCTTAGAACAGGGAAAATCAAAGAAGTATTGTCAGAATTTTCACCAAACGTGGTGGAAATCAATGATCGTTTGACTTTGTTGAGTGTCGCAACCTGGTCAAACCAACGAGGCATCAAATCAGTTTTATTTGCTCACGAAATTCTCACAAATGTGTTGAAGGCTTTTTTCCCGTTTATCCCAAATCTAGATCAAGTTGTGAAGAAACATAATGATAAAACATTCAGAAAATTTGATCATGTTATCGCAACAACCAATTTTGCCGCTCAAGAATTTAGGAACGTAGGGGCAAATAATTTGTCAGTAATACCTTTAGGGGTTGACTCAGATATTTTTAATGAAAATAGATTTAATTTGGATCTCAGAACTCATACTAGTTTTCCTAAGTTAGTTCTGTGCAGCAGATTATCTAAGGAAAAAAATCCTGAAGTAGCTTTTGAGGTTGTCAAAGAATTAATTGCCCATGGTTTAAATCCACAACTCTATGTTATTGGGGCTGGACCGCTCAAGAAAAAATTGATGAATAAATATAAGAATTTACCAATCGAATTTGTGGGCTACCTAAAAAATCGCCAAGAATTAGCCACCTACCTTGCTTCGGTGGATGCAGTACTTGCTCCTGGACCAAACGAAACATTTTGTTTAGCAGCATTAGAAGCATTAGCTTGCGGAACTCCAGTTATTGCTTCAGATAAAAGTGCTCTTAAAGAAATATTGGTTAATGGCGGTGGGGCATATGTGGATGATCAAATTGAAAATTGGGTTGAAGCAATTTGTGCTATCACCACCAGAACCGATATCAGACAACTTGCTCTTGAAAACTCTCAGAACTATTCATGGACAAAAACCGCAACAGCACTGCTATCGCTTTACCAAGTAATCCAACTAGAAAAGGAGTTAGTCGCATGAACACAGCACAAAGCGAACTTGAACTAAATTCTGTTGGTCAAAGAATTTTGCAACTGAGATTGAAGCAAAACTTAAGAGTGGTGGCCTTGGGCGATAGCTCAGTTTATGGAATTGGCGATATTGGTGGAAAAGAATCTCAGGTTGGTTATGGTTGGACAGGTCGTTTGGCTCATGATTTACAAGCCACAAAATATTTGAATCTAAGTAAAAATGGTGCACGCGCAGCCGATGTTTTAGTTGAACAATTACCAAGTGCTTTAGCGGTAAGAGCTGATATTGCAGTGATCTGTGTAGGCGGAAATGACGCTTTAAGAAATAATTTTGATCCAGTGAAAGTTGCTCACAGCCTTTACAAAGTCATCAGCGAATTAGAAGCCAACGGCACAGTGGTTGTGCTGTTAGCACTTCATGATCCTTCTCGAATTGCACCTGCCCCTAAATCAATTAAATGTGTGCTGCTAGACCGTGCGTTACAAGTAAATGTGGCCTTGAAATGGGCGGTATCTAAAACTAATGCGTTTCTAATCGAAACTATTGATCGTGAAGAAATCTATGATAGAAAAAATTGGCATATTGACCGCATGCACCCAGGTCCAAGAGGTCACCAAATATTAGCTGATTTGGTGAGAAGAGAACTATCTTTACCTAGAAGATCAAAAGAAAAATTACCAACTACTACAAATCACGAACGCAAAGCAAAAACAATATGGTTACTCACCAATGGGCTTAAGTGGTTTGCCCGTCGTAGCATTGATTTGTTGCCCGCTTTGATCTATTTATTAGTTAAAGATGCACTTCGTCTGGGATCAATTTCTTCCGGATATGCCATTAGGTTAAAACTGTATTTGGAAATTATCCTGCTCAACCTTTTCGAAGACGGATTTAAAGCTTTGAGACACAATACTGTTGATACAGATGATGTATTCAACATCTCATTTGCTTGGAGAAGTCCTATCAAACAAGAGATCTTAACTTCAAATTAATGCTCTAGTTCGACCCCATCAAAACGAGCAGTTGTCCTATTACCAGTGTTAGCAATTTTGCAAAACTGAATTAAACCATTATTGACCAAAATGTCATTGGTCCAAAATATAGCGGGAATTCTGTTACTAAAATTAACAGTCCTGTAACACAAATCAACCACCCTTGAAACTTAAATAGGGCAATCTTTTATTCATACCTGGTCGCAATGGCGCGCATGGGTTTAGAAATTAATCAAAATCTTCAAAAGGATGTGAACTAAATTTATGCCTGAAATCAGTGCGGGAGATACCGCCTGGGTCTTGGTCTGTACGGCGCTTGTTTTAGTTATGACAGCACCAGCTCTTGCTTTGTTCTATGGTGGCATGGTTCGTGCTAAATCGACATTGAACATGATGATGATGTCGTTTGGTGCTTTATTTGTGGTGGGCATCATCTGGGTGATTTTTGGATACTCGGTTGCTTTTGGTCCAGCATTAGATGCTGGAAGTTTCATTGGAGATCCAACAGCATTTCTGGGGCTTAAAGGACTTCTTAATTCTTCAGCACTTGCAGTTAATGGTGCCTATTATCCAATTCCAGCTTCAGCTTTTGTTGCGTTTCAAGCAATGTTTGCTGTGATCACGGTGGCATTAATTTCTGGTGCCATTGCAGATCGTGCCCAGTTTGGAACATGGTTAGTGTTTTCTGCAATTTGGGTAACAATTGTTTATCTCCCTGTTGCTAGAGCTGTGTTTTATTTTGGTGATGCAGAAGCAAATGGTGGTGGATTTATTGCCACCAAAATTAAAGCTCTTGATTTTGCAGGCGGAACTGCGGTGCACATCAATGCTGGTGCTGCAGGTTTAGCACTTGCACTCGTGTTAGGTAAACGAATTGGTTTTGGAAAAATGTTACTTCGTCCTTCTAATTTGCCTTTAGTCATGATTGGGGCAGGTTTACTTTGGTTTGGATGGTTTGGTTTCAACGCCGGTTCAGCACTTGGTGCCAATGGGTTAGCTGGAGTTGCTTTCATAAACACATTTAGTGCAACTTGTGCGGCTGTTGCAGGATGGTTATTGATTGAAAGATTTAGATACGGTCATGCCACATCACTTGGTGCTGCTTCCGGAATTGTTGCAGGACTAGTTGCAATCACTCCAGCATGTGCCTATGTCGATACTTGGGGAGCACTAGCAATTGGTGTTATCTCCGGTGGTGTTTCAGCACTAGTTGTTGATTTGAAACACAAATTTGGTTACGACGATTCACTAGATGTGGTTGGAGTTCACCTAGTTTGTGGAATTATCGGTACCGTATTAATTGGTGTTTTTGCAACAACTTCGGTAAACGAATTTGGCGCAAATGGTCTTTTATATGGCGGTGGAACAACCCAACTAGTCAGACAAATTCAAGCCGCAACAATTGTGATGGTCTTTTCATTTGTTGTGACCTATATTTTGGGAACTATTTTGGATAAAACAATTGGGTTTCGAGTCACCAACGATCAAGAGTTAGAAGGAGTTGACCTTGCTTTGCAAGCAGAGTCTGCCTATGACTTAGTTGGAAGCTCAAAAGGTTCAAGCAAAGGAAGAAATGCATGAAACTAGTAACCGCAATTATCAAACCTTTTAAGGTGGAAGATGTAAAGGATGCCCTACAGAAACAAGGCGTTAATGGCATGACGGTTTCTGACGTATCAGGTTATGGGAGACAAGGCGGACACGTCGAGGTTTATCGAGGTGCCGAATACACAGTTGAGCTTGTGCCCAAGGTAAGAATTGAAGCCCTAATAAATGACTCAGAAGTTAAAAAAGTCGTTGATGCAATTCTTATTGCTGCCAAAACTGGAAAAATTGGTGACGGAAAAATTTGGGTGACACCTGTTGAAGAAGTTATTAGAGTTCGTACAGGTGACCGAGGATCTGACGCAATTTAGCTAATGCGTTGTTAGCTGAAATCAGCGCCACAATAAAAATGTGGCGCTGATTTCATTTGCATCAAGTACTTGGCTACGCTTGCAATCATGTTCCAACAGCTCTCGGATCGCCTAAATAACACCTTCAAGGCACTTAAAAGTAAAGGTCGTTTGTCTGAAACAGACATAAATGAGACCGTAAAAGAGATAAGAACAGCCTTACTTGACGCTGACGTTGCCTTAGCCGTGGCAAATAGTTTCAGTGAAAAAATTCGCGAAAAAGCTTTAGGTGCTGAAGTCTCTCAGTCTTTAAATCCTGCTCAGCAAGTGATCAAGATTGTCCACCAAGAATTAATAAATATTTTGGGTGGAGATACCAGAAGATTAACTTTTGCCAAGAATCCTCCCACCGTAATTATGTTGTTAGGTTTACAAGGTGCTGGTAAAACCACTCTGGCAGGAAAGCTAGCAAAATATTTAGCAAGAGATGGCCATACTCCTTTACTAGTAGCTGCTGATTTACAAAGACCAAATGCAGTGGATCAACTTAAAATTGTTGCTACCCAAGCAGGTGTTCAAGTATTTGCTCCAGAGCCTGGCAACGGGGTAGGAGATCCAGTAAAAGTTGCTAAAGAAGCAATGAAAGTAGCACAAAAAAATCTTCACGACATGGTCATCATTGATACTGCCGGTCGTCTTGCTATTGATGATGAATTAACTAAACAAGCCCAAAGTATTAGAAAAGCTGTTAATCCGCAAGAAACATTGCTCGTAATTGATTCCATGATTGGTCAAGATTCTGTTGTCACAGCCCAAAACTTTTTAGACAAAGTTGGTTTTGATGGCATTGTTTTAACAAAGCTTGATGGTGATGCTCGAGGTGGTGCTGCTCTTTCTTTAAGAGAAATAACTGGCAAACCTGTGATGTTTGCTTCCAATGGTGAAAAACTAGATGACTTTGATATTTTTTACCCAGATCGCCTAGCCAATCGCTTATTAGACATGGGTGATGTTTTAACACTCATTGAACAAGCTGAAAGAGTTTTTGATCAAGGGCAAAAAGAAAGATTTGAAGCAAAACTTGCTAGTGGTGAATCTTTTACTCTGGATGATTTCTTAGAGCAATTGCAATCCATCAAAAAAATGGGTTCGATGTCAAAAATGTTAGGCATGCTGCCTGGGATGCAACAGGCTAAGAAACAAATAGAAAACTTTGATGATGGTGAAGTAACCAGAATTGAAGCCATCATTCAATCAATGAAACCAGAAGAAAGACAAAACCCTAAGGGTATTGATGCGGCCAGAAAAATAAAGATTGCGCAAGGAGCTGGCTGTGAAGTTAAAGATATTAATTCTTTGATAACTAGATTTTCTGAAGCCCAAAAAATGATGAAAAGAGTTCAAGCTGGGGGCGGAATTCCTGGTGTGGGTGGACAAACATTTGTGAAACAAAAATCAAAACCGAAGCCAGGTAAAGGTGCTAAACGAAGTGGCAATCCTGCCAAAAGAGCTTTGCAAGAACAAGGAATTCAATTACCTGCACAAAACGAAATGGGTTCTGGTTTTAATTTAAATTAGTCCAGCAGAATTGCAATACGTTCGCCCCTCATGATCGCGTTAACTTCCAGATTTGCACCTAGAGATTCCACATATTTTCTTAAAGTGCTCAATTGGATATCTGGCCCGTTTTCAATGGCTGAGACCCTTCTTTGGGAAATATCCATGATTTCAGCTAATTCTGATTGAGTTAGCCGCAATCTGAGTCGTAAATTCTCTAAATCGAGGTCCATTAACCCAGCATATAGAACACATATGTTCTATGGGGTAGGGGTATTGGGGGTGTCTGAGATTAGTCTCTGCCAATATAGGTATTCCAAGGTTAAGAACCTCCCAAGCAGAAAAGAACAAATTCGTGGCCGTAAAAATTAAGTTAAAGCGTTTAGGCAAGATCCACCAACCGATGTATCGCATCGTTGTTGCTGATTCTCGTACCGCACGTAATGGTCGTGCCATTGAAGAAATTGGAATTTACCAACCAAAAGAAGATCCATCAATTATCAGAATTAATGCTGAACGTGTTGCTTATTGGTTAGGAGTAGGTGCACAAGCTACTGAACCAGTTGTCGCACTGTTAAAACTAACTGGTGACTGGCAAAAATTTAAAGGTGAAAAAGACACCACCAGCAAAGTTAGAGTTGCTCCACCAAAAGCAGATCATTTTGCAAAATATGAAAAAGCTTTGAAAGAAAACTTGGCTGAAAGAGAAGAAGAAGAAAAGAATCCAAGACCAAAACCAGTTGTTGCAGCCAAAGCTGAAGAAGTTGTTGCTGAAGTAAAAGAAGAAGCAGCACCAGTAGCTGAAGAAGCAGTTGCCGAAGTTGTGGAAACCCCAGCAGCTGAAGAAGTTGTTGTAGAAGAAGTTCCAGCAGAAGCACCAGCTGCAGAAGAGGCTAAATCAGAATGATTGAAGACGCCTTAGAACACTTGGTAAAAGGAATTGTTGATCACCCATCTGATGTTGAAGTTGAACAAAAAACAACAAAGCGTGGTCGTACTTTAGAAGTTACAGTTAATGGCGAAGACTTAGGTAGAGTAATTGGTCGCAATGGTCGCACCGCAACTTCAATTAGAACTGTGGTTAACGCATTACAAGGTGGCCGCAGTACTCGAATTGATTTCGTGGACGTAGACGCGCAATAAAAAGCGCCACCAATATGGACGTTGTTGTTGGCCGCTTAGGCCGCCCGCACGGTGTTCATGGCGAAATAAGTGTTGAAGTTCGCACCGATGATCCGGAAAATAGATTTGCCATCGGTGCGAAAATCACAGTCAAAGAAAATAATCAAGAGCTAACAGTTGCAGCATCTAGATGGCATTTATCAAGATTATTAATAAAATTTGAGGAAATCCAAGATCGCACCGCAGTGGATAAAGTGCGAGGTAAATTGCTTGTAGTTGAGTTTAATCCAGAAGAGTCACCTGCCAGTGATAACGAATTTTATGAATTTCAGTTAATTGATTTGGAAGTTTTCAACACCAACAATGAGAAACTTGGTGTTGTTAAAGAAGTTTTACCGGGCAGTGCCCAAGCATTAATTGTGGTCAAAACATTAGATAACAAAGAAGTAATGGTCCCCTTTGTTAACCAACTTGTGCCAGAAGTAGATATCAAAAACAAAAGAGTTGTGATGAACCCACCAGCTGGCCTATTTGATGAAGAAAACGCTGAAGATGCGCGTTGATCTAATAACTATTTTTCCAGAGTATTTTTCACCTTTAAAGCTTTCTTTGTTTGGCAAAGCTCAAGAGGCAGGATTAGTTGAAGTCGAAATTCATGACCTAAGATCCTTCACCATTGATAAACACAAAACTGTTGACGATGCCCCTTATGGGGGAGGACCAGGCATGGTCATGTCACCTGTTGCGTGGGGAGAAGCCATTGAGGCAGTCCTAAAACAAGCAAAAACTAAACCCGTTCTAGTGGTACCAACACCTTCCGGAAAAGTTTTTAATCAAGAAATGGCTCTCCAGTTGGCCTCTTACGATCACCTTGTTTTTATTAACGGTCGCTATGAAGGAATTGATTCACGAGTTGTGGAGCACTATCAACAAAGTGGCCAATTCAGTGACGTAATAGAAGTAAGCATTGGTGATTACGTGCTCGCAGGCGGGGAAGTAGCAGCACTAGTTATTTTGGAAGCAACCTCACGATTAATTAATGGCGTTATAGGTAATGAAGATTCAGTGACCAATGATTCATTTGCGCCAGGAGAAATGCACAACCTGCTGGAAGGACCCATTTACACCCGTCCACCCTCATGGCAAGGCCTAGACGTGCCAGAGGTGCTCTTAAGTGGTGATCACGCCAAGATCGCCCAATGGCGAAAAGATGAGGCACTAAAGCGTACGAGGAAGTTTCGACCCGAACTTCAGGCTTAAGAAGTCGGCTTGGCAGAATAGGGGTTTCACGGATTGAAATGAGCTTCATATTTCGCCACAGGGGAATATAAGAGCTATATAAGTAGTAAACATCCGGCTTTAACCGAACAAAGACTGAACGACCTGTGAGCGTTGCAGATCAGAAGAGTAAAAATGAACCGTTTAGATGCATTAAATAGCGTAAGTCTTAAAAAAGGTGTTCCAGCATTTAGAACTGGTGACACAGTCAAAGTACATGTGAAAGTTATTGAAGGTACTCGTTCACGTATCCAGTTATTCCAAGGCATTGTTATTAGAAAACAAGGAGCCGGAATCGCAGAATCTTTCACTGTAAGAAAAGTTTCTTTCGGTACAGGAGTGGAAAGATCTTTTCCAATTCATACACCCACAATTGAAAAAATTGAAGTTGTATCACGTGGTGATGTTCGTCGTGGCAAGTTGTATTTCTTACGCGAACTACGTGGTAAAGCATCCAAGATTAAAGAACTTCGTGGCGATCTGGCTGCAGCAGTTGTTACTGACGAAGATGTTGAAGTAGCAATTGATGAAACAGTAGAGGTTAAGAACGATGAAATTATTGAAGAAGTTCAAGCAGAAGCTCCAGTAGCAAAAGAGGAAGTTGTTACTGAAACTCCTGCAGCAGAACCAGTTGCTGAAGTTGTTGAAACACCAGCCGCTGATGTTCCTGCTGATACTGATAAATAATTAAATTGCGCGCCCTATGGGCAGCAGTTCGCGAACTGCTGATTGTGGTTGGAATTGCTTTAATTCTTTCCTCCATTGTGCGCGCATTTGTTTTTCAAGCTTTCTATGTTCCTAGTGCATCCATGGAAGACACACTTTTATTAGAAGATCGCATTATTGCAACGAAAATAACTAAACCTTTCACAGATATTCAACGTGGCCAAATAGTGGTCTTCAAAGATCCAGGTGATTGGTTACCAGTATTTGACACAAATAAAAATACATTTCTTCATCTATTAAGTGTGGTGGGATTACTACCCTCGGATGCAGGAGATGATTTAGTAAAAAGAGTTATTGGTATAGCAGGAGACAACGTTAAATGTTGTTCTCCGGGTGGAAAAATTCTCATCAATGGCACAGAGTTATTTGATACTGATTTTATTAAACCTGGGGTGGAAACAAATCAAGTCGAATTTGAAATAACAGTTCCTAAAAACAGAATATTCGTGATGGGCGATAACAGACCAGATAGTCGAGATTCCAGATTTCATTTAGAAACCGCTTATGGCACTGTGCCGGTTAAAAATGTGGTCGGACCTGTGCAAATTAGGATTTGGCCTTTCAACAGATTTGCCACTTTAGGTATTCCTGATGCGTTTAAAATAATTCCTGATGCCCAGAGCTAAAAAGAACCGTCCCACTCTCGATTTCGAAAACAAACTTTTTTCTCGCGGTGCCAAACTAATTGCAGGTATGGATGAAGTGGGTCGTGGTTGTTTAGCAGGACCAGTCAGTGTGGGAGTTGCGGTAATAAACGCGGATTGTGTTAATCCACCTGAAAATTTAGCTGATTCAAAACTATTAACTCATGAACAAAGAGAGGAACTATTACCGTTAGTTAAATCATGGGTAATTGATTCATTCGTTGGTCATGCCACTAATCAAGAAATAGATGAAATAGGTCTGACTAGAGCACTAAGACGTGCTGGTAGACGTGCTTTAGCTGGCTTAACAACTAAACCAGATCACTTAATTCTGGATGGTAAACATAACTGGTTGATGCCAGAAAAAGAAATACAAAACATGTTTGAACAAGAATTTGATGATGGACCATTATCTGTTGATCTGGAAATAATTACTCAAATAAAAGCTGACCTGACTTGTGCTTCGGTTGCAGCTGCCTCGATTGTGGCAAAAACAACTCGTGATCAAATGATGAGTGAATTAAGTGAAGAATTTCCACTCTATTTTTGGGCTGACAATAAAGGTTATGCGGCCCCTGAACATTTAGCAGCAATCAAAGAACATGGGGCCAATAAATATCATCGAGTGAGTTGGAAAACTTTTCAGACTGAGAGTTAACTCACTTTTGCCTTATAGAGTGCTGGGAATATTGGTGTAAGGTTCATAAAATCAGATTCTGATTAGGTTTAATGATTAAGAAGTGGTTGAATTAAATCATGATAAAAAATAACATTTTTGACACGATCGCAGGTTTACCTGTGCATCCACTAATTGATCATCTAGTTGTGGTCATATTGCCTCTTTCCGCAATTTCCTTAATTCTTTTGGTATTTATTCCATCTCTGCGTAAGAATTATTTTTTAATGACTTTAGTTGGTTTAGCAGTTTCACTTGTTGCCTCGTTTATTGCTAAAGAGTCAGGTGAGGCTCTTGGTATTCGAATTGGTACACCTGCTGAACATGCTCAATGGGGTGAAAAAGTAGTCATAGTTGCTGCACTTTTATTTGTGTCAAGTGTTGCGTGGTATTTATTACACAAGCAGAAATCAGGACTTACTTCACTTGTTGGTTATGTGTCAGCATTGTTGGCTGTTGCTGCATTAGTTGTTACTTTCTTAGCTGGACATTCAGGAGCAACAGCAACATGGGGAAAAAGACTTCAATCCCAAAACCAAACAACTACTGCAGCACAATCGACTAATGAAAGCACTCCAGGTTCCACCAGTAGTGGAGCAATTGAATTAAGTATGGCCACAGTTCAAACAAAAAATACTCCAGCAGATTGTTGGGCGGTAGTTAAAAACCAGGTGTATAACTTGAGTGCCTATGTCACCGCACACCCAGGTGGAGCAGTAAACATTACAAACTTGTGTGGCACAGATGCAAGCGCTGCTTTTGCGAATCAGCATGGCAGTCAAGGTAAACCAAATCAAACTTTGTCAGCGTTTTTAGTGGGAACACTGGGCTCAACTATTGATTCCATTCCAACCCCAGATACAATTGCTGTTAACAATGGTGGAGAAGAAGAAGAAAACGAAGGCGACGAAGACTAGTTCTTAACTAGCTTCTAAGTCCCAAATCCTGGCCCCACCAACAAGTCCAGCTCTGTTGCTAACTCGGGTAACTTTTGGTCCCAAATCTAAACCTTTAATATGTTTAGCATTTCCACCACCAACAAAACAGTGATCGTAGTAAAGAAATTGGTTGTATTTTGCAATGGCTTTAATAACTCTCTTAGTCCATCTTTCAACACCTATTCGTTCCCTTGCTGCATTACCAATTTGTTCTTCAAATTCTTCACTTTGTCTAAATGGTGCATGTCCAAGTTCTAAGTGGGGAAGTAGTATTCCATTTTGAAATAATGCTGTACCAACACCTGTTCCTAGTGTCATCACAAATTCCAAACCTTCACCTTTAATAACGGCTGCGCCTTGAATATCTGCATCATTGGCAACTTTGGTGGGAATCCCCAAAGCTTTAGTCATGGGAGTTTGTAAATCAAAGTTTTCCCAAGCAGTAACCAATTCAGGATCTTTTGGTCCATCTTTAACTAAACGAGAAAGGGAAGGAACCATAACTACAATTCCATTTCTAACTAAACCAGGAAAACCCACACTTGCTCTTTGCGCTGGTGGTAAATCTTTCACAAAATCAGCAACTACTTTTGAGAAACCTTCAGGATGAGAAGGATAGGGAGTTTCCATTCGAATTCGTTCACAAACCATTTCGCCATCTTTATTTATGACGCTGGCTTTAATTCCTGAACCACCAATGTCAATGGCCAGCGTCAAAGTATCGGCTGGCCAGTTGATCATGAACTAATTATGTCCTAGTTACTTTTTTGGTTTAACTAGCCCATCGTAAAGAAATACTGCAGCAAGGGCACCCAGAATTGGACCAAGAATCCAAATCCAGAAGTTTGTTAACTGTCCTGAAGCAATAGCCGGACCAAACCAACGTGCTGGGTTCATTGCTCCACCAGTTAATGGACCGGAGAACAAAATATCTGCTGAGATAATTAAACCAATTGGAAGTCCTGCCACAGCGGAGAATGTGCCACGAGAATCAATTGCTACACCCATAATTACCATCATCAAAAGAAATGTGGCAATGGCTTCAACTACCAAACCATAAATTGGTTTAATTGGTTGAGCAAGTGTTGGAACCCCAACAGTTTGAGCATATGATCCGTAAGCAATTTTCAAAAGAAAAGCTGCTAATAATCCACCAAGTAATTGGGTCACAATATAGGCAAGTGCGTCTAAAGATTTCATTCTTTTAGTTGCCCACAGTGCAATAGTTACAGCAGGATTAAATGCTCCACCTGAAATGTGTGCAAAAGCTGAAACTGAAACAAAGATGGCAATACCGTGAGCAAGTGCAATACCAGTGATATCAGCACCACTCAAGATTGATCCGGCACCAAGTAATACCAGTGCAAAAGTTCCAACAAATTCCGCCATTAAACGGGCAGGTGCGTTTTCCATTTACAAACTCCTTTAATTGAATTAGTAATTAATTTAGACGATGATGCTGGAGTGAACAGGTATTGAAGAGAGGCGAGTACGACCTTTTAATGCTGAAATTTCAATAAATACTGCAGAATTTGTTAATCTGGCACCAGATTTAGCAATCAGTTCACTTCCCGCCAATAACGTTCCACCGGTGGCTAAAACATCGTCAATTAAAATAACTGAATCTTTTTGATTTAGTGAATCTATATGCATTTCCAATGAATCAAAGCCGTATTCCAGTTGATATTGGATGACATGAGTTTCCCGTGGTAATTTTCCTGGTTTTCTTAACAGCACTAGACCTAAATTATGTTTGGCCGCTATGGCTGCTGCAAAAATAAATCCTCTTGATTCGATACCGGCAACTTTATTTGCCCCATTTAAATGACTTGCCAGATCATCCACCACTGCTGCAAAAGCTTTTTCATCTTCCAATACGGGTGTTATGTCTTTGAATAAAATTCCAGGTTTTGGAAAATCGGCAACATCAACAATCCTGGAATAGGCGTATTCCAAGTGCTTAGGGATGTTCACAAATTAGATACTAGGCAATGTAAGGATGTCTGCCCCTGTTTTTGTCACAACTAGGGTGTGTTCAAATTGGGCAGACAATTTTCTGTCCTTGGTTAACACAGTCCAAGTGTCATCCAAAATGTCGTAATCATGTGTACCCAAATTGAGCATGGGTTCAATAGTGAAAGTCATTCCTTCTTGCATTAATTGAGTTGCAGTTGGATCATCAAAATGTGGGATAACTAGTCCGGAGTGAAAGGAGGTGTGTACTCCGTGGCCGGTGAAATCTCTAACTACTCCGTAGTTAAACCTTTTGGCATAACTTTCAATTACTCGGCCAATGACGTTGATGGGTCTGCCCGGGGCAACTGCTTGAATGGCTCGATCTAGTGCTTCTTGAGTTCTTTGTACTAAAAGTTTTGTTTCCTCTGCAACTTCACCAACTAGAAATGTGTAGTTAGTGTCTCCGTGAACTCCGTCTTTGAAAGCGGTGACATCTAAATTAACAATGTCACCTTCATTAATTATTTGGTTGGAAGGGATGCCATGACAAATCACTTCATTAATTGAGGTGCACAAAGATTTAGGAAAACCTCGATACCCCAATGTTGAGGGGTAAGCAGCGTGATCGCAAATGAATTCGTGGACTATTTGGTCTAAGTCTTCAGTGGTCATGCCAGCTTTGATTTGGGATCCTGCTAGATGCATGGCATCTGCTGCGATTCTTCCAGCGATGCGCATTTTTTCTACAGTTTCACTACTTTGCACATCACTACCTTTATATGGGGTTGGTGCACTTTTGCCCACATATTCAGGCTTAGTAATTGTTATTGGAACGGGTTTGTAATTAGTTGCCATCGGATTAAAACTTAGCCAACGCTGAAAGTAGTTTTAGCTGTCCTCGCAGTTTTGCCTGATTTTTTAACCGTAAAGGTCAAAGTGCAAGTGCCCTTGGCACTAACGATCACTGAGGAAGCTGTGGCCTTACAAGCACTAGTTGGCTTAGCTTTCACCCCCACAAATTTGACACTGGTGGAACTTGCAGTTTCAACACCAATCTTTTTAAGCACCGTTTTGACTGAGAAAGTTCCTTTAGTAAGACTTGGTCTAGGCGTAGTAAAAGCTTCATCGGCTGAATATCCAGCAGTAGTGAGTGCTGTTTTAACTAAATCTGTGAAATTACTTGCCACCAGTCCTAACACTGCACGATCTTTTATCTCCGGGTAGCAAGGAGAACCGCTCCCACCTGCAACTGGTCCTACTAATAAGTTTTCAGTTTCAGTTTGCAAAATTACTGGTCCACCACTGTCACCAAAACAGGCACCAGATCCGCTAGCTGATTTTCCATACAAATAAGTCTTGCCACCTAAGAATTGATAAGGAGTTTGCGAAAGGGTTAAAGGAATCATTGAAACATCACTTTCTTTGGCAGTCTGACCATAACCAAAAAAGTTCAACTTTTTACCCAACAAAGTAGCTGAGGCAGCTTCTGACTCACTTGCTAAACGAGCAACCAAAGGAGTGCCGATTTCTTTGTCCAAAATCAAGAAAGCTAAATCATTGTCTTCAACAAATCCGGTGCTGGAATTTGAATACCCACCAGTAAGAATTACGGCCACAGCTTTGGCAACTGGTCTAGCCCCAGTTACATTTACCCCTTGGGCATAAATGCTTACGTCAGAAGCAGTAGCCACAGTGGATGTGCCTTCAGCAACAACGCAATGAGCAGCAGTCACCACAATTTTTGGTTTCCATAAACCACCAGTACAAGCTGTTTGTAAATCACCTGGTAAATCAACTCTGACTGCAACCACAAAGCCTGAACCTGTGGCATCAGCGCCACCCACAACCGCATTGGCTGAAGTCGAAAAAAAGCTGATAAATAAAGAGAAAATTGCTATCAAAGCAGTAGATATTTTTTTCATGTGATGTAAGACTACTTTAATGCAATCTTTAGCGCTTCTTGTGAGCCTGATACTTCTTTCGGTACTTTTATTTGGACCTATTGCTCTTGTTTGCTCCTTTGCTAGCCAGAAAAAGTTGGCAAGAATTTTAACTTTCGTATTCGGATCTTTAGCAATTATCACCGGTATCTGGTTAGCCAGTTTGCCGATCGGAATCGGAGCACGACTAATGGGATTATTCGCACTTGGTTGTGGCGCTTACGCGATCTATCGCCGCCGAGTTTCTTGAACTAATCAGTTTTAGGCATTAAAAAACCCCGGCGCAAGCACCGGGGTTTTTTCAGCAAACCTATAAAGGTTAAGCAGCTTTCTTACGACGACGACGACGCTTTGGAGCAGCTTTTGCTGCTTTCTTACGACGACGCTTTGGTGCAGCTTTCTTTGCAGCTTTCTTACGACGACGACGCTTTGGAGCAGCTTTTGCTGCTTTCTTACGACGACGCTTTGGAGCAGCTGCTGCCTTCTTACGACGGCGCTTTGGTGCTGCTTTCTTTGCTGCTTTTTTTCTTCTTTTAGCCACAATTCCTCCTGGCGAGTGTCTTCTGTTCCGGAAATCACAGAAGAACGTTAAGAACAATCGTTCCAGAAGAAATGCATATTGTCTCTAAGTAACGCGTATTTCGACGCGCCGTGTCGCAACTATTATTTCACTAATTTTTAAGTTTTTAACACAAAATATTTGTTAATTATTTGATTAAAAATATGCAAAAAAAAGGTGCATTTGCGCAGGTCAGAGGGGGTTTTTGCCAAGTCATAATTTTCACATTAATTTCTTGAGTGTGATAAAAGTGCTATATGTTGTGTCCATTTTTTGTATTTTTTCACAAAAATCTTTTATTTTTTTTGTAAAAACATTCATATTTTCAGCATTTTTATTGAAATTTTTTATATTTTGCTAATTAATTCAGTTGCAAAAATTGTTAATATTTTGCAAGAATTTGACGAAATTCCAGTCGAAATGTATGCGTAATATAGACGCATCTCTAATTTAGTTCCATCTGCAGATCCACTAAATAGATCAATTCTTCAATACAAGTAAGACAGATATGAGGTTTTAAGAGACTTGGTCGACTAGTTCAACCAAATGATCATAGTTTTGACCGGTGGCAATACTTAGCCCAATTTGGCAAGGTCTGTTACTGGAGGCATAAGCCACATATTTGTGACTACTTAATTCTTGTGCCTGGGTACTAGTCGCGGCTTGGGTTAGCTCTGGGTGGAGTAAACCTCGATCACCGGCAAAACCACAACAAGTCCAATCAAGGGGCACTATTATTTCTTCACTAATTGCTTCAGCTAAAGCAGTCATGTGTTTATTGATCCCTAGTTCCACCCCTGAACAGGTGGGATGAAGAACCAGGGAGGTGAGTTTGGTTTTTATTTTCACCAACGGAAGAATTTTTTCGTTCACAAATTGTAAAGCATCGACAATTGGGATTTGGGTTTCACTAAAAATTTGGGTTAAACCATGGGTGCAGGAAGTGGCATCTGAAACCACCACCAAGTTCTCTCTGGTTACTTGTCGCATAATTTCCTGCTTGGTTTTCAAGGCCATAACTTCATAGCCTTGGGTTAATCCTTTAGAAGCCCACGGTGTGCCACAACAAATATCTTGAATACCTGCCGGGATCAAAACTTTTAATCCTGCTTTTTCACACAATTTTAAGAAAGCTCTTTGAATATCACTTTCCCCGTATAGGGAATTAACGCAAGAGGGAAAATAAACCAAATCAGGATTATCTGAGTGAAGAGCTAAACGACCTTTTCCACCACTTGGTAAAGCTTTATTCCACAGGGGCATTGAATTATTTCCACTGATTTGGCGAAGGATTTTATTTACTGTTTCCACAATTGGGGCTGGCACATTTTTTGCTGTAGTCAAAAGTCCAGAAAGTAAAGTAGTAGTGGCTGACCATTTGCTCGCAGCCAATGTTCCAAAGCTTTGAGAAACAAAGCTTTGTTGTTCACTGCGTAGTCTTTTCACAAGATCCCCGGTGTTGATGTGAACTGGGCAAGCAGTGGCACACATGCCGTCAACGGCACAGGTATCAAGTGCTTGGTAGTCATAGTTGGCATTTATGGCTTCAATTAGTTCTTGGTCGTTATTTTTTTCCGCATCCTTTTTTATTCTTCTGATGGTGATTCTTTGGCGGGGGGTCAAGGTGAGGTCTTTACTTGGACAGACTGTTTCGCAGTACCCACATTCCACACATTTATCAACTTCCTGATCAATGACGGGTGAGACTTTTAGGTTTTCAATATGAATGTTTTCATTTTCGTTGATGATGATTCCGGGGTTGAGAATATTTCGTTTATCAACGAGTTTCTTTAAATCAACCATTATTTGATACAACTCAGCGCCGAATTGTCTTTTCACAAATGGAGCCATGATTCGACCTGTGCCATGTTCTGCTTTTAGGGAACCATCGTGGGACAAAACCAGTTCCACCATGTCTTGGGTGAAATCTTCATAGCGCTGTAAAGACGATGGATCATGAAATTTTTCATTCAAAAGAAAATGAAGATTTCCATCTTTGGCGTGACCAAAAATCACGGAATCTAAATAGTGATGCTTCTTTAACAACTCACCTAAATGGGTAGTGGTTTCATGTAAATGTTTCATGGGCACAGATATGTCTTCGAGGAGTGCAGTGGTCCCACTGGGCCTGTTACCAGCAACAGCAGCGTAAAGACCTTTGCGGGCATGCCATAGTTCGTTTCTGATCTCTGTTGATTTTGTTAACTCACCACTTTTTATTGGTAAGTCTTTGAAAACTTGGTGGGCATTATCAATCAAGGCATCAAGTTGGGATTCGGTTTCAGCTTGATATTCGATCAACAGGCCAGCATGATTTTTGAACTCTAAGTGCTTTAGAACTGTGTCAGCCATGTGTTCACGTTGGGCAACTTTTAGAGACGAAATATCCAGCAGCTCAATAACAGCAGCATCACTGTTTTTTAGTGCTGGTAATGATTTTGTGGCAAGTTCTAGTTCATCAAAAATCAGTAAACTTGTGGCAGATTTTGCTAACAGCGGCAAAGTGTTAAACGTGGCCTCAGCGATAAAGGCAAGGGTTCCCTCGCTACCCACAATTAAATGGGTCAAAATATCTATAGGTTTTTCAAAATCAACAAAAGAATTAAGGCCATAGCCCATAGTGTTTTTTATCGAGTAAGCGTTATTAATTTTTTCTACCAGTTGTGGTTTTTCCACTATTCTTTTTCTTAACTCAAGTAGACCGGCATAGATTTCTGGTTCTTTGATTCTTAATTGGTTATCAGCATCTACTTGACTTGAATCAAGCAGAGTTCCTGAAGGTAAGACAAAAATAAGCGATGAAAGAGTTTTGTAGGTATTAAATTCTGTGCCACAAGCCATGCCGCTGGAATTATTGGCAATAACACCACCAATGGTGCAAGCAATTTCACTTGCTGGATCTGGTCCTAGTTTTCGACCGTATTTTTTTAAACTGGCATTTACTCTATTTACGGTTAACCCTGGTTGAACTCTTACTTTTAGTCCGTTTGCTAATACTTCTATTTCTTTAAAGTTTTTACGAGTATCAACCAGCAAAGAATCAGTTACAGATTGGCCACTTAAGGAGGTGCCCCCGGATCGAAAAGTTATCCCTAAATCATGCCTTTGGGATATTTGAAATATTTCTGATATTTGTTGAGCTGTTTTTGGTTTTGCTACCAAAGTTGGGGTTAATAAGTAGTGAGAGGCATCATTGGCAATACTTACTCGGTCAAAGAGTTCATCCGAGATTTGGTCAGGTAAAACTTTCTTTAAATCGTGAAGTAAATCTTGGTTGAGGTTTTTAGTGCGATTCACGCAACACCTGGGATCCACTTGATCCCACTAGGAAATCTAAATCTGCACCAGTATCTGCTTGATTGACATGATCGACATACAACTTTTGCCAACCACGATCAGATTTAGCTAAAGCATCAATCATCTTTTGACTTGGTTTTCTATTCTTCAATTCTTCATCACTTAGTTCAACATTTAAAGTTCTTTTTTCAACATCAAGTGAAATTACATCACCTGTTTGGATTAGGGCTAAGGGACCAAATGCTGCTGCTTCTGGGGCCACATGCAAAATCACGGTGCCATAAGCAGTGCCACTCATTCGCCCATCACAAATTCTTACCATGTCTCTTACCCCTTGTGCAAGAAGTTTTTGCGGCATTGGCATGTTGGCAACTTCTGGCATTCCGGGATATCCCTTAGGACCACATCCTCTTAAAACTAAAACTGAATCTTTATCAACAGCTAAGTTTGGATCATCAATTCGTGCATGGAAATCTTCAATGGAATCAAACACTAAAGCTTTGCCTTTGTGCTTTAGTAATTCTTTACTGGCTGCAGCTGGTTTGATTACGGCACCAAGAGGTGCCAGGTTTCCTTTTAATACTGCAATTCCTGCAGAATCTTTCAAAGGATTGCTTCTTTTGCTGATCACTGTTTCGTCAAAAATTTCTGCATCAGCTAAATAATCAACTAAAGGTTTACCGGTAACTGTTATTGCTTTTGGATCCAACAGATCTTTTAGTTCTTTTAGTAAAGCAAGCAGGCCTCCTGCTCTAAAAAAATCTTCCATCAAATGAGTTCCAGCAGGTTGCAAGTTAGCAAGAAGTGGAACATTTGATCCGATTTTGTCGAAATCATCCAAAGTTAATTTAATTCCTAATCGCCCTGCAATTGCTAATAAATGAACAACCGCATTTGTGGAACCACCAATGCCGGCGAGAGTGACTATGGCGTTAATAAATGAACCCTTTGTCATCACATCACTTGGTTTGCGGTCATCTTTTATCATTTGCACAATTAATCTGCCAGTTTCTTGCGCGCTTTGTAACAATCTTGAATCAGGTGCTGGTGTTCCAGCAACTCCTGGAATTGTCATACCTAAAGCTTCAGCAACACAACCCATGGTGGAAGCAGTTCCCATGGTGTTGCAATGTCCACGGCTTCTAATCATTGATGATTCTGATTTGAGGAAATCTTCTTCACTCATTTTTCCGGCACGCAATTCTTCACTGAATTTCCAGACATCTGTGCCGCAACCTAATGCTTTACCTTTATAAGTTCCTGTCAACATTGGTCCACCGGGCACCACAATTGCTGGTAAATCAACTGAAGCTGCTGCCATTAAGAGTGCAGGAATTGTTTTGTCGCAACCACCTAGTAAAACAACACCATCAATTGGATTTGCGCGAAGTAATTCTTCTGTTGCCATGGCAGACATGTTGCGCCATAACATTGCAGTTGGGCGAACTTGTGTTTCGCCTAATGAAACAGCTGGCATGTTTAAGGGAACACCACCTGCTTCCCAAATTCCGTTTTTTACATATTCCATTACTTCATTCAAATGAGAATTACAGGGAGCAAGATCTGAAGCTGTGTTTGCTATTGCAATATGAGGGCGACCATCAAAAGCGTTATTAGGTAGACCTCTTCTCATCCAAGCACGATGGATATAGGAGTCTCTATCTTTACCTTTGTACCAAGCATCACTTCGCATTAGAAGTTTTTACCTCACTATCGAGACAACTTGGTGTTTGGTCGTATTACTGCTCAATCTATATTGTTTCCATTATGAGAGCTTTCGTGGTTACTGCTCCACACACTTCGGGCGTGCAAGAAGTCGAAAAACCAGTGGCTGGCCCAGGGCAGGTAGTTGTTGATGTTTCCCGGGTTGGGGTTTGTGGCACCGACGTTGAATTCTTCACCGGTGAAATGGCATACCTTCATTCTGGACATGAAAAATATCCGTTAAGACTTGGCCATGAATGGTGCGGTGTTATTGCATCAGTTGGTGATGGTGTTGATAAAAACATTGTGGGAAGACGTGTCACAGGGGACACCATGCTTGGTTGTGGCAAATGTTATCGCTGTTTAAATAATCGCCAACATGTTTGTGAAAATAGATTTGAAATTGGAATTAGAAACGGTTGGGCTGGAGCTTTAGCTGAAGAACTATTAGTTCCAGTTACAGCATTGCATTTTTTACCAGATTCAATTGATGACACAGTTGGTGCATTAATTGAACCAGGTGGAAATTCTTTAAGAGCAGCTCAATCTGCTTTAGCTGGTCCTGGTAAAAAAGTTTTGGTGTGGGGATCTGGAACTATTGGTTTACTAACTGCACAATTAGCGGCTTACATGGGTGCTTATGTGCACGTTATTGGTAGAAATCCACAAACACTTTCATTGGCAAAACATTTAGGTGCAAGTGCAACTTCGCAAGATTTTGAAGAAGTTGATGGTGGATTTGATGCAGTAATAGATTGTACTTTTGATAAAGATGTGCCAAGTAAAGCTGTTAAATATGTAGAACTTGGTGGACGAGTTGTTTATATTGGAATTTCAGGTGTGCCAAGTTTGATTGATACCAGAGATTTAGTTTTGAAAGATGTAACAGCTGTGGGAATTTTGTCTGCTTCACCTGGTTTAGAAGGAACAATTGATATTTATGGCAGTGGCAAAGTTGATCCCACACCAATAGTTGCCGCCACTGTGGGGTTAAAAGAAACTGCTGATGTTTTAGCTGGGAAAAGACCAGCAAATGCAGGTGTTGGTCCAAAGATTCATATTGATCCACGAAAGGATTGAGTTTGAGATGAATGACTTTAAAGATTTAGTAGCAATCATTACCGGTGGAGCAAGTGGCATCGGTGAAGCAACAGCGAAATTACTTCAATCTCGTGGTGGCAAAGTATTTGTATTTGATAGAAACCAACCTTTAAATCCAATTAACGGTGTTACTTATGTGATTTGTGACATTAGTAATAGAGAAGAAGTAAATAAATCAGTTGCTGATGTTGCCCAGAACGGTTTAGATATTTTGATTAATAACGCAGGCATAGGTGCCGTTGGTGATGTCACAATTGGTGATGATGTTGAATGGCACAAAGTATTAGATGTAAACGTTGTTGGAACAGCACGAATGAGTGCTGCCGCGATTCCGTTTTTAAGAAAATCAAAGAGTGCTGCCATTGTTAACGTTTCATCCATTGTGGCAACTGATGGTTTTCCACAACGAGCAATTTACTCTGCATCTAAAGGTGCAGTTCATGCTTTAACACTTGCCATGGCAGCAGATCACATCAGAGAAGGAATCAGAATTAACTGCGTAGTTCCAGCAACCGCTGATACTCCATGGGTTGGAAGATTGCTTGATCAAGCAGCAGATTCAAAAGCTATGAAAGAAGCATTAATTGCCCGCCAACCAATGGGAAGACTTGTCACCGCTGATGAAATCGCACATGCGATTTGTTATTTAGCTTCACCTTTATCTTCTTCCACAACTGGAATTGGATTAAATGTTGATGGTGGAGTCGGTGGACTAAGAATTCCACCAAAATAAATGATTGCAGTTGAAGTATTTGATGATCGTCGGTGCTGGTTAGGCGAAGGCCCTACCGCTTCTGGAACCAATAACAATCATGTGCAGTGGGTTGATGTATTAAATGGCAAAGTCTTAAGTAAAAATATTGAATCAAGTAAAACTTCTGAATACAAACTAAATGATCACGTCAGCTTTGCCATTCCTCGCACCAGTGGGGGAGATGTCCTAGGAACGGCCAATGGTCCAGTTTTAAGAAATTCAGAAGGTGAAATTATAAAACTTCCTGGTAGAGAAAAAGATGAATTTAAATCACGTTGGAATGATGCCAAAGTTTCCTACACGGGAGATTTATTCTTAGGAACACTTTCTTATGACCTAGTTCCTAAAGCAAGTGGACTGTATCGAATATCTAAAGATGGTAGTGAAATAAAGAAAATAGTTAGTGAAGTAACACTTGCTAATGGACTTGACTGGTCTGTGGATAACCAATCCTTTTATTTCATTGATTCACTGGAACATTGTGTTGATGCGTTTTCCTACGATGGCCAAGAAATCACTGATAGAAGAACTGTCATCAAGTTTGGTGAAAATGAGATACCAGATGGAATGTGTGTGGATAGTGAAGATGGCCTGTGGATTGCATTTTGGGAGGGATCTGAAGTTAGAAGATATGACGAGAAATACAAACTTAGTGAAAGAATTCAATTACCAGTTTCTTACACAACTTCATGTACTTTTGCCGGTAAAGATTTAGCGCAATTAATAATCACAACTGCTCACAATAATGAGATGGGAAAACATCCACAGGCTGGAATGGCCTTCATCTGTAATCCAGGGATAAAAGGCAAAGCCACCAACCAGTTTGGTTTATAACCAAAAAGTAGACAAAGACTAAGATAAAAGCAAGGAAAGGTTGAAGATGAAATTAGCTCGTTTAGGAAAAATTGGTTTTGAAAAACCTGCCATAGTACTCAGTGATACCGAAGCAGTTTTTGTTGATGATGTGGTGGCCGATTTCAATCGTGAAACTCTTTCAAATGGAGCAATTGAAAAATTACGAAAACTAGACTTATCAAGTAGACCAAAAGTTAAAATCTCTGATTACAGATTTGGTTCTCCAGTTGCTCGACCAACAAAAGCAATTTGTGTAGGACTTAATTACGCCAAGCACGCAAAAGAATCAGGAGCTGAACCTCCTAAAGAGCCAGTTATTTTTATGAAAGCACCAGATACGGTAATTGGTGGATTTGATGACATTATTATCCCGCCAAATTCGGTTAAAACAGATTATGAAGTTGAGTTATGTGTAGTAATTGGTAAAGATGCTCTTTATTTAGAATCACCTGCAAAAGCTAAAGAACACATTCTTGGTTACACCATTTCACAAGATATTTCTGAGCGTCACTGGCAGATTGAAAGAAGTGGTCAATGGGTGAAAGGTAAATCTTTCCCAACCTTTAATCCAATTGGTCCTTGGATTGTCACAACTGACGAATTTGATCCAAGTGATGTCAGACTTTGGTCAACTGTTGATGGAGAAAAGAGACAAGATTCAAAAACCAGTGACATGATTTTTGGAATTGATCACTGTATTTGGTACATCTCTCAATTTATGGAATTAAAAGCAGGAGACATTATTAATACTGGAACTCCTGAAGGTGTGGGAATGGGCTTTAAGCCTGAGAGGTATTTAACTGCTGGTCAAGTTGTTGAAACTGGAATTGATGGTTTAGGAATCATTAAATCAAACGTTGTTAGCTACAAATAAAAGGAAAAAATAATGGAAAAAGTTAGATTCGGTTTTATTGGTGCAGGCTCAATTGCCAAGAAAGCACTTTATCCAGCGTTAATGAATTCTTCAGTTGGTGAAATTTATGCAGTAGCAGGAAAAGATGAGACCAGAGCAAAATCACTTTCTCCATCTGGAAAGTTTTATACTGATTACCAAGATTTGATTAATGATCCAAAAGTTGAAGCAGTTTATATTTCTCTACCTAATTCCCTGCACATTCCTTGGGCAATAAAGGCCATGCAAGCTGGAAAGCATGTTTTGTGTGAAAAACCAATAGCAATGAATGCTCAAGAACTAAAAGAAGCAATCAAGGTTTCTGAATCAACTGGAAAATTGTTAATGGAAGCTAGTTGGAATAGATGGCATCCTCGAACTATGAGAATTAAACAATTAGTCGACTCAGGTGTTATTGGCAAAATTACTGCAATTGATGCCAGTTTTACCTACGACGGACTTGAAGCAGACAACATTAGAACAGTTCCTGAATTAGGGGGTGGAAGTCTTTATGACCTTGGTCCTTATTCTGCAGTTGCACCATTGTGGATAACTAATTTTGCGCCAATTAAAGATATTGCAACTGAAGTTACTTGGCATCCAGGTGGAAGTGATGAAACTTTAAAAGCCACTTACACAATTGGTGATGTTAAAGCGACAATTCTAACTTCAATGAATATTCCAGACAAAATTACTTTATTAATAACAGGAACTGAAGGAACAATTGCCACAGGTGGAAATGATGCATTTGTCTCCCACAACAACCCAAGCACCTTAATTATTGATAACAAAGATGGCAAAAAAGTTGAAGAATTTGCAGCGTGTGATCCTTACCAATTAATGGCTGATTCATTTGCTAAGAAAATTAGGGGCGAACAGGCTTGGTTGTTGCCATTGTCAGAATCAGTTAAATTCTCTGAATTCTTTGATTCTGTTTTTGCTACGTTGAAGAAATAGTTATTCGTAAGAATGATCTTTATCAGGATATTTACCTGAGGTAACATCAGCACTGAAATCTTTGACTGCTTTTTCAACTTGTTCGCGAAGGTTCAGATAATTCTTGACATATTTAGGCTTTGGTCCAGGAGTTAAGCCAACTAAGTCTTGCCAAACCATAACTTGAGCATCAGTGTCTGATCCTGCACCAATTCCAATAGTAGGAATAGAAACAGATTTAGTAATTTGCTTAGCTAATTCACTAGGAATTGCTTCAAGCACAATTGAAAACGCACCTGCTTCCTCTAAAGACTTAGCATCAAGTAGTAATTGATCTGCTTGCTCTCCACGTCCTTGAACTTTGTAACCACCAAAAACGTTTACTGATTGTGGGGTTAAACCGATATGTCCCATTACTGGAATTCCTGCTGCCACTAATGCTTTGACTGTTTCAACAATTCTTTGTCCACCTTCAAGCTTTACTGCGTGTGCTCCTGCTTTCAAAAACTTTGTTGCTGATTCAAGTGCTGTTGAAACAGAAGTTTGATAGGAACCAAATGGCATATCAGCTACCACCAGAGCATTTTTGGTTGATCTTGCTACAGCTGAAACTATGGGAAGCATTTCATCAACTGTGACAGGAAGTGTTGAGTCATAACCAAAAACTAGAGTAGCTGCAGAATCCCCAACCAAGAGAACAGGGATTCCTGCTTCATCAAATAGGGAAGCAGTCAAAGAGTCATAACTTGTGAGCATTGTGAAGCGCTTTTTTGATTGCTTGAAATCAGCAAGATCGCGCACAGATATACGTGTCATAACCATTTTCCTCTCGAAGCCAAATTTCTTGGTCCCCGGATTTATCTAGGTAGAGCCTTAAATCTAGCAAAACTGTCTCAATACCAATACTTCAGACTTTAGAAAGCGATATTTGACGACACAATGTGGGTATTTTTCAATTAAAGTTCAGGATGGCCTAAAATTGAAATAATCTCAATTTGGTCGGGAAAGTAAATTTGAAAAGAAAAATAGCTCGACTGTTCGTAGTTATTTTCATGGTAAATTCAACTATTTTTATACCTTCCACTAACTCACATGCCACCACAGTATGTCCAAACTTGGATTCCTATAGCGCCAATTTTTCTTCTACACCAATTCTTTGGTTGAGATCAGATTGTGTTAACGGAGTTGGTGCCACAAATCCAGCTGATGGAACTTCAGTCACAAGATGGGAAGATGTTTCAGGAAACAATAACGATGCAACAGTTGTCTCAGGGAAAGTTAGTCCAACTTTACAAAGCGACAACGCAAATCTAATTAATGGTCAACCAGTATTAAATTTTTCAAGGGATGGTGCTGGAACTATATTAGAAGTAAACAATGTTGATATCAGAGCAACTACGATGCCAGATGTCTCCATATTTGTTGTTTATAAAACAAGACATTCAAACGCGTCTGAAGATTTAGGAGTTTTTGGAAATGACAACGGAAGTTGGGATAGATTTTTCCTTGCCAGATATTCCGGTTACGGATCATCAAGCGATGGATTGATTTCACTGGGTCCAAGTTCAGGTAACACAACTGCTACAAGGCTTACAAATGCTGGAGTGAACGAATCTACAAAAGTTTTAACTGCTGTATACGACGGTAGTGTTTCTGGAGGAACAAATAGTGGACCAACTAATGCATCTCGCATTTATTTTGGAGGTACACTTGCCAAAACATTTACTGATCAAACGGCTGCTACTGCTGCACAAACTAAGTTATTTATTGGGTGGGATGGGGACAACAGTGTTTTTCGAGGCGACATCGTCGAATTTATAGTTTTTAACGAAGCCTTGACAGCACCAGTTGTTACAACCGTTAACGAAGTTTTGAATGAGCAATACGACTTAGGGCTTCCAATTTCAACAAATCTTCCAGATGTTTTACTCGCCGACCCAAAGGTAGCTAGTGTTAATTTTGCTACTTTAGATTTAAGCCTTTCTACAAATGCCATGATCTGCTTTAGTCAAGTTCTTAATTCCAGCGGATCAGCACTAAGCGGGAGCCCAACCATAAGCATTTCACGGACTTCTAGTGTCTCAGGAGTAACAGAAAATACGGATACCAATTTATGGAGATACAGTGGTGCTATTGGTGCTGTCCAAGACCAAATAAATTCAATTATTGTTTCAGGTGCCCCAGCCCCAGGCAAAGTTGCTCCAACGAGTTCCAAATGGTTAAAAGTTCACGTTACCTCTGCTATAACTTCAGCAACTGATTGTACAGATTCGCAGGTCGACAAAGTCGTTGAAATAAGATCATTAATTATGACAACAAAAAGAATAATTAACAATATATCTGTTAGTTAGATCTGCAACCACGTGATTTCACTGATACATCTTCAAATTCTGGCTAAAAAAACGAGTGCAATTGTGATAAGGGCTTTTTAAATTATAGTAAACTAAATCTTTCATTTCTAATAGAGATTTTTGCATCTGAGTACCATTCAACTGTGCAATCCTTGCTTGAAACTTCCATGATAAATTTCTTTTGCTCGAGTGATTTTAGCTGAATTTCAAATTTGATACTTTTAATATTTTTATCAACTTTTATTATAGAAATTACCTTGTTGGTGGCAGCATCTTTTACTTGAATTGATTGAGCAGGGGTACATTTCCCGCCTCGAACACCAAAAGTAACCAGCCCGTTAACTGTTTGTTTATTGGGGTTAAGCGCATACAAAGAGAATTCATTGTTATAAAAATCTATTTGCCTTCCCGCTTGAACATTACCCACATCAGCGTTGCCTTTCCAGGTTAATGTGACCAGGGATTGTTGTGCGTACCCATTGGATAATTTAGGGTCTATTTTAAACGCAGCTAGCCTGGTGTTTTTGGAGATGGCGATTGGTTTTCCCGCAGCTTTGATCCAAGCATTACCAGTGTCAATAGTGCTTTCATAGGCCCTGAAATCAACAACTACCGCGCAATAACCCACGGCTGCAGCTTGGGCAGCGATTTTAGCTACTGATTTTGTTTCAATCCGGTCTTGCCAACTAGCTTGTTGAGTTCCTTTAACGACGCCATATGAATATTTTCTGTTGGGATTTGTTAAATACAACCAGAAATGGTCGTAATCATTCACCCCTCCAACTGTTCCTCCTTCTGGATATTTCATGACGGGAAGTTGCAATATTGGGCAAGTGGGATCCAAGTTTTGATCAAGTTGCTTAGAGAAATCTGCTAATTCTGCTTGTAACTCTTGGGCAGGCTTTAATCCGTTAGGAAGAGTTCTTAATCCTTGATCAAAAAGTGTTACAAGTAGCATCGTTACCACTAATGCTTGTTTTGTTAACGGAGTAAAGTTTTTCCAAATGTTTGACTGTTTAATGACTAGAGCACTAATTACTACCGCAAAATAAATTAAGAATATGAAAAATCTACCCCAGGATCTGATCAAATCTGAAACCAAAAGGGTAAAAATTGAACCTAATCCAGTATTCCAATAGAAGAACAGGGAAGTGACAAAACTTATTAAAAGTGCTTGTAAAAATAAGGGTTGATTGCTGCTATTACTAGTATTTTCGTTGAAAGCGTTGGGTTTTACATTTGTTATCATCAAATAAATGGCAAGAATCAAACAAAAAATGATCGCTAAAGCCCCCAAAAGAGAATTCCAGGGTCCGGCTTCTCCCAGACTTAAAGTAGATAATTGATCAAATTTTAGTCTCAGCTTAGAGAAAAAAGGAATTAAAGAAATTGGGTTAGGTAAAAAGAGTGCAATAAATGAACCTGAGTATTTTTCAGCGTAACCATAAATTCTTTCCAAAGGAGAACTCAACAATGGATAAGTGGATTGATTTCTTTGAATAAGTAATTCAATTAGCTGCAAAAAAGGAATAATACTTAAATAGTAGAGATTATTCAGATTCTTTTTGAGACTAAATCGTTGTGTGATTGCAAACAATATAAATATTGCCACCAGTAAAATTTCCACAAAAACCCAATAATATGGCTCAAATGTTGAGATTAGCATCAAAATTGCTGTTAATTTCAATACTTTATGTTTAGTGGACTCTGCATAGTAATCAGTAAAAATCAGCAAGAAAATTATAAATATGGGAACTACTGCATACATTGCATACTCAGGATGCCACAGTGCTCTTTGAAAGTGCCAGGGAAGCAAAGTAAGCATTAAGGTCAGCATTGAACTTGAAAGAAGTGAAAACTTTAATTTGTTAAATAGCAGGAAAGTAAAACTTCCCACCAGGATAAAACTAAAAATTATATAGGAATTTACAACAGCAAATGCGCCTAAAAAGTGTGACGCTATAAGAAAATATGAATATACGAATATTTTGACTGTTCCCCAATGAGATCTATCACCGATATAGGGCCAACCCAGTTGACTCAGTTGATTTATAGAGTTTGTAGTTTGAAGATTTTGTGCGAAAGTATATGTTTCCATGACGTCCCCGGCATAGGTCCAGGGACTATTTAAATCAGTAATGGAAAAACCTAAGACGTGAAACGCAATTGCTACAGTAATTATGTTAAGAAGTAGACAAACCCCAATTAATTTGAAGGCTTTATTAAATTTCAAGGTTTTTACTATTTAATTTAGGCTTGGATTCCTTCATTTTTTGGCTTTTTGTGGAACCGAAGGGTTTGAGTGCTAATAAATTAATAATTTATATTCCCTAAGACACGCCGTTCACAAAATAACCAGTTTTACTTTGCGTTGAAATTATAGTTCACAGTAACATCGAGAAGGTATCAGTGCGACAAGGGAAAAATCAAACCCCATTAGGCACTTCTATAGGTGGAGCAAACCCTAAATCTGGTTCCAAAAAGAAAATAATTCTAATTCTTGCTGGTCTCTCACCCATTCCATTGATTGGTTATGTGTTAGCTGCAAATGTCACAATCTTAGGAACCGGGGGAGCAACGGCGGTTGAGTTTGGGCAGGGATCTGCTGATGCCACAGCTTGCGATACGAGTATGAATACGGCCCTCAACACTTCTTATAACGGAACAACTTTTATGTTGACCACAATTGTTTTATCAGATGTGAATGGAACTTCTGGTAATTGTCTAAATAAAGCGATAACTGTTTCAGTTTCTAGTAGTTCGACTGTCTTAGGTTCAGCTGTGGTCACCCCGACTGCTTCTCCGGGTTCAACTGCCGGGACTTTCACCCTCACGCCCACGCCTTCGGTAACCGCATCAGCTGTGACCAAAGTTCTGATTCAAACTCAATAACACGACACGCCCAAGTCGGATTTGAATGCATTATTTATGCATAGATATGAGACTATTGGGGCATAAGCAACAATTGACTTATAGAAGACAATTGGTACTTAGAGAGAGTTTGGTCTAAATGTCTAAATCGCCATTAGCGAATTCATTCAATTCTAAATCCAAAAAACGTTCCAAACCAATTTTGATTCTGGCCTTACTGGGCATCTTGGGATTAGGCGGCGGAGTATTAGCTGCAAACATAACTATCAACGCTGACTCACCTGTTGAATTTGGCCAAGGAGCTGCTGCAACCATGACTTGTGATACCGCAGTGCAACTTTACCCAACAAGTACTTATGATGAAACTGCCAATTTGTTTAGGCTTACAACTATAGAAATTAGAAAATTAAATCAGCTCGCTCCTATTGTATCCTCAGGTGATCAAGTAGCCGACCTTGGTTGTGGAAATAAAGTTTTGACTGTTAAGGCTCTGGATTCTACGGGTGCTGTCCTTGTAGTAGCAACCGCTGTGGTTCCATCTGCCACTGCTACTGAAGGCACTATAACTTTGACACCTACTCCTTCAATTTCATCTACAGCTATTGCTAAGTTAACGATTGAGTCTAACGATAACCTTAGTTAAGTTTTAGTAATAATGAATTTATTTGGCGCATTGGGAATTGAACTAAAAGTTCAAAGAAAAAATCCGCAAGACTCAGTGCTTATAACTGTTAAAAAACCAAATGGTCAAATCAGAACAGCAGTTGTCAAACCTGGAACTGATCGCATTGAATCATCGCCCAATTACTTAGTTCAAGCACCAATTAAAGATAAGCAAATTCTTCTCAAGAAAACCTTTCGGTTCATAAGTGCAATCGGATATTTAGTTGTGGGAATATTATTTGTTTCATTGTTAGTGGCAAGAATTACAGAATTTGGTGAAGCTAGAGTTGTTTTGACTGGGTCAATGGCGCCAGCGATTAATCCAGGTGACATGGTTTTTACCGTAAACGATAATTTCACTCAACCTAAAATAAATGATGTTGTTATTTATGAAGCTAGAACATTTGAAGGTGATTTGGTTGCTCCTTTCGCACACAGAATAATTGGTGGTGATGCCGAAAAGGGTTGGATTATGAAAGGGGATGCGAATGAAAAACCAGATTTGCAGCAACCTAAATCAGCAGATATCACGGGGGTAGTTAAGTTAGTGGTTCCTAAAGTTGGAATCCTCTTTGACATTAAAGCATTAATTTTCCTGGTTGCAATTATTATTTCCATTCATTTAACTCGGGAAATATTGAGAACCCCAAGTGAGTAAAAAATCAAGTAAAAAAGCTAATAAAAAAGTCACTGAAAATGATGATGAAGAAGATTTATTAAGCGCTAATTCTTTGCTCACTTCTACCCTTAACCCACCTGTGGAAGAAGAAGAAAAAGAAGAAAAACGTGAAGATAGAAGAGGTTATATTTTAATACTGTTCATTCTGGTATTTCTGCTTGCCGCAAACCAATATTTTGGTTGGATTATTCCCGTAAAATTAAGTAATCCTCTCTCAACCTACGATCAAAAACCTGCTATGGGTGCTCCGGTGGGATCAGGAGATGCAAACAGTGGCACAGGTGAAGTTAACGTGGTGGCCTGTGACAGTGATATCTCTATTTCTATGAGCTCAACTTATGTTCCTTACTCAAAAACAGTTGCTAATAATTGGGTGCTTGATGTTTTAACCATCTCAGATCTAGATGCTGCTGCCTGTACGGGAGAGAAAGTCACTGTTTTACTACTAAAAAGTGCTGAATCAGTTTTAGTCACCTCCAAAGTACTCACAATTTCTGGTTCCAGTCTGACTTTCACCTGTGCTCCTAATGAAAAAGGTGCCTGTACGGGAGGAGGTTTCCCCTCAACTCCAATACTGAGATCCAATGTAATAAACTCAGTAACTCTGGAGGTGGCATCGTAAATGTTTGGACGTAAGCACAATTCTGCTGTACTAAACGTACCCGTTTCCCATAAAAACGACTCGCCTTCAAATCCAGGTGAACCAGCCTTAATCGTAGATTTACCCGATGGTCAAAAACTAATTGTTGGCGAAATTGAAGTTGGAACTGTTATCGAAGTTGCTACTTGGCGTGGAACTGGCAGACCTGATTCAAGAACAAATCGAATGTTGTTAGGTGCTGGGGTAACTGAAAATGCCAGAACCAAAGCAATAAGTGCACCGAAAAGTAACAAAAATGATTCTGTTTTCACTGTTAAGCCTGAAGCTCGTGGATTAGCAAACAAAATAAACACCAATAACAAAAAAGTCATAAAAGGCAACCATGGTGTGTCCAGAAAATCAAAAAGTTTCCAACGTGTCGGTTTCGTGGCAGCCGGAATTATTGCTGTGCTTTCCATCCCGATGTTGCTTGTCAATAATGGTTTATTTCAATTTACATCCCCTGATTTGGGATTAGCCACAAAACTTGGAAGAGCTGATTCAGTTTATGCCATAACTACCTCAGCAGCTGATCTTAAAAGTGGAGACATCGTTATCTCAACAATTACTGGTAAAAATGGGTCTCAAGAATTAATGGCACAAGTTTTGGTTTACGGTGCGAATAGCGTCTTGTTACAAGCCAACGGTTTTCAATACGAAGTTTCTAGGGAAACTATAACTTCAAAAGTTAGAGTAGTAGTTCCGTTTGCTGGGTCATTTGCCCGAATTATCCAGTCACAAATATAACATTTATTTCTAGTTCGATAGATAAGAACAAATTTAACTGCTTAAAGATTGACTATTAGAGACTTTCACGCCAACTATTAGTAATTGGTTGTCTTCTATCGCGGCCAAATGCTTTGGATGAAATCTTGGTTCCGGGTGGATATTGGCGTCTTTTGTATTCAGCTTGATCAATAAGCTTAAGTACTTTTTCAATCAAATTCTTATCTAATCCTTTGGTAGCCATTTCAAAAGCACCCTGATCTTGTTCAACATAAGCATTAATCATGGGATCAAGCTTTTGGTAATTGGGAAGTGAATCAGTATCAAGTTGTCCAAGGCGCAATTCTGCACTTGGTTCTTTGGTGATACTTGATTCTGGAATTGGGGGATTGCCTGGTTGTTTGTTTCTCCATTTAGCTAAATCCCAAACTAAAGTTTTTGGTACATCCTTGATGGGAGCAAAACCACCCACAGCATCACCATAAATTGTGGAATAGCCAACAGCTAATTCACTTTTGTTTCCAGTGGCAAGCACAAGGTGTCCTTCTTGATTAGAAATTCCCATCAAGGTCATACCGCGAAGTCTTGCTTGCAGATTTTCTTCAGCCAATCCTGTTAATGACAATGATGCTTGGTAAGCATCAAACATCGGTTTGATTGCCACAGTTCTAAAATTTAAACCGGTTCTGTCAGCTAAATCTTTAGCATCGCTGATTGAATGATCTGATGAAAATTGGCTGGGCATAGCCACACCGTAAACATTGTTTGCACCAAGTGCATCAACTGCAATTGCAGCCACTAAAGCAGAATCAATTCCTCCACTTAATCCAAGCACAACTGATTCAAGGTTATTTTTTAAAACATAATCTCTTAAGCCCACAACTAGTGCTTGGTAAACCTCTTCGAGGTGATCACTTCTTTTTCTCACCATTGAGCTTTCAATATTCTCACCCTTTTCTACTTCAAAAAGAATTATTTCTTCCACAAATTGGCTAGCTCGATTAGCAACGGATCCATCTTTGTTAACGACTATTGAGTCACCATCAAAAACAAGTTCATCTTGGCCACCCACCATGTTTACATAGGCCAGGGGAGCGTTTACTTCTTTTGCTCTTTTTTGAATCAGTTCAAGACGAGTGTCATCTTTGCCATATTCGTAAGGGGAACCATTTATTACCAGTAATAGATCTGATTTAAGTTGAGCAATTTCAGATACTGGTCCTCCGTCTTGCCAGATGTCTTCACAAATTGCTAAAGAAACTTTCACACCATCAACTTCAAACGAGCAGTTATCTTTTCCTGGCACAAAGTATCTATATTCATCAAATACTCCATAGTTTGGTAAATGATGTTTAACATATTTTGCAATTACTTGCCCATTTCTGATTACAGCAGCAGCATTTTGTGGTTCACCTGCGGGAATTCCTAAAGAGGCATCTTCACCTGTGGCATCTAAATATCCAACAACAACTGTTAAGTCTTTTAAACCATCGTGAACTAAATCGTTAGCTAATTGAGACAAGGCTTTCTTGGAAGCTTGTTGAAAAGATTTTCTAAGAGATAAATCTTCAATGGGATAACCAGTTAAAACCATTTCTGGAAAAGCAACCAAGGAGGCGCCTAATTCAGCTGCTTTTTTGGAGAAGTTTCTGATGATGGCGGCATTGCCACTTAAATCACCCACCCGAGGGTTTACTTGGGCTAAAGCCACTGTCAGTGTCATATATATAAGTGTATTCGAGGCTAATTCATGTCTGAATTTTATGTAACAAATTAGAAACAATCATGGGGCACAATAGGTTTCATGGATAAACAAGCAGATTTTGTCTTAAGAACAATTGAAGAACGCGATATTCGTTTCGTACGTTTATGGTTTACCGATGTGATCGGTTCCTTGAAATCTGTTGCAGTAGCACCTGCTGAATTAGAAGCAGCTTTTTCTGAAGGTATTGGTTTTGATGGTTCTGCTATTCAAGGTTTTTCTCGCGTGTATGAATCAGACATGTTAGCAAAACCTGATCCTGCAACATTTCAATTGCTGCCTTGGCGAAGTGAAGGACCAGGGGTGGCAAGAATGTTTTGTGACATTCAAATGCCTGATGGTTCTCCTTCTTATGCTGATCCTCGTTGGGTTTTGAAAAGAGCTATGGCAAAAGCAGCAGACATGGGTTTTACTTTTTATACTCATCCGGAAATTGAATTTTATTTATTTGAAAATGACAAAAATGCAGTAAACGTTAAATCCCCTGAACCAGTTGATCATGTTGGTTATTTTGATCAATCAGCATCAGGACCAGGTTATGACTTTAGAAGAAATGCCATCACCATGTTGGAATCAATGGGAATCTCAGTTGAGTTTTCACATCACGAAGGTGGACCTGGACAACAAGAAATTGATTTGCGCTACGCCGATGCCTTAAGCACGGCAGATAACATCATGACATTTCGTTTAGTTGTGAAAGAAGTTGCACTTGCAGAAGGTGTTAGAGCATCTTTTATGCCTAAACCGTTCAGAGATCAACCAGGTTCAGGTATGCATACACATTTATCTTTGTTTGAAGGAGATAAGAATGCATTTCACGAACCAGGTGCTGAATATCAATTAAGTAAAGTTGGTAGATCATTTATTGCCGGCATCTTGAAACATGCGCCAGAATTCACTGCTATTACTAATCAATATGTGAACTCATACAAACGACTTACTGGTGGAGGAGAAGCACCAGCCTATGTTTGTTGGGGACATAACAACAGATCAGCTTTGGTAAGAGTGCCAATGTATAAACCATCAAAAGGTCAATCAACGCGAATTGAATACAGAGCACTTGATTCTGCGGCTAATCCTTATCTTGCATATTCAGTTCTCTTAGCTGCAGGACTAAAAGGAATTGAAGAAAATTATGAATTACCTCAAGGTGCCGAAGATGATGTGTGGTCCTTAACTGATGCGGAAAGAAGAGCATTAGGAATAACACCCCTACCAACATCTTTAGATGAAGCAATCAAAGTTATGGAAAAAAGTGAATTAGTCGCAGAAACTCTGGGCGAGCATGTATTTGATTACTTCCTTAGAAATAAGAGAAGTGAATGGGAAGAATATCGCAAACAAGTTACTCAATGGGAACTTGATAGATACCTACCAGTTCTATAATCAGTTTTCTTTATCCAGGAATATTTCCGACTTATAGGGCGAATCTTCTTTAATATAGAAGTGTAATATGCAGTTGTGGTCCAGAAAAAAGTTGGAATAATTACCTTTGACAATGCTGAAGTTTTGGATGTTATGGGTCCATTTGAAGTGTTTTCAGTAGCGGGTCGTATTAGTGCGCCTTCTAAATTTCAAGTTGTACTGGTCTCCGACTCACAACAGAAAAGTGTCACATTACGGCATGGACTAAGAATTCTCACAGATAGAAATATCTTTGAGGAACATGAATTTGATCTTGTTATCGTTTCAGGTGGAATCACGATCAATGCAGAACAAAATAGAAACTTGCTTGAATTCTTAGTAAAATCTAAAACCCGTGGCACGCTAATTGCGTCTATTTGCACAGGTGTATTCATTCTGGCTGAGGCAGGATTACTTGGGGGAAATAATGTCACAACTCATTGGGAAGATCAGAAGGAATTGCAAGACAGATTTCCTGAGTTAAATGTAATTCCTGACCAAAGATGGGTTGA
>Ga0187844_10000115_pt1 | contig 58642 bp, 43 predicted proteins | sample SpaLakP09_SKY_50_FD_134517 | JGI IMG/M metagenome (GOLD analysis project Ga0187844, IMG submission 134517) | Oligotrophic lake water microbial communities from Sparkling Lake, Wisconsin, USA - SP09_SKY_50 | ecosystem: Environmental > Aquatic > Freshwater > Lake | place: USA: Sparkling Lake...
AACAAGCTGTGCGACGAAGCCGCCAGCGACTACGAAGGTTTCTGGGCCCGCCTGGCGCGCGAAAACGTCGCCTGGCACAAACCCTTCACGCAAACCCTCGACGAATCGAATGCGCCGTTCTACAAATGGTTCGCGGATGGTCAGCTGAACGCGTCGTACAACTGCCTCGACCGCCAGATCGAGAACGGCAACGGCGACAAGACGGCGATCATCTTCGAAGCGGACGACGGCGCCGTCACCCGCGCCACGTACCGCGAGCTGCACGAGCGCGTGTGCAAATTCGCCAACGGCCTCAAATCCCGCGGGATCAAGAAGGGCGACCGCGTCATCATCTACATGTCGATGTCGATCGAAGGCGTGGCCGCGATGCAGGCATGCGCGCGCATCGGCGCGACGCACTCCGTCGTGTTCGGCGGCTTCTCCTCGAAGTCGCTGCAGGAGCGCATCATCGACGCGGGCGCCGTCGCCGTCATCACGGCCGACGAGCAGCTGCGCGGCGGTAAATCGCTGCCGCTGAAAGCCATCGTCGACGAGGCGCTGGCGATGGGCGGCTGCGACACGATCCGCGACGTCATCGTCTACAAGCGTACCGGCGGCAACATCAACTTCCAGGCAGGCCGCGACCTGTGGCTGCACGACCTCGTCGACGGCCAGAGCGGCGAGTGCGAACCGGAGTGGGTGGATGCGGAACATCCGCTGTTCATCCTGTACACATCGGGTTCGACGGGCACGCCGAAGGGCGTCCAGCACTCGACCGGCGGCTACCTGCTGTGGGCGATGCTGACGATGAAGTGGACCTTCGACATCAAGCCGGACGACGTCTACTGGTGCACGGCCGATATCGGCTGGGTGACGGGCCACACCTACATCTGCTACGGTCCGACCGCCGTCGGCGCCACGCAGATCATCTTCGAAGGCGTGCCGACCTACCCGAACGCGGGCCGCTTCTGGGAGACGATCGCCAAGCACAAGGTCAGCATCTTCTACACGGCGCCGACGGCGATCCGTTCGCTGATCAAGGCGTCGAACACGGACGAGAAGGTGCATCCGAAGAACTACGACCTGTCCAGCCTGCGCCTGCTGGGCACCGTCGGCGAACCGATCAATCCGGAAGCGTGGATGTGGTACTACACGCAGATCGGCGGCCAGCGCTGCCCGATCGTGGACACCTTCTGGCAGACGGAAACCGGCGGCCACATGATTACCCCGCTGCCGGGCGCGACGCCGATGGTGCCGGGTTCCTGCACGCTGCCGCTGCCGGGCATCATGGCCGCCATCGTCGACGAAGCCGGCCACGACGTGCCGAACGGGCAGGGCGGCATCCTGGTCGTGAAGCGTCCGTGGCCGTCGATGATCCGCACCATCTGGAACAACCCGGACCGCTTCCGCAGCGCCTACTACCCGGATGAACTGGGCGGCAAGTACTACCTGGCCGGGGACGGCGCGATCCGCAACAAGGACACGGGCAACTTCACCATCACAGGCCGCATCGACGACGTGCTGAACGTCTCGGGCCACCGCATGGGCACGATGGAGATCGAGTCCGCGCTCGTGGCGCACCCGATCGTGGCGGAAGCGGCGGTCGTCGGCAAGCCGGACGAGACGACCGGCGAGGCGATCTGCGCGTTCGTCGTGCTGAAACAGGCGCGTCCGACCGGCGAAGAGGCGAAGAAGCTGGCCGCCGAGCTGCGCAACTGGGTCGGCAAGGAGATCGGTCCGATCGCCAAGCCGAAAGAGATCCGCTTCGGCGACAACCTGCCGAAGACGCGCTCCGGCAAGATCATGCGCCGCCTGCTGCGCGTGCTGGCCAAGGGCGAAACCATCACCCAGGACATCTCGACCCTGGAAAACCCGGCCATCCTGGACCAGTTGAAAGAATCTGCCTGACCATTCGGGCGCGTGATCGGTTACACTGATCACAGCAGAGTTGACGCCGCACCGGGAGACCGGGGCGGCGTTTTTTTATTTAAGATGCCACCGCCGATCGGTAGGGTGGGCACCCCGTGCCCACCAAAAGCACGCGTCGCCGTAATGCATGGTGGACACAGGGTGCCCACCCTACGTCACTCGCCGGTTTTCTTGAACAACGCATCGAGCTCCGCCCGCTTGCTGTCCACCTGCGCGCGCCCGTGCTTGCCCGCAAACTCTTCCTCGATATTGTCACGATAGAAACTCCACGCCGCGCCCGACGTCGAAAAGCGCCGCCAGACTTCGCTGCCGACACTCGAATAATCGATCGCGCTGCCGTCGTCGAATTCCACGCGCAGGATGCGCTCGCGCGCGTCGTAGCCGATCGCGCGCAGCTTGCCCGCGTTGATGCGTTTCATGTCCATGGTGTTGTTTTCTCCGCAAACGATGCATGGATTATTGGGACATTCGCCTGATTCGGCAAGCCAAGCCGTCCTGCGCGGCGGTGCATGTCTTGTTGCGTCCTCCACTCGTACGTACTCTGGCTCAGCCGTACGGCAATCATTAAATAGGAGACCAACCGATGAAACGTTTCGCCCGCTGGTTCGCCGCAGTCTTGTTCGCCCTGTCGTTCCTGCCGCTGTCGGCTTCCGCCGCCGGCTATACCCAGACCCGCTACCCGATCGTGCTCGTGCATGGCCTGCTCGGTTGGGACAGCATCGGCCCTTACGATTACTGGTTCGGCATCACGGACGCGCTGCGCCGCGACGGCGCCCAGGTCTACGTCGCCCAGGTGAGCGCCGCCAACAGCACGGAAGTGCGCGGCGAACAGCTGCTCACCTACGTCAAGCAGGTGCTGGCCGCGACCGGCGCCCAGAAAGTCAACCTGATCGGCCACAGCCACGGCGGCCCGACGATCCGCTATGTCGCATCGGTCGCGCCGAATCTCGTCGCCTCCGTGACGAGCGTCGGCGGCGTCAACAAAGGGTCGAAGGTGGCGGACGTCATCCGCGGCGCCAATGCGCCGGGGACGTTCTCGGAAGCCGTGCTGGGTTCCATCGTCAACGGCCTGGCCGGCACCATCGCCTTCCTGTCCGGCGACAGCAGCGCGCAGGTGTCGACGGCGGCACTGGACTCGCTGACCACCGCCGGCGCCGCGAAATTCAATGCCGCGCATCCGGAAGGCGTACCGACGACCGCGTGTGGCGAGGGCGCCTACCAGACCCGCGGCGTGTATTACTTTTCGTGGAGCGGCGCGCAGCCGTTCACGAACCTGCTCGACCCGATCGACGGCTCGCTCAGCCTCGTGTCGCTGGCGTTCCTCGGCCAGAAGAACGATGGCCTCGTCGGCAGCTGCTCCAGCCACCTGGGCCGCGTGATCCGCGACGACTACGCGATGAACCACCTGGACGAAGTGAACCAGGTCGCGGGCCTCGTCAACCTGTTCGAGACCAATCCCGTCACGCTGTACCGCCAGCACGCCAACCGCCTGCGCGAGATGGGACTGTGAACCGCAATCCGACCATCGTGTTCGCGCTCGGCGCGGCCGGCACCTTGTGGCTGGCCGTGCTGACCGGCCGTCCCGCACCGGTGCCGCAGACAGTGACCGTCGCGCCTTCAGTAAAACCGTTCGCGCCGTCGCTGCAGGGCACGCGGCCTGATGGCGCCGTGCGCGCGGCGCCGGACGACAGCGTCGTCGCGGACGCCCAGCTGATCGAGCTGTTCGACTACTACCTGAGCACCGTGGGCGAAAAGTCGCCCGATGCGGTGCGGGCGGAAATCGAACGGGAACTGGACCGCACCCTGCGTCCGGCCGCCGCCACGGCAGCGAAGCGCGTGCTGGCGCGCTACATCGCCTACCGGCAGGCGCTGGCAGGGTTGGGCACCGACCGCAGGCTGGCCGGCCCGGACGCGGCGGCACTGAAGCGCCGCCTGAACGCGCTGCGGGGCCTGCGCGCGCAGTATTTCAGCCAGCGCGAGATCGCCGCGATCTTCGGCCGCGAGGATGCGGCCAATGCGGATGCACTGGCACGCATGGAGATCCGCGACGACCGCACCTTGAGCGCGCAGCAGAAGCAGGCGCGCCTGGTTGCGCTGGATGCGGGCCTGCCGGCCGACGTCCGTGCGGCGCGCGAGGCGCCTTTGCAGATCGTGCGCGTGCAGGAGGAGGCGGCGCGGTTGCGGGCCGGTGGCGCGGGCGAGGAGGATGTGTTTCGGCTGCGCGCGGAGGCGTTCGGCGCGGATGCGGCGCAGCGGCTGGCGGACGTGGACCGGGAGGAGGCGGCGTGGAAGCGGCGGATCGATGCGTATTTGGCGCAGCGCCGCGGATTGAACGACGAGGCGGAGATCGCGGCGCTGCGCAATCGCATGTTCAGCGAGGATGAGCAGCGGAGGTTGGGGGCGTACGAAGCTGGGCAGTGACGACCTCGAATGGCCACCTTTGACCCGCAACCCTGAAACGTCATTCCCGCGAAGGCGGGAATCCAAGTGTGCCTGCACGCTGCCTAAACTTGGGCCCCCGCCTTCGCGGGGGCGACGGTTCATTTATAGCTTTTCGATCTGCCCCTTCGCATATCCGGCCCCGGCCCCGCTCGGCGCCAGCTCGAGATAGGTCTTGTACGCCGCCTTCGCCTTCTCGCCATCCCCCGCGCGCGCATACGCGTCGCCCAGGTTCATGTACGCGATCGCGCGCGACGGGTCCATCTTGATCGCGTTCTCGAACCAGCGCGCCGCTTCCGCGAACTTGTCCTGCTTGTAGAAGACGAAGCCGAGATTGTTCGCCGCCAGCGCGAAGTCCGGCCGCAGCTTCAGCGCTTCCGTGAACTGGGCTTCCGCCTGCGCGTACTGCTTTTCCTTGTACAGCTGCAGCCCGTGATCGTTGGCGCGCTGCGCCTGCTGGCGGCTCGAGACCGGCACCGCGACCGGCGCCTTGATCGTCTGCTCGCCGCCCTGCAGGTCCTTCACGACGACGGGCGCGGTCGGCGTCGACGCCTTCGCATCCAGCTTCGTGTTGAGGGCGATGGCGTCGTTCGACAGCTGCGCCGTGTTCGTGTTCAGGAATTCGCTTTCCTCGGGCAGTTCGAACACGAAGTCGCCGCCTTCGGAACCGGGCAGGCTGCCGAAGGCGGGCGTCTGCTGCGACACGCTGGACACCGCCGGCGCCACGTACGCCGCCAGCTCCGTCGCGGTGATCAGGCCGTCGCCATTCAGGTCGGCCTTGCCGGCGAGGCATTGCAGCAGCGTCCACGTGAACACGGAGTGGCCGTTCGGCCCGCCGTCGGACACCATCTGGTCCGTGCCGCCCGCCGTCAGCATCTGGCGGCCGAGACGCTTCGCGTTATCGCGCAGGAAGGCCGCGTTGGCGCCGCCGCGCGTGAGTCCCAGGCCGCTGTAGCAGGCGTCCATCACGAACAGCACGTGTTTCGCAGGCAGGCTCTCGGCGATGTTCTGGATTTCCGTCATCGGGATGGCGTCGCTGGCCAGGTTGTCCGGATCGGCGTCGAACGGGACGATGTAGCCGAGATCGCGGCCGGAACTCAGCTTGCGCGTGGCGCCATGACCCGCGAAGAACACGAACACGCGGTCGTTCGGCTGCAGACCGTGACCGACGACGTCGTGGAAGGCGGCGAGGATGCCCCGTCGGGTGGCCTGCTCGTTCTTCAGCGTGATCACGTGGTCGGACGGGAAGCCGAACTTCTGCACGAGCGCCTGCCCGACGCCTTCCGCATCGCGCACCGCGTACTGCAGGCGCGGCCACTTCGGATAACCGTCGACACCGACGACGATCGCCCACGAGGACGCATAGCCCGTCGCCGCCGCACGCACGACGGGCGCCGGCGCCGCATTCGCACCGCCGCTCACGCGGAACGTATTGCCGTCCCAGCCGGCGAACTGGTAGCCCTCGGCGACGAGCCGGTCGAGGATCGCCGGCAGCGCCTTCACGGTGCGCTCGTGGATGTCGTGGAACAGGATGATGCCGCGGCCTTCCTTGTCGACCGCGCGCAGCACGCGATCGGCGATCGACGAGGGCACCGGATCGGCCCAGTCCAGCGAATCGATGTTCCACATGACGGACTTAAGGTGCGCATCGGCCAGCAGGTGCATGCCCTCCTTGTTGCGCGCGCCGTACGGAAAGCGGAACAGGGCCGAGCGTTGCGGATCGACCGCCTTCAGCAGCGTGTCCGTGTCGAGGATCTCGGCCTTCAGGCTGTCGCCGCTCTCCTTCGACAGCTGCGCGTGCGAGAAGCTGTGATTGGCCAGCACGTAGCCCGCGGCCTTCAGCTTGCGGCTGACTTCCGCGCCCGCGTTGAGGCGCGCGGCGCCGTGCGCATCGAGCGTGCCGAGGTTGCGGCCGACGCTGAAGAACACGGCCGGTGCATCGTACTGCTTGAGGATGGCGGCGATCTCCTCGCTGTAGCGGCGGTGCGGACCGTCGTCGAAGGTCAGCACGATCGTCTTCTTCGGCAGGCCCTTGCCGAAGATCTCATCGTCCTCCTTTTGCGCGGTCGAACCGTTGTCCTGGCCTGGCGGTTCCGGCTTGGCGGGGTAGGGCAGCACGACGCCGTAATCCTTGAGGATGCGGTCGCGCTGGTAGAGCGTCTTCAGGTAGGCGACGTAGCTGTCCCACTTCTCGCGCTTGAGCGTGATGGAGCGCGTCTCGAAGCGTCCGAAGACGGCGCGGATCTCCTTCTCGTAAGTGCGCTCGATCTCGGCCAGCGCATCGACGTCTTCCGAGATCCGCTTGTGCAGCTTGATCGCGGGCAGCGACGAATCTTTCGCCACGTTTGCCAGCAGCGACTGCATCAGTTCGCGAAATGCGAGCCGGTCGGCGTCATATAGGCCGTCGCCGGACTCGACGTAATCGAGCAGGCCGCCGACCGCCTCGAAGCGGTGCGGATCCTGCGACCCGACGAGGCTCGCCAGTGCATCGTCGATCCTGTTGATGCGCTCCTGGTTTTCATGGAACAGCTGCTGGCCCACGCGGTTGACCTCTTCCTGGCCTGTCGAGGAGAGCCCGGCTTCGTCCTGGGTCAGGACGATCATCTTGCGATAGGCGGCCAGCACCTGCTGCATGTCGGCGGCGATGGCGGTGGCTTCTTTCGACTGGTTGGGTTGCGCTGCCTGGGCGGATGCTGGCGGTTTGCGGTTGACGAGCCAGGTGCCGCTGCCGGCACCGGCTGCGGCGACGGCGAAGATGACGAGGTAGAGGGCTTTGCGTTTCACGACGGTGTTGGGAAAGTTTTGTCGCGGCAACAATATCACTAACGACGTGACTTTTTCTAACAAAAACTTAACCTTTGTGGTGCCGCAACGATCAGGAGGATGACAGCATGAAGGTGTTGCCGTCCGGGTCGCGAACTTGGCGAACGAGCCGTTGAAGAACGTGCCGATGCGATCTTCCTGGCCGTCCGGCGTGAACAGCACGACGCGGGTGGACGAACGCGCGATGCGTAGTTCGATCCAGCGCTTGCCGGGGCCCATCGGCTGGTCGGTTGGTCGGCCATGACCGCCGGCCGGCCGCGTTCGTCCTCTACCTGTATTTGCTGCACAGCGCCCGGGCTCTGGGGCATGATCAGGTACCGGCCCGCCTGCAGATGATTGCGGTGAAGACGGGCTTGTCGAAGTCGGCGATGCAGGTGGCGCCTAGAAACAAAAAAATAGGCCACACGAAGGCGGCCTGTTTTTGGTGTTCTGGCGGAGAGAGGGGGATTCGAACCCCCGATAGGCTATGAACCTTTAAATAAGGTATATCAAGGGGATCACAGGGGCGCTATTCATAGTAGAGAGTACCCTGTATTCCCCTCCACTTCCCCTCAATTTTCCCCAATATCGTTCCCCGACAAGAGAGATTAGGAGTCTAGCACGATGTCGAGTCTAGGCAGCTCCCGTATGATCTTCATTGTTTGTAAGCTAACGGTGACCACGCGCTGGAACAGCTCTAAAGGGTAGCGGGCGTTGCCCACGGTCTCGACCGCCCAGTCGTTGGCGTCATTAACGATACCACTGTCCTTATCTGTCTTAATTGCCTGGCGTTCGACTACCCAGTCAAGCGCGGGCTTACCGTTGACTACGTAGTCGTAAGCTTCAAGTGGGATACCGGTCAAAGTAATCCTGTCGTTGTAGTGCAGGGTCGTCAGGTCCTTATCTTTACCTTTCTTGCCATATCGCATCTTCTCCACACGATAGTCGGAGTCGGTGAGCTTCTTGCCCACGCTATCGATCTTCAGCGGATAGGGTTCGACGCTTTCATAGTGCAGGTGCAATTCGGCCAGCTTGCGGCCAGCTTGGGAAAAAGCCCAGAAGTCACCTGCCGCCTTTACACGCGGAATACGAGGCAGTTCCTTGCCAAGGTTATCAGCGAAACGCTCACGGTAATCGAGCGAGTGCAGCAGACCATAGACATAGTAGAAAATGTCTTCGCGAATGATTGTCTCACCGGGGTAAGCTGCTTGAAAATATGCCAATCCCTCAGCCGTGATGGCATCCCTACGCTCGTAAAGTGGATGAGACGACGTAGTTTTTTCTTCGAAGAGACTCGGCTGGCGGTGCTGCGTCGAACCTACAGGCTTCGATTCATCGTACAGGTACAGGGGGAAGTATTGCGAGCCCACCATGTCAACTGCATGTAGGCTCGGTACATGGTCAGTAATAAGCACCGAAAACGCGCTTCGGGACTCAGTGGCCGATACACCTATCACTAAATTCTTTTCGTGTGCCGACGGGAACAAACGTGGCATCTGGTAGCGGTTCTCGTTGAAAAAACCGTCGTAGTATAGCCAGCGCTTTTCGAAAGGGCGATAAAGCGCGACTAGTGCCTTGTCCTTATCAAACGAACCTCGCTGTCTCTTGTCGAATCTGCCGCGAAGAACCCAAGACCAAGCGATCTTAGTGGGATCATTGATATCACCAATCACTTTTTGGTCCACGGCATCGTTATAGAACGCAATCATACGTTTCATGGTGCTAATAAGCGAATTTTTCGATGAGCTATAGGCCCACCAGTCTCGATTAGTTTTGACGCCGCTAGAGTATCCCGAGAATAGAACCGGCGATCCATTTGAAGATTTTGCGCCGAGGGAAATGAACTGCCCGAAACCCGCACTGCGCTGTCCAATCCAGTCGCCATGCGCATCAGGTGTAATCGATTTCCACCCTCCGGCAATTTCGATACCGGCGATACTTACGAACTCACTAATTTTCGCAAGCTTCTGTTCCCGAGTTAGGTAGTCGCCAATATCATGAAAATATATCTTCCCATTTTTAGCGGAGTTAGGATTCTTCACAAGTACCAGGATGCAAATCGCCGTCCCACTGGCGGAACCAAATATCTGACCGCCTTCCCGTTTTGCTCGCTCGCCGGATGTCTTAAGGCCGCGAAGTCCACGAAGGTGGAACACATACGCGCTAGAGAACTCTTTAGCCAAGCATTTCCGAAGACCATCGGCAGCCTTGCCTTCGACAAAACCTGCGTTAGTCACATAGCTAATGACACCACTATTGCCCACCCGGTCGGACGCCCAACGAATGGCCTTGACATAGCTGTCGTACAAACTTCGCGGGTTGCCAGTCGACTCTTTGATATATGTAGCTTGGAGACGAGACTCTAAGTGAGGATATCGGACGTTCGCTGCATCATCGTGATCATCTTTTTGACCAACCGAATAAGGCGGGTTACCAATGATGACACGTATGTCTAGCTTCTTCTGCCGCTTGCGCCGCGCGCTGTTGTCCACCAGCAGAGTATCGATCAGGTCTTCCTTTTCGTACATCTGGAAAGTGTCGGTCAGGCAGATGCCTTCGAACGGCTGATACTTGCCGCCCACGATGCCATGATAGACCGCCTCGATGTTAATTGCGGCGATGTAATAGGCCAGTAAGACAAGCTCATTGGCATGGATTTCGTGCTTGTACTTGTGAGGCAGATCCTCAGGTGCGATCAAACCACTTTGTAGCAGCCGGGTGATGAAGGTGCCGGTGCCGGTGAACGGATCGATGATGTGCACCCCCTTGCAACCCAGGGTCTGCCCAAACTCGGCCTTCAAAATGTGGGCCACGCTATGGATAATAAAGTCCACCACCTCCACCGGGGTGTAAACGATGCCCAGTCGCGCGGTCATCTTTGGGAAGGCGTTGCGGAAGAACTTGTCGTAAAGCTCGACGACGATCTTCTGTTTGCCAGCTGCGTTGTCGATACCCTGCGCGCGCATCTTCACGCTGTCGTAAAAACGCTGAAGCGTGTCGGCTTCTTTGTCTAGCCGATGCTCTTGCAGTACGTCGAGCACGCCTTGCATGGCCAGTGACATCGGGTTGTGCTGAGCAAAGCTGTAATCTTCGAATAGGGCATCGAAGACCGGCTTGGTGATCAAATGCTGGGCCAACATCTCGATTATCTCGCCATCGGTGATGCTGCCGTTGAGGTCGTCACGCAGTTCGTTGGCAAAGTCGTTGAAGGCGGATCGCTCCTTCTCGTTGGTCGGCTCTTCAACGATAGCGCTGATACGGTCGATGTGAGTACGCGCAATCTTGGCAATATCGTTTGCCCAGTCTTCCCAATGGTGGCGGTTGCCTACCTTCTGCACGAGCTTTGCATATATAGCCTTCTCAATCTCGCCGATTTCGAACTGCAAGGAAGCTTGGTCTTGCGTGGCGTAGCGTGGAACTGGCGACTCACCAATGATGAATTCACCCTTTCCAGTCTCCTTGCTCTTCGAACCTTTGGGCTTTCCTTGCTTCCGCTGAATCTTATCGGTGATGGCGACGACTTCCATCTTGCTGGTATCTTTGCCGATCAAGTCTAGCTTGTTGACCATCGCGTCGAAGCGATCGTCATGCGAGCGAAGTGCCTGTAGCACTTGCCAGACGACCGCATAGGTCTTGTTGTCGTTTAGAGCGTCGTGCGGCTCCACGCCAGCTGGAATCACGACTGGCAGAACAACATAGCCGCGCTTTTTTCCAGGCGCATTGCGCATGACCCGACCAACCGACTGCACTACGTCCACCTGAGAATTACGGGGCGTCAAGAACAGAACTGCGTCCAGGGCAGGTACATCGACACCTTCGGAAAGACAGCGTACATTGCTCAAGATACGGCAGGTATTGTCGTTAGCATCGGCCTTGAGCCATGCGAGCTTGGCCTCCTTCTCGCTGGCGTTCATGCTGCCGTCAACGTGCTCTGCCTCGCAAGCCAATGTGGAGGCCGCATCGTCTTCCTCAGACTCTTGATAGGCCTCAACAACCGCCTGGAACATGCCCGCGATGTTCTTGGAGCTGACCTTATGAGCCTTCGCCCCTTTGCTCACCTCGATGACCTGGCAGAAGGCTACGGCGCGCTTCATAGCCTCGTGATCGCCGTTCAATTCCTCTGCGAGCCCCTGCTTGGCCAAGGCCTTCCAGCAACCAATGATCTTAGCTGCGTCATCAACCTTGAGCTGATTGTTCTCGTCCTTGAGCAGTGACTGGATGCGCCGGCTAACATGGCTCTCTTCCACCGACAACACGATGACCTTATAGTCCACCAGCAGGCCGCGCCGGACTGCCTCCGAGAAGGTAATGACATGGAGCTCAGGCCCATAAAGGGCCTCATCGTCCATTGAACACAATGTTACGCTGCCCAATTCAGCCTTGGCTTTGGCCGCGTCACCATAGATGCGCGGCGTCGCTGTCATGTATAGGCGCTTGGCCGACCGGATAAAGGCTGAGTCGTGCACCTTCACGAAATTGCTCTCGTCATCATCGCCAAAGGTAGCGCCCGTAGTGCGGTGCGCCTCGTCACAAACGATGAGGTCGAAATCTGCGAGGCCGTGTTCGTGCTGCGCACGGCTAATGACGTCGATAGAGTGGTAAGTGCTGAAGACCACGCTCATGTGTGCCGCGTCGTGCCGCTTGGCCATCTCGGAGGCCAAGCGAGCTGGTTGGGTCGTGGCCGGGTAGCGCAACTCGTGGGTGAAGGTCTGGACGCTGTCGTCGTCCTTTTGGCGTTTCTTGCCAACGTCGCTGTCGGAACAGACTGCAAAGCTATGTAGCGGTGTAGTGCTCTCCTGGGTCCACTCGGTCAACGTTTGCGAGAGCAAGGACAAACTGGGCACTAGGAACAGTATGCGCTTGCCCCTGCCGGCGAGGGCTTCCGCGATCTTCAGGCTGGTGAACGTTTTACCCGTGCCACAGGCCATGATGAGCTTGCCCCTGTCGACGGTCTGCAAGCCATGCAGGACTTTATCTAGAGCCTGCTGCTGGTGGAGTCGAAGCTCCTTCTTGACCTTGAGTACGGGCGCAGTCTTCGGCTCGTACTTGGCCCAATCGATCTGACTGTTCTCCAAATCATTCAGGTCGATTTTGCTGACGGGGGGTTGCTGGTCGCGCAGTGCGTCCTCAGCGTGAGTGCTCCAATGGTTGGTGGTACTCACGATGACGCGGTGAACGAAGGGCTTCTTCCCTGAAGCGGTAAAAAAGCTGTCGATGTCGCTCTTCTGCAGCCGGTAGTCCTCGGCATATAGTTTGCATTGGATAGCGTGAATTTCGCCGGTGCCGTGAGTCTTGGCTACCAAGTCGATCCCGACGTCGCGCTTGTCCGATCCTTGGGACTCAGCCCAGTCACCATAAGTCCACACATCACTGTAGAGGTCACGATAAGTCGCCTCGTTGCGCAGATAGCAGAGCATAAGCTCTTCGAAGTACGTCCCCTTTTCACGCTCAGACTGCGAGGCATGGCGATAGTGGTCGAGCAATAAGGAAAGTGCGGTCATGAAAGTTGGTAATAGCTTATGTTACTTAGGAGGAGAGCACCGAAAAGAAATCGCTGTTGCCGCATGCGGCTGACGAAACATTCGTCGGCAGGTCAACGACACGATGGATTGCTGTAGTTCAAAACCCTAAACTCTACCATGTACGTAAGAATGTTCATCCCTATTTGCCTGTGGCGAGCACGACGGGGCGCTCATTCGGTAGGCCAGACATTGACAGCCTAAGAATCCGTAGCGCACCGTAAACTGTTGCCTAGACGCTGTTAACTTGTTATAAAGTAATCAGCATTGCACAATGGACTCTACAGGAGCTTACGGCATCCCGGTATTGCCGTAATGGCAATATTTCGCGCGCCGCCCGGTAATTACTGCAAGCAGCCATCAACCGCCGTCCTCTCCCTGTGGCCGTTGACCGGTCGAAGGACGCTCTTAATGCTTGGCAGACTGAGCCATTCGCAAGGGTTAGAAATTACGGTGCAGCCTGCGCTTCGGCTGACGGTAAAGGGGACCGCCTGAATTCTCTGCGCGAGCATTGATTTCACATGTATACAGGATCGCTGTCATGATTTTACAAGTCGCACCACCTCCTCCCATCGAAAAGGCTTTCATGGGACAGGAAGCTTACCTTCCCCCCGGTACGACGGATTGGCAACCGTTATCTGCTCAGGCCTTTAAGGTTATTATGGCAACGGACGAAGTAGACGAATCCAGTATCCGCGCGAGCCGAAGCGCCCTGTCGGAGATGTTCTCGACGGCTCTACAAATTCCCAATCTTGGTTTCTTCGCGGGCAGTGGTACGTCGCTGGGAGCGGTCGGTGGGCCCAGTATGTGGAACCTGTGGCAGCAAGCGATGTGTCCAGATGCCCAGGGCGTGCTTTCCGAGAAGGCCGCGCGTGTTGTCGATACGGTACGTTACCGTGAGCAGGAGAATCCTAACATTGAGCATTTCCTGTCTCAGTGCGACTCATATTTGGCATTTACTGAGGACGCAATGGTTAGTGAATTCGTCAACGATGTAAAGGAACTGATTCTTCGAGCTTGCTCCGATTTTTTAACGCACCCAACCTCTGACATTTCCGCCTATCGAAATTTGTTGCAAAAACTGGCTAGACGTCGAGTTCGCGATCCACGCCTAAAGGTCTTTACAACGAATTATGACATGTGTTTTGAAACTGCAGCGTCAGAGTTAGGAATGGTAACTATTGACGGATTTTCGTATTCTAGACGACGGCGGTTTGACGGGAAAAACTTTAAATACGATATTGTAAGACGCGAAGCCGACAGTCATGAATTTGCGGAGGGAATTTACCAGCTGTTGAAGCTCCATGGTTCCGTCAGCTGGAGCCGAGAAGACGGGAACATCTACGAACACCCCAAGCCAAAAGCAGAAAACGCGTGTCTCATCTATCCAGCAAAAGGCAAGTACCAACAAGCCTTTCTCCAACCACACTTAGAACTTCTCTCTCGGTTCTTGGAATTCTTGCGCCAACCCAATAGCTGTTTGGTGATCGCTGGATTCGGTTTTAACGATGACCATTTATCCGAGCCAATTTATTCGGCCATTCAGTCTAATCCGAGCCTAAAGCTTATTCTCTGCGATTTTCAATGTATCGCTCACATCCATAATCGAGGTCATTATGGGTCAAGTCCATATTGGGGAAGACTGCGTGAGCTAGCGCAGCAAGGGTTCGACATTCATTTTATTAGTAGTTCGTTTAGCGACTTGGTTAGTTATATTCCACATTTACGCTCGGCGTCCCCTGCTGAGCAACTCGCTAACGCGGTGAGGCGCATCGGCGGGAGGCGTGACTAATGCATTTAGACGGTATTTTAGTCAGCTCACTAAAAATCGGGGTGGTTTCAAGCATTAGCGCACAGTTAGTGAAAATCAACCTTGCACATGCTGGTGAGGTCAGTGGACACTATTTAGGGGAAAAGCGCTATGGCAAAGGCGAAGTAGGTGAACTGACCTTGATAGAAGGTCAACAAGCCATTTTGCTCGGGCGCATGATTGAGGTGAACCTACCGGATAGAGATCGCGGTGAAATTTCTCAGGACTTCGCAGGCGTTACTCAAATTGATGCTATCGGTGTTGTGCGTCTACTTGGTTCGATAAATCCAAGGACTCTCAAAGTTACTGCTGGAGTAAGCTCCTATCCTCGGCTTGGTGACCGAGTATACTCGGCTCCTGGAGCGCTAATTTCGCAGATCCCTCTCTTGACCTCTTCCGGCATCGATGGTGAGGTACCACGTGTTGCTCTCGACTTAGGTCATGTATCAGGTGACAACAATTTCGCAATCTCAGTGACTCCCGAAAAGTTATTCGGTCGCCACTGTGCAATTTTGGGATCGACCGGTGGTGGCAAAAGCTGGACCACCTCTAAGCTGATCCAAGAGTGCAGGAGATTCAACTCGAAAATCGTTCTAATTGATGCGACGGGAGAATATCGCTCGCTAAGCGGCCCAGACACGGTACATTGCCATTTAGGCGAACCCATCCATCGCAATGCAAAGTCCAACGAAGTTACCATCCCACCGACGGGCTTCACTGAGTCGGATTTTATCGCACTATTTCAGCCCTCTGGAAAAACCCAAGGGCCAAAGCTGCGGGAAGCAATTAAAAGTCTGAGATTGGCGGCGCTAGCTCCAGATTTATTTCCTAACGGGTTAGTGCACAAGGTCAATCAGTCCAAGCAAGTGTACCGGGAGGCTATGAAGCTTGGGAATAATGCTAGTTTGGTAGGTAACCCCAGTCAACCATTTGATCCGCGTCTTCTAGTTCGCCAAGTGGTGCAGGAATGCTGCTTTCCCGATGCCGGCGCAGATAAATTGGATCGTTGGGGAGCAGCAAGTAACGAATTGTCGTACTGCTCCTCACTCATGACGCGAATTATGAGCGTAATGGAATCTAAGTCCCTTAGTTGCGTGTTTAGCCCACCAGTCGATCTCCCCAATCTCGTCAATGAACTTGATGAATTCATAGAAAGTGATCACCGTCTTTTCAGAATTTGCCTCAGTTCTATCGGCTACGAGTTCAATGCGCGTGAGGTTATTGCTAATGCAATTGGACGGCTTCTATTGCAGCGCGCAAGAGATGAGGTTTTCAGATTGAGACCAATACTGGCTATTCTTGATGAAGCTCATAACTTTCTTGGCAAGACGTTGGGGACCGAGGACGACCTCCAAAATTTAGACGCCTTTGAGCTTATTGCGAAGGAAGGACGAAAATACGGCCTGAACATCTGTCTCGCAACACAAAGACCGAGAGACATTACTGAAGGCGTATTGAGTCAGATGGGCACATTATTAGTGCACAGATTGACCAATGATCGGGATCGCGAAGTTGTCGAGCGGGCGTGTGGAGAATTAGATCGTTCTGCCGCCGCTTTTCTTCCCAATCTAAAACAAGGAGAGGTAGCAATGGTAGGCGTCGACTTTCCAATCCCTGTGACGATTACAATTGGTCGGCCAACTCAGCCACCGATTTCTGATGGGCCGAGTTTCCAAAATCTTTGGTAAACCTCGAATAGCTACGTTAATAGATCGACATCTTTAGCGCTTCTTGGATAGAGATCGCAAGGGAATCATTGACCTAAGTTGCTAGTTAGACAACAATAGCCTAGCTAAGGTCGGTTCTGAGCTTTTCGTTGTTTTGGCCCGGTGTTACGGGGCGTTTCTTCGATTGTCCCCGCTCCAGCTTGCCTCTGAAATTTGAACAGCGTAGTTACGTCAACGTTCAAGGTATCGGCAATTTTAAATATATTCACTAAAGCTATATTGCGGAGCCCTCGCTCGACGTCGCCAACGTAACTTCGAGCCAAGCCCGCCTCAAGAGCTAACCTCTCCTGAGACCAGCCTAGTTCGCGGCGTATTTTAGCCAAGTGCTCGCCAAAAGCTTTGCATAGCGCTTCTTCCTGTTCCGTCCTCATCACGTACTTTCCTAGAAACAAACGCGATAGTAGGACGACACCTCCTATGAGGCGACCCGCTATAAGAGGACCCGCTATAAGGCGACCCTATATAAGAGCACCCTTTATAAGTGTCATTTCCAAGAAAAGTTGATATACTTGCTAGTTGCTGGGGAACACAGCCGCCCTCGTGAGTTCCACATCATCGCGACACATCGCATGTTTGCTGAAACACTGCTAGAACGCTTCAGATGGCTTTTACACACGCTACAGAACCTTGGGGCAGATCCTCTTCGTGTAGCAATCAATCAGACAAGGAAATTAATGCGCGTATCAACTCTATCCGTGGGCGCCGCCATGGTTGGCATACTACTAACTGCATGTGGTGGTGGCAGCAATAACTCGTCGCCTCCAGCCACGATTACTCCGCCCGCGTCAACTGCGCCAATCGCAACGGTTCAAGCTGCTAACTTGCAGGCCGCTGTCGCGCCAACTTACGCCGCAGGCTCGTACTCTGAAACCGCGTTCAATCAACTGAACAGCTTCCGCACCGCGCAAGGCCTGGGTCCACTAAACCAGAACGCGAACATCGACATCGCGGCCAAGAATCATCAGGACTACGTGCGCATCAACGTCGGCGGCTCCGACCCGCACAGCGAGACGGCTGGCAAGCCAGGTTTCACGGGCGTGACGCCGAAGGATCGCATGATCGCCGCAGGCTATCCGGCCATCACATCTAGCGAGGTGATTGCATTTAGTGTGCAATATCCTGACCCGAACGTCTCGGCGATCAAAAACCTGATCAACGGCCTGTACCACCGTGCGGGAATGATGGCGCAAGGCCTGACCTCTGTCGGCATGGCGGCGGAAGACACAGACAACCCGCTGTACGTTGACATGGGCTATACGAAGGCACAGGTCAACGCTGGCGATTATGTTGGCGTGTACCCGGTCAATGGTCAGACCGGAGTATGGCTGGTTCACAGTGTCGAGTCGCCTAATCCGTTCTATCAGGAAATGGAAATGTCGCTGGCAAACATGTGCACCAAGACCAGCTCGCCGGTCAGCATTGCAACCGAGGCTTCGACTACGCTCAGCGTAACGAGCTTCACGATTACCGAAGCAGGTCAGAGCACGCCGCTCGACGTTCGTCTGATCACCAAGGCAACCAGCACGCAGGACAACACGTACTTGACAAGCAATGTGGCATTTGTTGTCGCTAAGACGCCATTTAAGCCAAACACCGTCTACAACGTACATTTCCTCGGGAAGGCGACTGGTAGTGCTACCGGCACGGCGAGTGGACTTACGATTGACAAGTCTTGGTCCTTCACTACAGGCAGCTACACGCGCGGTTGCTAACGTGCTAGCTAGAAGGTTGTGTTGGAACAGTAAAAAATTCGCACCTCTCCTGGCAGCATAAACCCATGCTTGACCAACCACCCAAATTCACTCGTCCGGAAAATAAATAATGAAAAATATGACCATTGTAGCGACAGCGCTATTTACTTCCCAGGTTCTCGCTCAAACAATTCCACCACTTCCAGGACCGATCCAGCCAGGGCTGAAAGATACAGGTAATTTTGTTTGTGAGGTCACCAGCATCAACGAAGATCAGATCAATCGTTCTATTAACCTTTGGACAAGTGCAGCAGTTGGTGGGAAATATACAGCCATTTCGCCAATTAGGCTAAGGGTAAAGTCGGAGTCTGCGGCCCAAGCAGAGGCGGATGTTTTCGATTTCTATAAAAAATATGCAGCAGCAGCTTATATTAGGTCCCCGTTTTATGACAAAGGTACTCGCTTGACGCAAAAATACGTCGTTAGCAAATGCGACGTAGATGCTACGAGGGCGACAAACGTTGAACTAAAAAATGTGCCTCTGACAACATATAAGCCCTTAGTAACTGCGGAAGACCATATTCTCAATTTCTTGGCACTTAATCAGACACCGCTAAGTGACGAAAAAATAGCGGCACTCGTCTCACCAACAGCATTTTCTTTGGACGCCTTCGAGCGTCAGGAGCAGATACAAAAGGTTGCAGCGTCTGCCAAAGCCGCAATGAAACACACGGCAGGCAAGTTCGTCGTCCTAGAGGGGATGTTGTATGTCGGCAAATACGACTTCAACAACAAGAGTTTCGACCTGTCTCAATTAAAACAAAGTGCAGAAAAATACGCATATCGCGCACCTCGTGGCTCCTTAACCTCGACGCCTAACTATAAGCTTACTGTTCCGGCAAAATTTATTAGTTACGTGCCTACCTCACTTGATGAAGCGAAAAAAATTGAACGGGCGCGAGTTAACGAACCGTACATGAAATTAAAAACATATATTCAGATTAACGACGTATCAAGCGCAAACGGGCCAATAGTAAAGGGAACCATCGCAGCGATCGAAGTGCGCACAAAAGACGAGCAACTAATTTTTACTGAAAGTGTGCAATAAGTAACAAATTTCCGATACTGTTTTCCGTAGGCGGTCGAGCAAGATGCATAGTCGACTTGGTTGAGGAATCGAACCAAGTCGACATTATCACAATGAGACGAGTTTACTGGACATACGTTCTGACCGCGCGTCCAGGTCCTGCCAAGACTATAGAAGACTATAATAGATTATAATCGCCTACCGGAAAGCTCTTGGGTCAGGGCCTTTACCAATGAAAAAGCGCATCAATTGGCGTAGGACTACGGCCTGAGACTCTCCAGTTGCTTCAGCAGCATCCTCAAATTCCGCTTGCAAGTCTACATCAACACGCACAGTAACTGAAACCTTGGTCGCCCTTTTTTCGGGCGAACGCGTTTTGTTGTAACAGCATAGAAATCCCTTCGCGGTGTTCACCAAATGCTCTAATGATGCGTGCCTGTATACCGATACAACTTCTGACTCGTGCCCTGCCATTTCTTCACTCACAGTCAGTTCGAACCCAATGCCGTACAAAGAATTGTGTGAGAATTCGGCAGTAAGGCAGCGTCCTTCAACAATATTGCAAAAGGATAGAAATACGGAACAGTCAGGATCGAAGCTGTAAGACATACCTTTGTTTAACACGCCCACGGCAACGAGGCGCTCTACCTCTATGGTAGAGTGTACGGAGATCAACGCCACTTGACACACCTTGTTATCAATGCGTCACGCTCAAGCAGATTTGCTTGTAGAGCTCCTCTGCAGAGCCAGGCGATTCGATATCTGCATGCTTAACGTAGCCTGCAGCAAGCAACTTAGCGAGATCGGAATCAACACAAAGTCGGTCAAGAAGACATTGCTCCGGCCTGCCCATATGTGTATGAACAACCTTCAAAATGTACTGACCATCTGTACACAAGCGCACGGTTGCATTGATGTAATGACCATGGGCCGAGAACTGAAGCGGATCTATGGCCTCAGGCGGTTGCCTCTCTTGATCGTCGCAATGATCGTGCTTGTCGCGTGACTCCTGATCGACCTCAAAGCCCTGCTCAGCTTTTAAAAGCACTTCACCTTCGTCGAGCACACGGGGCATGACAATAAAGAAGCGATACGCTGCTTCACCGATGTCAAAAGCCTCAGTAATGTAATCAAAACTCGTGGTCCAGATTTCGTCCACCGCTACAACTTCAAGGTCAAATTTCTCATCTGCTGTGATTTTGTAGCTAAATTTCGCCTCCTCAACGTGACGCTCATATGACTCAAACGTCCCTAATAATACTTCATCCATAAGCATTTGACGATCACACGTATATCGAAAATTTTCATCAAAAGAATATATCTTCTTCGGAGGGAAATCTGGCGTCAATTCTTGTAGAAATTCTTTACGCGGCATAGCGTCGCTCCTAATTAATATATATTTATTTTAATGGAGCAACGCGCCGACAAAAAGCGGATTTTTAGAAATTTTTAATATTACCGCACATCCCTTACCCATCCGCGAAACGCATATTTCAGGGCAAGTGCGTCATTTAGCGCATGGTGCTCTGCCAGCTTATTACTCACGTGATATTCATATAGTTTAATTTTGTCGATTTGCCTGGCACGTAGCAGGCGAGGGATCACGCCATTGGGCAACTGATTTTCGAAGACTAACTCAAGCATTTTGCGATCGTATTCTGAGTCATAGCACAGTAGCGTGGGGCCAGGATCCTCTAGGTTCTCGATCCACTTTGAAAGACGAACCCTCAACTCCGCTAGGGAGCATTTCTCGGCTTCCGTAAGAAGCGGTACAACAGTCTGACGCACGAAGCTACTGCAACCTTCTATATCGTATTCGACCTCTGCATAAAACTCTTCTCCTGTTGACGCTACTAGCCCGATGCTAATAAGATGCGGGTCTTCAAAGCTCGAGAATTCGGTATCAAAGAAAATGTGCTGCATCAAGTAACACCTTTATTTATGTTCAGTATTAAATAATTCAAATAAGACTCAAGCCCCACCGCGATACTCTAAATTATGGCAACGTGCGAAACTTGCAAAAAATTTTAAAATATCCCTTCTAATCTTGCATATCGTGTATCTTATAAGATACCGCGTAGTATATTTATATTAGTTTGATTTTCTAAGAAAGATATGCCGACAGAGGAACACATGATTTCGTATAAACAGTTACAAGACACAGCTTTTTTCTATTACGCACTGCAATCAATTCATTATCTTGACGAAATTCCAATCGCCAATTTGGAGGAGTTGGATGTTGATATGCTTCAACGATTTTCAAGAGCGGCGAATTATGACGGACTGTTGCTCCTGCTTGGCGTGGATTTTCATGATAATAATTTAGTAGTAAGCAGCTACTGCCCTGATAGGCAATCGAAGCTTCTACCGCTGTTTACTGAAGCACCCGACTCAGCAATTTATATCAGCAATGAAGCTGACCCACATGAGGTGTGTCGTAAATTGCAAGAAATGTCTGAGCGATACGATTTGTTAGGTGCTCCGCCATTTCAAAAGTATGACCACGACGACGAAACTGAACTTTGCAACTGGACTATTCCGCTTGAAAAGTTTATACAAGAGAATGCGAAGGCAAAGTACGCACATGAGGTCTTCATGCGGGACTATGGTATGTATCAGACCGTTATCCCTGCAAACTACAAAAAACGTGCAGCTCAACTAAAAATAATTAGCGCCGACTGATTTATTGTTTATGTTGATATTCGGCAATCTGGCAGATATTTCAAATGGCGTTGGCGACAATTCAATTTATATTTTTACTTTGATACATCTACGCAAAAACAAGCTGACCATAATTTAATAATTTTTCGTCTAAGTTTTTTCTCGACTGTTGCCTGGATAATTTTTCGTAGGAATATTAACTGGCACGGCAAGTGCCTCTTTTAATATGCGAACAATTATATATTTTTTCTCGATGATATACCTTGCTCCTGGCGTTTCTCCAAGCCAATTGATTGCTTGGTCAAGGATGATGGTAAGTGATTTCAAAGCGTCGCCAAAGGCGGCTGCCTTAGTTCTATATATCGCTGTCTCGTTTTGAGCTTCTGTTAGCCGTCGGGTTGCGACCTGAACTTTGTTTTCCAGTTGCTCAATTTTTATTTCCATGGTCTTCATCGCCTGTGACCTTATAGACGGATCTTGCGAAATAAATTTCCGAAGGAGTTCCTGTCGCTCCGACACTCTAGCTTCTTCAGCTTGAATTTTCGTCGAGCAATCCATCATCTGCTTAGCGGCACGTTGATTTGCAAGGCGATCTCTTTCGTTCTTTGCGAGCTCATCTTCAAAAGCTTTTTGCCTGCGATCGAACTCTGCTTCACGACGAGCTTTTTCCTCTGCAAAGTCAAACAGCTGAGTGTAGAAATCCTCTTTTAAAGCGTGCTCCTCAATTCTCCGTTGAGAATCGAAGTACGCCAACTCAAACTGCTGCAGGCGCAACCTTTCGTTCGCTTCGTCAATCTTCACCTGCCTCTCAACGGCGTTCATCAAAACTTCTTCGGCAATCTTTTTCTGACGCTCTGACTCAGCCATACGCAGCCTAACCATCGTTTCATCACGCGTCCAGCGCTCGCGGCGCGGGCCGGTTCTGAGCAGTCCAAATTTCTTGCTAATTTTTTCATGAATCATGTCCTGCCAGTCGACCAGCGCTTGTGCGCCTATTAGTCGACGTGAGCCAATCGCATACTTTTTTCCATATTTATCGACTTTCTTTTTCTTCTCGTCACCGGCACTGTTTACTCTTTTACGCTCCTCTTTGTCAGCGGCGTAGGCCTTGTCAATGACACCGAAATCCTCACCATCCAGCGGCACTACATAAAAATGGTAGTGCAACGCGCCCTGGTTCTCCATTATTTCATCATAGTGTGCCACGACGCTCCGGAGTCGCTTGCCATAGATTTCCTTTAGTTTTTCGACTCCATATGCAAGAAATTCATTAAAGTCTTCGACACTACGATGTGGTGGCCAACTAATAACTCCGCCAACCATTGATGGCGTATCGGCTCGCATTTTCTTACCATTTGACTGTTTTACAGTTGTGATCCAATGCTTCGCGAGATCTTCTACTTCCAAAGGATCGCAGCCATAGGCAACGGTCGGAGACTGAGGTTCTATTACATGCGGAAAATGTTTTTTCCGATCTATGGGCTGACGAGCTGCCTCGCGCAAAATGTCGCCAACTGACCAAGCACTTCCAGAGCGGCTTTTTCCGTAATCTGCGTGGTGATACCCCAAACGCTTGTTGTTTACGTTAGGTGACAACGAAAAGCGTTCATATCGCGCAAATTGAAATCCGTTTGTTGTTGATGCCTCAACTAGTCTTTGTGTAATTCTTTTCCCCACGTCCGTCTCCCTTGAATTGCTAGTCCTTATCAGCTAGCTATACGCAATCTTGGTTGCATTTAAATTAACAATAGCACGAACAAAGCTCTCCTTCGTGGGCTATTTCCTTCTTTAATGGGTTTTTGCTGTTCGGAGGTATGAGTAACCGACTCTTACCTCTGCAAGCAGAGGTGTCGGCCCACTACGTGGGATATGTGCGCCCTCAGGTGAGGGCGCTGCCTTCTGCCAGACACTGCCATGAGCTTCAATGCACGTAGTCCGCTCCTCCTAACGAGTCTCCAAAACGGACATGGCAGTGAACCTCCTCGCTACCAAGGCATTTAGATGCGGGGAAATTGGAGTGCGCCGAGCGCAGGATCGAATTTGAAACGCATTGGGCAATGCCGAAGTGCGCACGCTGCCCTTGGCGTGTTACACGAGTGAGATATCAGCACTATTGACGACAGGCTAATGGCAAATGTGCAATAAGGTGGGACAGCGGTGCAATGTTTACACTTTAGATTAGCTGGGGTGAAATATGCACCCATTTTCAGAAGCTTCAATAACAATATATTGACTATTCGATAAAAGTGAGTTCTTTTGAGATTTGCAATAGGTGTGAAATGCACCTATAAGAACGGCTCCTATTACAAAATTACATTATTACATTGATAACCTATCATCTGTTTATTGTCATTTGGGAAAAGTAAAAATTATAATAACTGAAAAATTTAACGTAATAATGTAATGTGAAAAAAATATGCTGATGAATCAAAGACTTAGGGAGGCAAAAAGGATCCTCAAAGCGTAATTAATATCATAATTTTCGCAAAAATAAGACATTCGATAATAGGCGTGAGGAAAAAGTTCTTAATAAAATTAGTTTGATGCGATATATTTCCGCTGCCTGCTGTGCAGACGAAAAATAATCTAAAGGGTTAAAGACATGTCTATTATTGAAACATCTGAATTTCTTGCTTCGAGCTCCAAGAATATCGAGGACACACCGGATGTCGGTAGCTCTTCGTTTGTTGAAACTAATAATGTAGATCAAGAAAATTGTGAGTCTCGTGCCGCTCCTACTTTACCGGTTGTGGATAGAAATACTTCCCGTCCTCATGAACTATTCGGTGAAGTATTCGAGCTTCTTTATCCGCCGCTTAATGGCCTGCCTTGTACCGAAACAGAACTATATCGTTTCCTAGGAAGCAAAGCGAGAACTTTGGTTATTTTCCCCAGCGGAGGAATTCCAGTGTTAGAAGATGATCCAAATTTCGTTTGCATTGCACTTAGATCCCCATACGCTTGGAGATTCGGAAGCTACGGAATGGTACAAAGATCGATTGCCCTGCTAGCTAATATTATTGGTCAAGTAGCGGTTATCGGCGAATCATGTCCAGCCTCCAAAGAAGCCGAGTTTGAGATGAGATTTTTAGCGGCGGCCCTAAGATCGAGGGGCTTGCCAGTGGCGCATGTTCGCAGATATTTACCCGATGGCTTTGCAACTATTGGCCTGGCGCTAGCTAGAGAAATTTCTCATCGAGAGTTGCAAGAGGACCGAAGATTTTTACCTCTGGGCTACAGAGATAAAACATCGTTCTTCTGGTCGTTCCCACGAAAATGTGTTCTCGAATACTCCCCGTCGGATATGACCAACGCGGGAACGTTAACTCTTCTTTGTGGAGATGAGTGGTTGAGGGAAAACCACGGATATCCTACGAAGAATGGACAGTACAAAGTCGACTACCGTGATGTCGGGGTAAAGATAATGGAAGAGTGCAGCAATATAGGCCTATATAAGATTTCACATACCTATGGTGCTGGGGTTTGGAGGGATCCGACAGACAATGATTGCCTTATCGTAAATAATGGTGACGATATCTGGCGGACAGATGGGCGTTATCAATCTCGTGTTGGCGAACGATTCGTATATACAGCGAGCCGAACATTAAACTTGGGCCTGAAAGATGACAGTGCAGACGAGAGTGAAGCTCATATTATTTTGAGCGACTTTTCTAGTTGGAATTGGAAGCGCAAGTGTGATCCAGTTTTGTTGTTAGGTTGGCTGATGTCTGCATCATTTCCGGGTGCGCTAGAGTGGAGGGTCCACGCTGCGGTTACCGGTAAGAAAGGAACAGGAAAATCGACGCTGTTAACAATGATCAAAGGCCTACTTGGCGACTTTCTCATATCATGTAGCGGCTCATCTACAGAGCCATCGATACGTCGGCAAATTAAAAATGATTCGCTTGCTATTGCGGTCGATGAAGCTGAGAAGGACTCGCCAAATGTTAAAGCACTTATGAGCTATCTACGTGCAAGTAGTTCTGGTGATAAAGATATGAAGACGAATCGGAATGACGGAGTTGACATTTATACGGTCCGAAGTACCGGGCTTATTTCGGCAGTGGACTTGCCACAATTTCTTCCCGCCGATGAAGGTCGTTACATACATTTTTCGCTCGTAGGTGCTCCGCTCCTCCGGAATAAGCCCGGTATGGCTCAAGAAAACAGTAGTTGGGCACAGCGAACTGGCACGCGTTTGAAATCTAGAATGATTCATTCATGGCCCCGCTACCGATATTGCCTTGGCATCATCAGGAGTGTATTGGTTAACCAAGAAGACATGACGCAACGCTACGCAGATTCTCTCTCTACAATATTGAGCGCGGCTTGGGTAGCTTTGTACGACGGCGTTGTTTCAGAAGATGAAGCAATTAAATTCATTAGCGGAATGGACTTCAGTGAGGAAAAACAGCAGTTGGAAGAAGCAGCTGACGATTCGAGTTTTATGGATCATGCACTTGACAGTGTCGTGAACGTCTACTTGAGAAGTAACCCTGAGAAGATGCCCTTGCGGATGGTGATCGAGAAGGCTGCAAAAAATGACCGAAATGCCGAAAGGTCGATTCAAATGTATGGGCTTCGAACTTTCAAAAGCGATGAGGGATTCCGTTTGTTGGTTGATGAAAAGAACACGGAATTCAAAAGGCTTTTCCGTGATACGAAATGGAATAATGCAAACTTCGTGACGACTTTGAAGCGTATCCCAGGCGTGTCATCCACACGCCACAAGGAAACTAACATCGGAGGGAAAACAGTCAGGCCTTTTTCAATCCCGTTTCATATTCAGGAAGATGTAGCTTAGGAAACCGATTTGAGAAGCGCAATATTTCCCGATCCGAAGATATTATCCCGAAATATCAGAAAATAAACTTTACGCATTACTCATAAAATGGTAACCCCGACAATTTTTAGATCGTACTCTTTAAGACGAATGTATAAGTATTTTTTTCTTACTTCAAGAGCACTGGAGTGCTCTTTAGGTGAGAAATTTCCGATCAAAGCCTTTCGTCGGCCTCAAAGCAAGTCTATGGTTTTTCATGCTCGATACAAAAGAATTCTGGAAAACAAAAAAAATATAAAAATTCGCTACAGTTCTTGCAATGCCGCCTATATTATTTCTTTAGTCAGGCGCGTCATTCGATTTAATTTGGATTTTTCAATATGAACGCGCCGACAATACAACTTCAATGGGTACTGGTGCCTGTGTTTTGCCAAGTCACGGGCTATACCGAAAAAGCAGTTCGCCGTAAAATCGAGAGCGGAATTTGGAGGCAGGGAAAGCATTTCCTCAAGGCGCCAGATGGCCGCATAACCATGAATATCCAGGAGTATTATAGATGGGTCGAGAAGTCGATTTAACAGGCATTGAGGCGCGAGCAAAGAGCATTCGAATTCGCTTTATGTATCGTGGGAAAATGCGAAAAGAAACGCTTTATAAGGGTGGTATTCCGATGCGGCCGACCGAAGCCAATCTGAAAGTCGCGCAGGTACGACTTAAAGAGATCAAAAGGGAAATTCGGGACGATACATTTGTATATGCTGAACATTTTCCAAATTCGTCATATCTTGGCGAATCGAAAGCAGATGTCGTGATGTTGCACCAAATCATGGATCAATACATATCCCTCTTCAGCGGGAAGCCTTCAACGAGGATTCAATACCAGAATCGCTTGAATAATTTTTGGAAGAAGGTATTGAAGGATCAGCCTATAACAGATGTTAGTTATTCTGATATCCTAACCGGTCTCAATTGCGGAACATGGAAGAGTGGAAAGAGTAGGAATAACGAACTTTCTCTTATCAATGCTGTCTTTGAGTTTGCGCGCTTGGATAGGCTAATCCAGGAGAATCCATGTGCGGATGTCAAGCGCGCCGGATACCAAAAGCCAGTAGCCGATCCGTTTGACCTGAGCGAGGTGCAAGCAATCCTGGAACACCTTGGTAATCATCGCCCGGAGCAAATCTTAAATTTCGTCCAACTGATGTTTTTCTCAGGCCTGCGCACATCAGAGGGAATTGCTTTGCGCTGGGCCGACATTGATTTCCGGAAAAAGGAAATGCTTATCCACGGTGCAAACGTTTACGACGAGGAGACGGCCGAGACGAAAACATTTGAAGCGCGGACCGTGAAGCTGAACGCCATTGCGGTCGAGGCGTTACAACGGCAGAAGTCGCACACCTTGCTCGCTGGCGAATATGTGTTCCACGACCCAAAAACAGGGGAACCATGGACCTACGTCAAGATCACAGACGTTCGATCGTTCTGGAAGGTAACCTTGACGAAACTCGGGATGCGGTACCGGCGACCGTACAACATGCGCCATACGTATGCGACCATGGGCTTGATGAGCGGCGTCAAACCGGGGTTCATGGCCGCCCAGCTCGGTCACAGTCTACGGATGTTCTTCACTGTATACGCGAAGTGGATCAGCGGAGCCGATGATGACCGAGAGATGGCAAAGTTGGAACAGGCGGTTGCAGCTGCGTAGTTGGAGCGGTGTTTCCTGCATATAGCTGAGTACGCCCTCAGCTCGAAGCCGCTGAAATTCCCTGAGGATTCCCCGGCCTAGTATTCGACTCTGCTGCGGAGGTTCGCTGGAACGGAAAAGTCCTTGAATTTCAAGGACTTACAAAGACTGGCGGAGAGAGGGGGATTCGAACCCCCGATAGGCTATGAACCTATACACGCTTTCCAGGCGTGCGACTTAAACCACTCATCCATCTCTCCTGATGGGTTCACGAGCCAGTTGCTCGCGAAGCCGCCTATTATAGCAAGGATTCTCGGCTGTACAAGAGTGCGATGTCACCCTCTTAAGCATCGGTCTCCCCGCCGCGCCGTCTGACCTGCCCGACAATACCCGTCAACACCGCTGCCATCCTTTTATACAGGCCGAGTAGCCGCCTGTCCAACGGCGCCAGCACCACCGCGACAAGCACGGTCATGCCCAACTCGACGGGAATCCAAAATGGCTCCGGCTGGACGCCCGCCCGATCGACCATAGCCCCGAGCCCCTTGATCACAAATCCGTGCAACAGATAAATCGTTAGCGACCGCTCGCCAAGGTAAGCCAGGATCCGCGATGGCCCGATCATTACCAGGAACCCGACGGCGCCCGAGAACGACAGCAGCAGAACCAGCGAGCGTCCACCTGCCGGAAAAGCGGGAATGGCGGGGGCCAGCGTATAACTCATGCTGCCCCACAGCGCCGGATAAGGCAATCCGTGGAGCGACCAGTACAGCACAACCGCCATCACGCCGGCGAACGACGCCGCCAGCGCGCCCCGGTATCGGTTGGTGAGGTCGAGGATCCTGTCCTTGTAGAGAAATCCGGCCAGGAAAAACGGAAAGAAATAGAATGTCCGGGACAAACTCAATGCGTAGCCGATTTTGTTGCTGAAACCGGCCGCCAGCGCCAAGACGAGCGAGACGGGTAAAGGAAGCGGCAGTCGCACGAAGACCGGCAGAGCCAGCTTCCAGAAAATCAGCGAAAGCAGGAACCACAGGATCCAGTAGGGCTGCAACAGCGCGCCGGGGTGTCCGGAGCGGATGGCGCCTGGCGCGGCGTACAGCAACTGGAATAGGATGAGTGGAACGACCAAGCGGATGAGGATGCCGACATAGTCCTTGTGCCCAAGATGCGGTTTGGAGAACATGCCCGAAATCATGACGAACAACGGCATGTGGAACACGTAAATGGCCGAGTAAATGGCTTTGTATAGCGGATCGTTAACGAATTTCTCGAGCATATGCCCGAACACGACGAGCAGAATCAGCGCGCCTTTTGCGCTGTCGATTCGCATATTTCTTTGAAGGCTCACGGCATTCCACCACACATCACTACGTTCCAAACCGGCGAGAATACCACGCGGCCCCGTTGGCCCGACCGTTCGAGGTGCGCTGATCACGCCGCCCGCGCATACCGCCCCGGCGGCTGCCCGACATGCCGCGCGAAGGCGACCGTGAACGTGCTCGCGGAACTGTAGCCGACGCGCTCGGCCACGTCGGCGATGCTGCCGGCGCCTCGCCGCAGCAGGTCCTGCGCCAGCGCCATCCGCCAGGTGAGCAGGTAGGCCATCGGTGCCACGCCAACGGTGCGGCTGAAACGCTCGAAGAATGTGGAGCGCGACAGCGCCGCTTCGCGTGCGAGGTCCGGGACGGTCCATGCGCGCGCAGGTGCCGCGTGCAGCGCACGCAGGGCATGCGCCAGGCGCACGTCCGCCAGGCCGCGCACGAGTCCGGGCGCGGCTTGCGTGCCGCTCGCACCGCGCAGCGCCTCGATCAGCAGTACTTCCAGCAGGTGCGCGAGCACGACGTCGCGCGCGGGACGCTGCGCGCGCGCCTCGTCGCTCACCAGCTGCGCGAGCGTGGCCAGCCGGGGTTCGCCGCGCACGTGCACGACGCGCGGCAGCAATGCCGCGAGTAGCGCCGCGTCGGGCGACGCGAACTCGCAGTGACCAATGAGGAAGCGGACGTCGGGTGGCCCGGCGAGCGTGCCGTGACGGACTTCGCCGGGTGCGACCTGCGCGGGCGGCTTGTCGAAGTCGCGCGCGGGTGGTGGGCTTGGGCTCGACATCGAGAAATCGTGCATGGCGGGGATCAGCAAAAAGTCGCCCGGTTCGAGCGTGACGGCGTCCATGCCCGCGACGGCCATGCGGCACGCGCCGTCGAGCACGAGGCAATACGACGGCTGGCCCGTCTCCGTGCGGCGCACGCCCCACGGGCCAGCCGCGCAGACGACCTTCGTGAAGCGTATGCCCGGCCGCAGCAGGCCGACTATCTCGGCCAAGGGATCGACCATTTCGGACTCTCGCAAAAGTATCGTGGACTGGCGATTGTAGCGCGTCCGGGCGTGGGTCGCTATCGTAACGGTATCGCCAACCCACACAGGAGTCCACATGAAAACCGTCATGATCACCGGCTGCTCGTCCGGCTTCGGCCTCGAGATCGCCCGCCACTTCCTCGACCACGACTGGCACGTCGTCGCCACGATGCGCTCGCCGCGCACCGACTTGCTGCCGCCGTCCGACCGCCTGCGCATCGTCGCGTTGGACGTGACGGACGCCGACAGCATCCGTGCGGCCGTCGCCGCGGCGGGTCCGATCGACGCGCTCGTCAACAATGCCGGTATCGGTGTGATTCACCCGCTGGAAGCGGTGTCGATGGCGACTGCGCGTAGCGTCTTCGATACGAATACGCTCGGCACGATCGCCATGACGCAGGCCGTGTTGCCGGCCATGCGCGCCCGGCGCGCGGGTACGATCGTCAACGTCACGTCGATCGTCACGCTCGCGCCGGTGCCGCTGCTGTCGGTGTATAGAGCCAGCAAGGCGGCCGTGAACGCGTTCACGGAATCGCTCGCGCTGGAACTGGCGCCGCTGGGCATCCATGCGCGCCTCGTGCTGCCGGGCCGTTCGCCGGGCACCCGCTTCGGCGAGAATGCCCGTCCGCTCATGGAAGGCGACGTGCCGGCGGAGTACGCGCCGCTGCTGGACGACGTGTTCAAGGGTATGCAGGAACCGGGACCGGTCACGCACGCGCAGGATGTGGCACAAGCCGTGTGGCGCGCCGTAACGGATCCGGCGGCGCCGATGCGCATCCCGGCCGGCGCGGACGCCGAGGCGCTGGCGGCGCGCTGATCGTCAGGCCGGACATGCCTGCGCCGACTGCGCCCGCCGCTCCGGCAACGGCGTTTCCTGGATCAGCTCCGACGTCTGGCGTAACCTCACCGGCACGCCGTGCCGGTCGAAGTGATACATGGGCTTGCGGCCAATGTTCGGATCGAGCGAACGATAGATGACGCGTATGGCCGCGTGGACGTCGAAGAAATAGCCGACGGCCGGGGTGTGCACGATGCCTGCCTCGACCGATTCCACTTCCGCGACCGTTTGCTCGGGCGCTTGCCATCCGCACGAGACCATCTCGGTCATCCGCCGGGCTTCCCGAATGACCGCTTCCGGAAGGTCCGGCCAATGCAACTCGAGAAAGCCGACCTCGCGCTGCGCGGTCAGCCCGAACGTCAGGTGCGAGGACCACACCGGGACGCCTTTTGCCCGTCGTTCGGCGTGCACGATGGTGCGCAGCTCCCGTCGCGGTCTCGTGTCGACGACCTGGTTCGTCTTCGGGTCGATCTGGACGGCTTGGCCGAACTCGTGCAGAACATCTGTCCTGGCGATCTCGTCATGCGCGATCCCGAGCCGTTTGCAAAGCTCGCGGCAGTAGGCGATCTGCTCATCCTCGGGGCCGCGAAATACGCCTTCCGGCCGGTCATGTCCATATCCGTGGCGCTGCGCGAAGTACGTTCGGCAGTCGAGCCGCTGGGCGAAATAAGCGTCCGGAGACGCGATGCAGAGCGTGTTGACTTCGGCGATGACGGGCAGGGCGTCATCGAAGCGCAGATTGCAGAGTCGGGCGGCGAGGTCACGATGGGATGTGGCCTCGGATTTGTCGACACAGCCTTCCCGCGGATTGATCATCTCGTTCTCCTGTTTCCGTCCCGCTGCGCATCAAGCCCGCGTGACCCAGCGCCACGCGATCCAGTGCGTGATCGGATTGCGCCGGTTCTCTTGTACACGCTCATGGTCCCTGCGATCCTCGGCGTCGGCGAAGGTTTCGCCAGCGGCAATCACGACGGCAGAGCAACCGGACTGGACGTCGATGAGCCCGGTGCGCATCCATGCATCGCCGACGCTGCGTTGGACGAAGTTGAAGCCCGGAACCGGGCCGGCCGTGTAAGCCGAGAGCTGATCGCCTCGTTGTTGCGAATCGAGAACATCGGAATTGGCGTTGCCCGAATTCCCGGTGGCGATGTGCAGTCCTTGGAAAACGGGGAACCATGTCGCCAGCGACACGACATCCATCGGGCAGCTGGCGTCCAGGAACCAGAATTTGAGATGGCCGAATCCGTTGCCGAAGCGTGACTGCTGTTGAATATTGACCATGTCAGGCTTGCCAAAGTTGCCGCAGGTAAGCAAGAAATCCGGGCTGGTTGGCGATGGTGGATTCTGGCAGATGCCATGTCCGGCATAAAAATAAACGTCGGGGTAGTCGGCGCCGCCGCCGGTATCGAGGTCGCCACCGCCTGCGTCGCGAAAATCGGAGCCCCATACGTCGCCGTTGTCCCAGCGCGAGATCAGCACGTTCTTCGCGGTGGAGAGGGTGTACCAGCTGCGAAATGCGCCGCCTTCCGGTACCGCGGCCGGAAGGTCGGGTCCGCCGCAGCCGCGCGCGACATACGTACTCACACATCCAGTCGAGAAGCGAACGCCCATGGCAATCTCCTTCGCGGTAAGCACATGACGCGGGCTCTCGTGGGCAGCGACGCGATATGTGATGGTTTAGCGTAGTACATTTTGATTGGAATGCCAGTCCTGAAAATGATCGTGCGCGCCACGCCCATATGGCACCCATCAGGCTACAATAGGCTATCAACGCAGCGCAGTCCCCATGCCTATGAAAAACTGGATCAGCCGCCTCCGGGGCGGTTCCGACAACACGGCCGACACCAAGGCGGCGCCTGCCGCGGCGGAAACGGACGAACACCCGGACGGCATTCCCGCCGAAATCGAGGCCACGTATTACCGCTGGCTGACCGCGTCGTCCGGCTACGACGCGTCGGAAGCCGTCCAGACGGCGATCCTCGACCAGGTGCGTGCGCTCGCGCGCGATCCGGCCAGTGCGGCCGAGCTGGTGCCGCGCGTGCCCGAAGTGATCCCGCAACTGCTGCGCAGCCTGCAGGACGAGGCGTCGAATGCCGACCTGGCGCGCCAGGTCGCGCAGGACGTCGTCCTCGTGGCCGAAGTCATCCGCGAGGCGAACAGTGCCTATTATCGGCCGATGTCGCCCGTCAAGACGGTCGAGGCGGCCCTCATGATGCTGGGCCAGAACGGCTTGCGCATGCTGCTGGCGCGCGTCGCCTTCCGGCCGATCATCAAGCTGCAGACGACGGGTTTCACGCGCCTGGCGGCGCCCCACGTCTGGGCCCAGTCCGAGAAATGCGCGCTCGCGGCCAGCCTGATGGCGCCCGGCCTCACGGCGGGGGCGTTCGAAGCCTACCTCGCGGGCCTGATGCAGAACCTGGGCCTCGTCGTCGGCTTCCGCCTGGCCGACCGCCTGTGCGAAGAGAACAAGGTGCCCGGTTCCAGCGAATTCGGGGCGCAGTTGCTGGCGGAAGGCCGCCTGCTGTCGGCCGCCATCGCGAAGCATTGGGACTTTCCGCAGGAAGTTGCCGACGCGATCGCGCATGCCGGCGATCCGGGCGAGGAGCACCTGGCGCAGGCGCTCGCGCTGGGCGACCGCATCGCCAAGCTGCGCGTGCTGATCGACAGCCATGTCATCGACGAGGACGACGACTTCGTCACCGACGGTCTCGACAACTTCCAGCGCCGCTGCCTCGGCAAGCTTGGCACCGTCGAAAGCTGATCCCGCCACACCGTTTCTTCTTCCGTGTTGCCACGGCTAGGTTTCCGTGTAATCATGATTTTCAGACACGAAACTTTTGCCTGAGCAATAAATACGCGTGGAGGAGACACGATGATCCGCAAGACGAAGATTGCATCCCTGCTGCTGGCATGTGCACTGCTGCCCGTGTGCGGCGGCCAGGCCGTGGCCGGGCCGCTGGACGAGGCGAAGGCGAAAGCCCACCTTGACGCCGTCGCCGCCGGCGACCTGGAGGCGCTGATGCGCGACTATGCCGACGACGCTTATCTGGAATGGGTGGGCGGGCCGCTCGACGGCCGCTACCGGGGCAAGGCGGAGATCCGCGCCGTCTGGCAGAAATTCATCGCGGCGAATGCCGGCAGGCCGCGTCCCGCAACGTTCGGAAAGGTGACGGCGCTCGGCAATCCGCGCGGCACGTCGCTGCAGGCGAAAGCCGAGTACGGCGGCACTGTGCCGGTCAAAGTCTGGCATGCGCTGACCTACCGCGAGGGCGATCTCACCACCGAAGTGTGGCAGATCGCGCCCGCGCTGCAGATCGAGCCGTAATGCGCCCGCTGGTGCCGCTGTTGTTCGCAGCCGCGCTGCGGGCGGGCAGCGCGGGCGCCGTGAACGTCGAGGTGCTCGTGCAGACGCCGGCCGGCATGCCGCTGGCCGACGCCGCCGTGCTGGTCGAGCCGCTCGCGGGCACGCCGGTGCGCCCGCGCGCACGGGCGCATGCCGCCATCGAGCAGCGGGGCCGCGAATTCGTCCCGTGGATGACGGTCGTGCAGACCGGCGCCAGCGTCGACTTCCCCAACAACGACACGATCCGTCACCACGTGTATTCGTTCTCCGAGCCGAAGCGCTTCGAGATCAAGCTGTATGCGGGCAAGCCGGGCCAGCCCGTCGTGTTCGACAAGCCCGGCCGGGTCGACATCGGCTGCAATATCCACGACTGGATGGAGGCCCACGTGCTGGTCGTCGACACGCCATACTTTGCCCGTACGGGCGCGGATGGGCGTGCGGCCATCACGAGTGTCCCGGCAGGCCGCTACCGCGTGCGGCCATGGCACCCGCTGCAGAAGGCGGCCGGGGCGCCGCAGGACATCGAGGTCGACGACGCGCCCGCGCGCATGACGCTCGTGCTGGACGCGCGCCCGCGCCAGACCAGGCCCCACAGCGAGGACGACCCGGACCGTTACTGACATGTCATCGAGATCGCTGCGGCATCGGATCGCCATCGTCTTCGTGGGCCTGCTCGTGCTGGTCATGGGGCTCGTGCTGGCGCTCGTCCACCACAGCAGCGCGCGGATCGTGGAGCGCGAGACGCGGCGCGAACTGGCCGTCGGCGCCAAGGTGTTCCAGCGCCTGCTCGAACAGAACCAGCGCCAGCTCGAGACCGCAGCCGCCGTGTTGTCCGCCGACTTCGCGTTCCGCGAGGCGATCGCCACGCAGGACCAGCCCACGGTGCGCTCCGTGATCCGCAACCACGGCCAGCGCATTCATGCGCAGGTGATGATGGTCGCGGACACCGACGGCAAGCTGATCGCCACGACCCAGCGCGCCAGCGCGTCCGGCGATCCGTTTCCGTTCCCCGACCTGCTTGCGGCCGCCGAAGCGCAAGGCCGCAGCGCGGGCCTGCGCCAGATGCGCAACGGGCAACTTTATCAAGTCGTGCTCGTGCCGATTCTCGCGCCCACGCGCATCGCGTGGGTGGCGATGGGCTTCCACGTGGACGACCGCTGGGCGTCCGACATGGCGGGCGTGACGGGCCTCGGCGTGCGCATCGTGCGGCCCGGGATGCCTGGCGCGCTCGCGTCGTCCGGTGCATCCGACAGCGCGCACGATGCGTCCGTGAACGTGCCCCTCGACGGCGGCCTGCAGGCCGAGCTGCGGCTACCCGTCGCGCAGGTGCAGGCGCCCTTCGAACAGCTGCAGGGACGCCTGCTGGGCGTGATCGCCGCGGCCGTCGCGGTGTTCGCGGCGGGCAGCGTGATGCTGGCCGGGCGCATCGTCCGGCCTCTCAACGACTTGTCCGCCGCCGCGCGCCGCATCGCGCAGGGCGATTACGCGCAGCCGCTGCCGCCCGCGCCGCGCGACGAGATCGGCCAGCTGGCGGGCAGCTTCGAGCAGATGCGCATGGAGATCGCGAGCCGCGAAGAGCGCATCGCCCGGCTGGCCTATGTCGATGCCTTGACGGACCTGCCCAACCGCACGCGCTTCCTGGAAGCGTTCGGTCTCCTCACGCCGGGCGCGGGCGGCGCCGTGATGGTCGTGAACGTCGACCGCTTCGCCCTCATCAACAATGCGCTCGGCCACCTCGTCGGCGACCGCCTGCTGCGTGCCGTGGCGGGGCAGCTGCAGCCGCTCGTGCCGCCGGGCGGCATGCTGGCGCGCCTGTGGGGCGACCAGTTCGCGTTCCTGCTGGAGGGCGCCGGTCTGGATGCCGCGCGCCGCTTCGCCGACACCGTCCTGGCCGCGCTGCGCGACCCGGTCACGCTGGACGGCCAGCGCCTCGACATCGAGGCCGGCGTCGGCATCGCGCTGTATCCGGACGACGGCCTCGATGCGGCCACCTTGCTGCGGCGCGCCGAGCTGGCGCTGGCCACGGCCAAGCGGCGCCATGCCGGCGTCGCGTTCGCGCAGGAGACGGGCGGCGAGCCCGCGCACGAGCAGCTGTCCCTCATCGGCGACATGCGGCGCGCGCTGGCGGCCGGCGAATTCACGCTCGCGTACCAGCCCAAGCTGGCGCTGGGAAGCGGGCGCGTCGTGGCGGTGGAGGCGCTGCTGCGCTGGCAGCATCCGGAGCGCGGCAGCATCGCGCCGGCGCGGTTTATCCCGTTCGCCGAGCAGACGGGCTTCATCCGCGAGATCACGCCATGGGTGCTGGAGTCAAGCGTGCGCCAGGCCGCCGCGTGGCATGCGGCGGGGCTGGACATCGCCGTGTCGGCGAACCTGTCGACGCTGGACCTGCTCGACCCGCACCTGGGCCGGCGCGTGCGCGACCTGCTGGACCGTTACGCCGTGCCGGCGCGCCGCCTGTGCCTGGAGATCACGGAGAGCGCGCTGATGGACGATCCCGCGCTGGCGCAGGCCCACCTCGACGAACTGGCGGGCCTCGGCATCAAGCTGTCGATCGACGACTATGGCGTCGGCCAGGCGTCGCTGGCCTATCTGAAAAGCCTGCCCGTGGACGAACTGAAGCTCGACCGCAGCTTCATCACCGCCATCACGGAGTCGCCGCGCAACGCGGCCATCGTCGAATCGACCATCATGCTGAGCCACGCGCTGGGGTTGACCGTCGTCGCTGAGGGCGTGGAGACGCCGGCGGAACTGCGCTGGCTGCGCGAACACGGCTGCGACATCGCGCAGGGCTACGGCATCGGCCGCCCGATGACGGCGGCGCAGCTGCAGGACTGGCTCGCGGATTTCAGGCTGGGCACCGTCGCCTGACGGTCAGGCGAGGAAGTCGAAGGCGGATGGCGGCCGGCCGCCGTTCATCATCCCGAACAGGGAATTCGCGCCCGCATTCGAATACTGCTGGACGAGGGCGCTGGCCTGCGCATTGACGGCCTGGGTCATCTGCGTCTTCTTGTCGGCGAGCGCGTCGCGGTCCTTCGTCAGGGCCGCGGCCTGGCCGGCCAGTGTGCCGCCCGTCGCCAGTTGCCGCGCGATGCCGGCGCCGACCTTGTCCGCGAGTCCCGAGCCGCCGTTCGCGAACACCTTCGCTACCTGGTCCGGGTCAAGCGCGATCGCCGCATTCAGCTTCGCGTCGTCGACCGCCAGCTTGCCGTTCTTCGCGTTCACGCCGATGGCCGCCAGCGCGGCCGGATCCATGCCGCCGACGAGTTTCGCCACCTGGTCCTGGATCGTCGCGAGCGTGCGGTCGGAGGCGGTGTCGCCCGACTTCAGAGAGGCGAGGCGGCCCGGCAGCGCATTCACGGCGTCGGCAAATGCCTTGACGTTCTTCGCGATGGCCGTGTTGTCGCCGGCCAGCGTCACGGTGCCGGTACCCTTCGCCTTGAGGTCGAGCGTGACGCCGGCGATGGCGCCCGTGACCCTGTTGCCGGCGGTCGTGACGGTCTTGCCGTCGACGTTGACGACGGCGTCCTGCGCAACGCTCGCCTGTGTCACCGCGCCGCGCGTCCCCGGCTGGTAAGCGAGCAGCGCCTGCAGGGCCCCGTCACCAGACACTCCAATGCGCATGGCATTCGCGGCGCCGGGCTGGCCCGTGAGGTTCAGCGCGACGCCCTTGTCGTCCGCGACGAGCTTCGCATCGATGCCGGCCGCCTTGAACGCGGCGGCGATGCCGTCCGGCGTGTTGTCGGGCGCGCCGATGCGGATCGTTTTCGTGCTGCCGCCCGTTTCGACCTTGATGACGGTCGGCGTGCCGCTGCCGATCGGCGTCGTGGCCGTCGGCACCCGGACGGTCACCAGTTGCTGGGCCTGGGCCAGCTGCTTGACGTCGATCTTGTGCGTGCCCGCGGCCGCGCCTGACGCCGAGATGCGCGCCTCGATGGCCTTGCCGTCGACCTGCGTCGCGAGTTTCAGGCCGCTCGCGGCGAGCGTACCGGCGACGGACCGGACGTCGTCCAGCACGTTGGCCAGCCGTCCCAGCGTGGACAGGCGCGCGTCGTCGCGCCTGATCTGCGCGTCGATGCCCTGCAGGCCGGCGTTGCGGGCGCTCAGCGACTTCACGGCACTGCCGTACAGGTCGGCCAGGCCCTGGCTGGGGGGCGCCGTCGTCCTCGATGGAATGGTGGTCGTCATGGCTTGGTATTATCGATGCAAGCTTGCCGTTTCATTTATTGAGCATCGCATGCTTTACCCGCCAATTCGTGGCGCGCAGGCGGTACCTCGACGAAACCCGCGACGGCACCCACGACTGCGCCCGCCTCGTCGCGCAGGGGCACGGCGTTGATGACGACGTGCAGGCGCTCGTCGTCGGCAAAGCGGACCGTCAGCGTCTCGTCGCGCACTTCCTCGCCGGTGGTGGCGGCGCGCTGCAGCGGCAACTGGTCGAGGGCCAGCAGCGTGTTGCCCGCATAGACGGCGAAGGCGCGGTTGCCGCGCTCGTCCGGCAAGGGATTCTCGCCGCGGCGCAGGCGCAGCAGGCGTTCGGCGGCGCGATTGGCCTTGATGCGCCGGCATTCGCGGTCGCTGGCGACGAACAGCGCGGCGGGCGCGGCCTGCATCAGGCCTTCCAGTTCGCTCGTGCGGCGTTGCTCGCGCCGCTGGCTGTCCTGCAGGGCGCCGGCGAGGCGCTGCTGCTCGGTGATCTCGACGGCCATCACGGTCAAGCCCAGCAGGGTGCCATCCCGGTCGAAGCGGGGATACACGTCCTCGCGCCAGGTGCGGCGCAGGTGGGGCTGCGCTGGGGTTGTGCCTTCGAACGTCAAGCCAAGGATGGGCTGAGCGGTCTGGATGACTTGACGGAACGGGGCGTCCGCCGCCGGGGCAACGTCGGGCACGATGTCGTGGATGGACTTGCCGATGTGTTCGTCGATTGACAGGCCGTTCATCTCGGCCAGCACCCGGTTCAGACGCAGGAAACGAAGGTCGAGGTCGAGCAGCGCGATGCCGATCGGCGCATGCTCCAGCATGGCTTCCAGCTCGAGCGTAAGGCGGCGCAGGTCGGCACCTTCGCGCCGGGCGTCCGCCAGGCGCTGCTGCTGCCATCCCAGCAGAATGGCGATGACTGCCGCGAGCGGCATCAACATCAACAGGAGTTCTGCACTGACAACGGGCACGGCGGTCTCCGCAATACATCGATGGGCGCTTCACAAAATATCATTTCTTTTGCGAAATTCCTAATATATGTACCCCGATTCACGGCGTTGGACGAGGGAAGCGGGATGCAATCCTTTACATATGTGGCTGAGCAACATCACCGCCGTGCCAACGGACAGCGGTATGGCAGAAAGCTGATAACAGTAATTTTACGTATTTCAAAGATTTGTTCGATCAATAATAATCGGCGGGATCAAGAAGAAAGAGGAGACACATGTCATTTCTAATCGTTCTCGCCGCGCTGGCGTTCCTGATGTTTGCCGCCTATCGCGGCTACAGCGTCATCCTGTTTGCCCCGATCGCCGCGCTGGGCGCGGTGCTGCTCACGGCACCGGACGCCGTCGCGCCCGTGTTCACCGGCATCTTCATGGAAAAGATGGTCGGCTTCGTCAAGCTGTACTTCCCCGTATTCATGCTGGGTGCCGAGTTCGGCAAGGTGATCGAGCTGTCCGGCTTTTCGGAGTCGATCGTCAATGCCGCGATCCGCTACATCGGACGCTCGCGCGCGAACGCCGTGATCGTCGCCGTGTGCGCGCTGCTGACCTATGGCGGCGTGTCGCTGTTCGTCGTCGTGTTCGCGGTGTATCCGTTCGCCGCCGAGCTCTACCGCCAGAGCAACATCCCCAAGCGCCTGATGCCGGGCGCCATCGCGCTGGGCGCGTTCTCGTTCACGATGGATTCGCTGCCGGGCACGCCGCAGATCCAGAATATCATCCCGACGACGTTCTTCAAGACGACCTCGTGGGCCGCGCCCGTGCTGGGCACCGTCGGTTCGCTGTTCATCATCGTCGTGGGCCTGTCGTACCTGGAGTGGCGCCGCCGCGCGGCGGTGGCCAGGGGCGAAGGCTACGGCACGTCGCTCGTCAACGAGCCGGAGCGCACGCAGGCGACGTCGCTGCCGCATCCGGCGCTGGCGATCCTGCCGCTGCTCGTCGTGGGCGTCGCCAACTTCATCCTCACGCGCATGATCCCGCAATGGTATGGCGACGCGTTCACGGTGCCGGCCGAGATCCTGCCGGGCGTGCATACGCCGGTGACGGCCACGATCAAGACCGTCGTCGCGATCTGGGCGGTGGAAGCGGCGCTGTTGCTGGGGATCGTCGTCGTGATCCTGACCGCGTTCCGGCGCGTGAGCACGCGCTTCGCGGACGGGTCGAAGGCGGCGGTCGGCGGCGCGCTGCTGGCCGCGATGAATACGGCGTCCGAGTACGGCTTCGGCGGTGTGATCGCGGCGCTGCCGGGCTTCATCGTCGTCAGCGACGCGTTGAAAAGCATCCCGAATCCGCTGGTGAACGCGGCCGTGTCGGTGAGCTCCCTCGCGGGCATCACGGGCTCCGCGTCGGGCGGCATGAGCATCGCGCTGGCCGCGATGTCGGACCTGTTCATCAAGGGCGCGCAGGCCGCGCAGATCCCGCTGGAAGTGCTGCATCGCGTGGTGTCGATGGCGAGCGGCGGCATGGACACGCTGCCGCACAACGGTGCCGTCATCACCCTGCTGGCGGTGACGGGGCTCACGCACAAGGAATCGTATCGCGAGATCTTTGCCGTCACCGTCATCAAGACGGCGGCGGTGTTCTTCGTGATCGCGTTTTATTATTTGACCGGGCTCGTATAACCGTCGTTCCCGCGAAAGCGGGAACCCATACTGAGCTTTAGAATTCGGCTCAGCATGGATCCCCGCGTGCGCGGGGATGACGACTATTGGCGCTTGCGCTTGTACGCCGCCGTCATGCCCAGCAACGCCGTCATCGCGAGCAATGCGGTCGACGGCTCCGGCACCTCGGCCGCCGCCGCGGTGGCCGCGGTGATCGTGAACGTGTCGCCCGCGCGCAGGCCGTTCGTATCCAGCAGCCAGTCGGCGGCACCCGGCACGGCCAGCGCATTCCCGAACTGGAACTCGGCCCATTCCGGTGCGCTGAACACGACGTTCGCCGTGTGGCTACCTGCCGTCGCCGCGCCGACCGTGCCGAACGCCGGCGTCACGCTGCCGGCCGCGAAGAAGGCGATGCCGTTCAACGAAAAGCTGAACGTATCGAGCGCGGTGCCGGCCACGTTGCGCACGAGCGCGTTGAAGGCGAGGGGACCGGCCAGGTCGCCCGCTTCCAGCGCGAAGCTGAAGGTCGTCGGCGTGAACGTGGCGAGGTCGAGGTCGAACGAGGCCATCCCCGCGCCGCTGTAATCCGTCACCGTGTTCGTGCCCGAGGTGCCGGTCAGGATCGCGGCCTGGGATTGCGGCAAGGCCAGCGCGGCCGCCAGGGCGAATGCGCCCATCAGTGTCTTCTTCATGTCGTATCCTTTCGATGGCGGATCAGAGCGGGCCCTTGGCCCACGGACCGGAGATCGCGAACGTGATGCCCGGGGTCTGGATGTTCACGAACAGGTAGCGGCCCGTCGGGTCGAAGCAGGCGCCCGCGAACTCGTTGCCGCGGTGGTCGCCGGCCAGCGCGTCCAGCTTGCCGGCCGCATTCAGTTGCGACGTCGTCAGCTGCACGTTGTTCTTTGCGAAGATGTAGGCGTCGCCGCCCTGCGTGATGCCCATCAGGCGCTGGCCGTAGCCGAAGGTGTCGGTGGTGGCCGTGGACGCGTCTTCGCAGATCAGGATGGCGTTGCGCGGGCTGACCGTGAGGTTGTCGCCCATGTTGCCCACCGTCGTGTTCGGGCTCGAATAAATGCACCGCAAGACCTGCGTGGCGAGGTCCAGTTCCCAGATCGCGCCGCGCGAGACGGCACCGCCGGACGTGTCCATCACGTACATCCTGCCCTGCGCGTACCAGATGCCTTCGCCGCGGTTCATGCGCAGCGCGCCCTGCAGCCAGCCCTGCACGAACGGGCCGGCGGCGTTGTTGATCGTCGTGCCGGACGGACCCGTCGCGCTGCCGCGGTTCTGGTCGGGGTTCATGATGGGCACCCATTCCAGCACATACGCGTCGCCCTTCAGCGCGCCCGCCACGTTGGCGTTCGGCGTGCCTTTCACGCGCGCCATCTGCAACAGGCCGCCGCGCGCCAGCGCGCCGTAGCCGCCGTTCCCGTCGTCCGGGACGTAGCGGTAGAAGCCCGATTTGCCCGACGAATCCTCCGTCATGTAAACGATGCTGGTGGCCGGATCGACGGCCGCCGCCTCGTGGGCGAAGCGCCCCATGCCGACGATGGGCTGGCCCGTCGTCTGCGCCGTGTCCGGCGACACTTCGAACACGTAGCCGTGCTTCTTGCCGGATGCCGTGACGTTGTCGGAGCCGATTTCCTCGCACGACAGCCACGTTCCCCACGGCGTGATGCCGCCGGCGCAGTTGCCGTCCGTGCCGCCCAGGCTCGGGGTCACGCTGACCCAGGCGCCGTCGCGGAACAGCAGGTTCGTCGTGCCGCCGCCCAGCACCGTGGTCGCGCCGGCGCTGCTCGCGCCCGTGTCGTAGGCGCCGAACGCGTTGATGAATTTGTTCGGGCTGACGGCGTGCGCCTCATGGTTGCGGATCAGGACGAGTTCCGTGCTGCGGCCCACCTTGCGCGTCAGGACGACCCCCATGCCGTCGTGCGCGGCGGGGCAGGGCTTCCCGTCGGTCATGGTGTCGCCGGTCCAGCCGAAGCTCTTGTACGTGAAGCCGGCCGGCAGCTGCAGCAGCGGCAGGCCGGTGGTCAGGTCGTTGACGGGGGCGATGGGGCCGTACGGGCTGTCGACCAGGGCGCTGGCGCCGCCGGCGGCCAGCGCCTCGCGCGCCTGCAAGGCGGCGAAGGCGCCGACGAACGGCAGGGTGCTCAACCCCTTGAGCAGGTTGCGCCTGGACGGCGTGATGTCGTTGTGAGTCATGCTGAGCGTTCTCCATAGGGATGGATTGCGCCGGCACTTGGCGGCCGGTTGCGTGCCGGGATGGCACGTGCTCATGCATTAAAACAAACGAAAACTACCGTTCAATGACAGTAAAGTGACAACGTTCAGACGGGTGCGACGACTCGTACGACCGTCTCGCAATAGTCGCGGAAGCCCATGCGCAGATAGAGGTCGTGGGCCGCTTGGTTGGCGCTCATCACGTGCAGGAACGGGACGTCGCCGCGCGCCAGCTGGCATCGGATGACCTTCTGCATCAGGCGTTTCGCGTAACCGCGGCCCTGGTAATCGGGGTGGGTGCAGACGCCGCTGATTTCGCGATAGACGCCCGCCGTCGTCCGTTCGCCCGCCATCGCGACGAGGCGGCTGTCCTCGAACAGGCCGAAGTATTCGCCCATCTCGATCGTGCGCGGACCGAACGGCCCGGGGCGCGTCAGCCGCGCCAGCGCCAGCGCCTGTTGCGCGTGTTCCGGACCGAGGGGCAGCGCGTCCGGCGCGGGATCGTCCGCCGGGCCAGGCCGGCCATCCCACGCGAGGCGGAACATCTTCGCATCGACCTCGATGCGCCAGCCCTCCGGCGCCGGACCGGACCAGACGTCGCAATAGAACTGCTCGCCGGGGGTGCAGAACGGGCGCAGCGCGGCGAAGTCGGGCTGCCCGGGATCGGGAAAGCCGACGATGGGCGACAACCCGGGCGCATAGCGGCGCGCACGGTCGGTGCCGGCGGAGAGGTGACGATGCGGGCCGTCGAGGCAGTTCCAGAAGATGTTGTCGAGCGGGTGGGGCATGGCCCTTATCATGCGGGCAGCTTCAGGATCCAGTCAAGCAGCGCCCTGGCCGCGTCTTCCCAGTGCGGATCGAGCATCAGCGCATGCGCCAGCTGCGGCACGATGTGCGGTTTGACGCCGTAGTAGGTCGCGGTGCCGCGCACGGCGTCGGGACGGATGAAACGGTCGTCCTGGCCGCCCAGCACGAACACGGGCGGCGCCTGCCAGGGCATGGGCGCGAACGGCCGCCAGCCTTGCAGTTCGATGCCCACGTGGCGCGACTCGCCCTGCACGCGGCGCGCGAAGCGGGCGTAGTCGGCGTCAAGCAGGTCGTCGGAAAACAGGTGGCGGCGCATGATGTCCGGGTCGAGCGTCTGCGGCTCGGCGAAGGAGAGGCGCGCCAGTTGCTGGAACAGGTCGGGCGAGGACAGCATCATCTGCCACGCCGAATACGCGAGGCCCCACGGCGGCACCGATGCGAGCAGCGCGACGCCGCTCGCGTGGCCGCCGCTGCGGATCCAGTCCTGCACGACGGCGCCGCCGAGCGAGTGGCCGACGACGACGAGCGGCCCGTCGCCGAGCCGCGCGATTGTCCTGCGCAGGTCGTCCGTGTAGTCGGCCAGGCGCCAGTCGTTCAGCCGTTCGCGCCCGCCGCTGCCGCCGTGCCCGCGCAAACTGAGCGCATGGACTTCGAAGCCGGCGTCGGCCAGCCAGGGCATGACGTGCTCTTCCCACACCCACGCGCCCACGCAGATGCCGTGCACCAGCAGCAGGCGCGGGCTGTCCGGACGGGGCCGGGCCGGGCGGCGCGTGATCAGTTCGAGTTCCATGCGGTCGTGGTGAGTCGCTTTCGACTGTATGGTAGCGCAAACTGCGAAGGGCGGGCACGTAACGCATGACACGTCGTTCCCGGACTGGCCGTCCGCCTTGGCGGGAACCTGAGTTGCACGCGTAACGACAGCGCCGGCGAACTTGGATCCCCGCCTGCGCGGGGACGACGGTCACTTCAGTCGCCGAGCCCCAGCGCCTTCGCCACGTCTTCCCACGCCACCAGCTTGAAGTTCTGCGGCCCGTCCGGCAGGCGTTTGTGGCCGTCCTGCACGACGAGCAGGCCCTTGCCGTACGGTCCGCCCAGCCGTGCCGACGTCACGTCGAGGCCATCCGTTTCCGAAGTGCCGTCGATGCCCCTGGCCGCATCGATGCCGATGCGAAACGCGCCGCGCACCGCGAACGGGGGCATCGCATCCAGCACGACGTAGCTGTCGTTGCCCTGGCTCGACACGACGATCCAGCTGCCGGACTTGCCGTGATAGATGCCCATGCCTTCGACGTCCGCGTGCAGCAGGCCGCCCACCGGCAGCACGAGGCGCGGCTTCATCGGCTTCGTCGCATCGGCATCCGCCACCCACAGGCCGCGCTTTTCCTCGCCCATGAACAACAGCCCGGTACGCTCGTCCGCCACGCAGCCTTCCGGCTGGCTCGCGAGGCGCCAACTGCGGGCCAGCGTCGCGCCGAATTTTCCATCGGTGCGCGTGATGCGGTATTGCTGGAAGCGTCCGTCCTTGTCGTTGACGATGGCATCCAGGCCGCCCTGCGGCGTACGATGGAGGCACGCGCCGTAGATGTCGGACAGCGTCGTCGGCAGGCGCGCGCTTTCCGTGACGGTGCCCGCGCCGTCGATGGCGAACAGCACGATCGCATTCTCGTCGCGCTGCGTCGCCATGGCGAGATCGACGCGCGTGCCGTCGCCGAACGCGAGGTCCTGGCGCACGTCCACGTTGTTCAGGCGGCCCGCTTCCAGCAACTGCGTCTGGCGGCCGGACACGTCGTACACGAGCAGACCCTGTTTCTTGTTCGTGCCGAGGATGCGGGCGCCGTCCGGGTCCGACGGGTGGATCCAGATGGCCGGGTCGTCGGCCGCGTCGCCCGCGCGCGCCACGGGCGCTGTCTGCGCGCGCGGCAGCACGATGGGCAATGCGGTTTGCTTGGGTGCCCCCGCTTTCCACGTCGGCCCGGCCTCTTTCCAGCCGGCGGCCGTCAGTGCGAGCAGGCGCGGACCGGTCGCCAGCGCGCGCGCAGCCAGCGGCAGGGCGGACGTTTCGCGCCAGCCGTCGCCCGCGCGCCGCCACGTGTGGAGTGTACCGTTGCCGTCCAGCGCCGCCACGCCGCCGGGCAGCACGGCCAGCGCTCCGGTCCCCTTGGCCAGTTTGCCGAACGGCGCCGCCAGCGCGACCGGCGCGCGGGCGCCGGCGCTTTCCGGATCCGCGTCGTAGGCCCACAGACCGAGGCTGCTTTCGGATACGTACAGCGTCGCGTCCGCGTCGTCCACGCGGCAGTGCTTCACGTGCGGCGGCAGCGCCATGTGGCGCACGAGGCGGGCCGGCTCGCCCAGCAGCCATTGCTGCGCCTGGCCATCCTTGGCGATCAGGAACGCGTGGTCGAGGTGCTGCGCGTCGCGGTACAGACAGGCTGCCTCGATGCCGAAGCCGGTATCGGGCAGCGGGGGCAGGGCGTGCATGCCGGCTGGGTCGATGCGGACGGGAAGCGCGCGCTCGGCGTTCGCATCGACGACGAGCGCCAGGTCGCCGCGCACGTCGAACTGGCGGCCGCGCACGGCAACGCGGGCACGCTCGTTACCGTTGCCATCGACGAGGCGCAGCGCGTGCTTGTCCAGCGCGAGCCAGCCGCCGCCGGGCAGTGCGGACAGTTCGTTCGCTCCGTTCAGCGCGGACGGGATGACTTGCGCGTGGGCCGTCGTGGCGAACAGGGCGGCGTACAAAACGAATTTTTTCATCAGAACAGGCTCGCTTTCAGGCCGATCTTGTACGTGCGGCCGTAGCGTTCGTACTGGACGTTGTGGCCCTTCACGCCCTGGTACACGTAATAGGTTTCGTTGTTCAGGTTGGCGGCGTCGAAAGAGAGCTGCCAGCGCTTGCCCAGCTGCCAGGCGAGCGAGAAGTCGACCTGCTTCTGCGTGTCGACGATGTGGTCCTGCATCGGGTCGTCCACGTTCCCGCCCAGCTCCAGCAGGTACGGCGATTTGTAATTGACGGCGATACGCGTGGACAGCGGACCCGCCTCGTACCCCAGCATCAGGTTGGCCATGCGCTTCGCCTGGCCCGGCATGCGGATCGACCGGCTCTTGACGTCGGCGCCGGACGAGGTGAAGGTCGCGTTGGCGCCGACGAGCAGGCCGTTGAACGGCGCGGGCAGCATGCGCAGCGGCTGCTGCCATGCCAGTTCGACGCCGCGCACATCGGCATCGTCGCCGTTCGCATACGACGTCGCCGTCGTGTAGCCCATCCACCGGCCCGTGCCCGCGAGGTTGGCCGCATAGGTGAAATTGCGGATGTCCTTGTAGAACGCATAGGCCGACACGACGCCGCCGCTGCCCAGGATGCGCTCGATGCCGGCGTCGAGGTTGTGCGCCTTCAGCGGCGCGAGGTCCGGATTGCCGATCGTCGCCTCGGTGGCGCTGGCCAGGCTGATGCCGGGCGCCAGCTGGCTGAAACTGGCGCGCACGACGGCGTTCGTCCACGCGGCGCGCACGCTGGTGGCGCGGTCCAGGTCGTAGCGCAGCTGCACGCTGGGCAGCCAGTTGGTGTCATTGCGGCCCGCGTGGCGCGGCGTGATCGTGCTGCCGGCCACTTCGTTGCCGTCGGCCGTGAACCGGGTGCGTTCGGCGCGCACGCCGGCCAGGATCGTCCACGGGCCGCGCGCGAGACTCGTCTGCACATAGCCGGCATCGATGTCTTCGCGCATGCCGTAGTCGTTCAGCGCCGATTCCGCGGCGAGGCGCGCGGCGGCGCGGTCGGGCCCCGCCACGCGGGCGCGGATCAGCGCCGGATCGAGCGCGGCGCCGATCGTGCCCGGCGCATAGTCCAGCGTGGCGCCGCTCGTGAACGCGGACATCGACGTGGAGCCCGGACCCCAGTAGTTGCCGCTCGTGGCTTTGCTGCTGTTGTAGGCCCACTGGTTCGTGTCGTTGTCCTTGTCGCGCCGGATCGCCTTGGCGCCGAATTTCACCATGCCTCGCCAGTCGCCCGCGTCGACGTCGCGCGTCAGGTCCACGCGCAGCTGGTTCGTGCGGTCGGACGAATAGCGTTGCTGCAGCGTGATGGCGTTCAGTGCGTAGCTGGCCGGATCGAACACGGCCGCGGGCGCGATCAGGTGCGGTTGCACGCCGTCCGTGAAGCCGATGCCGGCGAAGTTGGACGTGCCCCTGAAGCGCCCGTCGTTGAGCGACTCCGGCGTGTCCTCGCTGGCCCGGGTGTTGGCCGCTTCCGCATGCAGCCGCCACGCGTCGATGCGACGGTCGGCGGCGAGGCTGACGGAGCGGATCTCCTGCGTGTACTTGCGCTGGCGGATGCGGCGTTCCACGCGCGCCGTGTCCGTCGTGCCCTCGGTCAGCGCGCCGCCCTTGACGTTGCTCACCGTGAGCCGGTCGCGCACCTCGTCGTCGGAAAAGCGCGACAGGAAGCCGCGCAGCGCGACGCTGGTGTTGGCATCGGGACGCCAGTCGACATTCAGCGCGCCGGCGCGGCGCGTGCGGACGGGCAGGTAGTCGCGCAGCTCGAAGCCGGACAGGCGGTTGCCGCTCCAGGCGCCGCCCGTCTCCACGTTGTCCGAGCCGAACTTGCGCCGTTCGCCGGACAGGCCCGCCGCGACGCCCAGCTTCCCGTCCGCGAAGCGCTGCGCCCACAGCACGCTGGCGGAAGGGCTGGTCCGGTGCGTGAGGTCGTCGTGGCTGGCGGCAGCGCCCACGCTGAGCAGGCGGCCCGGCAGGTCGAACGCGGACAAGGTCTTGACGTCGATGCTCCCGCCCAGCGCGTTCGCATCCTGGTCGGGCCTGAGGGTCTTGGTGACGGCCAGCTCGCGGATCAGGCCCGCCGGCAGCACGTCCAGCGCGACGGCGCGGCGCGACGCTTCCGGCGACGGCACGGTCGCGCCGTTGATCGTCACGCTGTTGTAGTCCGCATCGAGGCCGCGCACGACGACGTAGCGGCCTTCGCCCTGGTCGCGCTGTACGGCGACGCCCGGCAGGCGGGCCAGCGCCTCGGCGGCGTTCTTGTCCGGCAGGCCGCCGATGTCGTCGCTGCTGACGACGGACACGATATTGTCGGCCTTTTCCTGGGCCGCGATGGCATGCGCGAGGCTGGCGCGCTGGCCGGTGACGACGACGGTGTCGGCCGCGTGGCCGCCGCCGGCGGCCAGCAGGCCCGCGCCGAGGGCCGTCAGGGTCTTGGGAAGATCGAGAGATCGCATTGTTGTTCTGTCAGGACGTGGTTGGAATGCGGCGCATTCTCGGCACCGAATATGACGGGTCGGTGACGTCCATCGCGGTGCAAGGCCCGAACGGGCGTGGAATGAGCCGAATTGACCCGGCCAGCCCGTGGGCGGACGTCCCGTGACGCCCTTGCGTACCGTGCGGGGTGAGCCGTTCAGACCCGTGCGCGTGTCATCAACCTGTCACACGCCCGCGCTACCTTCGGCCGTCGTTTTTCGCTACCGCACCGCCATGCCCGCCTTCGTCCGTCCGTTCCTCGTCCTCGCCTGCGCATTGGCCGCATTCGCCGCGCTGTACGCGTCCGCCGGTATTCCCAAACCGTTCGCGAGCTGGCACTGGATGGACATCGTCGACGAGGGCGGCACCGCGTTGATGGCGCTCGTGTGGTGCCTGATCGTGCTGGCGAGCCGGCCGGACGGGCGCGTGACGCGGTTGCTGGCAGGCGGCCTCGCGTGCATCACGCTCGGCTCGTGGGCCGATTGCCTGGACGAGTTCTGGCGCATCGACAAGGATGCGCTGTGGGACAACGCACTGGAGGGCCTCGTGCCGCTCGGGATGCTCGTGCTGACCGCGGGACTGACCTACTGGCGCCGCGAGCAGGCGCTGCTGGCCGACCACCTGCGCAAGCGCGAGCGCCTGTTCCGCAGCCACCGGCCCTTCGACCGCGTCACGCAGCTGGCCGACGCGGACTACCTGCGCGAACAGCTGCGCCGCACGCAGGGCGCCGTCGTCCTGCTCGACATCGACGGCTTCCATCGCATCAACCGCGAACACGGCCGCGCGGAAGGCGACCGCGTGCTGCAGGCCGTGGCGCACATGCTGCTGCTGAACCTGCGCAACGACGACCTGCTGTGCCGCTACGCGGGCGACCGCTTTGCCGTGCTGATGCCGGGTTTCGGCGCGGACGCCGCCGCGGAAGCCGCGCGCCACCTGTGTGCCATGGTCGGCGCGATGCGCCATCACGCGGGCGGGCGCCGCGTCGCGCTCGGCCTGCGCCACGACTGCGCGCCGACGGGCGACGCGCCCGAGATCCTGCTGGCGGACCTGTGCCGCCGGATGGACGCGGCGTGATCGCCTGGTGCGCCGCCGGCGACCCGACGATCCCCGGCTATTTGCAGCCGGCGCTCGTGCTCGAATACGGCCGCGCGGCCGACGCGGACGATGCCGCGCTGCTGCGCGACACGGGCCTGGCCGATGCGCTTGATCCGGCGGCGCTGGTGTCGGCCAGCCAGCTCCTGCGGCTGCTGGCGAACACGCTGCGTGCGCTCGACAGTCGCGATACGTCGTTCATGCTGGGCCAACAACTGCTGCCCGGCCACGACGGTGCGGCCAGCCACGCACTCGTGCAGGCGCCCACGCTGCGCGTGCTGCTCGAAACCCTGTGCCGCTGGCATGCGCGCCTCACGCCCCTGCTGCGTCCGCGGCTGGAGACGTGGGACGGCGTCGCGCTGCTGTACTGGGTCGACAGCCACGGCGCCCCCGGCCTGCGTCCCGCGCTCGTCGAGATGCACATGACGGCCGTTGTCGCGTTGTGCCGCTGGCTCGGCGGGGAGCGGCTGCCGTGGCGCTTCTGTTTCAACCGCGCGGCCCCGCGCCACGTCGAGCAGCACCACGTGCACCTGGGAAGCGACCTGCGCTTCGATTGCCAGCTCGACGCGATGCTGATCGACGCCGCCTGGCTCGACCGTCCCTGGCCGCGCGGGAACGGGGTCGCGGCCGGCCTCGCGCAGGCCGCCGCCGCCGCCGAGCCGGCGCGGCCTCCGGGCCTGCCGGCCGCGCTGTACGACTACCTGCTGGAGCGGGTGCGCGCGGCACCCACGCTGGAGCGCACCGCCCTCGATTTCGGCGTCAGCCCGGCCACGCTGAAACGCCAGCTGCTGCGCCACCACACGCATTTCCAGGCCGAGCTGGACCAGGTACGCACGCACGTCGCGCTGTGGCTGTTCCAGGCGCGCCGCCTCGACAACGAAGCGGCCGCGGCCTACCTGGGTTTCCACGACGCCGCCAATTTCCGCCGCTCGTTCAAGCGCTGGACGGGCATCACGCCGGGACCGCTGCGGCTGGCGCTGGACGCGGCCCTGTGAACATGATTGTTGGACGAGGCTGAACAGACTTCGCCATCTCTGCACATTTATCGCGCCTGCGCGAATGCCGACAATGCCTGTATCGGCGACATCCGTTGCCATTCACGACAAGGAGCCATCATGCCATTCGCAAACTTCAAATTCCCCGAAGGCGTCGTCGACGCGGCCCGCAAGGAAGAGATCATCCACCGCACGACGGCCATGTTCGTCGAATATTTCGGCGAGCAGGCCCGGCCCTATTCGATGGTGCTGGTGGAGGAGGTCGCCGACGGCGGCTGGGGCAGGGCGGACGAGACGCTCACCCTGGCCAAGATGGGGTTGGCAAAGCGGAATTAGACGCAAGGTTACAACGGTCCACCAACCAGATGATAGATATGTTGCGAATGTATTGATATACTGAAACAATTCTTTGCGGAAAAGAATCTGACCAACCTGTATATCGACTTCGCGCCATGTATCGACATCAAAATGGAATGCACGCCCTGAACGCCGGACGGACCCGGGGCTTCACGCTGATCGAACTCATCGTCGTCATCGTCATCCTCGGCGTCCTGTCCGCGGTCGCGTTGCCAAAATTCGCGGACCTCGGGTCGGATGGCCGCAAGGCGTCGATCCAGGCACTGACCGGCTCCGTCAACACGGGCATCAAGCTGGTCAAATCGCTGACGGCGATCCGCGGTGCGGGCACGGCGCTCGCCATCGCGAACCTGACGAATGTCGACATGGACGGCACCAAGATCCGTGTCTGGAGCGGCTACCCCGACCGCTGGTGCGACGGCATCGGCTCGGTGGTGCAAGGCATGACCGTGCCGACCGGCGGCTGCTACCTCTCTACCGTGGGCGTCGAGGTCGACGGCTATACCTTCTATGGCTACGGCAACAACAAACTGCCGAACGGCGACGCGGGATGGCGTATCGAGAGCGCGCCGAATCCCACAAAATGCTCCGTGCAGTACTCGTACAACGGCACTGGCGTTCCCACGGTCACGCCGAACACCGACGGGTGCTGAGCCGGTAACGGCTGACGCCGCTTGATTGCGGCTGCAATGCATTAGCGCGCCACGATGGCGTGCTTTTCGGTAGCATGGGGTGTCCATACAGTCGGTTCAATATCGATGGAGACTCCTTCCTCATCCGTCCGGTCCTGCGTCGACGACGTGCTCATCACGGCGGAACTGGAGCGGCGTCCGCGCCGCGCGCCGGATTACGCGGCCGAAAACCGCGCGATGGCCGCACTCGCCCGGCAACTGGCCGTCGATCCGCACGGCGTACCCCAGAAACTGGCCGAGCTGGTGCTCGAACTGTGCGCCGCCGGATCGGCCGGCATCAGCCTCCTTGAGGAACAGGACGGGCACCGCATCTTCCGTTGGCATGCGGCGGCCGGCCTGTTTGCCGACCACCTGGGCGGCACGATCGCCTTCGACAGGAGCCCGTGCGGCGTCGTGGTCGACCGCAATCAAACCATGCTCATGCGCCACGGCGAGCGCTGCTTCGAGGCCATGGCCGGCTTCGACCCGCCGATGGTCGAAAATCTGCTCGTGCCGTGGACGGCCGAGGGCCGCGCGGTCGGCACCGTGTGGGTGATCAGCCATCGTCTCGACCGCCAGTTCGATGCCGAGGATGCGCGCGTGCTGCGCAACCTGGCCGATTTCGCGGCCGCCGCCTACCAGGCCATCGTCGCGCTCGAGGAAACGGCCGAGGGCCGGCGCGACCTCGTGCAGGCGGCCGAGGAACGCACGCGCGTGCTGGCGGGCCACAACCGCATGCTCGAGCACGAGATCGCCCAGCGCCGCCAGGCGGACGAGGCGCTGCGCGCCAGCGAGCAGCGCTACCGTGACCTGATCGGCGCGATCCCGGCCGGCGTCGTCGCCTGCGACGCGGCGGGGACGGTCGTGTTCCACAATGCGTGCGCCGCCGAACTGTGCGGCGGTCCGCCCGGCGAGACGCCCGCGTGCTGGGGCCCGGAAGCCTGCGCGAACAACGGCCACCGGCTGGAAAACTTCACGGCTCCGCTGCGCGCGGTGCTGGCCGGCGGCGAACCCGTCGTCGACCGCGAACTGTCGATCGAGCGGCCGGACGGCAGCCGCATCGACGTCCTGCTCAACATCACGCCGCTGCGCGACCATGCGGGCGGCATCGCGGGCGCCGTCAATATCGTGCAGGACATCACGGCGCGCAAGCGCGTGGAGAACGAACTGCGGGCGTCGGAACAGCGCTTCCGCACGCTGGCGAACACGGTGCCGGTGCTGATCTGGCAGAACGACGAAGAAGGCCGCAACGTGTTCGTCAACCAGTACTACCTCGATTTCACGGGCAAGGCGATCGACGACGTGATGGGCATGGGCTGGCACGATCTGGTGCACCCGGACGACGCGCCCGCGTACATCGCCGACTACATGGATGCCGTGCGCCATCGCCGTGCCTGGCGCAATCTCGACCGCGTGCGCCGGCTCGACGGCCAGTGGCGCTGGTTCGACAATTACGCGCAACCGCTGTTCGCGCCGGACGGCAGCTACGCGGGCCACGTGGGCGCCTCGCTCGACATCACGGATGCCGTGCTGGCCGAGCAGGCGCTGAAGGATACGGACCGCCGCAAGGACGAATTCCTCGCCGTGCTCGCGCACGAGCTGCGCAATCCGCTCGCGCCGATCAGCAACGCGGTGCATCTGCTGCGCCATCCGGACGGCCGCCGCCGCGCCGACCGCCTCGTCGAGATGCTGGGCCGCCAGGTGCGCCAGATGATCAAGCTCGTCGACGACCTGCTCGAGATCTCGCGCATCACGCGCGACAAGATCGAGCTGCACCGGCAGCCGGTGCTGCTGGCGGACGTCGTGCATGGCGCCGTCGAGACGAGCCGGCCGCTGATCGACCAGCACCACCACCAGCTGGACGTGCGCCTGCCCGACGAACCGCTGACCTTGAACGCCGACAGCGTGCGCCTGACGCAAGTGCTCGCGAATCTATTGAACAACGCGGCCAAGTACACGGACCAGGGCGGCAGGATCGGGCTCGACGCGCGGCGCGACGGCCTCGAGGTCGAGATCACGGTGCGCGACAACGGCATCGGCATCCCGGCCGGCCACCTGCCCGAGGTGTTCGACATGTTCACGCAGGCCCACCGCGCGGCCGGACGCGGGCAGGGCGGGCTCGGGATCGGCCTTGCCATGGTGCGCAGCCTCGTGCAGATGCATGGCGGGACCGTGGAGGCGAAGAGCGCCGGCGCGGGGCACGGCAGCGAATTCGTCGTGCGCCTGCCGCTGGCCGAACCGCCCGACACCGCGCACGACGGCACCGGCGCGGGAGCGCACCCCGCGCCGCTCGCGGGGCAGCGTATCCTCGTCGTGGACGACAACCAGGATGCGGCCGACACGCTCGCGATGCTGCTGGACGCGGACGGCGCCCGGGCGCGCGCCGTGTACGACGGCCCGTCCGCACTGGCCGCACTGCCGGCCTTGCGGCCGCACACCGTGCTGCTCGACCTCGGCATGCCGGACATGGACGGTCTCGAGGTCGCGCGCCGCATCCGCGCCGACCCCGCCTGGTCGGGCGTGCGCATCGTCGCGCTGACGGGCTGGGGGCAGGAGAGCGACCGCGAACGCACGCGCGGGGCCGGGTTCGATTTTCACCTCACCAAGCCGGTCGACCTGAATATGCTGCACGCGTGGCTCGGGACGAATCGGTGACGAACGGTGGGCTCGGGGAGCCCACCCTACTGCGATAACGAACGTAGGGTGGGCGCGGCCGGCGTAGGCACCCCGTGCCCACCAGAGGCCAGCGGCGCCTGCTCACGGAACGCCTTGCGATAGACGGCCGGCGACGTCTGCAGCGCGGCGCGGAAGTGCTGGCGCAGCGACAGCGCGGAGCCGAAGCCCGCCTCCTGCGCCACCACCTCGACGGCCGCATCGGATGTCTCCAGCATCCAGCGCGCATGTGCCAGCCGCTGGGCCAGCAGCCATTGCTTGAACGACGTGCCCGTCGCCTGGCGGAAGTGGCGCGTGAAGTTACGCCGGCTCATGGCGGCGCGCTGCGCCAGGTCGTCGATGGCATGCTCCTCGGCCAGGTGCCGCGTCACCCATTCCAGCACGGCGGATAGCCGGCCGTCGCTGGGCGACACGGGCAGCGGCCGTTCGATGAACTGGGCCTGGCCCCCTTGCCGGTGCGGCGCCACGACGAGCATGCGTGCCACGTGGTTCGCCGCGTCCGCGCCGCACAGCCGGCGCATCAGGTGCAGGCAGCAGTCGATGCCGGCCGCCACGCCGGCCGACGTCAGCACGTCGCCATCGTCCACGTACAGCACGTCCGGATCGACTTTCACGCGCGGGTGGCGGCGCGCCAGTTCGGCGGCGAGCGCCCAGTGCGTGGCGACCGTGCGGCCGTCCAGCAGGCCCGCCTCGGCCACCGGGAACGCGCCGAGGCACAGCGCGACGATGCAGGCGCCGCGCGCATGCGCCCCGCGCAGTGCGTCCAGCAGCGCGGGCGGCGCGGGGCGGCAATCGTCGTACCAGGCGGGCATCACGACGATGTCGGCGTCCGCGAGTGCCTCCAGGCCGTGGCTGGGCACGATGCAGAAGCCGGCGCTGGTGGCCAGCGGCGCATCGGGGCCGGGGCCGGCGCCGCACACGGTCAGTTCGAAGCGCGAACGCGCATCCGCCCCGGGGCGGCCGCTGAACACGAGGCAGGGCACGGACAGGTGAAAGGGCGTCATGCCGTCGAAGGCGATGACGGCCACGCGGTACGTGGAGGGGTGGATTCGGGTCATGGCCCGATTATATCGAAGGATGTCCTGCGGGCCACTGTCGGGGACATGCCCCCGCCGCGACAATGGCGTCACACCCACCAAGGAGAGACACCATGCAAGTGACCCAGATCCGCAACGCCACCCTGCTCATCGAGTACGCCGGCAAGACCTTCCTCGTCGATCCCCTGCTGGCCGACCGGGGCGCCTACCCCGGCTTTGCCGGCACGGCCAACAGCCACCTGGCCAATCCGCTCGTCGACCTGCCCGTGCCCCTGGCGACGCTGTTCGACGTGGACGCCGTGCTCGTCACGCACCTGCACGCCGACCACTGGGACGAAGCGGCGCGGCGCAAGCTGCCGCGCGGCCTGCCCGTGTTCGCGCAGAACGAGGCCGACGCCCAGGCCATCCGCGCCGACGGATTCAGCGACGTGCGGACTTTGTCGGCGCAGGGCGACACGCTGTTCGACGGCATCCGCATCGCCCAGACGCGGGGCCGGCACGGCAGCGACACCGTCATGGCTGCCATCGGTGCGCGTATGGGCGAGGTGAGCGGCCTCGTGCTGCGCCATGCGGACGAGCCGACCCTGTACATCGCCGGCGACACCGTGTGGAACGTGCACGTGGCCGCGGCGCTGGAGACGTACGATCCGGACGTCGTCGTACTGAACTGCGGCGACGCGCAGGTGCCGGGACTGGGGCCGATCATCATGGACCTGGACGACGTGGCCAGCGTGGTGAAGGCGGCGCCGCGGGCGACGATCGTCGCGAGCCACCTGGAAGCCGTGAACCACTGCATGCTGTCGCGGGCCGGGCTGCGGGCGTGGGTGGACGCGCAGGGCCTGGTGGCGCGGGTGCGCGTGCCCGACGATGGCGAGGCGTGCGTTTTTCACCAACCCGTCACGGGTTCACGGTAGGATGACGGAGGCGGCGCCGTGCCGCCTTCCTCCGGGATAGCCGATGCCCATCGATGCCACCGAATTCGACGAGTACCTGCAGTTCGCCAACGAGCTGGCCGACGCGGCCGCCGGCGCCATCCTGCCGCATTTCCGTGCCGGCAGCGGCGCCGAGAACAAGAGCGCGCACGGCTTCGATCCCGTGACGGCGGCCGATCGCGGCGCCGAGCGCGTGATGCGCGCGCTGATCCGCGCGCGCTATCCGCATCACGGCATCCTGGGCGAAGAGGAGGGGGCGCAGGCGGGCGACGGTCTCACGTGGGTGCTCGATCCCATCGACGGCACCAGGGCCTTCCTTCTCGGCCTGCCGTTGTGGGGCACGCTGATCGCGCTGAACGACGGCACGCGCCCCGTGCTGGGCCTGATGAACCAGCCTTTTACGCGCGAGCGCTTCGTCGGCACGGCGCAGTGCGCATGGAACGGCGGCCACGTGCTGCACACGCGCCCGTGCGCGCAGCTGGCGGACGCGTACGTGATGTGCACGTCGCCCGACATCTTCGACGCGTCCCAGCGCGCGGCATTCGACGCGGTCGCGGGCCGCGCGCGGCTGCTGCGCTATGGCGGCGACTGCTACGCCTACTGCATGCTGGCGTCCGGCCTCGTCGACGCCGTCATCGAGGCGGGCCTGCAGCCGTGGGACGTGCAGGCGCTGGTGCCCATCATCGAAGGGGCGGGCGGCGTGATCACGGCGTGGGATGGCGGCGACGTGCAGCACGGCGGCACGGTGCTCGCGTGCGGCGACCGGCGCCTGCACGCGCAGCTGGTGCGGGAATTAGCTGATCCATCCGCGTGGGCACGTCTCATTTGAGGCCCCCGGCCTCAAATGCCCACCCTACGGCCTGACCGACCTCACGTAGGGTGGGGTGATTGATGCCGGGGGCATCAATCACGAGCCCACGCGGACGCAAGCCAGGTCGCCAGCGCTGCCAAATCCACCGGCTTGGTCATATGATGATCGAACCCGGCCGCGCGTGTGCGCTCGCGGTCGGCCTGCTGGCCCCAGCCCGTGAGGGCGACGATGCGCACGTGCGCATGGCCTTCGGCGCGGATGGCGCGCGCGACGTCGAAGCCGTCCATTTCCGGCATGCCCAGGTCGAGCAGCACGACGGTGGGCGCGAACCCCGGCAGCGCCGCCAGCGCG
>Ga0187844_10000116_pt1 | contig 58215 bp, 60 predicted proteins | sample SpaLakP09_SKY_50_FD_134517 | JGI IMG/M metagenome (GOLD analysis project Ga0187844, IMG submission 134517) | Oligotrophic lake water microbial communities from Sparkling Lake, Wisconsin, USA - SP09_SKY_50 | ecosystem: Environmental > Aquatic > Freshwater > Lake | place: USA: Sparkling Lake...
ATTCCGTATAGCGGCGTCGATTCGAATCGGTACGCGCAGCCGGAATGAGCCTGCCCTCACGCTCCCAGCGCTGAAGCGTCTTGACTGTGACGCCAAGGAGCGCTGCCGCTTTTCCAGTGCCTATCGTGTTTTCCATGATCACTGTTAGACACTTCACGACACGTCTAGTTCACCTAGAGTCAAGCTCCATCCGGGCGCCGCCATCGGCGTGCACCCGATCGACCACGACGAGGTGTATTACGTCCTGTCCGGGGAGGGGGAAGTGAGCTCGGACGGCGTCACCCGGCGCCTGGAACCGGGCATGGCGGCCTACCTGTACAAGGGCGCCCATGTGGGCATCAAGCAGGTGGGCAAGGAAGCGCTGGTCATCATCGTGAGCTACCCCAATCCGCCCCGCTGACGCGGCGGCATTGCACCAAAGGACAATATCAGCGCCTGCCTTTTCGGCCTAAAGTTGCTTCATGAACCGAGTGTCAAGACGACATTCCTTGCATTGATGACAACCGCCGACGAAAGGCAACCATGCTTACGACTTCACAACTGACTGCAGACGGTGCGCTGGAATTCCTGAGTTTTCGCCTGGGCGCCGAAGAATACGGTGTCGACATCCAGAAGGTGCAGGAGCTGCGCGGCTATACCCCGGTGACCACCATCGCCAATGCGCCGGCCTGCCTGAAGGGCGTGGTCAACCTGCGCGGCCTGATCGTGCCGATCATCGACCTGCGCATCAAGTTCGACCTGCCCAATCCCAGCTATGACGTGTTCACGGTCGTCATCATCCTCAGTGTCGGCGAATCGAAAATCGGGGTCGTGGTCGACAGCGTGTCGGACGTGATCACGCTCACCCCGGCCCAGATCAAGCCGGTGCCCGCGCTGGCCGCCGGCGTGGACGGCAGCTACGTGGTCGGCATGGGCGCGCTCGACGAGCGCATGATCATCCTGGTCGACATGGCCCGCCTGATCTCGAGCAACGAGGCGGCGCCCCTCGAACGCCTGGCGGCATGAACAGCTACGCCGCAGCCGCCTTCGGCGCGCAGCGGCGCGTGCTGCGGTTCGCCACGGTTGCGGCCATCCTGGTCATCGTCCTGGCGTCCATCCTGACCCTGTATTTCCTGCGCGGCCAGGCCGAAGCCCGGACCGCGGTGACTGCCCAGAACCTGGCGCGCTCGCTGGTGCTGACCTTCGAAGGCATCCTCGACTCGATCGACATTGCCATGCTGGCCGCCAGCGACGAGATTGCCCGCGAAAGCGAGCCCGGCGCCGTCAATCGCTTCCTGCGCAAGCAGCAGGGCAGGCTGCCCGTGGCGTCGACCCTGCGCGCCGCCGATGCCGACGGCGTCCTGCGCTATGGCGACCAGCTGCGCGCGCCGTACGCCAGCGTGGCCGGCCTGCATTCCTTTACCGACTTGCGCGACGCGCCCGATGCCAGCCTGCATGTCAGCGTGCCCAGCGTCGACAAGGCCAGCCAGAAATGGATGTGGCAGTTCGCGCGCCGCATCGAACGCGCCGGCGGCGCCTTCGGGGGCGTGGTCTACGGCGGCCTCGATATCGACCAGGTGCGCAGCATCATGGCCGGGATCAGGCTCGACGCGGGCGGCAGCATCGCGCTGCGCCACGCCAGCTTCGAGGGCATCGCCGCGCGCCTGGGCAGCAATACCGCCTTTCCGCTCAAGCCGGGCGACAAATCCCTGTCGCCGGAACTGCAGGAAGCGCTGAAAGCCGATCCGCAGCGCGGCACCTACACGACCAGCCGCTCCTTCCTGTCCGACGCCCCGCACACATTTTCTTACGAGCGCAGCAGCAAGTACGGTTTCTATGTCTGGGTGGGCGAAGCGAATGCGGTGGCGCTGGCCGAATGGCAGCGGCAGGTGTGGATCATTTCGGCGCTGACGATCGCCTTCGCCGCGCTGGCCCTCGGTTTCCTGATGCTGCTGGGGCGGGCCTGGCGGCGCCAGGAACGCGACCGCGCCGCCATCCGCCAGGGGCGCGCGTCCCTGCGCGACGCCCAGGACATTGCCGACATCGGCAGCCTGCGCTACGATTTCGCCCGCAAGACCTGGACCAGCTCCGCCATTCTCGACCGCGTCATCGGCATCGGCCCGGACTACCCGCGCGACCGCCGCCACATGCTGCGCTTCCTCGAACGCAAGGACTGGATCGCCTTGCGCCGCTACGTCAATTCCGCCTTCCTGCGCGCGCTGCCCTTCGAAGACGCGCAGCTGGGCGTGCGCTGCCTGGACGGGCGGCGCCGCTGGCTGCACGTGCGCGGCAAGGTATGCATCGACGCCGACCTGGTGCAGACCTTCGTGTGCAGCGTCCAGGACGTCACCGAACGCAAGCTGGCCGAAAACGAGATCCGGCGCCTGGCCTATTACGACGTGCTGACCGACTTGCCGAACCGGCGCCTGCTGCTCGACCGGCTGGCGGCCACCATGGCCTCGAATGCGGAGCGCGGGCGCCAGGGCGCCTTGTTGCTGATCGACCTGGACAATTTCAAGATCCTCAACGACACCCAGGGCCACAACCGCGGCGACCTGCTGCTCAAGGGCGTGGCCCAGCGCGTGCAGGCCTGCGTGCGCACCACCGATACCGTGGCCCGCCTGGGCGGCGACGAATTCGTGGTCCTGATCGAAGACCTGTCCGGCGACAGCGGCGAAGCGCACCAGCAGGCCGCCGCCATGGGCGAAAAGCTGCGCCTGGCGCTGTCGCTCACCTTCGACCTGGAAGGCTACCAGTACGCCAGCACGCCCAGTATCGGGGTGACGCTGTTCGCCGGCTTCGAACTGTCCACCGACGAACTGACCAAGCGCGCCGACACGGCCATGTACCAGGCCAAGGAAGCGGGGCGCAACACGGTGCGCTTCTTCGATCCGGAAATGCAGGCCGCCGTGGCCGCGCGGCTGGCGCTGGAGAGCGATTTGCGCCAGGCCATCGTCGAACAGCAATTCCTGCTGCACTACCAGATCCAGGTGGCCGCCGACGGCCGCGTGAAGGGGGCCGAAGCGCTGGTGCGCTGGCAACACCCGGTGCGCGGCCTGGTGTCGCCGGCCGAATTCATTCCCCTGGCCGAAGCGAGCGGCGCCATTCTTCCGCTGGGCAACTGGGTGCTGCAAACGGCCTGCGCGCAGCTGGCCGCGTGGTCGCGCGACCCCGCCATGGCGTCCCTGAGCCTGGCGGTCAATGTCAGCGCGCGCCAGTTCAACCAGCCAGGGTTCGTCGACCAGGTGCTGGCGGTGCTGGTCGAGAGCGGCGCCCATCCGGGCAAGCTCAAGCTGGAATTGACCGAAGGGCTGCTGCTGGAAAATACCGAGGCCGTGATCGCGACCATTAGCGCGCTCAAGCAGGCGGGCGTGGGCTTCTCGCTGGACGATTTCGGCACCGGCTATTCGTCGCTGTCCTACCTGAAGCGCTTGCCGCTCGACCAGCTCAAGATCGACCAGTCCTTCGTGCGCGACCTGCTGACCGGCAGCAACGATATCGCCATCGTGCGCACCATCGTGGCGCTGGGGCAAAGCCTGGGCATGGAAGTCATCGCGGAAGGGGTGGAAACGCAAGAGCAGCGCGCCTGCCTGGCGCTGGCCGGCTGTTTCGCCTATCAAGGCTATTTGTACGGCAAGCCCTTGCCGCTCGAGCGCTTCGAACTATCGGTGCGGCGCCCGGCGCACGCGCGGCAGCAGGAGGCAGCATGAACTGGCATGCACACCGGATCGGCCTGCAAATCCTGCCGATCAGCCAAGCTTGACGGCAGAACATGCAATAATAGCCCGGAAATCCATCGATCTCGTGAGGCATCATGAAGCGGACACTCCAGCTTGTTTTCGCCATCCTCGTCCTTGGGGGGATCGTGGCGATGGTATTTGTTGCACGGCGCCAGCAGGCCATCGACAGCTGTCTTGAGCAAGGCGGGCGTTGGCATCACGAGCAAGCCATGTGCGAAACCGGATAAATCCAGGAGCAGAATTGAAAAAGATCTTTGCAGCATTGGCCGCATTCCTCGTGCTTGGTTCGGCGTCTGGCGCCGACCTGCCGGCCGACACCAAGGCCGCCTTGCAGACGCTGGTCGCGTCCCAGAACATCGACAAGTACTGGCCTGCGATCATCAGCAGCTCCGCCGACGGCGGTGTCGGACAAATCCAGAAAAGCGCCCTGGCTGTCATGGAGCAGAACCGGGCCTTGACGCCCGCGGACCGCGAAATCCTCAAGAAGATCATTTCGGAGACGTCGCCGCAGGTGGCCATCGAGATCAAGGAATTCCAGCAGGGCTTGAATATCGACAAGCTGGTCAGCGAGATGGCCGAGAAGATCTATCCCAAGCACTACACCAGGGACGAAATCCTGGCCCTTGCCAAATTCTTCAAGAGCACGGCCTACCAGAAGGTGACCGCGCTGGGCATCGAGATCCGCGACGAGAACAAGCGCACCGGCGAGGACGTCACCGCCCTCTGGAAGAAATACGATGCCCGGCTCACCACGGAAGAGAAAAAAGCCTTCCTGGACTTCAACGAATCCCCGCTCGGCAAGAAGCAGCTGACGGTCGGCCCGAAAGTGGGCGCCGAGAGCCTGGAGTACCTGAAGGCGCGCATCGCCGAGGGGTATGATCCGATCATCACCAGGTACAGTGTGCTGGTGCGTGAAAAGTTCCTCGCGGCCACGAAAAACTAGTCCCTCCTTTCAAGGAAGCCTGTTCCCACGAAGACGCGCGCGGCATTGCCACGTTCGCCCTGGTGGTGCTGCAGGCGCCGGTCCGACTTGTGTTTGCCCGCGTCGGCCCTGGCGATGTCGGCCAGCTTGCTCGCCAGGAGCTGGCCGGCGAGCTTCTTGTTGGCGAACTGGCTGCGCTCGGTTTGCACCTTGACCGACAAGCCGGACGCCAGATGGGTCGCGCGGATGGCGCTGTCGGTCTTGTTGACATGCTGGCCGCCAGGGCCGGATGCCCGCGTGGCCTCGTAGCGGATGTCGCCGCCTTCCTCCGGCAACCGGGGCGGGTCGAAGGATGCACCGCTGATGAACCAGTTTTTCCGCTTGTGCAGCTTGCGGTAAGGACTCTGGCATATCCACAGGATGCTGCCGCTCCAGCGCCGGGCCAGTGCCGCGTCGACGCCGGTGCCGGACGGATCGTCCAGTTCCAGCAGGACCGATGCGCAGGTTCCCGCCGCTGCGCCGTCGACGAATTCGATCACCTGCATGCGCACGCCCGTTTCCTTCGCTTCGCTTGCCAGCTGCGCCAGCGCCTTGCTGACAGCGAGGCAGCATTCCAGCGGCCCGGTATTGGCCGATAATTGTAGCCAGATCATGCGCAGCACTCCCCACGTGTTTTGTAGGTGAGCACGGGCTTGCTCCTGGCCACAACCTGGACCAGGCCTGCGCCCAGCAGGCAATCGAGCACGCTGTCCACGTTTTTGTACGCTTGCGGCGCCTCTTCGTAGATCAGCGCGCGGTCGTTGCAGATGACGCGCCCGCCCATCGCCGTGCGGCTCAGCTGTGCGGGCGTGGCGATCCTGACCAGGCGCGCCTTGCAGTCGGTACGCTGCCATTTGCGGCCGGCGCCATGGGCGAGCGAATGCAGGCTGGCCGCGCCAGCGCCGGGAACGGGCGCCAGCAGGTAGCTGTAGTCGTCGCGCGAGCCTGGCAGCATGACCAGGCCCTGGTCGCTCGGCGTGGCGCCCTTGCGGTGCAGCCAGCCGTCGCGGCCGTCGACATGGGCCGGCAGCACGGTGTTGTGATTGATCTCCAGCACCTGGACGCCTTCGCAGCGCAGGCGCTGGAAGATGCGCAGCGCAATCAGCCGGCGGTTCAGTTCCGCGAAGCGCAGCGCGGCGTCGTGCCGGGCCAGGTAGTCCTGCGCTTCGGGCGTGGCTTGCGCCAGGCCGGCGTGGCTGAAGGCGTCCACGTGGGCGCGCAGCACGGCCTGGCCGAGGCCGCGCGAACCGCTGTGGACCAGCAGCTGCAGGCACTTTGGCGCGAGGCCGGCTGCTGCAGCCTGTTCCGCATCGCGCACCTGGTCCATGGCTTGCAGTTCGGCGAAGTGGTTGCCCCGGCCGATCGTGCCCAGTGAACGCAGGTGCGCCACGTCGAGCCCGGCCGCGCGCAGCGCCGCAGCCAGGCTGTCGATGGCCGCTTGCAGCGCGGGAGCGCGGCGCAGGAGCGCATCCCATTCGTCGGCGCCGATGACGTCGTCGAGGCTGGCGAACTGCTTGTCCATCTTGTCGAGCCGCGCCTTGCCCGCCAGAATATCCGTCTGCCACAGCGCCATGCCGCAGCCGATGTCATTGCCGACCAGTGCAGGGTAAAAACGCCCGACCGAGAAAAATGCCGCGCCCACGGGATAGCCGCGGCCCGGATGCAGGTCGGGCAGGCCGACGACGCGCACCATGCCGTCCAGTTGCGCTGTGGTTTTTGTTTGTTGTACTGCTGCGTCTTCGAGCCAGAGGCGTTCGGACGCGATGATCGAAACCCGATCATCGATGTGTTGAATAAAATTGCCCATACGGTGCCAATCCTGAAAATAAAAGGAGAATTGGGCGCTGGTGGAAATGCACGGTGGCGGCTACATGCCGCGGCGTGTCAGTGCAGGAAAAGACCAGCCAGACCCAGGAAATACGATGTGATGTTCAGTTGTTGCATGGTCGATCTCCTTTTCTAAAGTGGGTTGGCTTGCTGAGGGAGGCGATAGTAAGTGAATTTTGTGGAAAGTACAAGATTTGTCGGCAAACGCGATAGTATTACAACACCAATCCACGGAGGTGAACATGATCAAGAAGGTCCTTTTGCTCGCATGCATGGCACTCGCAGCCGGACAGGCTGCTGCACAAACCCCGGCCGCCGCGCCCGCGCCGAAGTACGATGCCGAGCTGGCCAAGTCGCTAGGCGGCGACGGCAACGGCATGCGCCAGTACGTGCTGGTGATCCTCAAGACCGGGCCGAACAAGGTAAGCGACCCCGAGGCGCGCAAAAAGATGTTCGAAGGGCATATGGCCAACATCAAGCGCCTGGCCGAAGAGAAGAAACTGGCCGTGGCCGGGCCCCTGGATGGGGTTGACGGAAAGCGCGGCCTGTTCGTTTTTGCGACCACGGATATCGAGCTGGCCAAGACCTGGGTGGCGACCGATCCGGTGATCATCAGCGGTGAAATGGTCGCCGAATATCACAAGTTTTACAGTTCCGCGGCACTCATGATGGTGGGTGAGACGCACGACAAGATCATGAAGAAATAGGGGATGGATTTGGCACTTGAATGGACCGATGCCGTCGACGCGATCGACTGGGAAGAACTGTCGGCACTATACCGCGTGGCGCCGCTGGGCGAGAAGCCTGCGGCCAATCTGAAGATCGTGTTTACCAACAGCCGCTATCGCTGCTTCGTGCACGAGGAGGGCCGCATCGTCGGCGTTGGCCGGGCGCTGTCCGACGGTATGGATGTTGCGTACATCTGCGATATCGCGGTGCTGCCCGCATATCAGGGCACGGGGCTGGGCAAGCAGATCGTCAACAAGATGCTCGCGCTGGTGCACGGGCACAAGAAAATCATCCTGTACTCGGTGCCGGGCAAGGAACCGTTTTACCGCAAGTTCGGGTTCAGGCGTATGAAGACGGCCATGGTCATCTTCGAGAACCAGGTGCTGGCGGAGGAACGCGGCTACCTCTATCCCGAGTTGTAGCCAGAGGTAGTTGCAATAATCGGGCCGCGGCCAAGGGAAGTATGGGAGGGCGCCTGGTGCCGCGGACATTATTTGGGTTATACTATTTGTGGGTGCTCACACGTCGTGTGTAGCAGGACAGCGTCGGTCGGGCCGCCACGCGGTTACTGTCCGCCCGTATGAATACACCTGACACCCAAAGCCTTATAGCCATCGCAGCTGATGAAGTAGCTGGCGCCGACGTCATCGGCGCCAAGGCACGATCGCTGCAACAAATGACCGCATTCGGTTTTCGCGTCCCTCCCGCGATTGTTATTCCCACAGGATTTTTTCGACCTTGGTTTGATCTGATCAAGCTCCATCCGTGCTGGGCAGCCTGGCTTGCAGGCCAGAGGGAACAATGGCCGGTCCTGTGCAAAGCCATCAGGAATACAGCATCGACACTCCCGTTTTTCGACGCGCAGCGCTTGGTTTTGGACGAGCTTGCCATGCGCCTGGCGGTGCACGGAACCAGGCAGCGATTTGCTGTCCGCTCCTCTTCCCCGGACGAGGATACGGCAGCCGCTTCATTCGCCGGGCTCTATGAAACCGAGTTGGGCGTTGCCGCAACTGGCGTGGAGGAATCGATACGGCACTGCTTCGCGGCATGTCTGGATTACCGCGTTTTCGCCTACAAGGCAGCGCAAGGTATGGACCTGGACAATCTCGCTATTGCCCTGATCGTGCAATTGCAGATCAACAGCGAGATTGCCGGCGTTGGCTTTTCGATCAATCCCTTGACTAACGACTTCGACGAGTCGGCAATTGATGCAAATTGGGGATTGGGTGAGTCTGTCGTTTCCGGTATGGCCTCACCCGACCACTTCGTAGTCGACAAGACGGACGGCACGGTCATTGAGAGACAGCTCGGGGCGAAACAAATTTCTGTGACCCTTGATGAGGCGACAGGCACGACGATCGGGCAGCATGCCAGGCACGCCGAATATTGTCTGAATGACGGGCAATTGCAAGAACTGAATGCTGCTATTGGCCAGCTTGAGAGCCTGTACGGGCATCCGGTGGACATGGAATGGGCATATGCGAACGGCGAACTGTTCATCCTCCAGGCACGCCCCATTACTGCCTATGTGCCACTCCCTGACGAGATGCTGACGGCCCCCGGCGCCAGGCGCGCGCTGTATATGGACATCGCGCTATCCAAAGGAATGACCATCAACGCCGCCATTTCGCCGATTGGCCTGGACTGGCTTGGTGGCGACATGGCCAACATGCTGAAACACTGCATCGGCAACGTCGCTTTGGATGTGACGTCCCCTGATGGCCTGTTGTATCTTGGGGGAGGGCGAATGTACATGAACCTGTCAAATCTTCTATGGTTCAGCAGTCCTGGCCAATTGGCGAAAGGCAGTGCGGCGACCGATCAGTTGATGGCGAATGTCCTTTCTGGCATCGACGCCAAACGTTATCGTGCGGCGCAACGGCCTGCCTGGATCTGGCCCGCGCTGCGTGTCGTCCCCGGCGCACTCTGGCGTCTGCGTCGGGCGATCTGGCGTGCATTGCGTTCTGTGTTCGCGCCTGAGAGTACGTTTCGCTTGTACCAGCAGGAAAAAAAGGCATTTGATGCAAAGTATTCCCGCTTGTCCGACGACAGTCTGCCGCTGGACGAATTTCAGAGCCGCTACGGGATGCCCGCCATTGCTCACATCATCGAGGTAGACATGCCTGCCTTGGGCATTGGCGTGCTGGCCGTCGGTATGGCACAAATGTTGACGAGTAAGCGTAACAGCGAAGAGGTGGCACTGGCAGAGCAACTCTCGCGGGGTGTCGGCGGCAATCTCGTCGTCGATATGGGTATTCGCATCTTTCGCATGGCGAAGATGCTCGACGCAGCCGCGTTCAATGATCTTGCAAACTTGCGTGCACGGGTCGCGCAACGACAGCTGCCGCCAGATTTCCTGTCAGCCTGGGATGAGTTCATGGTCGATTTCGGGTGCCGTGGGCCGGGCGAAATGGATCTTGCAAACGGCCACTACGCAGATGATCCCATGATGCTGCTGCGCCAGATGTCGTTCATGGCCACCAGCGACGACGCATTCGATCCAGAGGCAAGCCATCGCAGATTGCTGCTCCAGCGGCAACAAGCCTACTTGGCCCTGCTGCAGCGCTTCGGCTGGTTGCGCAGGGCGCTTCTGCGGCGCGCCAACACACTGATGGTTTTGTTCGGCGGCACGCGCGACACGCCCAAGCAGCACAATCTGATGTATCAGCACGCGGCGCGCAAGCGCCTGCTTATCGAGGGCGACAAATTGGTGGCCGCCAAGCGCCTGGATCGATCAGATCAGGTCTTTGACCTGACCGTGGCCGATTTGCTGGCGGCGGACATCGATTCGACACTTGATTTACGCGAACTTGGCAAACTAAGGACGCGCTTCGCCGGAAACTTGAAGACCCATGTTCGCAACTTCCCCGCAGTAATCGATTCACGAGGCCGGATCTTGCGTGCGCCCCGACCGACAGAAAAACCGGGCGAGATCACGGGCATGGCCGTCTCACCTGGTGTCGTGTCCGGTCGTATCAAGCTTTTACACACTGCCCACGAAAAAACGGTCGAGAAAGGTGAGGTCCTTGTCGCGTTCACGACCGACCCGGGCTGGACGCCGCTGTTCATCAATGCGGCAGCCGTGATTCTGGAAGTTGGCGGCGTCTTGCAGCACGGTGCAGTCGTCGCGCGTGAATATGGCAAGCCCTGCGTCGCCGGGATTGCCGACGTCCTCAATCGTTTCGCCGACGGACAGCTTGTTGAAGTTGATGGCACGGCAGGCGTCGTACGTATCATTCCAGAACCGCTGTCTGGATAGCAGGGCGGACAGTATCCAACCGGTCCTTATTGTTTCAAGTCTACGAAAGAGAAAGACAGAATGACAGAAATGAATCTCATTGCCGCGATCTTGTTTGGCTTGGCACTGGTGCACACATTTGCGACCAAAACGTTCGAACGCCTGGCTGACCGCTATCCGAAACACGCGGGCCTGTTTCATTTTCTTGGCGAGGTCGAAGTGGTGTTTGGCCTATGGGCCATGGTCCTGATCATTGCCATGGCGTTTGTCGCTGGCGGAGCCCAGGCAATCGCCTATACGGAGAGCCGTACCTATACGGAGCCACTGTTTGTGTTCGTGATCATGGTCGTGGCGGCGTCCAAGCCCGTGCTCGAGTCCATCCGTGCGCTCATCTCCGCGCTGGCGCGCCTGTCTCCGCTGCGTTCGGCCGTGATGCGGGTATGGCTTTGCCTGGCGCTTGTGCCGTTGATCGGTTCGTTCATTACCGAGCCAGCGGCGATGACGCTGGCGGCCCTGATGCTGGGGCCACAAATCTTTCGACAAGATCAAGGCATGCCGGAATGGCTCAAGTACGGCGCGCTCGGGGTGCTTTTCGTTAACGTATCGATAGGCGGGACGCTCACGTCGTTTGCCGCTCCTCCGGTTCTGATGGTCGCGACCACCTGGAACTGGGATAGTGCCTTCATGGCCACCACCTTCGGTTGGAAGGCCGCTCTCGCCGTGCTCGTCAATGCCACAGTGGTGACATACATGCTGAGCCGGCATGTTCGGGACGAGCGCGCCGATGCGCCGGCACCTGATCGAATTCCAATGCTCGTTTGCGCGATACACATTGCCTTCCTTGCGGCTGTGGTGGCTTTCGCACACCACCCCGTTATCTTCATGGGTCTGTTCATGTTCTTTATCGGCTTTACCAAGGCTTATGAGAAGTATCAGAATCCCTTGATTCTCAAAGAAGGCCTGTTGGTTGGATTTTTCCTGGCGGGACTGGTCGTGCTTGGGGGAATGCAGCAATGGTGGTTGCAGCCTATTGTCTCGGGACTGGAACCGACGGCGCTATTTTTCGGTGCCACGGCGCTCACCGCCATCACCGACAATGCCGCGCTGACTTACCTGGGCTCTCTCATCTCAGGCATGAGTGACCAGGCCAAGTACATGCTCGTTGCCGGAGCGGTTGCCGGTGGCGGGTTGACGGTGATTGCCAACGCACCAAATCCGGCCGGCGTAGCGTTGTTGCGCAATGGCTTCAACGACGAATCAATCGGCGTAGGCGGCCTGCTGCTTGGGGCCCTGCCACCAACCCTGGTGGCCATGCTGGCCCTATTCGTCCTGTAGAGGAGAGACTGGCGAACCACGGCGGGCGCCGCCACGCTCACCCAGGCCAGGCCGTCTGCGGCACCGACGTCAGCTTGTCCGGATTGCGCATGATGAACACGGCCACGATGCGGCCATCGTCCACGATGAAGGACTGCGCCGATTCGATCTGGCCGGCCACATAGCGTAGCAGGCCCGGCTCGCCATTGATGAGCGCCGCCCGGTACGCCACCTGTGCCGGGTTCTGGTGCTCCAGCGCCCAGTACACGCCCGCCACCCGTCCCGCGCCGTGCAGTTTGTGCAGGAAGGACTTCACCTTGCCGCCACCATCGGCCACCAGCTGCACGTCGTCCGACATGAGCGCCTTCATGGCCGCGCGGTCGCCCTGGCTTGCGGCCTGCATGAACCTGGCCAGCAGTTCGCGGTGCGCATCCCTGGGCACGGTGAAGCGCGGGCGTTCCTGCTGCACGCGTTCCTGGGCCCGGTGCACCATCTGGCGGCAGCTTGCTTCCGACTTGCCCAGCATGGCCGCGATATCGGCGTAGTCGTGGTCGAACACCTGGCGCATCAGGAAGGCAGCCCGTTCGTCGGGCGACAGGCGTTCGAGCACCCACATGAAGGCGACCGAGACCTCGCTGGCCAGTTCGGCCGCGCTTTCCGGCGTGCGTTCATCGAGTTCCACCAGCGGCTCGGGCAGCCACCAGCCGATGTAGGTTTCGCGCTCGGCCTTGCGGGTGCGCAGGCGGTCGATGGCCAGGCGCGTGGTGACGGTGACCAGCCATGCCTCGGCCGACTGAAGCGCATCCGGTTCGCTGGCGTGCCAGCGCAGCCAGGCATCCTGCACCACGTCTTCCGCGTCGGCGCGCACGCCCAGCATGCGATAGGCAATCGAGAACAGGCGTGGCCGGACGGCGGCGAATTGGCTGGTGTAGTCGCTCATGGCAGGCATAGTGTAACGCTCAAAAGCCGGGCGCCGGCACTTCCGGGATCTGGTTGCGCAGGCTCAGGTTGATCAGGTTCCAGCCCTTGATGGCGGCCACGGTGTACGTCAGCTCGGCGATTTCGGTCGGATTGAAGTGCTGTTCCAGCGCCGAGAAGGCGTTGTCGGTGTTGTCTTGCAGGGGCAGGGCGTTGACGGCTTCGGCCCAGCCCAGGGCGGCGCGTTCGCGGTCGCTGAAGAAGGGCGCCTCGCGCCAGCCGGCGATGGCGTTCAGGTGGCGCGGGTTGGCGTCCTGCTTGACCAGGTCGCGCCAGTGCATGTCAATACACACGCCGCAGCCGTTGATCTGGGAAACGCGCAGTTGCACCAGTTCGACCAGGCGCGGACCCAGCGAGCTTTGTTTGACGCTTCCCGACAGCTTGATCAGGGCCTTCAGGTTGGCCGGGGCGAGCGTGAAGAAGGGGATGCGGGCAGTGTGGAACATGGTGTGTCTTCCTTGGTGGCGGAGGGCGCCCATTGCGCCTTCCATCCCCCTTAGACGGGCGGGAACCCGGATTTGTGACAGCCAGAGTGTTAAACTATGCCCCTTATCCTCAGGAGCTGCACATCATGACGAGCAAAAAACAGGCTCCCGCGAAAAATCCCGCCGAAGCACCGGCTGGCCGCGCTGGCAATCCCTTCCTCAATGCCGAGTTTTACAACCGCATGCGCGACTACACGGAGCGCGATGCGGCGTTTACCAAGGAATTGAAGGCGATTGCGGAACGCGGCGCCGGCAAACTGAGCACCGATGCGCGCCTGGCGCCGTCGCTGGCGCCGCTGCGCGCCGTGCTTAAAAAGGGCCTGAAGCTGCATGAAATGTTTGGCCGTATCGTCCAGGGCGTGGAATCGGGCCTGTGGGAGCCATGGCTGGTCCCGTACGGCATGGAACTGCGTGGCGTGAACTACGCGAAGACCGGTCAGCGCAATGCGCGCATCGCGCTCGATATCAGCCTGGCGTGCAAGGCGAACAGTGCGTTCCTGAATGCGGGCATTCCGAACTGGCGCAGCCTGGTGGTGGAAGATTGCGCGCAGGTGCAGATCGAGAAGCCGACCGAGACCACGGGCGCGAAGGCGTACGCGATTTTCTTCCTGGACGCGCCGGAAGAATAAGCATTTCATCGTCCCCGCCTGCGCGAGGACGATGTGGTGGTTGGGCTATTTTCCTAGTAGTTCAAGGGATCGGCGCCACTCGGCGTCCCACGCATCGAGGAACTCGTGTGCCTTGAAGGCCCGGCTCAGGTGCGATACCGGCACCCGGTACACGTCGTTCAGTCCCAGCGCCAGCGTTACCGGGTTCCACAAAGCCTTTTTCAGCGTTTGCCGCGCGCTGCCCTTGACCCGGGCGCCTTCGTCTCCGAAAATGCCGCCGGCATCGGCCAGCGCCTTTTCCAGGTCGATTTTCACCAGCTTGCCGAATGCCGCCAGCACCTGTTCCCGATTGATGCCATCGCGTGATTCTTTCGCCGCCTCGACCGGTTTCGGCTCGGCCTCGCGCTTGAGCTTCTTGACGAGCTGCTCCAGGTCCTTCTTCTGGAAGCGCAATTCGTGCAATTCGCGCCGAAAGCCCGGCGCCGGAAGCTGGGCCACGATCTTGTAGGCGTCCTTGGTCCGGGTAATCAGCACGTCGCTGCTGCCTGCCGCGAGCCTGGCGGTATCGCCCTCGTAGAAAATAGGCGCGGCATAGCCGCCGTTGGCATCGCCAAACAGATCGGGATAATTGGCGTCATAATCGAGCCAGACATAGGGCGTCAGGCCCTGTTCGATGAGCCGCGCGAGCGTCCATGGTGTCGCATCGTGCTGGGCAAGCCAGGCACATGCTTCTTCCGTGGTGGCGCGAAATGGGAGGGCGGTGATAGTCATGGCTGAACAGGGTATCATCTGTTCGCACAAAAGACCTGAAGGCAGTACGTTGGAACCATTACAGCAAGGATTTCTCCTGACGCGCCACTGGCGCGACTCGGCAGCCGGAACCGAAGTCGAGTTCTGGCTGGCGACGGACGACGGTCCTCGCCATGTCCGCCTGCCGGCCCATTCGTCGGTCGCTTTCCTGCCCGAAGAACAGCGTGAACAGGCTGAAAAAGTGCTGGTCGGCGAACGCGGCTTCGAACTGCGCCCACTTGCCCTGCGCGACTTCCACCAGCGGCCAGTGCTGGGCCTGTACTGCGTGCAGTATCGCCAGTTGCAAAAGCTCGCCAAGCGCCTGCGCGAGTACGGCGTCGACGTCTACGAATCCGATATCCGCCCACCGGAACGCTACCTGATGGAGCGCTTCATCACCGCGCCGGTGTGGTTCGACGGCGCCAGCCACCTGAAGCCCGCGCCAGGGTATCGTCCGCAGCTCAAGCTGGCGTCGCTCGATATCGAAACCACGGCGCATGGCGAACTGTATTCGATCGCGATCGAAGGCTGCGGACAGCGCCAGGTGTACATGCTGGGACCGAAGAACGGCGGCGACGAAGTGCTCGACTTCGACCTGGAATACTGCGACAGCCACCCGCAGATGCTCGAACGCCTGAACACGTGGATGGCGCAGAACGACCCTGATGCCATCATCGGCTGGAACCTGATCCAGTTCGATTTGCGGGTACTGCAGAAGCACGCGGAGCGGCACGGCATTCCCCTGCGCCTGGGCCGCGACGGCAGCGCCATGGAGTGGCGCGAGCATGGAGGCAAGCAGCAGCACTTCTTTGCCGCCGCGGCCGGGCGCCTGATCATCGACGGCATTGAGGCGCTGCGCTCCGCGACCTGGAGCTTTGCCTCGTTCAGCCTTGAATTCGTGTCGCAAACGCTGCTGGGCGAAGGCAAGTCGATCGACAATCCCTACCAGCGGATGGCGGAGATCGACCGCCGTTTTGCCGAAGACAAGCCGGCCCTGGCGCGCTACAACCTGAAGGACTGCGAACTGGTCACCCGCATCTTCGCCAAGACAGAGCTGTTGACCTTCCTGCTGGAGCGCGCCAGCGTGACCGGACTGGCGGCCGACCGCAGCGGCGGATCGGTGGCCGCGTTCGAACATCTGTACATGCCGATGATGCACCGGCAGGGCTATGTGGCGCCGAACCTGGGCGATGTCGAGGGCGAGAACAGCCCTGGCGGCTTCGTGATGGATTCGCGCTCCGGCCTGTACGACTCGGTGCTGGTGCTCGATTACAAAAGCCTGTACCCGTCCATCATTCTCACCTTCCTGATCGATCCGGTCGGACTGGTGGAAGGCATCAACGAAACGGATGCGGCGAAGGCGGTCGATGGCTTTGTCGGCGCCCGTTTCTCGCGCGAGAAGCACTGCCTGCCTGCGATCGTCAAGCAGATCTGGGACGGACGCGAAGCGGCCAAGCGGGACCAGAACAAGCCGCTGTCGCAGGCGCTGAAGATCATCATGAATGCCTTCTACGGCGTACTGGGGTCGAGCGGTTGCCGCTTCTTCGATCCGCGCCTGGCGTCGTCGATCACGATGCGCGGCCACGAGATCATGCACCTCACGCGCAGGCTGATCGAAGAGCAGGGCTATCACGTGATTTACGGCGATACCGATTCGACCTTCGTCTGGCTCAAGCACGCGCACAATGAGGAGCAGGCCGGCGAGATTGGACGGGCGCTGGTGGCGCATGTGAACCAGTGGCTGGCGCAGCATATTCGGGACGAATTCGGGCTGGAGAGCGCGCTGGAGCTGCAGTACGAAACGCACTACCGGCGCTTCCTGATGCCGACCATCCGCGGATCGGAGGAGGGCAGCAAGAAGCGCTACGCCGGCTTGAAGGGCGACGAGATGATCTACAAGGGCCTGGAGACGGTGCGCAGCGACTGGACGCCGCTGGCGCAGCAGTTCCAGCAGGTGCTGTACGAACGCATCTTCAAGGGCGAGCCGTATCAGGAGTACGTGAAGGATTATGTGAACCGCACGCTGGGTGGCGAATTCGACGAGCTGCTGGTGTACCGCAAGCGCTTGCGCCGGCCGCTGGAAGACTATGAGCGCAATGTGCCGCCGCATGTACGTGCGGCGCGCACTGCCGACGAATACAACCGCCAGCAGGGCAGGCCGCTGCAGTACCAGAGCGGAGGATGGATCCGGTATGTGATCACGCTGGCGGGGCCGGAGCCGCTGGAGACGCAGCGTTCACGGATCGACTACGACCACTACCTGACCAGGCAGTTGCAGCCTGTCGCCGACGCGATTCTGCCGTTTGTGAACGATGATTTTTCTGCGCTGACTAGTCGTCAGCAGTCACTGTTCTGAGTATGCGTGGATTCCCGGTGCACTGTTTTCTGATTGCCAGAGTGTTCTACGAAAAAAAAGAGGAAAGTCACAAGCCCGATGAATATTGGTGCGCCAATTTGAATTTCGTAAGGCATCCCATAGCCGTAATGCGTATTCAATAGGAGCCACATGAATCCGCCGTCGATCAGTACGCACAGCGGAATCAACACCAGGGCACGGTGCCATTTTTTTGTCACGTCCAGTTTCATCGCACTCTCCATAAAACCATCATTACCTCGCTATTTTTCACCTCTTCCCGTAGACACTGGCCAGTTCTATTTATCTGGAAACTTCCGGAGTTCTTCTGCTCGCTTTCGGAACAACATCCAGCTCCCTGCGATAAAAATGCAAATTGGGACAAGAATTTTCTCAACGTTAGGCATCCCGTTTCCCAAATTGGTTTCAAATAATAGCCACGCAAGGCCTGTGCATACGATGGTTCCTGGCAGCGCTATCATGAAGGCGTAGTGCCAAGAAGTATTGTCGTCGCTTTTCATTTCAACCTCCCAGTGGAAGCAAGGTCAAGGTGGACGACAGGTCTGGGTAAGTCGTTTCCAAGAGACCATAATACTCATATGGCGCATAGGGAAGTTCCTCCGGCGCTTGAGGGGGAGGTGGGTCCGTCGGGAAAAAATACTCAACGGCTGATTGCAGGCCATTTTGTACTGCGGGAATGGAACCGATGAATTGCCCAATTTCTCTACCAACCAAGTATGAGGCGCCCAACCCGCCGAAATATGCTGCATTCACGCCAACCAGGGCCGCGCCAGTGACTGTTCCAGATTCAAGTGCCAGTGCGGCGCCGATGCCGCCACCAAGTGCGGCGCCTGTTGTGAGTATTTGCGTGTCGGTTAATTTGTTTGCATTCGCACTTGGCGTGGCGGATGGCTCGGCAGGCATGATCTTCCCCTTTTCAATTGAGAGTGAAAGTACATCCTGCTGTGTCTGGCTAGCGCAAGCTTGAGTGTACGCAAGCGTTCGCGTCTGCAATCCCAATTCCGCGAAGCCAGGCTGCGCACGCACAAGGCGATGAGTTGACTCAGTAGACGAAAAAAATCCCCGCTGAAACTTCCAGCGGGGCTGTGCACGACGCGCGTGCGCTTTACTTCACGACGTTGCCGTCAGCATCGATCTTCACGACCTCGCCCAGCTTCAGGTCGCGGATGCCCGCTTCCACCTTGGCCATGTCGCCGACCACAACCCAGATCAGCTGGTTCGGCAGGATAGAGCGTGCCGCGATGGCGTTGGCCTGCTCCGGCGTCATCGACGTCGCCTTCTGGGTGAAGGTGGCGTAGTAGTCTTCCGGCAGCTTGTACTGGAGGATGGTCGCGTAGGCGTTGCTCAGCTGGCCGGCGGTTTCAAAGTTGCCCGGCAAGCCCAGCGTTTCGTTGGCGACCGCGCCTTGCAGTTCGGCCGCGGTGATCGGCTTGGCGCCGGCCACGTTGGCGTATTCCTGCACCAGTTCCTGCAGCGATTCGCGGGTTTTGTCGGTCTGCACCGGCGAGCTGCTGACATACATGCGCTGGCCTACTGCCGCCGGCATGAAGGCACGCACGCCATACGACCAGTGCTTGTCTTCGCGCAGGTTCATATTGATGCGCGAGCTGAAGGTGCCGCCGAAGATGTTGTTCACCAGTTGCAGTGGCACCGCATCGGGCGAATTGCGCGGTGGCGCCAGCTGGGCGCCGTAGATCACGCTTTGCTGCGCGCCCGGACGGTCCATCAGGTACACGATGCGCTTGGCCGGCTGCGCGACGACAGTCAGGTTCTTTTTCGGCACGTCGCCGGCTTTCCAGCCGCCGAAGGCTTTTTCCAGCATCGGCTTGAGTTCAGCCATGGTGGTGTCGCCGACTACCAGCAGGGTCGCGTTGTTCGGCTTGAACCAGGCGCCGTGGTACTTGAGCAGGTCGTCGCGGCTGATCTTGGCGACGGCAGCTTCCGTACCATTGCCGCTCATCGGCACCGAGTACGGGTGGTCCTTGCCGAACAGAAGGCCAGGAATCACGCGCGTCGCCATGGCGTTCGGATTGCTCTTTTCGCGGCCGATGGCTGCCAGGCGATCCTTCTTCAGGCGGTCAAGTTCCTTCTGCGCGAAGGCAGGGTGCAGGATGATGTCCGAGTAAACGTCCAGGCCTTTCTGCATGGTGGCCTTGAGCACGTTGAGCTGGATGTTCGCGCCATCGAGGTTGCTCGACGCGTTGAAGTTGGCGCCCAGTGCTTCGAACTCTTCGCTGATCTTCAGCGAATCGCGCTTGGCGGTGCCTTCTTCCATCATGCGCAGCGCCAGGCTGGCAACGCCGGTCAATTGCGGCGAGTCCGACGCGTAGCCGCTGTCGACCATCATCGAGAAGTTCACCAGCGGTGCGGCGCGGCGTTCGGCCAGCACGACCTTCAGGCCGTTCGACAGCGTCATGGTTTGCATCGGTGGCAGTTTCAGCGATTCCGGCTTGCCCTGTGCCGGCTCGGCCTTGCGGTCCAGCTTGGCGGTGGTGCTCAGTTTTTCCGGGAAAGGCTTCACTTCCAGCACGAAGTCGCCGTCGCTGAGCCACTGGGCCATCGCCGCCTTGACCTGGGCCGGGGTGACGGCCTTGATCGCTTTCAGGTAATCCTTGTAGCAATCCGGATTGCCGGTGTAGGTCTGGCACTGCGCGAGCAAATCGCTCTTGCCGCCAAAGCCGCCGATGCGTTCGACGATGCGGGTGTAGCGTGCCAGGATGGTGGTCTTGGCCAGTTCCATTTCGGCCGCGGTCGGGCCCGATTTCATGAAGGCGCGCAGTTCTTCGTCGGCGACCGCTTCCATCTTGCGGGTATCGGCGCCCGGACGCGCGGTCAGGGTCATGTCGAACTGGCCGCCGATTTCGGAGCTGTCGTTCGAGGCATTCACGCCGGTGGCCAACTGGTCCTTGTAGACCAGGCGCTTGTACAGGCGGCTGGTCTTGCCGCCGCCCAGTACCTGGGCCGCGATGTCGAGCAGCGGTTCGGTGGCGGTGTTTGCACCAGGCACGTTCCAGACGCGGTAGATGCGGGTGGCCGGGACGCGGTCTTCGACCGAGGTGCGGTGGGTGCCGGTGCGCTTGGCGATCCATTCGCGGTGCTTGGCGATCGGCGGACCTGCAGGAATCTCGCCGAAGTATTTCTCCACTTTCGCCAGCGCTTCTTCCGGCGAAATGTCGCCGGCCAGCACCAGGGTGGTGTTGTTCGGGCCGTAGTTGGTCTTGAACCATTCCTGCACGTCGCCCATCGAGGCGGCATCGAGGTCCTTCATGGAACCGATCACGGTCCACGAGTAGGGGTGGCCGACCGGATAAGTGTTTTCGACGAGCAGCTGGTACGCCACGCCGTAGGGCGCGTTCTCGCCCTGGCGCTTCTCGTTCTGCACCACGCCGCGCTGCAGGTCCAGGGTTTTCTGGTCGACCGTGCCCAGCAGGTGGCCCATGCGGTCGCTTTCGGCGAACAGGGTGTAGTCCAGCATCGAGGTCGGCACGTTCTGGAAATAGTTGGTGCGGTCGGTATTCGTGGTGCCGTTCAGGTTGGTCGCGCCGATGCGCTCCATGGCCGTGATGTAGGTCTTCTTGAAGTTGTCGCTGCCGCCGAACATCAGGTGTTCGAACAGGTGGGCGAAGCCGGTCTTGCCCGGCTTTTCATTTTTCGAGCCCACGTGGTACCAGGTATTGATCGCCACCACGGGCGTCTTGCGGTCCTCGTGCACCAGCAGGGTCAGGCCGTTCTTGAGGACGAATTTGGTGTACTTGATGTCGGGGATGGCGATATCCATCTTGGCGGCCGGTTTAACCGGGGCCGTTCCCTGGGCGATGGCGCCGCCCGCGATCAAGGCAAGCGACGCCGCCAGCAGCGTGCGGCGAATTGGCAAGGTCATACTGAATCTCCTGTGTGACGTGCTTGTGGCACGGGGAAAACGTAATGGTGAAGGCGGGCGCGCAGGATGTGCTGGCCGCACTTGCGAAAGCCCGATCATTCTATTGCTTTCCTGACAGGCAGGGCAGGAAAATCATCCGGCCGCCAGGCCGGTGTCGCATTTTCATTCGTGTATTTATGCGGGCGGGGTAGCAATGCAAAATTTTTGCTGCGCTGCGGCGCAATACTTGTGCTCGTTCCGCTTGAGCGAGATCAAGGCGCGAAACGGTAGCCTCCGTACTCTTACTACTCGGCTATGTCTCATTTGAATGTAGTTCCGAACAAGAACAATAGAGGGGAAAGAACAGTGAATGTGATTCCAGAGAACGGCTGCGGCCGGCGCAGGAGCGGCACACGATGAGGCGCTTCACCATTACGCTGGGCTCGCCGACCACGTCGGGCGGGCGGGTCATTTCCGCCAGCGCCGACGGCAAGATCGACAACGTGGCCATCGCGCTCGAAGGCGACCTGGTGACCTGCCCCGTGTGCAAGACGGCCGGCAAGATCCTGTGCGTCGGCCCCCGCATTCCCGAAATGTGGAACGGCAAGAATGTCGCGCTCGAGAATGACCTGTGCGTGTGCCGCTGCGTTCCCTCGCCGCGCCTGATGCCGGCCCAGAATTTTCGCTGCCAGGTGATCAAGGATACCGGCCGCGCGCTATCCCATCCGCTCACCGCCACCGTGCCCGCGCGCGGCACGCCCGACCAGGTCTATAGCGACCGCTTCATGCTGGTCGACGACGAGGAAGGCTATCCGCTGGCCAGGCGCGAATACGCGGTGGTGCGCGCCAGCGGCAAGCTCGAATTCGGCACCTCGGACGCGCAGGGCCATACCCACATGCTGTCGGCCACCGCCGGTTCGGAATGCGTGGAAATCTATGCCCAGGGTCCGCTGGTGGCGGCCACCCTGATCTCGCCGTCGGGCACCGTGCTGCACCACCGCGGCCGCAGGCGCACCACGCTGGCGGCGGAAATGACCGTCAAGGAAGTGCGCGTGCAGCGGCGGGTATCGGTGATTCAGGCGCCGTTAAAATTCAGCAGCGCGGCGCCGTACGAATTGTCGACGATGCACAGCCACTTGCCGTCGCCGGCGCGCGCGAAAACGTAGTTGGCGTTGCGCGTTTCCATGGTCGGGGCGCCGGTTTTCATGTTGGCCCTGACATTGGCCTGGGCGATCACGAGCGCCGTGTCGCCCGCTTCGATGACGATCATGTCGCCGGTCGTCATGATCAAGGTGTGCTGGTAGTGCTCCGCGAGGGCCACGTAAGCCTTGCGGATTTCCTCCTTGCCGTTGGCGGCGCGGCCCGGCACCACGACGATGGTGGCATCCTCGGTATAAAAGTCGAGCAGGGCGTCGAAGTCTTCGCGGTTGATCGCTTCGTACAGCGCGGCGATCGATGCATTGATTGGGTGTGTTTGCATGGCTGCCCTGGTTTGGTGTGGTCCGGCTGGTGGTAGTGTAGCAGGGGATCGGTTAAGCTTCGGTTCTCTCTCTACAAGAATGGGCCGGATGACTTTGAAACGCACCACACTGGCCGCCGCAGGGTTCGGCGCACTGGCCCTGGCAGCAGCGGGCGCATGGTTCTTCACGCAGCAGGGCGGCGATTTGCCGGGCAAGGGCGCGCTGGCGAAGATCGCCGGTCCCAAGGCCACGGAGCCCGGCTGGCCGGTCACCATTGCGCTGGTCGCGGGCGAGGGCATTGCCGGATTCGCCGATGGCGCGGGCCGCCAGGCGCGCTTTGCCGATCCGTTCGGGCTGGCCCTCGACAAGGCCGGCAATGTGTACATCGCCGACGCCGGCGACAACAACCGCATCCGCAAGATCGCTCCCGACGGCACGGTCAGCACGCTGGCCGGCGCCAGCGAAGGCTTCGCCGACGGCAGCGGCAACCTGGCCGCCTTCCATACGCCGTCGGCGATCGCCCTCGACCGCGACGGCAACCTGGTGGTGGCCGACACCGGCAACCACGCCATTCGCAAGGTGACGCCGCAAGGCGTGGTGACCACCCTGGCCGGCAGCGGCGCGCCCGGCTACGCCGACGGCGCGGGGCGCCAGGCGCAGTTCAACGGGCCGGTGGGCGTGGCCGTGGACAAGGCGGGCAATGTGTTTGTCGCCGATACCTATAACGACCGGATCCGCAAAATCGCGCCAGACGGCGCCGTGACCACGGTGGCCGGCAGCGGCGCGCCGGGCATGCAGGACGGCCCGGCCGCCAGCGCCATGTTCGACACGCCGTCGGGAATCGCCGTCGACGACCAGGGCGTCATGTACATCGCCGATACGGGTAACAGCGCCGTGCGCAGGCTGGGAGCCGACGGCATGGTCAGCACGCACGCGGCGCCGGCCGAAGGCGACGACAAGCCGCTGCTGCGCCGGCCCGTCGCACTGGCGCTGGCGCCGGACGGCTGGCTGTACGTGTCCGACATGAGCCGCGGGCGCATCCTGCAGGTGTCGCCGGCAGGGCAGCTGCATGGCCTGACCGGCAGCGGCATCGACATCGCCATCGGCGACGACAAGACCGTGCGCCTGGCGCGGCCGGCGGGCCTTGCCCTCGACCGCAGCGGGAATGTGTTCGTGGCCGATGCGGTGCGGCGCATGGTGCGCAAGCTGGCGCAGCGCGAGCCGGGCGCCTTTGCGGCGACCGAGCCGGTGCTGATGGCAGCCCCGCCGCCGCCCAAGCCGGGCAGCTTTCCCTGGCCGTTCGCGCCGCAGTACAGCAAGCACGAAGTGGTGGGCATCGTCGGCGAGGTGCGCGGCAGCTATGACGGCGAAGCGCGCGACCATTTCCACAATGGGCTCGACATCCAGGCCGACATGGGCGAGCCGGTGCTGGCGGTGGCCGCCGAAAAGGTGAGCAGCCCGCTGCCGAACGGCTCCTTCGACAATATCGGCGAAGGACTGGGCGTGGACAGCTTTGCCTACATCCACATGCGGGTGGGGCGCACGATCAGGAACAAGTCGCTCGATCCGGAGCGCTTTGCGCTGCTCCTGAACGCGAAGGGCAAGGCGGAACGGGTGCGGGTGCGGCGCGGTACGCGCTTTGCCGTGGGCGACCCGGTGGGCACCGTGAACCGCATGTTCCATGTGCACCTGATCCAGCGCACGCCGGGCGGCGAAGCCAATCCGCTGGCGCTGCCCTTCCCGGGCCTGGCCGACGCGGTGGTGCCGCGCATCGACGCCATCGAACTGCATGGCCAGGATGGCCGCAAGCTGGCCGGCAAGCCCGGGCACCGCCTGATGGTGGCGCGCACGGGCGGGGCGCTGGCGATCGTGGTCGACGCCTACGACCAGACCGACGGTAATGCGGCGCGCCGCAAGCTGGGGCTGTACAAGCTGGGTTACCAGGTGCTGGCGGCCGACGGCACGCCCGTGCCGGGGTACGAGCAGATGCGCATGAACATCGAATTCAACCAGCTGCCGCCCGACCAGGAGAGCGTGAAGGTGGCGTACGCGGACAAGAGCGGGATCACGGTCTACGGGAACAAGACCACGCGCTTCCTGTATGTGGTGACCAATACCGTGCGCGATGGCGCGGCGAAGGAAGGAAGCTGGGATCCGGCGGCGCTGGCGCCGGGCGACTACACCATCAGGATTCATGCTGCCGATTTCGCGGGCAATGTGGCCGTCGGTGGACGCGATTTGCCGATCACCGTGCAGTAGGGCTCAGCGCGCGCCGTCCAGCGGCCTTGCGTGCAGCTTCAGGACCTCGGGCGGGTAATAGCGCTTGAGGGCCTGCCACCAGGCGCCGGTTTTCACCGATGCCGTCAGCGCCTTCTCGAGCAGCGCGCGGTCGTGGCTGGTGAGCGATTTGCGCGACAGGTAGATGCCGGTCCTGATCCAGGGAAGTTCGTCCAGCGCTTCGGTGCGCAAATTGGCCGCCATGCCTTCGACGCGCGGGTCGCCGAAGGTGGCGCCGATGAAGGCGCTGGCCGGCATGATGGTCACGTCGGCCATGCCGCCGTTGATCAGGCGCGCGATGGTCACCGCGTCCGGTTCCAGGTACAGCCGCCCCTGGCTGGCCAGTGCCTTGGCCAGGGCCTGGTAGGCGTCGCCATAATCGTAACCGCGCACCAGCGCCACGCGCAGTTCGCGCCGTTCCAGCAGTTCGGCGAAATTGCGCACCGGCGCGCGCTCGCTCGCCAGCGAAATGAGGGTGGGGCGCGCTTCGAGCATGGGTACGAACACGCCGGCCTTGTCGCGCCGGTCGACCCGGGTGGCCGCCACCAGCAGGTCGGCGCTGCCGCTTTCGAACATGGTTTCAAGGCGCGCGCGCGGCACCATCGACCACTTGAAGGTGCAGCCGATGCGGGCGCCGATCTGGGACAGCATGTCGGGGATCAGGCCTTGCGCCTCGGCGCCGCTGAAGTAGACCGTCTGCCCGGTCGGCGCGGCCGGCACGATGATGGGGCGGGAACAGCCGGCGCCGGCGCGGGCCGGCAGGTGCAGCGCCGCAGCGCACAGCGCGGCGAGGAGGGGACGGGACAGACCATGTTGCATGGGAACGCTCTTTTCAGGCAAGCAAACCCGTTCGATTCTCACCCATATCGCCTGCGCCGGGGCGAAAAAAATCCCGGACGGGCCGGGATTCCTGGGTATGTTGTTGCCCTGCAACTATGCGGTGGCGAGGTCGAGCTTGATCCGGCCGCCGCGACCCTGGTAGCGCACCACCGACAGGTCGTCGTGGGGAATCGCCGGGCGCCTGGCCGACATCAGGTCGGCCAGCATCTGGGCCGAACCGCAGGACATGGTCCAGCCCAGGGTGCCGTGGCCGGTGTTCAGGAACAGGTTGCCGAACGCGCTGCGGCCGACGATGGGGGTGCCGTCCGGGGTCATCGGGCGCAGGCCGGTCCAGAACGAGGCCTGGGCGGTGTCGCCGGCGCCAGGGAACAGGTCATTGACCACCATTTCCAGGGTGGCGCGGCGGCGCGGGTTCAGGCGCAGGTCGAAGCCGGCCAGCTCGGCCATGCCGCCCACGCGGATGCGGTCGTCGAAGCGGGTCACGGCAATCTTGTAGGTTTCATCAAGAATGGTCGAGACCGGCGCCTTGGCGGCGTCGGTGATCGGCACCGTGATCGAGTAACCCTTCATCGGGTAGACGGGAAGGTCGACGATGCCGGCCAGCAGGGTGGTCGAGTGCGCGCCCAGTGCCACCACGTAGCTGTCGGCCTGGACCAGCTCGTCGCCGCAATGGACGCCCGTGATCTGGTTGCCCGCCACGGCCAGGCGGTCGATGGCCACGCCGTAGCGGAACTTGACGCCCAGCGCTTCGGCCATGGCGGCCAGGCGGGTGGTAAACAGCTGGCAGTCGCCGGTTTCGTCGTTCGGCAGGCGCAGCGCGCCGACCAGCTTGCCGTTGCCGGCCAGGGCAGGCTCGGCGCTGCCGAGCTGGTCACGGGTCAGCAGTTCGTAGGGCACGCCCGAATCCTGCAGCACCTTGATGTCTTTTTCGGCGCTGGCGAATTGCGCTTCGGTGCGGAACAGCTGCATGGTGCCGCGCTGGCGGCTTTCGTAGCTGATGCCGGCCTCGTCGCGCAGGGTCTTGAAGCAGTCGCGGCTGTACTCGGCCAGGCGCACCATGCGTTCCTTGTTGGTGGCGTAACGTTCGGCGGTGCAGTTGCGCAGCATGTCCCACATCCATTGCAGCTGGAAGGTGGTGCCGTCCGGCGTGATGGACAGCGGCGCGTGGCGCTGCAACATCCATTTCATGGCTTTCAGGGGGATGCCGGGCGCCGCCCATGGCGAGGCGTAGCCGGGCGAAATCTGGCCGGCGTTGGCGAAACTGGTTTCCAGGGCCGGGCCCGGCTGGCGGTCGATCACGGTGACGTCGTGCCCGGCCTTGGCCAGGTAGTACGCACTCGTTACGCCGATGACGCCACTGCCAAGAATCACGACACGCATACCAGTCTCCCGATGAAATATTGGATATCCAAGAATTTCAGCTATATTATTGCTATTCGACTAGTGTTTGTTCACGTATAAACGCACTTTTTTGGTGGAAATTCATGCGAATTCAAAAAGAATCGACCCGCACGCTGGACAAGCTCGACCGCCACATCCTGCGCATCCTGCAGGAAGAGGGGCGCATCTCGATGAAGGACCTGGGCGAACGGGTGGGGCTGTCGGTGACGCCCTGCATCGAGCGCGTCAAGCGCATGGAGCAGGGCGGGGTCATCAGCGGCTATTACGCCAAGGTCGATCCGGCCGCGCTGGGGGCCAAGCTGCTGGTGTTTGTCGAGATCACGCTGAACCAGAAATCGGCCTCGGCCTTCGAACAGTTCCGGCGCGAAGTGCTGCGCATTCCGGAAGTGCAGGAATGCCACCTGGTGTCGGGCGACTTCGATTACCTGATCAAGGCGCGCATCCACGAGATGGCCGAGTACCGCAAACTGCTGGGCGACATGCTGCTCGAATTGCCGGGCGCGGCGCAGTCGAAAAGCTATGTGGTGATGGAAGAAATCAAGGAAACGCTGGTGCTCGCCACCGGCCCCTGAGCATGCATATGCGTGCGGACTATACAAGTGGCGGCCATCTGCGTTCGCCGCGTTTATCTGCGCTCCAATCCTTGTTTTCTGCAGTTCGTCGTTTTCCATGGAATTGCAGGCGCGCCTTGCCTACACTGCATACAGGTCGTCATGCAATGTGAATGCGATGATGACCTCGCCAACCCGTACAACGACACACTGAGAGGAATTATCATGCGCACCCTGACCACCATCGCCCTGATCGCCGCCGCAAGTTTTTCCAGCCTGGCGCTGGCCGCGCCGGCCAATCCCGTCATCCAGTCCGACACCTCGTCGGTGAGCGTGACCGGCTCGCGCGCCGCGACCTACGCTGTCCCGCAATATGAATTCGACGACTACAACGGCAGCTTCGCCCTGTCGAACGGCAAGCGCCTGACGGTGAGCCATAACAGCACGCGTTTCTTCGCCCAGATCGACAAGAACAAGCGCTTTGAAATTGTTCCGACCGGCCACAAAACCTTCGCCGCCAAGGATAGCGACTTCGAAGTGCGCTACGACGAATTCCGCGACAACCGCGTCAACGACGTGGTGGTGGTGGCGCCGCGCTTCTGATGCTGGCGCAGGCCCGCGCTGACTTTCGTGCAGCGCGGACACGGCGGTCTTTCGACCGTTCGTGCCCTGTTTTCCGCAGTTCATCGGAATTGGCGGCGGCACGGGCGCAAGCTCTCTACACTGGCTTCAGGTCGTCATGCATTGCAAACGCGATGATGGCCTCGACAACCTGAACCTAACCTGAAGAGAACACCATCATGCGACCATATATCCTCTCCGCCCTGATCGCCGCAGCCAGCCTGGCCGGCCTTGCCCACGCGGCACCGGCGCCCGCGCCCGCCACCCAGATCGACCCGGCTACCGTGAGCATCAGCGCCGCCCGCGGCGCGACCTATGTCATCCCCGAATACGAGCATGACGATTACAACCGCCAGTTCGCGCTGAGCAATGGACAGCGCCTGACCGTCACCGCCAGCAACGCGCGCTTCTACGCCCGGATCGACAAGAAGGAGCCTTTCGAAATCGTGCCGACCGGACCGAATACCTTCGTCGGCAAGCACAAGGCATTCGAAGTGCGCCTCGACGATTTCCTGGGCGACCGCGTGCATGACGTGGTCGTGGGCGTGCCTGCCAACTGATGCAATCAAGCCGCGCGCTGCAGCGTGAACACCGCGCGGATGTGGCCCACCGTGGCGCCGGCGATGCTCTTGATTGCCGGTTCGCGGTAGGCCGCGAGCAGGCCGCGCCGGCCTTCGTCAAGCAGGCCCAACTGATCTAGCACGCTGTAGGTGGCGCACGGCAAGGCGCGCATGGCGCCGTCGGCTATCTTGATGGCGATGCCCAGTCCGGCCGATCGGATGCCCAGGGTTTGCACCGCATCGGCGCCCACCTTGGCCACCCAGTCGCCGCCGCCGGCCCGCATATAGGCCAGGTCGCTGCGCGCCGTGCCCGACACCAGGTCCGGATGGGCCGTCATGGCGCCAAGCAGATCGCCCATGGCGCCGCCCAGCACCGGATCGGCGCGGCCTTGCGCCAGCCGCGCATACAGGTACGCCAGGCGCGACAGGGGCATGGCGTAGTTTGGCGCGGAACAACCGTCCATGCCCATCGGCATATCGCTCTCCTGCATGCCGGCCGCCATGGCCAGCGTGCGCCTGACTTCCTGCTGCAGCTGGTGGCCGGGATCGACGTAGCGCGCGCTGGGCACATCGTGCAGGCGGCACCAGGACAGGAAGCCGCTGTGTTTTCCCGAACAATTGTGATGCAGCTGGTTCCAGCGTCTGTCCTGCGGCACGGGCTGGCCCGTGTGTTCGTAAAAGGTGGGCGCGTGGCAACCGCATGCCAGGTGGCTTTCATCCATGCCGATTTTCGACAGGATCGCTTGCACCGCCTGCACATGTTTGTCTTCGCCGGAATGGCTGGCGCACAGCATGGCCAGCTCGCCCTGCGACAAGCCCAGCCTGGCCGGCCCGTCCGCCAGCACGAAGGGCAGGGCCTGGAAGGGCTTGAGCGCGGAACGGGTGAAGCTCACCTGGTCGGGATTGCCTGCATACCAGAGCAGCTTGCCCGCGCGGTCGGTCACCGCCACCGATCCCATGTGCACGTTTTCCACGGTAAAGCCGCGGTCGGGATAGCCGCGCGTGGTGTCGACCAGGGGAACGCTGTGCATGGGGCATCTTTCGCATCAGGGGAATGGCCATGGTAGCGCGCAGCGACGGCAGCGTCAAAAGGTGGTGGGCATGCGGACCGTGAGCGAGACGTCGGGCGTGTCGCGCGTGAGGCCGGCGCCGACCGACACATTCAGGCTGCGCCGCTCGCTGATGCGGTAGGAATAGCCGAGCAGCAAAGTGCCCAGCTGGGTGCGCACCGAACCGGGCACCGGCAAGCCGCCCTGGCGGGTGCGCGCGATCGAGCTGTGGTCGTAGCCCAGGCTGAGCGAGGCTTTTTCGTTCAAGCCCAGGCCCATGCCGAAATTGAAGCCCAGGATGCCGCCCGGCGCCACCTCGCCCAGGAATTCCTGCTCGCCGTCGAGCACGGTGCGGCTGACATGCTTGCGCCGGATATTGTGCAGGTAGCTGATGCTGCCGAAGAACACGGCCGGGTCGGAAGGGAATAGCCAGGTCAGGGCCGGCTGCACCGAATAGAAGCCCGAGCCGGTGGGCAGGTCGAGCGGCAGCCCGGTGCCGCTGGCATTCGGGCCGATGCAGCGGCGCAGGCAGTCGGTGACCACGCTGAAAGGGTCGCGCCCGGTGCGCGACTTGATGCGCAGCGAAGCGACGTAGAAGGGGCGGTCGATGGCGCCGTCGTTGAGCTGGTAGCGCAGGCCGACTTCCACGTCGCCCATGCCCTTGCCGCTGGTGGAGAACACGTTTTCGACCGCCGTGCCGGTGAAGATTTCACGGCTGACCGTGGCGTCGGAGCGGTACACATAGGGCACTTTAATGTCGACTTCGAGGCGGTTGGTGATGCCCATGCGCGCACTGAACAGGGCGGTGGTGGTGTTGCGTTTGACCTCGCGCACGTCGACCAGGCCGATCAGCAGGGCGGGGATGACGGTGTAGCCGACCAGGGCCACGCGGTTGCTCGAGGAATAGCCGAATTGCAGGCCGGGCTCGAACACGAACTTGCCGCGCGGGGTGAGCACGCCCGGCTGTTCGAACAGCGGCGCCACTTCGGGCGGACGGCTGTCGCCCGCCGGCGGCGCGCCCACCGCCGGCGCACCCGCCGCTGGCGCACCGGCGCCGCGCTGCTCGGCCAGCGGCGCCGGGCGCAGCGCCGCCAGTTCGCGTTCCAGCGCGGCGATGCGCGCTTCCTGGGTGGCGAGCTGTTCCTGCATCTGCTGCAGCCCGGGGTCGGCGGTGGCCGGCAGCGCGACGAGCGCGGCCAGGGTGGGGACGAGAATGGCTTGCATGCATGCTCCTCAGCGGGGCCCCGCCGCGCGCGCAAGCGCATCGCCCAGGCTGCCCTGAAAGTTGATTGTCTTTAGCAGTTCGCCGCTGTTGACGGACGCGTTGATGATGGTCTGGCTGCGGATGTGCTGGTGGTCGAGCGTGTTCTGGATGATGGTGGCGGGAAGCATGCCATCGCCCAGCGCGCCCAGCACCATGTTGTCACCGCCGTTCTGGACCAGGTTGAGCGCGGACAGTGTCGCGCCCGTTTGCACTGCCTGCCCGGCGCCGGGCGTGCCGATATCGCGCACGGCCAGATGGGTGCGCGCCACCACGTCGCCATTGATGGTCACCAGGCGTTCGATGCCGAGCGACACGTGCAAGCCGCGGATGCCCGTGAAGCCGCCGCGCTGGCGGTCGAGCTCGGCTGCGTGGACGGGCACCCAGCCGGCATCGAGCGCCCGCGCCGTTGCGGGCAGCAGCACGGGCAGCAGCAGGCACAGCGCGGCAAGCGCGCGTGGAAGAAGGGACATGATGGGTTTCCTTAAAAGTCGCCGGGGCCGAATTTGGGCAGGGTCAGGCTGCCCAGGCTGTCGCGGCCGATGGCCTGGGCCAGCGGTGCGGCGGGCGCGGCGCGCCATTCGGCCAGCACATTGAAATGGACGGGGCCGGGATAGCCGTGCACCACGAACAGCAGCTTGCCGACCCGCAGCGCCTCGAAGGCGCTGCGCGGCATGGCGCGCGCGCCGCTGGCCGGGTCGCCCACCAGGATGCGCCCGCCCGCGATGCCCTTGATGACCACGAAATGGTGGTAACCCTTGTCGGCCACCAGCACGATGGCGGGCAGGCCGGCTTCCACCAGTTTCTGCAGCGGCAGTTCGAAGCCGTCGGCGCGAAAGCCGCGCGTGGCCAGGAAGCGCTGCATGTCGAGCAGGGAAAAGCCTTGCTTGCGGATTTTTTGCTGGTCGCCATGCAGGTACATGCTGTCGAATACCGCCCGTTCCGTCACCGGATGCTGGTAGTGGTAAGTCAGCAGGGTGGCCAGGGCCGCCGAACCGCAGCTGAAATCGTATTGCTGGCGCAAGGTGCTGCGAAAGCGGATTTCCTTCAGGCTGGTGGCCGGCAATTGCAGGCGCGCACCCTGGATCATGGGTAGTTCGAGCGCCGCAGCCTGGTCCAGGCACAGAACGGCGGCCGCGAGGCAGGCTGCGCGCTTCATTGGAGCTGGAGGTTGATGATGGTGGCGTTCTGGATCAGCACGTTGGCGCCGGAATTCTGCACCACGATCGGGATGCCCGCCATGCCGGCAAACGAACCGGCCTGGATGACATTGTTGCCGGTGACGACCTGGGTGGCGCTGTTGCCGCTGACCGTGCCGGCCTGGCTGGTCGTGTTGTTGCCGCCGCGCGCATGGGCCAGCTGCTCGGTCGCGACCGGCTTGCCCAGCGCGGCCGGCGGTGCATCGGCCGCGCCGGCGCACAGGGGACAGGCCAGCACGGCGAGAAAAATGATGAACATTCGGAACATCTGGAACATACGGACTCCTTCAAAAAAAACCGGTGCGCCAGCCGCGGACGCACCGGCAAACGGAAACTACTGGCCGCCCAGGGTCAGGTTTGACTGGACGTTGACGCTTTGCTGGACCAGGGAGGCAAAGCCATTGTTCTGGGTGACGGCCATGATGCCGGCGGCCGATTGCCCCACATTGCTCATGCTGTTGGACAGGTCGAAGCTGCCCGCGCTGACCGTGCTGCTGCCGCCGCTGCCGCCCGTGCCCGCAGCCCCGTTGCCGCCCGTGCCGGCGCCGCCCGCGCCACCGGCCGCACCGGCGCCGGCATCGCCTACCGTGGACGCGGCGCCCGCGCCGCCCGTATTGGTGGCCGCCGCGCCCGCACCGCCGGCGCCGCTGGTCGACGCACCGCCGGCGGCGCCGGCGCCACCGCCTTCGGTGGCGCCCACCGTGGTGTCGCCGGCCGCCGAGGTGGCATCGCCATTGCTGCCGTTGCCGCCCGTGCTGTTGTGTCCGCCAGCGGTCGCGTCGCCGCCGCCATCGTCGCCCAGCGCGATGGAAATGCTGTGGCCGCTGGTGCTGGCGCCGCCGTTCGCTTCGTTGAACGAGGTTGCGGTGCCGCCCAGCGCCAGGCCGCCCGAGCCGCCGCTGCCGCCATCGCCGCCGTTGCCGCCGGTGGAGGTGCCGGCGCTGCCGCCGGCGCCGCCGAAGGCCGTGCCGCCGCTGCCGCCCACGCCGCCGACCGACAGGCCGCCTTCGCCCCCGCGCCCGCCGGCCGCGCCGCTGCCGCCGGCGCCGATGGCGCCATTGCCGCCCATGGCCGCGCCGCCATTGCTGTTGCCGCTGTGCGCGGCCAGGTTGCCGATGCTGTGGATGGTGTTGCCGCTGACCACCCCGGTCAGGTTGCTGCTGGCCGTGGCGGTGGCCGTGTTGAAGGAATTGTTCATGGTCGACGTGGCGGTCGACGCATTGTTGGCCGCGGCAACGCCCGGGCCCACGCCCAGGGCGTCGCCCATGCTGTTGTTCTGTCCGGTGCTCTTGTCGTTGCCGCTGTCGCTCACTTGCAGGGCGAGCGATTGATCGCTGGCTTTCGGACCGTCGCCGCCCTGGGTGGTCGTAACGGGATCGGCAACTGCGTACGCCGTGAAAGCAAGACTGAGTGCGGCCGCCAGGATAGTTCGTTTCATAAGTGCCCCTTTGCTAGGTTGTGTCGTTGGAATGAAGTCACGGTCTGGTGTTAGCAAGGCGTCCATTGCAAGCTTGGTGCCAGCACGACGGCCGGGCTCGCAAGTCCTTGAATGCAAAGGCCGGGGGCGCTTCCCGCCTGCCGCCAGCGGCGCGCCCGCCACCTGGCCCGTCGCAAACTGTCTCGCGGCCGTGACGCCGGGGTCGCTTGCGGGCCTTGTTGCACTGCTGAGCAGGTGCTGTCTCATCCGTGTGACGCCATCAACCGGCAATGCCATGCTTGGCCATCTGGCGGTACAGCGTCATGCGCGAGACCGCCAGCTCGCGCGCGGCATGGGTGACGTTGCCGCCGGCGCGCTGCAGGCTGGCCAGGATGGCCGCGCGTTCGGCGCCGCTGCGCGATTCGAGCAGGCCGCTGCCCTGCAGGGCAGGCTGGTCCGGTTCCAGGCCCAGGTCGAAGGGCGTGATCAGGCGGCCTTCGGCCAGCACCATGGCGCGCCGGATCCGGTTGATCAGCTCGCGGACATTGCCCGGCCAGTCGTGGGCCCGCAAGGCGCGCAGGGCCGCGCCGCTGAAGCCTTTCAGGCGCGCCGCCTTGTCGGCCGCATACAGGTGGAAGAACTGGTCGGCCAGGATATCGACGTCGTCGCCGCGCTCGCGCAGCGGCGGCACGGTGAGCGGCAGCACATTGAGGCGGTAGTACAAGTCTTCGCGGAACAGGCCCTGGGCCACTGCCTGCTGCAGGTTCACATGCGAGGCGGAAATGACGCGCACGTCGACCGCAATGCTGCGCGTCGAGCCGATGCGGTAGATGGTTTTTTCCTGGAGGAAGCGCAACATATTCGATTGCAAGTCCTTCGGCAGGTCGGCGATTTCATCGAGGAAGATGCTGCCGCCGGCGGCCGACTCGATCAGCCCCGGCTTGTCGCGCGCGGCGCCGGTGAAGGCCCCGCGGGCATGGCCGAACAGTTCGGACTGGATCAGGCCGGGCGGAATGGCGCCGCAATTGATGGGCACGAAGGGGCCGCCGGCGCGCGCCGATTGCGCATGGATGGCCTGGGCCGTGAGTTCCTTGCCGCTGCCGCTTTCACCCCAGATCAGCACCGGCGCATCCGCTTGCGCGACCTTGCGGATGTGATGGCGCAGACGGGCAATGGCCGCGCTGTTGCCGCCCAGCGCCATGGGGGCGGGCGGGCGCGGATCGGGCAGGGCGCGCAAGGCGGCCAGGCCGTGCAGGTGGCCCAGGGTGTGGCGCAGGCGCGCCGGATCGAGCGGATCGGTATGATAGTCGCACAGGTGGTCGAGCACCAGTTCGCGCCAGCACGGCAGGGCCAGCGCGCCGGGCGGAAACACGCCTATCCATTGCAGCTGCCAGTGCGCGCGCAGGAACTGGTCGAGCACGGCCGGGCTGGCGCTGGCGGCGGGGTCGAGCAGCAGGCCGGCAAGGCAGGCGCTGCCGCGCAGCAGGCGCGCGGCCTCGCGCAGGCTGGCCGCCTGGAGCAGCGTCCAGTCGGGCTGCAGGATGGCGCAGGCGCCGGCCGCGCGGGCTGGATCGGCGGCAATACACAACAGGGTTCGCGGTGACATCGGCTTTGTGGCGGACTGGAGAATACCGTTTGATCGGCGCTGGCCCTGCCGGGTTCGGTCGTCCCCCTTGATGCAGCCGGGGCCGCCTGAAAATAAACCGCCTGCATGCTAGACTCGTTGCCTACAAAATATTCTGCAGAGTCAACCATGCGCCTCTCCCTGTTCCTGGCCAGCCTGATGCTGAGCATTGCCGCCGGCGCCGCCACGCCGCCACCCGGTCCCGCGGCCAGGAAAGCGGCCGACCATGCGGCGGCCACCTATGGCCCGGACCTGATCGCCACGCTGGCGAAGATGGTCAGCTACAACACCGTGGCCGACAAGGCGGTTCCCTTCGCCAGCAATCCGCAGCACATCGGCTTCAAGCACTACCTGAAGGACGAGGCTGCCCGCCTGGGACTCGACTACGCCGACCACGGTTATGTGGTCGTGGTCGGACTGGGCACGGCGCAGGAACGCGTGGGCATCATTACCCATGGCGATATCCAGCCGGTGGACCCGTCCAAATGGAAGAAGTCGCCCTTCGAACTGGACGCGACCAGCGAACCGGGCCGCCTGGTCGGGCGCGGGACCGAGGATGACAAGGGGCCGGTGGCCACCGCCATGTATGCGATGAAGGCGATCAAGGACCAGGGCATTGCTTTGGGCAAGCGCCTGGAACTGTATGTGTATATGGCTGAAGAGTCAGACTGGGGACCGCTGCAGGAGTTCCTGAAAACCCATGTGCCGCCGCAGATCAATATCACCATCGATGCCGAGTATCCGGTGGTGATTGCCGAAAAAGGCTATGGCACGATCGCCTTGACCGTGCCGCGCGTGGCGCCCGAGGCAGGCGGCAAGGTGCCACTGCTGAGCGCTTTCGGGGGCGGTTTTTTCGGCAGCCAGATTCCGGAAGATGCGCATGCCGTCATCGAGAACGCGACCCCTGCGCTGGCAGCGCGCATCGGACGGCGCGGCGCGAAACAGAAGGGCATGCGCTACACTTTTTCCTGGCAGGGCGCACAGCTGAGCATCAAGGCGCTGGGGGTGTCGGCACACTCGTCGAAGCCGGAAGATGGCATCAATGCGATCAGCATGCTGGCCGACGCCTTGTCGGCGCACAGCTGGCCGGAGAGCACGGCCGGTTCGCTGGTCAATTTCCTGAACGAGTTGATCGGCACCGGCATCCACGGCGAAAAGTTTGGCAAGATCGCCTACCGCGATGGTTTCATGGGACCGATGACCTTCGCGCCCACCGTGATCAGGCAGAAGGAAGAAGGGATCGAGCTCAGCATCAACATGCGCCGGCCGCAAGGCAAGAGCACCGAACAGTTGACGGCCGAAGTGCGCGCCGCGCTCGACCAGTGGCAGGCGCGGCGGGTGGCGCTGGCGAACGTGAAGATCGAGATCCATGAGCCCTGGCTGCAACAATCGGCGCCCCATGTGCCCACGCTGCTGTCGGTGTTTTCGCACTACACGGGGGCCCGCCATCCGAAGCCGCTGTCGATTGGCGGCGGCACCAATTCGCGCCTGTTCCCGAACGCGGTCAGCTTCGGCCCGACCATGCCGGGCAAGGTTTATTCGGGACATTCGGAACATGAGTTCATCACCGTCAAGCAATTGATGCTGAACCTGAAGATGTACACGGCCGTGATGGTTGAGCTCGCCAAATAGTGTCGGTCTTGCCAGTCGCGCCATTGTCGTCTTGCCTACTTCGTCGCATTTTCGTCACGCGCCGGCCGGGCTGGCAAGGCCTTCCACATTTTTTCCATCGGAAATATTCCACGCGGATACATCCTGCTTTAGTATCGAGCGCTGAGTTGTGTTCGTTGGAAATATCTGATGTTGAAGAACAAGCTGAAGACGGGCCTGCTGCTGGGTCTGCTACTTTGTGGCACGGTACCCGCTGCGCTGGCGGTCGATAGCGCCTCGGTCGAATTCCTGCCGATCGCGACAAGCGCACACAGCCGTCCCGCTGACGCCAGGCGCCAGGGGGCCTTGTTCCGCGTGCGCCGCGACGGCCAGGTGGGCTATCTGTTCGGCACCATCCATGTGGGCGCCAAATCCTTTTACCCGCTGGCGCCCGAAGTGAGCCAGGCCCTGGCCGACGCCGGTACGCTGGTGCTGGAGCTGGACACGCGCGCCGACGATGCCTTCCAGAAGGCCCTGGCGCGCCATGGCAGCTACCGCCAGGGCGATCATGTCGCGCAGCACATCGGCGCCGATACCCTGGCCAGGCTGACGTCGGCATTGCATGCGCAGGGCATCACGCTGGCCAGCGTGGGCCACCTGAAACCCTGGCTGCTAGCCAATATGCTGATGGCCCTGGAGCTCGAACGCCACGGCTTCGAGCGCGCCCATGGCAATGAATTTTTCCTCCTGGACGACGCGCAATCGCGCGGCACGCGCGTGGCCGAACTGGAAAGCGCGGACTACCAGCTGTCCCTGTTCGACACGCTCAGCGATGCCGATGCCGAACGCTACCTGCGCGAAAGCCTGGCCGACCTGGCCGACGGGACATCGCTCAGGCGCGCCAAGGCCACCATCGCGGCATGGAATTCCGGCGACGTGGCGGCACTCGACGCGCTGATCCCGGAGGCCGTGAAGGGTGGCAGCGTGATGGCCAGCTTCACCCGCAGCATGCTGCTCGGCAAGCGCAATCCGGAAATGGCCGCGCGCATCGAGTCTCTCATGCAAGGAAACAAAACCACCTTTGTCGGGGTCGGCCTGCTCCACCTGCTGGGCGCCGACGGCTTGCCGCGGCTGCTCGCGCAACGCGGCTTCCAGGTCGAACGGGTGTACTGAGGGCGCGCTATTTCTGGATGGCGCCGCTGACCATGCGTACCCGGTCGCCGGTGCTGAACGATGGCGCCCATTCCTGGGTGATGACCTGGGTGCGGCCGTCGTCCATGCGCAGCGTGATCCGGTAGACCCGGTCGCCGCTTGGGGTGGCGCCCGTGGTGCCGCCCACTGCCGCGCCGGCCACCGTGCCTGCGCCGCTTGCCGTACTGCCCGCCTGGCGCTGCACGACTTCGATGCTGGTGACCGTGCTGTTGGGCGTGGCGCTTGCCGTGGTGGTGGTTGTGGTGGTAGTGGCGGCCTGCCCGGCGGCGCTTTGCGACGAGGCCGTGGCGCCCGTGCTGGTGTAGGTGCCGGCCGTGCTTGCCGCGATGGCGCTGTCCACCGGCGCCACGGTGGTGCTGGTGTCGCCGCTGGTGTCGGTGGCGGCAGGCGACACGGTGCTGCTGCGGGTCGTGGACGCCGTGTCTTCGTCCATGGTCGTGGACTTGCAGCCCACGAGTGCCAGTGCCAGCAAACCTGCCAAGAGCACGCCGTATTCTTTACGCTTCATGATCAACTCCTTTGATTGGGTGTTTTCCGTGTGTGCGTGACAATGCCGCGTGCCACTTCAATAAGAGTTGGGATTCCGGACGACGTTCCGTGCGTCGCGGTGCATGCCTGCGGCAGATCAAAAAACCGGCGCGCGCGATTGCGCTTTCGCAGGTTGAGCTATGTCAAGGCCACTGTCAGATCGGCAGGCAATAATTCCGTGTCGAAACTTTCGAAAGCCGTCCATGCAAGCCAGCCCCATCAACTCCCTGATCGAAACCCTGGTGCGCTCGCTGGCGCCCGACGCGGCCTGCCTGCGCGAACGCCATTTGCTGCGCCAGAGCTTGCTGGCGCTGGTGCGCCAGGCGCGCGCGGAGCAGCTTGCCGCCATGCGCGCCGACGTGCTAAGGCTGGCGGGAGACGACGGGGTCGGGGAGGAAGGCCCACAGCAAGCCTGCAGTTACCACGGCGGCGTTGGCATCGATGACCCAGTCCGCCAGCGCGCCTGAGCGGTAGGGCAGGAAGGACTGGACCAGTTCGTCGGCCGCGCCCATGGCGAACACGGTCAGCACGGAACGGATGGCGCGCGTGCGCCGGCTGCCGGGCGTGCCGGTGTAGAGCAGGAAGCAGACCGTGCCATAGGCCAGGGTATGCAGCACGATGCCGGACGCCAGCGTGCCCAGCTCGGCGCGCGCGCCCGGTATCGAACCCATCAGCACGATGGCGGCATACAGGACCAGGGCGCAGCGGTAACGCAGGCGAAGCAGGCGGTTATCGAGGACAAGCAGGGAGACGTACGGATGCATGGGTGAAGGCGGCGTTCAAAAACGTCACCTTACCATGCCGGACCTGCGCGCATGCACGGCGCGCAGGTCACCCACGGTTCAGATGGTCAGCGCGGAGGCGCCGTTTTTGTAGTGCGCGTCGAAGCAGCTCTGGCACTCGTCGCAAAACAAATGGGCCGTGCGCACGCACTGCTGGCGCAACACCAGGCGCAAATGGGCTTGCTGGCACTTGGGGCAGAGTTCGCGGACCGTGCCGAAGGTGGACAATTCGACTGGCGCATACTCGCTATCGAGATGATCGACAACCGATTCCGGGTTCAGTTCGGTCAGGATCAGGGTCTCGTCGATGTGGTGCGGATGGCGCCGGCCTGGGTCGGCCTGCTTGACATCGCGCTCTACTGGATCTAGGACTTGTTGACTCATTCGATACACTCCACTGTAGGTTGCAGATGACACGGGAAACTGCCAGGGGAACTTCATATTACTCGAATCTGCGTTCGCTTCAAGTATTCATCGCCCTTTTTGGACCGGGCGGGGCGGTTTAGGTTCCGGGTAGAAAAAAATGCCCGCTAGTTGCGGGCAAAACCCAAGTTCGGGCCAAGAGTTGGTGAATTCGGATTGGTGTGCCGCCCCTGGGGCAGGCACACCTGGCTGCCAGTCACGCATATCGGTTGCATGTACAGCAGGTGAAACCAGTATAGGGATGGAATGTGACTCGTCCATGACATGGATCAAGCTTGTTGCTGCGCTCGCTCGAACTTTTTTTGCCGAGTGGCTGACCTATCAGGTGAAAAGGGCTTCCACTCCCTTGGTTTCTACGATCTGTAGAAGTTTGGCGGCAGCGCCGCTCGGGCGCTTGTTCGCTACTGGCGACTCCCATTTCTGAACAGTAGAGACGCTGACGTTGAGCACGGATGCGAATACGGCTTGGCTCATCTTGGCGACGGATGTTCTTATGGCAAGTACGCGCTCCGGTGTGTATTCCGGTGGAACTTTGCAGAGCACGCGAATTTTCGCCAGGTCAGTCTTGGACACAACCCCATACGCGCTGAAATTTTCCGCGGTTTCGAGCAATTCACGCAGCATCCTGGCCTCTTCACTGTTCTTGTAGTCCATCACAAATCTCCTTTAACGCGCCATCCCTGCACATGTCGGTCAAGGTGCCGATACTCTGCCGATGCAGGCTATCGGCCAATATCTTTGCAGCTTCCATTACAGCTTCCGAAAAATCTGAACCAGGCGCACTTTTTTCTCTGCCAATCAGGAAAATAATGGCATCCGGGTGTTGCTTTGCGACGAGCGTGCGCAACGAGCCACGTTTGCCGTGGCCTGGCAGTGCGATGCGTTTCTTGCATAAGCCGCGTCCCAAGTCTGCTTCGTACTTTCCCGCTTCTATTTCCCGGGCCGCGGCGCAAAGGTAGCTGTCGCCGATTGCCTTCCTGGCCCAGCGGTCGAATGCTTTCGTCTTGAATATCTTCTTAGCGTGCATCTTATCTCAAACCATAGCACATGGTGCTATGGTTTTGATTGATGCCGCACAAATCGAATGTTGAAGACAAAAAAAAGCCCGCTGATGAAAGCGGGCTTAAAACTATCTTCTTCGGAGGAGAATAGTAAACAGACATTATTATGTGCTGACTTCAAATATATGTCTAATTGCGAAAGTCAATATCTGATATTCGCAAATTACATATCTCCTCCAACTACTCAGGCATTGACCGTCAGGGTGACTTCAATATTGCCACGCGTCGCGTTCGAGTAAGGGCACACTTCATGGGCGCGGGCGACCACGGCTTCGGCTGCGGCCTGGTCCATGCCAGGGGTGCTGACGGCCAGCTTGACCGCCAGGCCAAAGCCGCCGGTGCCATTCGGGCCGATGCCGACCGAGGCGTTGATGCTGGTGTCCGCAGGAATCGGGGTCTTCATGGCGCCGCCAACGAGCTTCATGGCGCCGATGAAACATGCCGCATAGCCGGCTGCAAACAGTTGTTCCGGATTGGTGCCTTCACCGCCGGCGCCGCCCAGTTCTTTCGGCGTCGACAGTTTGACGTCGAGCGCCTTGTCGCTGGAAACGCCACGGCCGTCGCGGCCACCGGTTGCGGTTGCATTTGCTGTGTACAGGATTTGCATGAGTAACTCCTTGGTTGGGTGAGGGCGGCACTGCTGTGCCGATGAGAAGAACTATAGCGTACAATTAAATTGTACGCAATTGATTATTCCTATCGGACCGATGCGGCCTTGCCCGTGACCGCCTCAGGCGTCGCTATCGAGCGCCTTGAACAGCTCGTCGCGCACGCGCGACAATTCGGTGCGCAATTTGCCCAGGTTGGCCAGTTGCTGGCCACTGGCGCACAACACTTGTTGGGGAATTTCTTCTGCTTTCAGGCGCAGGGCCCGGCCGCCGTCCGACAGCACGATGCGCACCTGGCGCTCGTCATGGGGATCGCGGTTGCGCGTGACCAGACCGTTCGCTTCCAGGCGCTTGAGCAGGGGGGTGAGGGTGCCCGAATCGAGGAACAGGCGCGCCCCGATATCCTTGACCAGGATCCCGTCCTGTTCCCACAGCACCAGCATCACCAGGTATTGCGGGTAGGTCAGGCCGAGCTTGTCGAGCATCGGCTTGTAGGTCCTGGTCATGGCGTGCGAAGCCGAATACAGTGCGAAGCAGAACTGGTTTTCCAGTGCCAGCATGTTGATGTCGGGCAGCTTCGCGGTCGTGTCCATTATTCGTTTACCGGTACCGTGTAGTTCAGGGCCAGGCGGCCGCCGTCCACATACATGGTCTGGCCGGTCATGTAGGACGCGTCGTCGCTGGCCAGGAAGGACGCCACCGAAGCGATTTCTTCCGGCTCGCCGCAGCGGCCGATCGGCGTGCGCGACAGGATGGTACGGCGCGCTTCCGGGCTGGCCAGCACGGCCTTTTTCGCCAGTTCGGTCAGGATGGTGCCGGGACCGATGCCATTGACGCGGATGCCGTGCTGCGCCAGGCCGATCGACATGACCTTGGTCAGCTGGTTGATGCCGCCCTTGGACACCACGTAGGGCACCTGGTTCGGAATCGCCAGTTCGGCGTTGACGCTCGACATATTGATGATGCTGCCGCTCTTGTGCTTGACCATTTCGCGCGCGGCCGCCTGGCTGCACAGGAACATCGATTTCAGGTTGATCCGCAGCACGCGGTCGAAGTCGTCTTCGGACAGGTCCAGGAAGTCGGCCGCGTGGGTCACGCCGGCATTGTTGATCAGGATATCGATGCGGCCGAAGGCTTGCATGGTGGCGGCGATCATGGCGTCCACGTCCACCTTCAGGCTGACGTCGGCGGCGAAAAAGCGCGCCTGCTCGCCCAGGCTGGCGGCGACGGCCGCGCCTTCCGGCTTGATATCGACCAGCATCACGCGCGCGCCATCCTTGATCAGGCGTTCGGCGCAGGCCAGGCCGATGCCCTGGGTGGCGCCGGTTACGATGGCTACTTTTTGGTCTAGTTTCATTGCTTGCTTTCAGGCGTATTTGGAATACCGGATTTTACCAGCCGCGCGTTCACTAAAGCACGATAGGGTGGTCCGGCAATTCATTGGCGCGCGCGCCGGTGGCAGGGAACTGTGCCGCCAGCAGGGCATTGACCTGCTCGACCGCCGCCAGCGTGCTGCGCTCGAACTCGCCGCGCGCGAAACCTGCCGTCATGGTGCCGCATACCGCCTGCCAGGTGGCCGCGTCGATCTTGCGGCCGATGCCGCGGTCGGCCACGATATCGACCTTGCGCTCGGCCAGGTTGATGTACACCAGCACACCGCAATTGTCTTCGGTATCCCAGACGCCGTATTCGGCGAACAGGGCAATGGCGCGCTGGCGGTTGCTGACGTCGGCCCAGATGGCGTCGGACGGCATGGAATTTTCGACGATCAGGCGCAATTCGCCACGGTGGCGCTGTTCGCCGGCCGTGATGGCCGCGCCGATTTTTTCCAGCGTGGCGTTCGGGAAAGCGCGCCTGCCGGCCGCGGCTGTCGTGCGCCAGTGGCGCCATGCGCGCTTCATGCGTTCAGAAAAAGTACTCGCCATTACCAGTCTCCCGAGGCGCCGCCGCCGTCAAAGCTGCCGCCGCCACCTGAAAAACTATCGCTGCTGGAAAAGCCGCCGCCGCTGTCGCTGCTGCTGCCGCCATGGCTGCTGAGACTGCCCAGCGCGCTGCCGATGATGAAGCCGGCGGCGCCGCTACCCCAGCCGTCCCGGGTCAGGCGCGACGAACGGCCGCGCGGACGAAAATTCATGTACAGGATGATGCCGATAAACAGCAGCGGCAGCAGGTAACCGCCGAAGGATGACGATCCTTCCTGGGCCGCCTTGGGCGGCGGCGCGGGAAACTGTTCGGCATTGAGCAGGGTGGCGATGGCCCCGACACCGGCCACCAGGCCTTCGTAGAATTGCTTCTGCTGGAAGTGGGGCGCGATCACATTGGTGAGGATGCGCTTGGACTGGGCATCCGTCAGCACGCCCTGCACGCCACGGCCGGCTTCAATGCGCAGGCGCCGCATGGCCTTGGTGTTGTCGGGCGCGACGAGCAGCAGCACGCCGTCGTCGACGCCTTTGCGGCCGAGCTTCCAGGCTTCGGCCACGCGGATGCTGTATTGCTCGATCTGTTCGGGCGCGGTGGTTTTGACGGTCAGCACAGCGATCTGGCTGCCGGTGCGGGCTTCATAGTCGGTCAGCACGGCTTCAAGCTTGCTGCGCTGGTCTTCGCTCAGCATGCCGGCCTGGTCGACCAGGTGCGCCGTCAATGGCGGCACCTTCACCATCTGGGCCAGCGCCGGCACGGCCAGGGCCAGTGCCAGGACCGCGGCCCACAGGCTGCGCATCACGCTCATCTTATTTGCCGAAATTGACGGCCGGGGCGGTCGAAATCGCTTTTTCGTTTTCCACCGTGAACACGGGCTTGACGTCGTAACCGAACATCATCGCGGTCAGGTTGGTGGGGAACTTGCGGATCTGGACGTTGTAATCCTGGACCGCCGCGATGTAGCGCTGGCGCGCCACGGTGATGCGGTTTTCGGTGCCTTCCAGCTGCGACTGCAGTTCGGCGAAGCGCGCGTCCGCCTTCAGGTTCGGATAGTTTTCGGAGACGGCCATCAGGCGCGACAGCGCGCTCGACAGTTCGCCCTGGACTTGCTGGAACTTCTGGAACGCTTGCGGGTTGTTCAGCACTTCCGGCGTGATCTGGAAGCTGGTGGCCGCGGCGCGGGCGCGCGTGACGTTTTCGAAGGTTTCCTTCTCGTGCGAGGCGTAGCCCTTGACGGTGTTGACCAGGTTAGGAATCAGGTCGGCACGGCGCTGGTACTGGTTGACGACTTCGCTCCAGGCAGCCTTGGTGGCTTCATCCTTGGTCTGGAATTCGTTGTAGCCGCAACCGGACAACAGGCTGGTCAGGCAAACAGCCAGGAACAGCTGCGTCCAGCGGGTAAAAGAAGTGATGGTCATGATGTGGGTCCGTAGCAAGTTGTCGAATGATCAAAAATATACCCTAATTGGGCTTGTCGCGCCCATTTTCAAGCGTGCAGGTGGACGCGGTACAATGCCGGGTTCGTCAATGTCACCGAGGGCCTGCCGTGAATTTCATCAACAAGCTGTCCGCCGCCTGGACCACCAACAATTCCCTGCTGTGCGTCGGTCTCGATCCCGACCTGGCGCGTTTCCCGGCCCATTTGCAGGGCCAGCCGGACGCGATCGTCACCTTTTGCAAGGCCATCATCGATGCCACGGCCGACCTGGCCTGCTCGTTCAAGCCGCAGATCGCGTATTTCGCTGCCCTGGGCGCGGAACGCCAGCTGGAAGAAATTTGCGCCTATTTGCGCGCGCAGTATCCGCATATTCCCTTGATTCTTGACGCCAAGCGCGGCGATATCGGCGCCACTGCCAAGCAGTATGCGCGCGAAGCCTTCGACCGCTATGGCGCCGATGCGGTTACGGTCAACCCGTACATGGGCTTCGATTCGGTCGAGCCGTACATGGAATGGACCGACCGTGGCGCGATCGTGCTGTGCCGGACGTCGAACGCGGGCGGGTCGGATTTGCAATTCCTGAATGTGGATGGCAAGCCGCTGTACCAGCACGTTGCGGGGCTGGTGGCGAACAAGTGGAATCTGAACGGGCAATGCGCACTGGTCGTGGGCGCCACCTTCCCGGAAGAACTGGCGCAGGTCAGGGCGATTGTCGGCGAGATGCCCTTGCTGGTGCCGGGTGTGGGCGCACAGGGCGGTGATGTCGAAGCAACGGTGAAGTCAGGCAAGACCGCCAGCGGCGCCGGCATGATGATCAATTCGTCGCGCGCGATCTTGTATGCGACACCACAGGGCAGTGAAGATTTCGCCGCCGCGGCGCGCCGCGTTGCGCTCGAAACGCGCGACGCCATTAATCAGTACCGTTAAGGCAGGCAGGGTCAAAGCAGGCAGGGTCACCCCGGCAACTGAAAAATCGTCGAATGCGGGCCGCTTTGTCGGTTTGCCGGTGTGACCCTGCTCCGCTGCTCCGCTTCCCAACTCCGACAAATTGTCGTTCACTGGTTTGGAAATTTCTCCACTGCATAAAGAAAAAAATCAATGAAGCCGCTGCGAAAGCCAGATGTCGTAATCGATGAATGGAAAGAGGACTTGGCGGAGCGCCTTGGCCGTCCGGTAGTCGATCTAGTTAGGACTGGCCTGCTGGCAAGTGATTTCAATCATGCCGTTGAAGTGAGAACACCGTACGGGATGTTGGTCCGCTTTTCACTCGCATTTTTTCTCGTGCGTCCATCCTTGGCCCAAGCGGTAGTCTTTGCCGAACATTGTGGATACGTGGAATTTGATTTGGAAGATGAGATGGTGTTTTCTGAAATCTCTGAATCGATCTACCGGCATGATTCAGACCTCAACGACTCGTCGCGATCGAAGTAGCGCGCGCGGCAGGGTTAGATCCGGCAAACTGACAAGTCGTCGATTGCGGGCCGGTTTTTCCGTTTGCCGGGTGTGACCCTGCTCCGTGGCATTGTCGGTTTGCCGGGTCTGAACCCGCTCCCTCGCTCCTGCCGTTTCGCGGACGTGCTATGGGTCCCCGCCTGCGCGGGGACGACGGGGTCTTACATGCGGCGTGGGGCGATTTGTTCGGCGTAGTCGTACAAGGCCCCCAGGATTTCCTCGGCACGCTCGTCGGCATCTTCGCTGAGCACATCAATCTCTGCAAACAGTTGGTCGACCGTGCGCGCGCCTGCCGCGCCGTCGAACAGGCGTGCGGCGCGATGCTGCTCCCACTGCGCCGCTTCCGCTTCGTTCAGTGTCGCCGGGAAATTGCGCGCACGGTAGCGGAAGAACAGCTCACTCAGTCGCTCGTCGTCGAACGACGGCCGCGCCGTTGCCAGCCGCTCCGGCTTTTCGCCGCGCAGCGATTCCAGCTTGCGCTTGTCGTCTTTGCCGATGAAGCCGCCGTACAGGTCTTCATCAACATCGGTTTCATCCTGCGACGCAGGGCGGTGATACACCTGGTCCCATATGGCGCCCAGGTCCGGACCCGCCGCAACCGCCGCGGCATGCACGCGCGCCTGGTCCATGTCGAGCGACCAGCGCTTTGCCATTTCAGGCGATAGGGTTTTCAAATTCGACACCAGCATCGGCGACTTGTTCATGTGGATGCTCTTGATCGGCAGGCGCGTCATGCCTTCCGGCAGGTCGGCCGAGCGCGTGAACATGCGCAGGCGAATCGTGTCCGCATCCAGCCCGAACAGCTCGGCCGGGTCGTAGCTGCAATCCCAGACCAGCACTTCATTCTTGTTGGTCGGATGGGTCGCCAGCGGATACACCAGCGCGATGCAGCCGCGCTCGGCCGGGAACATGCCGGTCACGTGCAGGAAAGGCTGGCGCAGCGCGGGAGCCAGGTGCATGCCCATCTCGGCCGCCACGCGGTCCTTCTTGTGCAGGGCCAGGCAGAAGTCGAACAGCTTGGGTTGCTTTTCGCGGATCAGGCGCGCCAGCGCGATGGTGGCGCGCACGTCCGACAGCGCATCGTGCGCCGCTTCGTGCAGCAAGCCGTTGGCGCGGGCCAGGTCTTCCAGCCTGAAGCTGGGCTTGCCGTCTTCCTTCTTCGGCCATTCGATGCCTTCCGGGCGCAGCGCGTAGGTCATGCGCACCACGTCAAGCAAGTCCCAACGCCCGCAATTGTTTTGCCACTCGCGCGCGTACGGATCGATGAGGTTGCGCCAGAACATGAAGCGCGTGATCTCATCGTCGAAGCGGATCGTGTTGTAGCCCACGCCGATGGTGCCCGGCTTGCTGAAAGCTTGTTCGATGGTGGCCGCGAACTTGTGTTCGGGCACGCCCCATTCCAGGCATTGCTGCGGCGTGATGCCGGTGATCAGGCAGGATTGCGGATCGGGCAGGAAGTCGGGTGCCGGCTGGCAGTACAGCATGATCGGATCGCCGATTTCGTTCAGGTTGGCATCGGTGCGGATCGCGGCAAACTGGGCCGGACGGTCGCGCCGCGGCTGGGCGCCGAAGGTTTCGTAATCGTTCCAAAGATAACTGAACTCACTCATGTGTAACAACCCTGGTCATAGTCTGGTGTGGGCCGTCGTCCCCGCGCAGGCGGGGATCCATGGCACATGTGATCTGAAGTGCCATGGATTCCCGCCTGCGCGGGAATGACGTGCGGATGACCGGCAGTTTAACATCGGCGGCGACTATTTCGGGCAGGCCTGGCTGGCCAGCTGCGCCCCCATCTGCTGGGCGCTGGCGAAGTCGGCTGCAGACAATTCCGCGCCGAACTGGGTGCGCAGTTGCTCCTCGGTCAGCGGCACCTTGCGCGGCACCGCCGCTGCGATCGCATAGGCCATCGAGGTGCGCATGTCGCGCGGCGTCAGTTCGCCCGAGTCGTACACGGTCGAGAGCAGGGCCAGCGAGAAATGGTCGCACTTGTCGCCCGCCTGCTTCAGGAAGGATACGGCGTCATCTTTCCATTGCTTCACCGCCGGATCGGCGGCAACCAGCACCAGGTCCACGTCGCGCCCGAACGGGCCTTCCATGTAAAAGTCGACTTGCGCATCGACCTTGCCGGCGCGCGCGGCCATGGCCAGAAAACCCAGCCGTTCCTGCACTTGCGCGGGCGACAGGCCCACGCACATCTTGATCCGGCTCTCGCGCTCTTTCATGAACAGTTCCCGGTCGTCGGGCTCGGCATAGTCGGGCACGTGATCATTGTTGGCAGCGCAAATCGATTCGGCCTGGTACACGGCATAGGCCGCCTCGACATCGCCGCTGCGCGCCGCGCGCATGCGCGTTTCGATGTACTGGGCCACGGTCAGCCCGCCCAGGTCGACCGCGCGGCCGTTGCGGCCGTTGACGGTCGGGCCGGTAATGCGCGCCGGGCGCGGCAAATCGCTATTGCCGCCGGCTTGTGGCTGCGAAGAAAACCAGCGTGGCTGGATGGCGGGCGCTTCGGTGGCTGCTTGTTCGGGCGGTGGCGCTGTCGCCTCGCCGGCATTGAACCAGGCAATCGCGCCGATCGCGGCGATGGCAACAAGGAGGAGGGTGCTGTGTCGTGGAGTCATGCGACGTAGCTTACACAATTTCGACCAGGCCGCGGCAGGATTGCCTGCCGCGGCGCCTTGCTAGCTCAATCCCACAGGTAGCAATAGTTCTGGCTGCGTTCCAGGTTCAGGCCACCGAACCCGACGAGGCGATGACCTTGGTCCAGCCGTTCGGCTTGGAGGCGGTCGGCACGTCGCCGCAATTGTTGTGGACCCAGTGGATGCCGGTGCCGCTGGTGTACTTCACGCCGCACAGGCCCAGGCGCTGGTTGACCTTGATGTTGGCGAGCGAAGCCGGCATGGTGGTCGCATTTTTCACGTAGTCCACGGCGTACACATTGCCCATCGCGACATCATAGGTCTTGCCATCCTGGTCGGCACGCAGGTTCAGGCGCGTGTGGGTAAGGCGGATGCCCTTGATGACGGTGGACGAGGTGGCAAACTTCGGTGCCGTGACCACGGTGCCGGTCAGGTACTGGCCCTTGTTGGCAGTACAGGTCGACAGTTCGGAAGCGGCGGCAAACAGGGGCGACAGCAACAGCAGGACAATCGTTAATTTTTTCAATTGAGATCTCCAAGGTTGATTTCAGAATGACCCTCCGATCCTGAATGCCCCTGCGTGCGACACTGTTCAGCAGGTACTGCCTTGCCCAGAATCTGATTCGAGTCTATTGCGAAATTTCAGTCTAGAGAACAATTGTTTCGAATTAATGACATATGTTGATGCGTAAACCGCAAAAATGTCCAATTTTTAACAGTATGGTGATAATTGAAAGCCTTCGCCTTCAGCTTCCCCGGCGCTTGCCGTTAATGGATAAGCACCCAAGCCGTCCAAGGAGAACAGTCATGTCCAGTTCCATTTCAGGCACCAATTCGAAACCGCTCACGCCACCCGGGCTGGAGCATTCCAACAAGGTCAAGGAAGGCGGAAGCAATGCCTCCGTGGTGGCCCAGGCCAAGGCCAACTACAACAGTTCCGTTGTGCAATCCTCGCTCAGTGTCGCCATTTCATCCGGCAACGATCCGCTGGCGCTGGTACTCAAGACCGCCATTACCGGCATCAACGATGCGCTTGAAGCCGACTTCGGCAAGGATGCGATCCAGAATGCCGCCGGCCAGGACAATTCGCCCGAAGCGACCGCCGAACGCATCGTCAGCCTGTCGACCGCTTTCTACGACGCCTACCGGCAGCAGAGCGGGCTGGAAGACACGCCTGAGGCGCGCGAGCAATTCATCGAGGTGATACGCGGTGGTTTCGAGAAAGGCTTCAAGGAAGCCCAGGACATCCTGGAAGGATTGAAGGTGCTCAATGGCGACGTTGCCAGCAATATCGACAAGACTTTCTCGCTGGTGCAGAAGGGCTATGACGATTTCCTGACCGGCGGCCCGTCCGAAGCGCCGGTCGACCAGGTCTAGAAACGACGACGAATCAGATCGCCACGCGGTTGCGCCCGCCATCCTTGGCGCGGTACAGCGCGGCGTCGGCCGCTGCCACCAGGCTGTTGTCGTCCATCCCCGATTCGAGCACGGCCACCCCGAACGAGGCGGTCACGTGCGGCAGGGGCAGGCGCATGTCGGCAAAGATCGCGGCCTCGCGCATGCGCGTGCACAGGCGTTCGGCCACCAGCACCGCCAGCGGTCCCGGGGTGTCGGGCAGCAGCACCATCATTTCCTCCCCACCATAACGCACCGCGAAATCGGACGGACGCAGCGCGTTGCTGATCACCTGCGCGGCGGCGCGCAAGGCATCGTCGCCGCTCAGGTGGCCATGGGTATCGTTGAAGCGCTTGAAGTGGTCCAGGTCGATCATGACCAGCGCCAGCGAGGTGCCGGCGCGCTGGGCGCTGGCCACCATCTTGGGCAGCATGTCGTTCAGCCAGGATCGGTTGTACAGGCCCGTCAGGCCGTCGTTCATCGATAGCTGGCGGTAGAACTCGCCAAGCTTCTGGCGCCGCCGCAGCAGGGCATTGGCGGCGCGGATGCGGAAGGAAAGCAGGCGCAGCAGGTTGCGCGCCAGGCCGTTGGACTGGTCGATCAGTTTCCAGACGTGGTCGCCATCGATGACCAGCAATTCGGAATCGACGATCGCGGAAATGGCCGCCAGGTTGGCGCTGTCGTCCAGCACCGATTGTTCGCCCACCGATTCGCCCGGCAGGATGCGGCTGACCGTGCCGTCGGCAATGCCGGAACTGGCGTCGGCCGCGACCGACAGGGCGCCGCTGAGCACAATGTACAGGCGCGCATGCACGGTATCTTCAAGCATCTTGCCGGCGCCCAGGCGCACAATGGCGCAGTTGGCCAGCGCGGGAACCAGCCGTTCATGGTCGGAATCGCGGAAAAGCTGTAAATTGCGGATCGAATAGCCGGACGCACCGAAGGTGCCAATCTGTTCCAAAATGGTCTCTCTTATTGTTGATGCACAAGCCATGCACTTGGCATAGGCATCATATCAGTGTTCCAATAGCATCCTTAATCTGAAACAGCATCCCTTTTATGGACTTGTTCGACGCCATCGGCACCGCCCACACCCGCGCCCCGCAAGCGCGCATCGTCTCGCTGGTGCCCTCGATTACCTAATTGCTGTGCGATCTGGGCCTGGCCGGGCAACTCGTGGGGCGCACCGGTTTCTGCATCCATCCGGCCGCCACCGTACAAGCCATCCCCAAGGTCGGCGGAACCAAGGATGTGAATATCGAGAAAATCCGCAAGCTGGCGCCCACCCATCTCGTGGTCAATATCGACGAGAACGAAAAGCCGACGGTGGAGGCGCTCGCCGCATTCGTGCCGCACATCGTGGTCACGCACCCGATAGCGCCGCGCGACAACCTGGACCTGGCGCGCCTGATGGGCGGCCTGTTCGGCGTGGAAGCGGCGGCCGAAGCGTGGTGCGCCAGTTTCGAACAGGAATACGCGCTGCTGCGGGCCGCGCCCAAAGGCCCGCCCGCCACCGTGCTGTACTGCATCTGGCAAGACCCCTGGATGGGCATTTCCACCGATACCTACATCGCCCGCATGATGGCCGAAATCGGCTGGAGCGTGCCCGCGCTGGGCGCCGTGCGCTACCCGGCATTTAGCTGGAGCGACGCGCTGGTGGCCGGCATCGACGGCGTGCTGCTGTCAAGCGAGCCTTATCGCTTCACGCAGGCGCACGCGGACGCGCTGGAAAAACAGATCGGCAAGCCGGTGTTCCTGGTCGATGGGGAAATGATGTCGTGGTACGGCAGCCGCTCGGTGGCGGGGCTGCGTTATTTGCGCGAACTGGCGCAGCAGCGCTGGATGGGTTAGAACGACACTGGCAGCCTTTGCGGCTGCCAGCGGGACGCGCACTTACTCGCTGACTTCGTCAGGTTCGTCGACCAGTTTCGGTGTGGAATGCAGCTTCTTGTCGTGCAGGCGGCCCAGGGCGCTGTCGATGGCGCGCTTGAGCTTGTCGGACGCGCCGCTGATGGCCTGGTGCAGGGTTACCGCGTGGTCGCTGACCGCGATCGGCTGGTAGCCCGTGACACGCGCTTCCAGCAGGCAGCGGTTGCCGCCGTCGGCTGACTTCTGGCTGTTCTCGTCACTGAGATGGACTTCTACGCGAGTGATTTGTTCGGCAAAGCGCTGTACCGCGGCATTGACCACGGTTTGCACATGATCGTCCAGGCCCTGGTGGCGTTCGATCGTCTTGTCGGTGTTGATGTTAATTAGCATAAGCTCACTCCCGGTTGTTCATAAGGTCTTGCAGCTTTATCTTACACCTTTGTTGGAACTTTCTCATCTTCAAGCGAACCCAATACTTACGCCGGTTTCAGCGCGGCCTGTTCCTGCTCGTGGTGGGGGAATCGGTCCATGCGTGAGAGTACCGGGAAACGCCAGGCCCAGATCCCGGTGACGGCCAGCGTGGCCGCGCCGCCGAACAGGATGGCGCGCGTCAGGCCGAACCAGCCTGCGGTGACGCCCGATTCGAATTCGCCCAGTTCGTTCGACGCGCCGATGAACACGGCATTGACGGCGCTGACGCGGCCACGGATTTCATCGGGCGTTTCAAACTGCACCAGCAAGTGCCGCACGTACACGCTGACCATGTCGCCCGCGCCCAGCACGAACAACGCCACCAGGGCCACCATGAAATTGCTGGTCCAGCCCAGCGTCAAGGTGGCCACGCCGAACACGGCCACGCCGCCGAACATCCAGGCGCCCACGCGGCGCTGGATAGGATAGAAGGCCAGCGCCACCGAGCACAGGGCCGCACCGGCGCCGGGCGCCGTGCGCAGCCAGCCCAGCGCGGTGGGGCCGGCTTGCAGCACGTCGTGGGCGTAAGCCGGCAGCAGCGCGGTGGCGCCGCCGAACAGCACCGCGAACAGGTCCAGCGAAATGGCGCCCAGCATGACCGGGCGCGACCACACAAAGCGCAAGCCTTCGAGCACCGTGTGCCAGGTGGCGGGCGCATTGTTGATCGCTTGCGGCGCGGCATGCGTGAACGTCATCAGCACGACCGACAGCACCAGCAGGGCCGCCGCCACCGTGTACACCGTGGCCGGGCCGGCCAGGTAGAGCAGGCCGCCAAGGACGGGGCCCACGATCACGGCCACGTGGAAGGCCGACGAACTGAGCGCCACGGCCTGGCTGAAGCTTTCGGTGGGCACCATATTGCGCAGCACCGCCTGGGTGGCCGGCATCATGAAGGCGCGCGCGCTGCCGAAGATCACCAGGATCGCGAACACCGGCCACACCACGGACATGCCGCTGTAGGTAAAGGCCAGCAGCAGCAGGCCGCACAGCAATTGCGTGGCCAGGCACAGCATGATGATGTTGCGGCGATTGAAGCGGTCGGCCACGTGGCCGGCCAGCAGGATGAGCACCAGGAAGGGCGCGAACTGCGCCAGGCCGATCAGGCCCAGGTCGTACAGGCTGCCCGTCATCTGGTACACCTGCCAGCCGATGGCCACGCTCTGCATCTGCACCGCCAGCGTGCCGAGGATGCGTGCCGACAGGTAAAAGGAAAAATTACGATTGCGCAGGACGCTGAAACCGTTGGACGGCGACATGACGGACATAGAAACTTTCGGGGAGCCATGCGGCTGGGGTAAAATAATGCTTTAGAGAACGCCTCACACTATTGTGCCCGATGTTCCGCGCGCCTGCTGGCCGCGCTGCCGAATCCTGCGCCGCACGCTTATGCAAACCACCATTTTCGAAACGCCCGTCATCAACCCCATGATGCGCGGCATCTCGCGCCTGCTGATGAAACTGTCCGGCTGGCGCAGCGAGGGCATGACGCCCGAGCAGCTCGCGGCCTATCCCAAGTACGTGCTGATCGCCGCGCCGCATACCAGCAACTGGGACTTTCCCATTACCTTGATGGTCTGTTTCGATTTGCGCCTGAAAGTCTATTGGATGGCCAAGGCCAGCCTGTTCACCTGGCCGATCGGCTGGCTGTCGCGCTGGCTGGGCGGCATCGCGATCGACCGCAGCGCCTCCAACAACACGGTGCAGAACACCATCAGCGCTTTCGCCGCGCGCGAGCGGCTGGCGGTGATCGTGGCGCCGGAAGGCACGCGCGGCAAAGTGACGCACTGGAAGACCGGCTTCTATCACATGGCGCACGGCGCCGGCGTGCCGATCGCGCTGGCCTACCTGGACTTTTCGCGCAAGGCGGGCGGCATCGGCCGGATGTTCCACACCAGCGGCGACATCGCCGCCGACATGGCCGAGATCCAGCAGTTCTACAGCGGCATTGTCGGCAAGAACCGCGAGCAGTTCGATGCCAACACGGTCAGGCGCCTTTAAGCGAGGTCGGCTTCGCTGGTGAAGGCGTCCGCGTAGAACTCGTCCGGCGGCAAGCCGCATTGCGCCACATAGTCGCGGCGCGCGCTGTCGACCACGATGGGCGCGCCGCAGGCATACACCTGGTGGCCCGACAGGTCGGGGAAGTCCTGCATGACGGCCGCATGCACGAAGCCGGTACGGCCGGTCCAGTGGTCGTCGGGCAGGGCGTGCGATACCACCGGCACATACCTGAAGCCGGGCAGGGTGGCGGCCCATTCTTCGCACAGTGCGTTCATGTACAGGTCGAGCGGACGGCGTCCGCCCCAGTACAGGCTGACCGGGCGCGCGGACTTCAGGTGGATCATGTGTTCCACCAGCGCCTTGATGGGCGCGAAGCCCGTTCCCGAGGCCAGCAGCACCATCGGTTTGTCCGATTCTTCTCTTAAGAAGAAGCTGCCGTGCGGCCCTTCGAAGCGCAGGATGTCGCGCTCCTTCATGGTATTGAATACCTGTTCCGTGAACAGGCCGCCCGCCATGTAGCGGATGTGCAGCGTGAGCGGGCCTTCCAGGCTGGGCGCGCTGGCCATGCTGTAGCTGCGGCGCTTGCCGTCGCGCAGCAGGAATTCGATATACTGTCCTGCGCGGTAGGCGAGCGCTTCGTTGGCCGGCAATTGCAGGCTGATGACCGCGACATCGGGCGCGACTTTTTCAATGGTCGCCACGCGCGACGGCATCTTGCGCACCGGGTAGTCGCTGCTGCCGCCCACTTCGCGCGCTTCGATGGTCAGGTCGGCGGCCGTGATGGCGCAGCAGAACAGCGAATAGCCATTCGCCTTTTCTTCATCGGTGAGGGCGCGCTGCTGGTGCGCCTTGTGTTCGACCGCACCGGCGATGACCTTGCCTTTGCACGAACCGCAGGCGCCGTTCTTGCAGCCGTACGGCAAGCCGATGCCGGCGCGGATGGCCGCCGACAACACGGTTTCGTCCGCTTCGCAGTCAAATTGGTGGCCGCTCGGCTGAACAGTGATCTGGAAAGTCATACAATCCTTAAATGAACAACACACTACATAAACTCAAACGTCCGCGCCTGCTCATCCTGGGCTGCGGCGATGTCGGGATGCGCCTGCTGCCGCTGGTGCGCGACCGCTTTCGCGTGCTTGCCGTCACCAGCAATCCGGAACGCTGCGCCGAACTGCGCGCGGCCGGCGCCGTGCCGCTGGTGGCCGACCTGGACCGGCCCGCCACGATGAAGCGCCTGGCCGGCCTGGCGCGCCACGTGGTGCACCTGGCGCCGCCGCAATCGGAAGGCGTGCTGGACCGCCGCACACGCAGCCTGACCGCCATTTTACCTGAGGGCGCGCGCCTCGTTTATGTCAGTACCAGCGGGGTCTACGGCGATTGCGGCGGCGCGCTGATCGATGAAACGCGCAGCGTGGCGCCGCACAACCCGCGCGCGCTGCGCCGGGTCGACGCCGAACGCGTGCTGCGGGCCTGGGCCACGCGCAGCGGCGCCCGCCTGGCGATCCTGCGCGTGCCGGGCATCTATGCGCGCGACCGCTTGCCGCTGCGCCGCCTGGAGCAGGGCACGCCGGCACTACTGGCCGGCGACGATGTGTACACCAACCACATCCACGCCGACGACCTGGCCCGCATCGTGGCGCTGGCGCTGTTCAGGTCCTTGCCTGGACGGATCTATCATGCGGTCGATGATACGCACATGAAAATGGCCGATTATTTCGACACGGTTGCTGATGCATTCGGCCTCGCGCGGCCCCCCCGCGTGGCGCGGGAACAACTGGTTTCGGTGGTCTCGCCCATGCTGTTGTCCTTCATGTCGGAGTCGCGCCGCATGAGCAATGCGCGCATCAAGCGCGAACTGGGCGTGCGCCTGCGCTTTCCGCAGGTGGCCGAGGCGGTGGCGGCCATGGCACTGGTAAAATGACGCCCCAGCCACGAACCACGCCAGCGAGAGCGCCATGACCTACGAAGAATACCTTGACGAAGTGACCACCCTGATCACGGAAAAATACAATGTGAGCGATGCCGCGGCCATCAAGATCGTGGTCAAGGCCCAGGATGCCGAATTTTTCGTCGCCCACGACGAACAGGAAGGGTTGCGCACGGTCGACCGCGCCCACCAGGATGCCAAGACCCTGTACCTGGCCAGCCAGAAAAAGTAAGCGCGCCCGGCGCGCACTTGAGATGGCGCAAAGGCGCAGGGCGACTGCGCCGTATCGTGACCGGTGTCGTCTCCCGTTTCATGAACTGTGCTAGAGCTCGCTATGTCACATCGCATTACCCAGCCAAGCAAGGAACAGGTGCGCGCCTATATGGCTGCACGCGAATCCGCGCGCCGGCCGCCACCCCCGCCCGAAGAAATCCGGCGCCAGCTCGGCTGGCGCCTGGAACGCGCCGTTCCCGATTTCCGCCTGCATGAATTCTATCTAATTCCCACCACCTGTTCCCACGTCGCGGCCTGTCTCACTCTGGACTGGATGTCCGTCATGGCGGACCACGCGCAGCAAACGCTGTTGTTACGCTAACTAATTATTTAGACAGCAACAGAATTTTGTGTGAGAATGTCACTGCTTAAGCAAATGTCAACACCCACGGAAAGGTGTTGCCTTGGCGAGCATGCAATGTTTTCGGGTCTCGCAGCCCGCAATTGCCTGCTTTTTATTTGCAATGACATTTCCTCGGCGGAATTAGCCACGGAGTGTGAATTTTTGAAAGAATTGAAGCCATGACTACCAGACAACTGCCGGACGAAGCCACCTACGACCCGAACAAGGTGCTCGACGCCATCATTGAAAAGCTGAACCTGAAGAATGACGCGGCCCTGTCGCGCGCGCTCGAAGTGGCGCCGCCGGTGATCAGCAAGATCCGCCACCGCACGCTGCCGATCGGCGCCACCATCCTGCTGCGCATGCATGAAGTGAGCGAATTCAGTATTCGCGAGCTGAAGGGCCTGATGGGCGTGCAAATCGCGCCGATCAATACCTCGGCTGCCTGAGGACTGCCTGGTATCCTGCCTGGCCGAAAGGTCAGGCGGAGGTATTGATGGTGGTGCCGACGGTCTGGCCGCTGGTGTTGACGCTTGGTGCCGGCTTGGCTGGCGCCGGTGGGGCCGCTTCGGCCGGACGGTCGATGACCGGTTTGGCTTGTTGCTGGCGTGCTGGCGGCGCCGGTGGGGCCGCGGGGACATTGTTCGATGATACGCCGCTGACTGCCATGATGACCTCGCACGTGGATGAGCCTTTCATTCTAGCGCAATCCAGGCGAAAAGTATTTCTTTTTAGAATCAATATTGTCGCTTCGACTCTCCCGGCGCCCGCAATCCGCGCGGTGCTTGCAGGGCCAGGGAGTCGCGCCAGGTTCAGGCCGCTTGCAGGGCCGGGGCCGTGCCTGCTGCCCTCGCCAGCGTGCTGCCGGCATGGCCGCGCACGGTTTTCACGCCTGGCCGCCGGACGCCGGCGGCTGCCACTTTTTTCCCCTTGATGACGATAGCGCCGGCATGCGCCTTGGGCGGATCGGTGCGGATGCAATAGGCCGCGCTGGCGCCGGCTGCCTTGGGCGGGTCGGTGCGGATGCAGTAGGCTGCGCTGGCGCCGGCTGCCTTGGGTGGGTCGGTGCGGATGCAATAGGCTGCGCTGGCGCCGGCTGCCTTGGGTGGGTCGGTGCGGATGCAATAGGCTGCGCTGGCGCCGGG